>OWIM01000010.1_pt1 | contig 141291 bp, 162 predicted proteins | sample 1732751 | NCBI WGS metagenome assembly OWIM01 (sample SAMN05065749, study PRJEB22554) | human gut metagenome | biome: ENVO:2100002; feature: ENVO:00000062; material: ENVO:00002003 | host: Homo sapiens | place: USA
GCAGCGTCAGATGTGTATAAGAGACAGAAAATTATTTTATTTGTAAGTGTTTTATAGTATAATATTGAATAATTGTAAATTATACCTATCTTTATATATACAAATAAAAAGATGTTAGAATAAAGATAGTTAAAAAGGTCATGATTTTATTAATTATCGTATTTCATTAGCTCAAATGTATAACGTTATAAGGCTTTTGGTGTGCTATCGTTCGGAATAACACGAACTATTATTTATTATAATTCGGAAATGTATGTATCAAGGTAATTTACGACTTTATTCGACACTAATCGACGCTTCTGTACGCCTTTGTAAGGCGCTTTAAAAAGTTGCCTTTATATTCTATCGTACGATTTTAAAAGTACATTTAACCTTCTGAACGTCTATATAAGAATAGGCAAGAATAAATTAACAAGTAACAACAAGAATATATTGCAAGTTGTTAATTATAACTTGCAATTATTATACAATTTATTTCATAGTTAGATAGTAGGAAATCAGGAAGAATGTAAATGATAATGGCTCTCAACTGCGGTCCATGAGTAGTTGAGAATGGTTATCGCCACAGACTGCGGTCCATGAATAAGCGTAAATGAAATCCATTATCAACTGATATCGTATTCTCAATTGAGAATGATTATCGAATGATTCAAAGTACCAACTTACAACTGTATACAACTATACAAGTTTTTGGAATTACTATAATTCCTATTAAAATAGTATGATATTATCATAATGATAATGATTAATGTATACAATGTAAATGATAATCGTTATCGACTGCGGTCCATGAGTAGTTGAGAATGATTATCGAATGGTAAAAAGTAACAACTTGTATACAAAATATAGTTTGTTTATATTTGTTTTTGTATACATTACAATTCATAGTGGAATAATAGAGAATAGAATAAGTATTAATTGATAGTGTTTCTTAAATAAGTTAATGTTTTAATTAATAATAATAATAGAATAATAATAATATTATTTTGATAATCAAAATATTTTATAGTCATAGTATTATCAATATGATAACTAGATTATACAATATACATAATTGCCAACTTGTTTTATTAATACAATATGTTTATATATACTATTGTATACATTAATATTATAGTATGTTATATTGTCTTATATATGTTATAACGTACTGTACTATTGTATTGTATAGTATAGTATACGATATATTATGTATATATGTTATACTATTATGTATTATATTTGTATATGTATTATTATATACGTATTGCATATGTATATATAGTATGTATTGATATATTATATATGATGTATTATTGTATTGTATTGTTATATATAGTATGTATTATATAGGTATATATGTTATACCAATGCATTGGTCACTTGATGGGTATAACAAGGTGAGAATAATAACCAATTAGGAGCTTTACATTTTTTGTTAACCGTTTTTGTATTTTTGGTTAACGTATTTTTTTATTGGAATGTATGAATAATTGAATATGTTTTTATATGAATATGTATTCATATTTTGGGGATTTTTTTTGGGAATAATTTCCTTCATTTTTACACGCCAAGAAAATTTTTTCCTTCATTGACTAACCATTCGATTATTATTCTCACCTTCATTCAATTAAGCTTCTCTTATGAAATTGATAATTATTTTCAACTACAATTTTTTTTCTTTATGTATCAAATATTTTTCTATTCAAATATTTTGATAATCAAAGTATTTAGTGTCGGATAATAGTATTATTATAGGTCATTAATAGGGGGGGGTGTTTCATAATACTTGTTAATGATAATCATTGTCACGCCCCTAGCTACTACACTCAAGCACCATTTTTTTTCTCAACCCCCATTTTTCCCAAACCCCATTATCTCCAATAAATCCTCCCGCCTCCACAACACACCAAATATCCCTTTTTCAACCCTTCATATCTCATTAAAAACAATTAATTGTATTAAACGAAAGAATAACAACATTAATTATATATAGTTTCCAAATATAGGTAAATACAATAAAACAACCTTTTACATATACATAATATTGTATACAATAAAAGATTAAAGTCTCAATAAACACAACAAAAATGATATTAAAGGTAGGGGAGGGGTGGTTTGCATACTTTTTCTAAAGTTGAATAATAATGACCTTCTGTGTGCCATTTTAAGAAGATAAAATCAATAAGTTAAGTATTTGTATTAAGAGTAAATTTGAAGTATATTAGAGAGGAAATATAAAAGGGCAAAAAAAAGAGGAAAACATTTTCAGTTCTCCTCTGGAATATTTACCAATTATCCTGCCCATATTTAATATGACAGTAATGGTTATTATCACACATATATATTCTTCCTTTTTTATTACGGGACTTATACCTCCACGGTTTACCACATTGAATGCATATACCATTGTTCCATTTTCTTTTCTCAAGTTTACTAAATATGAAACATAATACTATAAAAAGAATTATCCAACCTATTATTACTTGAGATATTATATCTGCTAGTGTCATTATTCTTTCTCCTAATAATTTTTATAATTTATAAACTAATCATTTATATCTACTTCATATTTATACATAGCATCGTATAATTTTTTAGGTATTTTATCCTTATAATAATCTGCTGCTTCTTTGATATAGTTTTCTTTGAATTGTTTATAAACTTCAAATGCTTTTTGTGGTGTATCATAATATCCTAAATTTTTTGTTTTTCTTTTGTTTTCTTTATAATCATATATGCTACAATTTGTTACAAAATTTTTATCTCTCTTATTGTAATATACGCCTATTGGATATTCACCTCTACATTTATCTCTTTTAATAAATAATACATTTATATTATTAGGTACAAATATACAAGTTTCAGAACTATATATTTTGTTACCCTTAATTAATATATCCTTATCAAGGCATATTTGCTCTCCTTCAATTTCATAATAGTTATCATCAAACCAGTCACCAAAGTTTTGAAAATTTAACCATTCTTTAGATACAGTACAATTTATATATGTATGATGTTTTTCATGATATTTAGGGGCATAGCATCTTCTCATCATATGATGCCATGCCCTATAAGATTTAGTATGTTTTCCGTTTTCATCATATACCTTATGTTTCCCTTCACCTAAACAACCTTTACCATAAATTCTTTTTTCATAAGGGCATCTAATTTCACCCTTTTTAAAACTTTTATACGCTGCTCCTTTAAAAATATAATCATGTTCTGTAAAATATACATCTATATCACGTGCATTTCTATATTCAACTATTACCATTTCACTACCAAAGTTATTTATATTTTCTTCCCCAGTTCTATCTATAAATCTAACCATAATATCACCCATTCTTTATATTATTGAATACTTTATGCTTTTAGTACAATTATTGTTTTTAATGTATTCTTTTCTTATTAAATTATTGGCTTCTAAGAAGTTGGTTATTTTCGTTATCTTATTCAAATTCGTACTACTACTCGAAGCCAACCCTATATTATCGCATATGTAATTTCTAGTAACTATCTTGCTTTCGTCCTTACATATCATTTTTAATAAGATATAAGTTTTTATAGTTGCCGAATCCTTACTACCTAAGAGCTTCTTAATAGTGTTGTCATCTATTAATATATATCCCTTATTGTTTTTATTGCTATAAGAAACAGTATATGTATTTTCTTTTTTTATTTTTTTTATCTTGATTAAATCTTTGTGTTTATCTGACATCTTTATTAAAGATTTATATGTGCTTGACCACGATTTATGACTTGTCTTCTCTATATCTTCCTTTTCATTTCTTATAGTTCTACTGTCTATTGATATATTCTTTTTCTTTAAATTATTAGTTCCAAAACAAGATGCTACCATTAGAGCATGATAATCACAGTTTTTATCTTTAAGAAATTCCTTTTCAACTATTACTGGTATTTTTTTCATGATATAATCCCTTTCTTTGTATTTATTATCCCCTTATACTAACTATTTCAAATTTAAGCATAAGATTTGAAACTCCATCATTCAATATCTTTATAATTTCTCCGTCAGGTATTCTACAAGTATATGTTAATACTTTATTAGTTTTACTTCCGTCATCTGATATAAGAGCGTGTATAAGTCTTATATAAAAAAGATTATCTCTAAAATAATAATGTTTACGGATTATTTTTAAAAGACATTCATATTGTTCTTTTGTTAAGACCTCATTATTTATTTCAAGATAAAGTTTATCTTCTTTTTTAACAATCTTGTACCAATTTATATTATTAAATTCTACTCCGTTAATCATAGCTTCACAATTTTTACAAGTATAATATTTATCGTTCAATATATCATCTCCAATCTAATTACCATCTATAAATTCAATTCCATTACCATTTAGAACATGAATATTATCATCAAATTCATCTTCCTCTACATCAATTTCTTCAAGTCTCAATTTTATGTATTTATCTCCGTCATAAAAAGAATACAACGGAGATTTATTATCAATCATTATTTTTATATTTGTCTTTAATTCTTCGTTTGTCTGCAATTCTTTGATTAAATTATCATAACCTTGAACATAAAGTAGCTTATTCTTCATCTTCTATCACCACTTCTGTCTCTTCTTCAAATTGAGGAACTAACATTACTTTATGTTCCTTACCATTCCATTTTACCGTCTCTAATTTTTCATACCAAGCATCTGTTATATTTGCCTTTCTTAGTTCTCCACTTCCGTCATCAAATTTAAGGTTTTCTAAAAGATAATTCATAAATTCACCTGCTGTTTCATCTGTCTCTGCCTTAAAGAAGTCTGCATATTTTGTTTTATCCTGTTCGCTTGTTACTATAACATAATGATATAAATATTTTTCCATTTAATCCTCCCAATTAACTTTTATTTTAAACTCATTTGGTTGTAAATCTTCATCTACTTTTACAGGTATACCTTCAAAAGTCTTTATATAACCGTTTACAACTTTATTATAATCTTCAATATCATCTAAATTTAAATCGTCTACAAATAAGTTTTTATTATCTTCTTTACTTATAAATATTTCTATAGAAGTCCCAAGACCACTGTGTGTTTTTAAAATATCCTCAGCGTCTACTAAAGCTCTAAAAATATTAACCATTTTATTCATTCTCTTTTTCTCCTTTTGGTATTACATGATATTCATTAAATAAGAAATCAACTAAACAACCTATATATGTCTCTAAAGGACATATTCTATCACATTTTTTATTATTCTCGCAATAATCATTAAATCTTTTATTAAACACTTCTTCGGTTGTAAAATTCTTAATCTCTTTAATATTCACTTTTGCTCCATCCCATTCAAAAGTGCATAAGCATTTTTCTTTCATCATTTTATCACCTATCTTAAATAATCATTCATAGAATCGCAAGTCACTGTAGCCGCATATATATCTTTATCAAAAAGTCTTTTTAATACACATTCTAAATCATCTATAAGTAATTTATCAAAATTACTTAATCCTCTAAGTTTTTCTTTAGAATTAATTGAACTAAAAGAAATTGGATCAGGAATATCTAATCTCATTTCTTTAGCTGTATTTTTAATCATTTTTCTTTGTGCTTCGCTACAACAAATTATAGGATATTTAAGTTCGGCAGATTTTTTAATAAGATATATTGTTTTCCCTCTACCTCTATTCATTTGTATTATTTCCATTACATCTACTCCTTTTTATAAATTCCACATCGTAAACTTCCCAACCCCATAACACATCAAGAAAATACATTAATAGGGATTGACCCGGCTCTACATAATGGTCAAATCTATAAGTAACTTTAGTCTTCTCTAACCATATAAGCTTACCATTTACTACTCTAGGTAAAATATTATTACGAGTACGAATTTTGATATCCCCTCTCTGGGGAGTGTTCATTTTAAATTTCATGTATTAACTCCTTTCTTAAATCTTTCATTATTCTACGTTCTTTCATAGCTAATGTACTTCTCTTTATTCCTAAAGAATCTGCTAACTGTTGTTGTGTGCATCTTTCGTATCCATTTAGTCCATATCTTCTCTCTATAAGAAGTTTATTGTCTTCTGATAGCGTATTTAATATTTTATTAACTAATTCTTTGGTTTCGCTTATTCTTATATTTTTATCAAAATCAATTTCTTCTTTAAGAAAGCCTTCAAAAGAATTGTCGTTTTCTTCGTTCTTTGAAATTTCTGCATTAAAAGAAACCGTTTTTATATTTCTTTTTTCTCTGTTAAAAGCATTAATTAATTCATTTTCTATACTTCTGTAGAAATAAGAGATTGGTTTTTTATCTTTAGAAATCGGAATCTTATTTATTCCTTCCATAAGTCCCAACATTCCTGTCGCCATTAAGTCCTCTTTAGAATAGTTGTTTATATAAAAATTACTAGATATACTTGCCACTAGGGGAGTGAAATTGGCAACTATAGTTTCATAATCTTTATTCATTAAACAGTTATCTATCTCTTTCTTGGATAAATATTTTCTCAACGAACCACCTCTCTTTAAAGTTCTTATACTATAATTATAACCATTTTTAGATTTTTTATTCATTTTTTTGTAATATTTAGCTAATAATGTCAAAAATTTTTTAACTCCATTAAACGCTATTTATTCAAGCACAAAGTCAAATAAAGACCTCTGTTTTTGGCTTTTTCAAAATTCCAAATAAAGACCTCTTAGAAGAGAAAATAAAGACCCCTAGAAGAGAAAATACTGGTCTAGTAATGTATGTATATTATATATTTAATATTAAATAATAATATATAAATATATTATTATTTTTGCGAAGCTATCGCTCCGGTATATCTTTTTCTTGGTATTTTTTCTTTTAATTTAACCCTTATAGTTTAAACGAGATTAATTCTTAACTTGTCGCATAGCATACGCAAACACTATTTTTAAAATCTTTATTTTTTTTTCTTTTTTTTTGAATAAAGAGTAAAATCCATGGTATATTAAGAGTATAAGAACAACTGAAAGAATCAATTATTTAATATCTTAGGATGTCTTCTTGTAGAGCAAATAGTGTCAATTATTTTTCCGTTATATTTGATACATAGACGAAAATAAAAAAATATTTTTAAAAAAGTGAATATATTTTTTAAAACTGGATATAATATTATTAGGGAGTAAAAAACTTAATATCTGAGTTGACAACATTCTGATAATTACAATCAGAAAGTAGGAAAGATATTGTTAGCAAATTACACGTTTAAAGGGAAGATAGATGGCAAGTCTATTAAAGACTATCAAAACAAAATAGATTTAAGTGTTAAAACAAGCCAAGAGATAATCGACCAAGTGAATAAAATTTTAAATATAGAAGAGATTAATGGGGTTCAGTTTAATGGTGATTTATTTTGGCAAGTTATTTGGGACGAAGGAGTTTGTAAAACAGATATAAATACAAACGAATTATGTTGGAGCAATACAGAAGTATGCAAAACACTAGAGATATTAGCATCGTACATACTTATGAAAGACGATAAAGAAAAAAGAAAAGAATGTAAAATGTATGATGATTACAAATTAACAAAAAGAGCAGAAAAAGATAGGGAAAAGGTTTGTCAGATTGGAGTTAACGAAGATGATGAGGTTGTAGTTCTTAAAGATGTAAAAAATTATAAAAAATACAAGAAAACTACTGTTAATAAATCTGACATTAAAGAATATTCCGAACTTAAATGTTATGATGACTACAAGGAATATATGAAAACCTTATTCCATGGTGAAAATGCCAAAGAGAATAGACTTGAGCTGATAGAAAGACTAAAGAATAAGGGTTATGACATTTCTAATGGTAAACTTTATAAATTTGTTAAAACCACACTTCCAAGTATATCAGAAGATATGTTAAGTGTTAAATTAAGTAAAACACAACCAATTAAATGGAAACAACCACTTAGAGATAGTCATCAATCATTTAATTTTGAAATGTTGGATATGTTTGACCCTCAACAAGTTAAATATGCTTTAGTAACTGATAAAAATTTAGAATTTTCTACTAGAAATGAGTTTTGTATAACTCTTGACGAAATTATTAAAAAAACACACCTTACTAAAAATCAAAAGATAATATTAAACAAGTGGAGAAAAGATTGGCAAGTAGTTAAAATAGCAGAATATATGCAAGTAGATGTTGCTTATGTATCTAGGGAAATTGACACAATAGCTAAAAAAATAAGTAATGCCTACATAGACGAATATGAAGAACAATATTATTATATGAATTTAGTTAAGGGAACTTATAAGAAATGCTCTTGCTGTGGAGAGAATAAGTTGGTAAAGCATTTTAATAAACATTCTGTAAAGAATGGAGAAATAATATATATGAGTATTTGCTCGGATTGTAGAAAAAAACACCGAGAAAAAAAGAAAGGAAGAGGAAAAGATGAAAAAGAAAGATTTAATAAAAAGAGTAGCAGATAAATGTGATTATTCTCAAAGACAAGTAGAAGAAATGTATGACGTTCTTAAAGATGTTGTAGAGGACGCTATAGCAGATGGTGAAGAATTTAAATTATTAGGCTTTATAAAAATAGGAACTAAAAAATTAAGTCCTAGAAAAGGTAAAATGACTAATAGATTTGGCGAAGTTGTAGAATGGGAAAGAACAGAAGAAATTACTGTTCCAACTGTAGGATTAACTAAATATATAACTAAACGTTTTAAAGAGTAATATAGAACTTTAAAAAGTGGATAATATGAGCTTATAGACACACACAGCTAATTTTACATATAACAAGCTACTTTTGGTAAGAGTTAAGTTACTTGTGTCTAGTAATTTTTCATATTATCCTCCAATTTTATTATACTTAGGCGATTACCGCAATTATTTTATAAAGGAAATTAAAAACAAATTTTTATAACTAGATTAATATATCGCCTAGCGAATATGGATATATAGTTTAACAGGCAAAATACTTACCGGAAAAGAGTTATAGGTTCAAGTCCTATTATATCCTCATGATATAACCCCCTTTCAATTATATTATTATACTTAAAGACACATACAGCAATTTTTAAATACTTTATTTTACAAAAATAAAACAATTTATATCAACTTAAATAGAATTTTAATAAATACCTCCTTTGATTTAATGATATGTAAGAATGTGTCTTGTAATACCTCCTATAGGACTACTGAACGGGAAGTAGTCCTAATATGACAAGGTGGAGTAATGGAAACTCGTTAGATTAATTCTAAAGATGTAGGTTCAAATCCTTCCCTTGTGAATATTTAACATTTTACCTTCTTTCTGCCCCTCTTTTGAGGGGTTTGTATGGAGAGGTGTCCGAGTGGCTTATGGTTCATCTTTGCTAAAGATGTGATGCCGTAAAAGCATCCGTGGGTTCGAATCCCACCCTCTCCGCCAATTTATAAAAGATATTAACAGCATAATTAAAATAGTATCTTGAGAGGTGATAATATGAATAAAACATTACTTAAAGAGTTAAAAAAAGCAACTAATTATACATATACAGAAAATGGTGGCTTAACACATAAAAGTACTTTGAATAAATGTTATGATTTATTTGCTTTTGGTGGAGCGTCAAGAGGGAAAAGCGAAGAAGACATATTAGATATGTTTTATGATGCTTTAAGAGAAGACAAACTGTTAGCAATGAAATTATTATTTTACATCAGAGATGTAAGAGGTGGGTTAGGAGAGAGAAGAACTTTTAGAATTATTCTTAAATCTTTAGCGAATTCTCACCCTTATTTAATTGAAAAAAATATAGATTTAATCTCCTTTTATGGTAGATATGATGATTTATTAGTATTGTTTGATACTAAGTGTGAAGATAAGATGATAAACTTAATAGCTAAAACATTAATAGATGATTGCAGAACTAATCAACCAACATTGTTAGCTAAATGGTTGCCTAGTGAAAATGCCAGTTCTAGCGATTCTAGGAGACTTGCTAGAAAGTTAGCTAAAAAGCTTTCTCTTACTAATAGAGAGTATCGAAAGACGCTATCTAGTATAAGAAATAAAATAAAAATTGTTGAAAATTTATTAAGCGAAAAAAGATATAATGAAATAGAATTTGATAAATTACCTAGTAAAGCAGGATTAAAATATAGAGATGCCTTTTTAAGACATGAGGAACTATGTACTAGATATGTAGAGTTTATTGATAATAAAAATAGCAAAATAAATGCTAAAACTTTATATCCATATGACATAGTGAGAAATGTTTGGAAATGTGGTTATTTCTATGATAGTTCTAAAAGAAGAGTTCTTGATAAATATTGGAAAGCTTTACCTGATTATTTTGAAGGTAAGCCTTGTAGTATATTGCCAGTAGTAGATAATTCAGGGTCAATGACTTGGAATGAAAATGGTGGTGTAATTCCAATAGATGTAGCAGTTTCTTTAGGAATATATTGTGCAGAGAGAAATGTTGGAGACTTTCATAATCACTATATTAGCTTTAGTAGGACTCCTAAATTAGTGGAAATAAAAGGTAACGATATAGTTGGAAAGGCTTATAGTGCAGTAAAAAATATTCTTTATGAGGAAACTAATATAGAAGCGGTATTTGATTTAATATTGAATACTTTAAAGAAAAATAATTTATCAGAAGAATACTTGCCTAAACATATTGTTATAATTTCTGATATGGAATTTGATGAAGGAACTAACTGCAATGATAGTGAAACATTAATGGAACGTATTAGAAAACAATGGAAAAAAGAAGGATATACAATGCCAAGCTTAGTTTATTGGAATGTATGTTCTAGAAGAAATAATATATCAGATTTAGGTGCAGATAATATTACTTATGTAAGTGGTTGCACTCCAATGATATTTAAGAGTGTTATGAGTGGTAAAAATGGTATGGATTTAATGTTAGATATATTAAATAGTGATAGATATTCAAGTATAAGAGTATAGAAAGGAGATATAATATGAAAAAAGTGTTACAATTAGATTTTAAAAATGCAAGTATAGAGGAAGGTTCTAATGGAAAACAGGTTATTGAATACGATAAAGAATTGTTACCTTTGTATACAAGAAGCTTAGATAAAGTATTAGAAGATATAGAAGAAGAACAAGAGTTGCAACTTAAATTAAATATAAAACTTCCTCTTTCTCAATTTAGATTACTTACTAATTTCCTAGTAGATTGTTCAGATTTAAACTTATTCGATTTGCAAATAAAATCAGTAGAACAAGATGACTAATATGGAAAAGTATAATACGAAACAAAAAGAGCAGATGATTAAATTGTCCCTACAAAAATTAAGTGGGGACGATGAAGTAGATTGGGAAGATATAATAGATAGTCTAGGAATAAGTTTACATAAAGATACTTTAAGACGATGGGCAAGAGGAATGCAGATTTATGATGAATATCTTAAAGAAACAAAACACAAGTCTGTAAGAGACGATTCAGAAAAAACAATAAAAAAAATATTAGAATTAAAACAACAAAGAATTTTATTATCTGATGAAAAGAGATATGTAAATGAGAGACTTAGAGAACTAACAAGAGTAGAAGATTTCTACAAGAAATTAGAGGATAAAATATCAAGTAGTAACCCTGTTCAACTAAGAGAGATTGAGCTTAGCGATAAAACGAATGAAGCAGTATTAATGCTATCTGATTGGCATTATGGAATAGAAGTTGACAACAAAGTTAATAAATTCAATTCAGAGATAGCAAATAGTAGAGTTTCTGAATTAGCAGGTAAAGTTATAAAACATTGTAAAATAAATGATGTAAGTAAATTAAATATATTCTGTTTAGGAGATTTAATATCTTCTGAAATTCACACCATTATTAAAATGGAAAATAGAGAAGATTTATCTACTCAAATATATGAAGTAAGTGAACTTCTTTCAAAATTTATAGAGACAGTATCAAAAGTTGTTCCGATAGAAGTTGCATTTACTTTTGGGAATCATGAGAGAACGGGATTAAAAGACTTATCTAAAGATAGCGATAATTTTACAATTCTTATAGAAAAATATGTTATGCTTCTTTTAAGGGATAATGAGAATGTTATTATCAATAGTAGTGAAACAAATTCAGATATTATATATAAAAACATTATGGGAAATGACTTTGTTGGAGTTCATGGACACCAAGAAAAAAGAAAAGGTGTTGCTCCTGATTTAAGTGCAATCCTGAGTGGTAGAAATGTCGATTATGTATGCATGGGGCATTTACATTCTCAATGTAATTATATTGATAATACATCAGAAGTTTTTATAAATGGAAGTTTATGTGGCACAGATGCCTATGCTTATGGGAAGAGATTGTTTTCTCCCCCTAGTCAAAAGTTATTGATAGTTAATGACGAAGGTGTTGAATGTATCTACAATATTAAAGTTTAGTGAGGATTACGATATGGCAAATAAGAATGAAGAATTAAGTAGAGAAATATATATAAGCGGTGAAATAAATAACGAAATGGCAGCAGAGATAATTGCTCATTTAAAAAAGATAAATGATGAAGATTTAGATGTTTATGAGAAAAATCAAACTTTAAATGAAAAAAATCAATTACCTTATAAGCCTATAAGTCTTACAATAAATTCTCCGGGAGGAAGTGTAATGGACGGGTGTGCGATAATGAACACTTTAGAATCTTGTATTGCTCCTGTTCATACTCATGGTATAGGAGAAGTGTCTAGTATGGCAGTTCATATTTATGCTTGTGGAGAAGTTAGGACAGCAGGAGATTTAGTTACATTTGGGCTACATGGAACTGGTGGCGGTACTTGTGGTTATACTAAAGAAATGATAAGTTCATTGACTCATTGGAAGAAATTAGAGAAAAAGTTAAATGATAGACTTTTAGAAGACACAAAATTAACACAAAAAGACTTAGATGCTTGTGAAACTTGTTTAACGTTTTATGATTATGACGAAGCCTTGGAAAAAGGTTTGATAAATACAGATTTGTATGATGATGAATTTCTTAAAGAAATAATAGACGGATTAAATGTGTCTGACAAAAAAGAAGAAACAAAAGAAACAGAAGTAACAAAAGTAACAAAAACAGAAACAGAGGTAAAAGAAGATTAATTCTTTTTACATAAAAATGCGAGTTCATATCATTTCATTTTGAATAGAATAAAGGTTAATAGAATCCATGTTTATTGGCGGAACGTGGGTTCTCTTTAGTCTTTATTTAGACTAACATATATCTCCCTTGTTAGTGGTATGGTTGCTATTCCTCGTAGCCATACCCATTAATAAGGAAATAAAATCATATATTGATAATCTATTATTATCAAACCATTTAATAACTACCCTTCGGGGTAGTTATTTTTTTTATAACAAGAGAGGTGATAAAGTGAAAAAGGAAAAATCGCAAAAATTAGCTAAGAGAGTATGCCCTTATTGTGGAGAAGAAAAATTTGTATCTAGGGATTTCTATGGCTCAGAAAGCCTTATGTATTCTAATGAAAAAAGACACCTTATTTGTAAAAACTGTATGAATATTAGATATAATTTCTTTTTAGCTAAATGTGACGGAGACGAATTACTAGCTTTAAGAAGAACTTGTGATAACTTAGATATTGTATTTGATGAAGGAATAGTTAATAGAGTTGAAGGTCAAGACGGCTCTTTGTTTTTGAATTATATGAAAACAATAAATACTAATTCTATCCTTAGAAGTTTAAGTTCATTAGATAGCCCTATGTTTAATGAAATGCACTCAAAGCCTAATATAGAGGATTTGGTTGTTAATAATGATATAGTTATGAAATGGGGAGATGGATTTACTAAAAGAGAATACCAACAGTTAGAATATATTTATTCTGAATATATGGAAGAGTATAAACCTAAAGACTTGTCAACTAAAAAGATACTTAAAGATTTAAGTATGACAGAGCTTCTTAGGGAAAGAGCTAGATTAAAAGGTGATGACAAAACATACGATATGTATACAAAACTGCTTTCTAAAAGTAGAGCAGATGCAAATATACAACCTAATCAAAATAAAGACGAAGATGATGAAAAATATATATTTGGTATGATGATGAAGATATATGAATTAAAGAAACCAGTAGTTAAGAGACTTAAAGAATATCAAGATGTTGATTGGATTGAAAGATATATAATGAGGTTTTTATTTAAACCATTAGCAGTGGCTTTAGGATTTGGTTCAGCTAATTATTCTTTAGAAGAAGGAGATGCAGGAATACAATTAGACGAAAAAATTGAGAGAGCCATACAAGCCGTTAAAGAGGAAGAAGAAGAGGAAAAGGCGAAGAGGAAGAATGGTGATAGCTAATGGAAGAAAAGAAATATATGGAAACCGAGTATGAGGACAGGGGTAATTTAACAGGAGACTCCAAAGAAGATTTACTTATAGGAATAGGTGAATATTGGGGTTGTTTTTATTTGGCTAACCCTCATAGATTTGCTATGGATTATTTGAAATATAAGTTGCATATATTTCAACAGATATTACTGTATTTTATGATGAAAAGTGACCAATTCGTATTTATTGCATCGAGAGGTCTGGGCAAGTCATTTCTTACCGCAGTATTCTGTACAGTTATATGTATATTAAAACCCGGAACCAAAGTTATAGTCTGTGCTAAACAAAAGAAACAAGCAGAGAAAGTACTGACCGAGAAGATACTCGGTATATTATATCCCCAATCATATGCTTTAAGGAAAGAAATAGATTACAAAGGAATTAAGTGCAACTCTAATCAGGTATTGATACCATTTAAAAACGGTTCTTCTATAGAAGTGCTTGCCAGTTCAGAGAACTCAAGGGGTGCAAGATGTAATGTTTTGGTAATGGACGAGTTCCGTATGATAAATGAAACAATAGTTAGAAGTGTTTTATCTCCATTTGGGGCAGTTCCAAGACAAGCCGGATATTTAACTAATCCTAGATATTCTTTTTATCGTGAAGAAAACAAAGAGCTAAACAGATATGGTTCACTACAAAGTATAGCATAAGTGCTTGTAGTAAAAACCGACCAAAATCGGTTAATATATAGTGATATATATAGTAAGTAAGACTAAGTCTAAAAAGGTTAACAACATTATTAAAATTTAAAAATATGGGTACAATATTAATATAGAGGCAAGGAGGGGAAGATATGAAAAATAAAAAAGATAGATATACAGAAGTAAAAGAATTCATTGAATCAAAAGGGAATAAATTAATTTCTAAAGAATATAAAAATAATAAGGGTAAATTAAAAATTCAATGCAAATGTGGAGAAACATTTGAAAGAACCTTTGGAGATTTTAAAAATAAAAATATGTATTATTGTACTTGTTGCTCTGGCAATAAGTTAAGATATTCTGATGTAAAAAAATTTATTGAATCGAAAAATTGTAAATTAATTTCTAAAGAGTATGAAAATAATAGTACAAAATTAGATATTCAATGTTCTTGTGGTGAAATATTTAAAGTATCATTTAATACATTTAAAAAAGATGAACAATGGCAATGTAAGTCTTGTGGAGAAAAGAAAAGAATAAAAAGTATGCAAGATAGGGTAGATGGATTTAAATATTACACATATGAAGATGTTAAAAGTATAATTGAATCAAAAACAGATTTAGTATTATTATCAGAAGAATATAACGGATGCTTCGATGAATTAAAATTAAAATGTTCTTGTGGGGAGATTTTTTATAAACCATTTAATACAATAATTTATAACATTAATTTTGGTAAAAGGAATCTTTGTCCTAAATGTATAAAAAAAGGTAATGATGAAGAATTCAGATTAAAAGAGAAGGATATCCAAAAAAGTATTTTTAATTTTTATAAAAAAGAAAAATTTATTTTATTAAACTACGATGAATATAAAAATAATAGAACTTTATTAAAATTTAAATGTTCAGAGTGTGGAGAGGTGTTTACTTCAACCGTTCACGCCCTTACCACTGGAGATGGAAGATTATGTCCTAATTGCGACCCTCCATATTCAAAAGGGGAAATGGTTATAAAAAATTTTTTAGATAATAACAATATTGAATATATACAAGAGAAAACATTTAAGGAGTGTAGATACTATAATCCTTTAAGATTTGATTTTTATTTACCTAATTATAATTGTTGCATTGAATATGACGGAGAGCAGCATTATAAAGAAATTAATTTTTTTGGGGGAGAAAGAGGATATGAAGAACGAAAAAGAAATGATTCTATAAAAAATAAATATTGTAAAGAAAATGATATTTCTCTTTTAAGAATACCATATTTTAATTTTAATAATATAGATAATATTTTAAATGCCTTTTTAGATAAGTTAACACCGAGATAATTAATGAGATTAAAAAATCATTAGCATTGTAGAGCGTAGAGATTGAACCTGTTTGCAGGATAGTCACCTGCCACAGAAAACAACATCTCCAAGAGTGGTTGGTACTCATTATGCAAAAAAAATAGAGAGTAAAAATGTACGCCAATCTGGGTATGAAGCGACATACCGATGAAAATGAGGGAAACCTCCAGAGGTATAGATAAAAAACTATACGTTAATAACAAATGATATCTAAGTTCTGCATGGTATAGTGACCATTGGAGTTACTCTAAGTGGAAAACAACAGTTAAAGATATGCTAACTAAATTTGATTCCTTTGCTTGTAATATTCCTTTTACCTGTTCTTTAGAGCATGGATTAAATACTAAAAAGAAAATGGAAAGAGAAATGGATGCAGAAGGTATGAACTATGCATCTTTTTTAATGGAGTATTGTGCAGTGTTCTTCAATGAAGCAGATGACGCTTTCTTTAAATCTTCTATTATAAATCCTTGTAGAGATACACTCGATGTATTTTATCCTCCTACAGCGGAAGAATGGATAGCAGAGAGAAAAAAGAAGAAATCCGAACAATCATGGTATATGCCTAGAGTTAACGGCGAGATAAGAATTATGGCTTGTGATATCGCCTTAGCTAAAGGTGTGGCAAACGATAACTCCAGCTTCTTATTAATGAGAATGATACCTGATAGAGGTAAGTTTAAACGCCATGTTGTATATATGGAAGCACACAATGGTATGGCAGCTAAACAACAGGCTATAAGAATAAAACAATTATTCTATGATTTCGGGGCAGATAAACTTATTATAGATACAACTGGTGTTGGAGAAGCAGTTTGGGAATTTGTCAGAGAAAGTAACTATGATGAAGAGAGGGGAGTCAGATATGATGGATTTACTTGTTTTAATGAAGATAATAGAGTCGATGATTTATCTAAAAGAACTGGCTTACCTTTTGTTTATTCGATGCAACCTAACAGCGAAGTTAACAGTAGAATAGCAGTAAGTGTAAGAAAATTATTAGCAGATAAAGATTTAATACTTCCTATGAATGATAGAGAAGCAAAAATATTAGTAACTGAAAAAGTGGCTAGTTTGGATTTAGATTTAGAAGAGGCGGCTTATAGAGAAGCTAGATACCTTGCTCCGTTTGTTCAGACAACTATTATGGTTAACGAAATGATAAGTTTGAACCATGAAAGTAAAGAAGGGAAAATAAAACTTTTTGAAAGAGGGGCAAATAGAAAAGATAGATATTCTTCGTTAGGGTATGCCGTATTCTTGAGTAATTTAATCGCACAAGAAGAAGGCTTTGGTGATGACGATGATGATATCTTATTTTTCGTATAACGAGGTGAGGATATGGAATTAAATAAAGTTTATTGTATGGATAATTTAGAACTGTTAGAGCAGCTACCCACTGGCTCTATCGACCTTATATATTGCGATATTCTTTATAACACAGGTAAAAATTTTAAAGATTATAATGATAATTTAGGAACAGTAACACAGGCTATGAAGTGGTATCGACCAAGATTATTTCAGATGAAAAGAGTTCTTAAAAGCACAGGATTAATTTATCTTCAATGTGATTATAGATTAGTTCATTATTTAAAGGTGGATATGGATTGCATCTTTGGAATTGATAATTTCAGAAATGATATTATTTGGAATTACGGAGGGCAATCTAGGAGTAAAGATATAAGTTGTAAACATGACAATATATTAAGATATTCTAATGGAGACAAGTATGTTTATAACACACAATATCAACCTTATACTGAAAGAACACTAAAAGAATTTAGGCATAGAAACGAAAAAGGAGAATTATGTGTTCGTACTTGTAGAAGAGACAAAGATGGTAACAAAGTTTATTATTATACTCCTAAGAAAGAAGGAGCTAATATAACTGATGTATGGGATATTAAACCTTTATCTCCTTCAAGCAAAGAGAGATCAGGATATGATACTCAAAAACCTAAAGAGTTATTAGAGAGAATAATTAAATCATCTTCCAATGAAGGAGATGTAGTTGCTGATTTCTTCTGTGGTAGTGGTACAAGTTTAGTTGTAGCTAAAGAATTAGGTAGAAATTACATAGGATGCGACTTAAATCCTAAAGCAGTAGAAATAACAAATAAAAGATTAGAATTAATATAAAAGAAAGGATTAGTTATTATTATGCAGAATAAGAAAAGAATAATTTATGAAATATACTTTCCAGCATTCTGTAGGGACTTTCAAGATTTAGCAAATAAAATACCGTACTTTGTAGAATTAGGAGTTACCACTTTATGGTTAACCCCTATATTCCCAAGTCCAACAGAGCATGGATATGACATTATCAATCATTTTGACATTAAAAAAGAATATGGTAGTTTTAGAGATTTTGATAATTTTATTGAGAAAGCACACGAGAATGGGTTAGAAGTTTTATTAGATTTAGTATTATGTCACACAAGTTCAGAACATTTAATGTTTAAAGAATCTATTCAAGGTAAAAACGATTGTTACTTTTGGAGCAACCATAAATTAGATGATACTTGGAAAATTTGTAATGAGAACAAACAGTATTATCTAGCCAAATGGTACTATACAATGCCTCAACTGAATAATCAATCAGCACAAGTCAGAACTTTAATAAAGGTATTAATAAAGTTTTGGTTGGTAGAGCATAAGGTAGACGGGTTTAGACTTGATGCAATTAAATATGCTAGTGGTGACCCAATAGAGTTTTGGAAGTGGTTTTGTAAAGAAGTTTATAAAATAAAACCAAATGCTTATCTAGTTGGAGAGTGTTGGGAAGAATTTGAAATAAGTAATAAATATGCTATAGAAACAGGAATGAAAACATTCAATTTTGAACAAGCTGGTTGGATGAAAAATAAAATATTACACAATAGCAGGTATGAAGTTAGAAATGATATAAATAATGCAGTTATTTTCCTAGACAATCATGATATGACTAGAATATCTGTTGATTGTAATTTTAACGTAGATAAAATTAAAAACTTACTAAAATTAATGTTTATGTTTAATCACAACGATATATGCATATATTATGGAACTGAAATTGGAATGGGTGTTCCTAATGGCTATGTGCATTGTGGAGGTCATGGAGATTTTCACTCAAGAACAAAAATGAACTGGCATGAAGTAGAAAGACAGAGAAGAGACCCAAATAGTATATTTAATTATATCAAAAAATTAATACATGAATATAAAAGTAAGTAGGAGCTAATGATTTAGATAGTTTACAAGTATTAATATGGTTTGAAAATAGATGTAAAAATGATATGGCATAGAAAGAAAGATTAAATTCAATGTAAGGAGTTGATATATTTGAGTGAAGATGTAAAAAAAGAAAATATTGATTCTTATGATGCTTATGATTTTTCCGAAGATTTATTATATAGCTTGAAGACTTATAATTCCCAAATTTCAACAATAAGGGATAATAGTGTAAAAGTTAAAAATAATATAAGAAAAATGTTAAGTAATCAAACAAATAATCAATATACAGAAACAGAGCTCCAAAAAATAGGAGATATGCTTACTAAAAAGAACGGTCAGTTAAAGGAATTAATTACCTATAAATCTAATTTACTTACTTATGACCACTATATAATGCCATTAGATGTTAGTAAGTATAAAACAGAAGAAAGTATAAAAGAAGCTAGAAGAAAAGCTTCAAAACAAGTGGAAAAATACAACCTAAAATATAACTGCAAATGGATTGCACAGGATATTATAGAATATGGGGAAATTTATTTGGCTTTAGTTAAAGGTAAGAATAATTATTTATTTTTTAAATTCCCTAGAGAAATGTGTATGATAACTCAAAAGACTGGTAATATGGTCTCTAAATTTGCTATAAATTTAGGATATTTAAATTCTACTAATTATTATACGTTCCCACAAGATATACAAAATTTATATTGGGATTATCAAGAAGGTAAATTGGATAAAAGAAGGATTATAAAAAATTCATGGTATCAAATGACAGAAGTTACTTATATGGCTTTTACATTAGATGAATGGCAAGAAAAAGGCACTCCGTATTATTCTTATTTATTTGATAGTTTAGCATCACTAGAAGAATTATCAGATTTAGTTAATTTAAATGCTTATATAGATAGTTTTAGATTATTACATCAAAAACCTGAGCTTGACGATAGAGGTCAGTTAAAAATGGAAAGAAAGAAAATATTAAACTACCATAATTCATTAAAAAGTTTAGTTCCTTATGGTTATTGTACTTTAACTTCTCCTTTAGATTTAAAATTAATATCTAGTGATGGAAATAGTTCTAGTATACTTGATGCTAAAGAAAAAACCAAAACAACTATATATGATTCTAGTGGCGTAAATGACAACTTATTCAATGGTAATACAACCAATACAGAAGCAGTAAGTATAGGATTTACAATAGACACTTTAATGCCTTTAAGAATACAAAAGGAGATAGAAAACTGGGTTAATGACCATATGAGAAGCGTTAGGGCTACTTCAAATTGGTTCTTAGAATTTATACCTACTAACGAATACAATCAAGGATTAGAAGCAGAAAGACAAAGAAATGCTTTAACTGTTTATTCTCCTAAATGGAAATATTTAGGTACTATAGGACTAACTCCTTTAAGAGCATTAAGTACTATAGAATCGGAAGAATTAGAAGATATAGCATCTAAAATGTTACCATTATCAACTGCATATACTCAAGTTGGCAATGAAGTGGGTGGCAGACCTAGTAAAGCAGAAACAGGAGAATCTAATGCTGAAAATAGTAGTACAAATCCAAATGAATAAAGGTGATATAAATGAGTGATTTTAAATTAACTCCCTGTTCTTTAGGGGAGATAAAAGATGATATACCATATAAAATCCCTTCCAATATAAAACTATTAGGAGCAGAATCATTTTGGGATAAAGGAATTTATGGTAAAGGTATAACTGTAGCTATATTAGATACAGGAGTAGATTCAGGTCATGTGTGTTTAAAAGACAGAATAATTGGTGGTAAAAACTTTACAAGTGAAGGCAAAGAAGATGATTTTACTGATTGGAATGGTCATGGAACTCATGTAGCAGGTATTATAGCAGGCAATAGAGCTGAAAAAGGAATTACTGGAGTTGCCCCTGAATGTAATTTATTAATAGTAAAAGTTTTAGATAGAGTTGGTGACGGTGCATTTCCTAGTATAGTAAAAGGATTAGAATATGCTATTGAACAAAATGTAGATATTATAAATATGTCTTTAGGTGGTAGAGCAGATGACAATTCTTTACACGATACTATTAAAAAGGCAGTAGACAAAGGTATATGTATTTGTTGTGCTAGTGGAAACAATGGAGACGGAAGTGCAGATACAGATGAGATTAATTTTCCCGGAAATTATCATGAAGTAATAGAAGTTGGAGCAGTAGATAGAGATAATAATATTGCAAAATTCAGTAATACAAATTCGGAAATAGATATTGTATCATATGGTGTCAATATAATGTCAACTTATAAGAATAATAGATATGCAACGACAAGTGGTACTTCTCAGGCTACTCCACACGTTTCAGGAGCGTTAGCATTGATTAAAGAAGATTTTGTTAAAACTTATGGCAGAAAGCCAACTGAAAGTGAATTGTGGGCAAGACTTGTCAAATGTACTAATTTCCTCAATGATATAGATACGAAGGCACAAGGAAACGGTGTTTTATACTTAGGAAATGGATGTGAATAATATGGGAAAATATATAATTGCAGATACAAGAGATAAAGCAGAAAAGTTAAAACGAATAGGTTTTGAATGTATCGCAATACAAGAAATAGGTAAGGAAACACATTATGTGTTTGAAAATTCAGATAAATATTTACTTTTTTCAAATGATGAAAAAAGCGAATATATAATAAGTGATGAACTATATATGTGTTTTTAATTCTTATAGAAAGGAGGAAATCCTTTGATAATTAGAATACCATGTTCTATGACTTTAGAAGAAAATTTCTTAAACTTTTCAGAAAACAATGAATCAAATCCAAGTGTTAAAATGCAAATCTTACATGAAGGAGTTAATCCAAAAGGAACAAGTTTTTCAAAAGAAGCAATAGAAGAGGCTAAGGCATCAATATATGATAAACCAATATTAGCATATGTTAAGTATGATGAAAATGGTGAACCTTTAGACTTTGGAGAACATGAAATGATACTTGTTCCAAAAGTTGTCAATGGTAAAAGAAGTTATGAGATTAAATATATAGAACAACCTATAGGAACTTTTTCTCAAAACTTTGACCTTTCTTACGAAAAAGGTGAAAACGGAAAAGAGTATCTTACTGCTACAGGTACTATATGGAACAGATATTGCAAAGATGCTTATAATCTTCTTAAAGAAGGAGATAAATCTGTAAGTATGGAAATCAATATACTCGAAAGCGAAAAAGATAAATATAGTGGAGTTTTAAATATATCTAAGTTTGAATTTTTAGGAGTTACTATATTAGGTGACGATTATGCTCCGGGAATAGATGGTGCTAATGCAACTCTTGAATTTACAAGAATAAAAACTGAAAAAGATTTAATTAATTTTTTAAATAATATAGAACAAAATGTGAAAGGAGACGAAAGTATGGATAACACTAACAAATATTCTCTTTCTAATAGAAGTATGGCGTTACAAATAAGAGAACAATTAAGTAATAGACTAATAGAAAAACAATACTCTTGGGGAGAAACATATCAAACTAGAGAGTTTTACTATGTAGATACTATACCCGATGATTCTGTAGTAGTAGTTCAAGGAAATGATGGCTATAAATACTATGGAGTTCCTTATTCTGTAAAAGAAGATACTCTTACTTTAGATTTTGATAATAAAAAAGAATATATAAGTGAGTGGAGAGAGAAAAAAGTTGATGAATCTGCTAATTTTGCCTTAAATGAAGAAGATGCTAAAGAAATGGCAGAACTTACTTTTAATGCAGAAGTGGAAAAGGTTGGTCAAGAAGCCAAAACAGTTGTCGACACTTTTAAAAATGATTTAAAAGGTGTTAATAAAGAATTAGAAGAAACTAAAGAAGCATTAAAAAATGCTAATGAAACTGTATTCTCTTTAGGAGAAGAAGTTAAGGAATTAAAAGCTAAAGAGGCTCAAGCAGAACAAGAAAAACTTGTAGAAAAGGTTGAAGAAGTTCTAGCTAAATTCTCATTTGACGAAGAAGAAACTAAAGAAATGAAAGAACAATGTTTAAATGGAGAATTTAATGTAGAAGAATTAAGTAATAAATTATTTACATTATATGGCAAAAAAGCATTTGAAAATATGCAAAATAAACAACCTAAAGAACCAGAACAAGAGCCTAGTTTACACGTGCCAACTAAGGGAAATACTCATATTCCTTATGATGGTATATTTGAAAATTTATAAAATTAAAAGGAGTGAATAAGTGTGATAAGAACAGTTATGAGAGCAATAATGAGAAAAGATAGACAACCATATCCAAACCCTATAAATGGTATATGCGAACAAGTATTAGAAAATGGTATGGTAGTCGGTGTTAAAGGTTTTGCTGAAAACGGTGAAAGAGAACTTTACAAAGTTGGTCAATTTGCAGAAGGAGATTTAGCAGCTATAGTTGATTGTTCTGTTTTGATGTATGATACTCAAATGGATGAAAGAGATTTCCAACTATTAGCAGGTGAAAGAGGTAGATTTGAATATTTAGGACATGGTGATGTTTACACAATATCTAACGCTTTCTTACCAGAAGGATTAGCAGTAGGAGATAAATTAGCTCCTGATACTGGAAATTTAGGAAAATATGTTAAAGATGCCGACAACGGTATATTCTTAGTTAGAAGAGTAGATATAGACTTTGAAGGACAACCTTCAACTATGATAGAAGTATGTTTACACGCATAAGAAAATAAAGAAAAGAAAGGATGATTATAGTGGAAAAAAGAAGTCAAGTTGCTCAAATGGCAATAGATATATTAGACGGAAACCCTGATACATACGATTTAAATACTGCTGAAGATAAATTAAGAAAATTAGTATTAAACGAAATGGGTGGAACTTGGGATTATTATACTTTCCAAGATAACAAATATAAAGTATTCGCAATATTATCAGAAATATTAACTGAAAGTACTTCTCGTGTTTTAAGAGAGGTATTCGAACCATTCTGTGAATTCAGAGATTTTGAATTAGGAGATACTGTTGAATTTACAGTAGAAGACGATAGATTATTTGAAGTATCTGTAGTTGCAACAGATAATAACAACCTATTAAGACAAAAATTAATGAATAGAAAAGTTCCTATGACTGCTAGTGAATTAGGTGTAAAAATCTATGCTCCATTTACTGCTTGGTTAGCAGGAAGAATAGATTTAGCAAAATTAGTAGATAGAGTTCAAAAATCTACTCAACAAGATATGGTTAGAAGAATAGGTAACGCTTTTGTTAGTGCTTATGGTCAATGTCATGCTAACTTAGTTGAAAGTGGTACAGTAACTAGAGATGCTTTATCTTTATTATGTGCTAAAGTAGACGGTTTAGGATTAGGAGACCCAGTTATATATGGTACTAAAACTGCATTAGCTAAAATACCTGCATTAGAAGGATTCGTTTTAGACGGAGAAGATTTAAGAAACAATGGTTACTTAAAAATGTTCGAAGGTATGAAATGTGTAGAATTAAAAAATACATTCAATAAAGAAACTGGTAAATTTGGTTTAGGCGACGATGAACATCTATACATAGTTCCAAGTGGAATGACTAAACCTATAATGGTTGGTTTTGAAGGAAAAGCATTTGTACTAGAAGATAAATCTGGTGCTAGAAACGACAGAGAAATCGAATATCTATTCACTAGAAGAGTACATATAGGTGTTGTAAAAGCAGTTAACTTCGGTAGATATGATATAGCTTAGTAAATATAGATAGGGAGATGATAGTAAATGGCAACTAAAAAAGTAGAGGAAAAGGTTAATTTAGGGAAGGAAACAGTTGAAGAAACAAAGAAAGCAAGAAAAAGAACAAGAGCAGAAATGATAAGAGAATTAAAAAGAGAAGCATCTAAAATAGACATTGAAGTAATGAATTTAACCAATGGCTCATTTATTTATGAAAATGGTTATGATTCTATAAGAATGAATGAACCCGGAGAAACAGCCATAGTAGGATTAGATTTATTATTAAAAATGAAAAATTCTCCAACTATGAGAAAATTATTTTTATCAATAGTAGATATATATAGTGATGAATATGAATTAAAAGATGTGCTTGATATATTAGATTTAACTAAAATATATAACGACAAAGTTCTTACTTTGGATTACTTAGACGAGGTATTAGAAAATAGTACTGTTGATGAATTTGTGGGAATACTTGAAAACGAATCCCCTGAATTAGCTAAAAGATTATGCCAAAGAGCAGTTTATTTAGCTCACTTAAATGAATTTGATTCTATGGGTAAGCGTTCTGCAATCGAAAGCAAATTTAATAATGCTTATATATTTAAATCAAATTAGAAGGTGTTAATATGAGTACTCCAATAGAGAAGATATTTGTTGTTTTTTTAAACCAAGTTGAAGATGACGGACTGGCTTTAGCACCTGAAGAAATACAAATGAAAACAATGACCAGATATCTTCGTGGAGCGACTATAAAATTCGACACTTGTGAAAAGGATTTAACTATCGTTTCCGAAGATGATGGAGTTTCAGGTTATATTAAAGCTGATCTAACTGAAAGAGAAATAGAAATTCTTGCTTTGGGTATGGTATGTAGATGGCTACAAAGAATTGTAAATAGTGAAGATAATTTAAGGAATATTATTACAGACCACGATTTTAAGAAAACTTCAAATGCCAATTTATTAAAAAATTTAATGACATTGAAGAAACTTCACGAAGAGGATTTTCGAAAAATGAAAATTGATTACACTTACGAAGGGCATTATGGTTTTGAGTAAGTTTTTAGATGAATACAAAACTTTTACTTTACGTGGTCAAAATAATAAAAGAGAAAAATTAAGGGCAACGGCTAAACTAACATTCGAAAAAATGCTATACAGGTCACCCACAGTAATAGATATACAAGTAACAGATGTCGATGAAGTGCTTATAACAGAAAATACAAAAACTGTTATGGCAGTAGTTAATAATATAACAGATAATGACCAAACATCATTAGATGAAAAAGAAATATATTTCCCTGTCGATACAAATGTCGATATAGGGTGCTATTGTTTCTTTGATAATTGTTATTGGTTAATTATATTTAAAGAGCATCATGAAATGGGTGCTTATTTACATTTTGTAGCTAGAAGATGTAATCAAATTATTAATTATGCCTATAATGGCATAGTATATCCTATCCCAGTTTCTATATTAAACCTAACAATGTATAGCGATGGTGTTAACCAAACTAGATATGTAGATATAGGAGATGCTAAAAGGCATATATTCATAGGCTCAAATCCAATTACAAGAACATTTGATACTGGAACAAGAGTAATGTTAACTAGAAAAACAGTATTTAGAGTTACACATATAAATGATTTTGAATTTAATGGTAGATATAGTGGTGCTGACGGATTGATAAAGGCACTAACTCAACAAACGGTTCGTATTTTAGAAGATGATTGCGAAAATAAAATAGCCTACAATATAGTAGGAGAAAAAAAGGTTGAGGAAGATAATGATGTGATGGGATTAGATTACATTTATCTAGGCGAAGAAAACGAATACAATATCGACACAGATAAAGAAGTAGAATTTATACTAGATACAGATTATTCAAACACAAGTATTATAAAACAAGAAAATAATAAATGTACTATTAAACAATCATCTAATATTGAATCAATAGGTGATAACATTATGCTTATTGCTAGAGATAAAAAAACAAAAGAAACAATAGATATGTTTGTTATTACTGTGAGAGGTGTTTAAGATGATAGAACAATTTCCAAATAAATATTTGATTAAACTCTCAAATGAAATAATGTTAGATGATAAAATAAATAAATTGATATATTATAATAATGAAAAAGAAAGAGACATATATAAGCTTGAGGATTTAGAAAATCCAATTAAAAAACTTAAAGAGAAAAAAGTATTTATAAATAAAAAGGCTCCGGAAGTAATGAAGGAATCAGATGTTTCTTTATTTGTTAATATATATAGAGACTTTCCTTATACGGGAGTATATAGACAAAGCAATAAAATACAGCAATTTAAGTTTGAAGTTGGCGTATTATGTCATAAAGATTGTAGATTTACATTAAATGGTTTGAGAGATATTTTAATATATAAGGGAATAGAACAAATGCTTAGAGAAAATAAAAATTTAAAAGCTATTGGATTCCCAACATTAGAGCAAACTTACCCAATGTATAATATTCCTAGTGACTATATAGGATATATGTCTGTATATAGACTTGAATATTTTGAAGGTATGTAATGTATTTTACTAAAGAATATGTTACAGGTATCCCTTTAGACTTAAAAAAATATACATTGGGAATCATAAAACAACCAATCGTAGATTATTTTATGTATGATTATGATTTCATAGATTTTATAAAACCATATTATATGGGGTTGTCCTTATCGTATGATGAAGTATGTGAAGAAAGTAAACTTTTCTTCACTATTTTTTTGGAAATGATGAATAAATCAAAGAAGATATTAAATGACTTTTATAGAGGATTAACTTTATTATACGATACATCTCTTGAGGATATGGGATTTTTTCAAGACGAAGAAAAAAGGTATATTCTTAGAATAGACGAAAAAGGTAGTAGAAAAGAAAATAAAGACGGAATAGGAAATCCGATAGCATTTATTACTGATGAAAATTTTGTTATTCTTTGTAAAATAATTTTAGAAATGAGTCATTTTGAAGAACCCCAAAAGCCAACAGAGCTAAAGGGAGACCCTGAACTTGTTAAAAGATTTAAGCAAAAACAAAGAGAATATTATCAAAAAAGGAAAGTTGATAATAGTATTCTTTTTGAAAATGTTGTCAGAGAAGTTATGTATTTTAGGAATATTAATTCTTATGAAGAAATGAGAAATAAAACTATATGGTGGCTAAGAGATTGTTATTCTGTTGAAGCTTTAAGAAGTTCTGAACAGAAACAATGGCAAATGGCAAGTGGTGGAAAATATAGCCCTAAAAAAATAAAATCTTGGCAAAAAATAACTAAATTAAAAAAATAGAAAGGATGAATGATTATGGGATATGCGATAAAAAGTGCTTGTGACTTAACTTTAACAAATTTAGCTAATGCTGAAGACACTACTACTATAGATTTCCTTAACAGTTTTAATATAACTACTGAATCAGAAAACTTTGAAGCTTATAAAAGAGGGGACTTATGTATAACTATAGCAGGTCAAAGAAAAGGAACATTACAAATGGATGCCCAAGTTATAGACGACTTCTTCTTAGCTCAAATGCTTGGTGGAGAAATAACTGGGACTAAAATACAAGTTAAAGGTACTATACCAAGTAAATATTATAAAATGGAAGGTACATTTGAAGTTGTTAATGAAGATGGTAGTACAGAAATTAAATCAATAAAATTCAGTAAGGCAAAAGCACAGCCTAATGCTGACTTAACAATTTCAGCACAAGAAATATCAGACTTTAGTTTAACTTGGGACATATTAGTTGATGACCAAGACTTAATATTAGAAATAGACAAAAAAGTTGGGCAATAATTTATAGCGTCAGCAGATTAAGTTCTGTTGACGCATTTTTTTTTACCTATTTTTAGAAGGGAGAATAAACAAAATGAAAGTAAGCGATTTTAAATTAGAAAAAGTGAGAAAAGAGTTTGTAGTAGAAATTAACGGGGAATTAGAAAAAGTAACGGTTTATAATATATTAAATGAGGAAAGAGAAGAAATAAGATTACAATTAGAGGATATTATAGAAGGGAAAACTGAGCATACTTTAGATGCAGAAGACATAGAAGATATATACAATATATTATTCCCTGTATGTACGAATATAGAAGTTGATGAAAATATTATAGGGGCGTTAAATAATCCTAATAAAGATATGATTTTAGTATTAAACGAAGTAAGAGAAATATTAGATGAAATATACCTAGAAGTATTATTGAACCAGTCTCAGCAATTAACCGAATTAGAAAAAGGATTAATATTGAAAAGAAATTTATTAAAGGGAGAAAAAATAGAACTTTTAACTAAAGATTGTGAAAAGTTAAAGAAAGAAATAGAGGAAATTAAAAAAGAAGGCGAACAAGATGATATTTGATAATTTAGATCAGGTTGTCGCCCATATAGAAAGAATAGTTGCTGATGAGTTAGATAGCGTAGGAGAAAAAATGGAAGAAATCATGAATGAAGTCCTTATGCAAGAAACAGGATATGATGAGAGAATTCCGAATATGTACGAAAGAAGTGGAGATTTTAAAAATATAGTTACTTCTGAACAAGTTAGCCATATGGAAATAGACGGGGTATTCCAAGATAATGGTGGATGGGTAGATAAGCATGGGGCACATTATTTCCCATTGAACCGTTGGGAAGAAGGAACAGTTTGGGCTCCGGGTTATAGAGATGATAATCCTGTTTATTATCCGGCAACCAACGTAGTTGATAATTCAAAAACAGCTATAGACGTTATGATTCCTACGGAGTTAAAAGAAAGACTTTTAGCTAGGGGTCTTAGAGTAGTATAAAAAAATTAAATTACCACTTCGTATAGGTGGTAATTCTTATGCGTATTAAAGGTGGTGAATTTAATTGGCTGATGATATAAGAATTAGAGTCTATCCAACCGTTGATAAAGGACAGTCAGCATCAGAGTTATCAAAAGTTATAGCAGATTTAGAAAAAAATGCTAAGAAAATAAAGGTTGGAATAGATGACAAAGAATTGCTTACACAAATTGAAAAGCTTAAAGAGCAAATAAATAGCTTGACTAAGGGTTCAAATACAAAAGGCAATTCTAAAATGTTTCAAGGCGAAGCAAAAAGTGCAAAAGAATTAGTCGCAGAATATAAAAAGTTAATATCTGAAAAAGATAAACTTGAAAAGAAAATGTCTAAACAAACATATCAAGGACAGGCTTATAAAGCTCTATCTAAAGATTTAACAAAAGTTAATAAAGACATTGAATCAGTTGGTAGTAAAATTGATGCTTTAAATAAAAAGAATATTAAATCAGATATTACATCTAGTTTGAATTCTTCATTTGAATCAACAATTAAAAAGGTAACTGAATTAGGAACTTCTATCGAAAATGCTTTAGGAAAACGTAAACTTGCAGGTAATCAGGTAGCGGATATTAAGACTTTACAAAATCAGGTTGAAAAGTTTAAACAAGAAGCGAATCTTGAGAATATACTGAAAGCAGATAAGCCATATGCCGAAATGTCTAAGTTAATCACTAAGGCAGATGAACTTTCTAGGTCTTTTAAGAAACTAGAGTTATCAGATAATCTAGCTAGAAGTATAAGAAAAGCAGAAGCCGATACAAGTATTCTTCAAAATAAAATTAAATCTTTATACACAAAAGGGTATGGAGATAACAATGCTATTGATAAATTATTTACTAGAGCAAAAGAATTAAGCAATATTAATATAAGAGTCAATGGTAAGACAGCAGAGGCAGACCTAATTAATCTTAATAATAAAATAAAAGATTTAGATACTGATTACAATAAATTGGTGGCAGATATGCAAAGAAATAAAAAAATGGATGTTTTCAAAATAAATGTATCTGCATCAATGAAGCAATTAGAAGAATTAAGAACTAAATTTACAAGTTTAGGGAAAGACACATCTCAAATAGATTCTTTAAAGGCTAAATTAGAAGGGTTAAATAAATTAACTTTTGCACAGGCACAAGAAGAATTTTCTAAAATAAAAACTCGAATAAGTGAAGTGTCAGGAGAAATCCCAAAAGCTACTTCTGCTATGAATCAATTTAATAAGTTGATGAATGAAAGAGCTTCTTTAGAAAAACAAATGTCTAAGACTACAAATAATCAATCTTATGCAGTTTTAAATAAGCAGTTAGATGAAAATTTAGTTAAGATTAGAAATGTATCTAAAGAGTTAGATGTATTAAAGAATAAGAATTTTGAACCAAATATAACTAAAAGTTTGGCCGCAACATTTAATCAATTACAAGATTCTGCAACTAAAACATCTCAAACTATAGATAATATGTTCAAAAATAAAAATCTAACAGAAGGGCAAATCTCTCAATTAGAAGCTTTAAGAAAAGAAATGGATAGGATTAAGGGTACGAAATTAGATAATATTCTAAGCGTATCTAATTCTCATGAGACAATGGCTACGCTTTTATCTGACTTACAAAATGTAAAGAATATAGCGAAAAGTATAGAGATAAATGGTAACTTTAATTCAAGACTTGAAACTGCATATAAAAAAGTAGCAGACATTGGGTCAAAGATTTCCGATTTAAAGAATAAAGGATTTACTGGCAGCCCTCAAATGGTCGCAGATATTGATAAGGTAGTAGCATCTTATGAAAAATTAAAAAATGTAAAAATAAATATTAATTCTGATACTGCGGTTTCAGAGTTGATGGAGCTTAATCGTTCGATAGAAAAGACAGAATCAGAAATCCAAAGATTGAATAATGTTGCTAAAGCAAATAAGCAATCTTTTAAGATTGATGCGGGCATAAGTGAATCTTTAAATAGATTGGAAGAATATAAACGTGTTATACAAACACTAGGAGAGAATACTGCTCCTGTTCTTGCTTTAGAACAAAAATTATTAAACCTACTTGAATTACCTTATGATGAGGCATCTACAAGATTAAGTCAGGTAAATAAAGAAATCAATAAAATGATTCAAAATACAACTGGTATTAAATCTCAAACAGATGCTTTAAATGCCTTCAATAAGGCAATAACACAAAGAGATACTTTGATTAAACAACTTGGGAAAACTCCTGTTGGGACAGAAACTTTTAAAGCTTTAGAATCAGAACTAGGTGTTGTTGAAGGTAAGATAAACACTATAGCTAAATTACTCCCTAATATAAAAATTACTGGAACTTCAACAGAAACAACTAAAGAATTTGCAAAATCTTTTGATAATGTACAAAAATCATTAACTAATGCAGAGACTAAATTAAATGAATTTGGTAGCAAAACTAATCTTACAAAAGGGCAACTGCAAGAATTACAAAGTTTAATGACTCAATTAGGAAATCTTAAATTAACTAAATTTGGAGATATTTTAAGCAGTTCAGTTCCTTATAATGAAATGACTAAATTAATACAAAGTACAAGAGAATTAGAAAATGCTTTATCTAATTTAGGTAAAAATATTAATTTTACAGGAAAACTTGATAGTCAGTTTAATACTGCTATTAGTAAATTTAAGACTTTACAGTCTCAAATGGACTCCTTTAAAGTTACTAAGATGTTCGGAGATACAACTCAATTAGATAGATTAATCCAAAAAGCAGACAGATTATCTAAGACTAAAATAGATTTAGATTCAGAAGCAGCAGAAGCAGATATTCAAGATTTAATAAGATTAGCAAACGAATTAGAAAATGAATTTAAGCAAGTTAAAGAAGTTTCTAAAATTAATGAAGGCAATTTTAATTTAGAGACTGCTCTTAAAAATGCAAATGCAACATTAGACCAGCTACAAAGAAAATATCAGGCTATGGGTAAAGATGTTACACCTATAACTAATTTAAGAAATCAATTAAATGGGTTAAATGGGGTTTCTTTAAAAGAAGCAGATGCTCAAATTAGAAGTGTTACAAGTGAAGCAAGGCTTTTAGACAAGGCACTTAGACAAACTTCAAATTCTTCTAAACAAATGTCTTCAGCAGTAGCTACTTCTGCAAAAAAAACAAGTTCATTTGTTACTAATTTATACTCTACATTATCTACTTATTCATTAGGTAATATTTTAGGTATGCAAATAACTAAAGGTATCTATGCAATAAAAGAAACTATTGTAGACTTAGATAGTGCTTTTAGAGATATGGAAAAAGTTGCTCCTGCTAGTTTTACAGGAACAAAAGAAGAGTTACAAGAAGTTAAGGAATTAGCGTTCCAAACAGGACAAGATGTTGCTAGAAGTTCTGTTGATATTATTAATTCAACTGCGTCAGCTTTCCAATTAGGTATAGACAATGTTAAACAAGCGATGGAATATGCAAAAGATGTAAATATGTATGCAAATGTCGCAGATATAAATGAGGAAACTTCTGATAAATATTTAAAAACTATCGCATCAGCTTATGGTGGCGTAACAAAATCATTAGAACCTATGACTAAGAAGGTTAAAGGGGCTAGTGATTCTTATAATATGTTAACCGATTATATGGATCAGGCAAACAAAATTGCCTAATTGTCGAGAAATCGGCAATGGATTTACACAATTTGAATTGCAGGTAACTCCTAAAGCCTTGCACCACAATATCGGAGAAATCACGATATGAAGGTACGAAAGTAGAAACAACGCAAGGATAAGTATATGGTTAAATCCTAAGTACTTAGATATAGTTAAAGTAATTACTATATCACAATGGATGTTCATGCAGGTAAGGTTCTAAAGTCATTAAGACCAAGAACAAACCTCAACGACTAACTGAAAGCGAATAAAATCGTGAGTAGCCTTGAAATAGGCAATAAGAGTACGGCTCAAGCTAATGGAGTGGGTGAGAACCTCTTAAATGGAAGTGGATTGCCCCTAACACATAATGGTGAGGGTGAAGAAATAGTCTGGACTTCTAGTGAAAGCTAGAGAAGTTCATAAGAGAACTGTATAGGTGTTGCGAACCTATATGAACATTACGAAACTATGCGGGTGAATGTAAACTAATCGCCCAGTAATACAAGCGATTGTATTATTTTACTTTTTGAATTGACTGGGAAGCCGTAAAGCTAATTAAACTACAACATGGCTAGAAATGGCGAGTGTGAATGTTGCGAAAGCAGAAAAAATTAATTAGATGGCATATGGTTAACCCCTAAGTGCCTTGGATATAATGATTATATATCCAAAAATTGGTAATCAGCAGGTAAGATTCTAAGTTAATTACGAAAATAAAAAGGAGTGAGTATTCACATGATTATGAATGAAAAAGAGATAACAAACAGTTTATACGGATTAATGTTAGGCGATGGTGCTATCAATGGAGAGTATATTCGCTGTGTCCATACCAATAAACAAAGATTCTATGTTGAATGGTTAGAATATACGTTTAGTTCTTTAGGAATAGACACTCATTCTAAATATGATTATGAAAGAAATACAACATTTGGTATTTATACTTATTCTAATGTAAGAATTAAAATTCCAAATAAAGAAGAATTTAAGAAAAATACATTATTAAATGGTAAAAAATATTTATCAGATACAGTTTTAGAAAATATAAATCCTTTTGGGTTATTATTATGGTTTTTAGACGATGGTCAATGGCACGTTTCGTTTAAAAATAATTATGCTAAAAGATTTGGGTATTTAAATACTCAAGGATTTAGCTATGAAGATAATGTAAGAATTAAAAATATGTTTAAAGAAAGATTCGATATAGATTTAAGAATACATACTGATAAATCAGGCATTAAAGGATACGAGGATAAACTATATTATAGATTATACTTTAATGCTACAAATTTTAGAAAATTTTTCGATATAGTCAGACCTTATTTAAAATATATACCAAAAGAATTTTATTATAAATTTGATATGAAATATAAGCCTAATAGATTAAAAAATAGTATAGAATTTTCAAAAAAATATAATTTAACTACGTAATTAACATGAATAAACTCCAACGACTAGAGCGAAAGCTCGTACACTCAAGCGAGTGGAAGTGGAAAGCTCTTGTTCAAAACAAGATGAAGATATAGTCTCGGCTTCTAGTGAAAGCTAGAGAAGTTCATAAGAGAACTGTATGAGAAGTAGCGAACTCATATGAAGACAACCGAACAACTTTGCAGTCACTTCAGGTGACATAGGCGAAGCATTACAACGTTCTGCATCACAATTAAAAGCAAATGGTAATAGCATGAGTGAAGCTATTGGTATGATTGTCGGTGCTCAGGAAACAGTACAAGATGCTTCTAAATTAGGTAACGCATTAAAAACTATAGCAGTTAACATAGGTGGGGTTACTTATAATGCTAAAGAAGGAGAAGTAACTCTTAATAAAACAGCGAAAGCATTAAAAGAAGTAGCAGGAATAGAAACTGCTGACTTAGCAAAAGGGACTACAAGACCTTTATTTGATGTATTAAATGAATTACATGACAAATGGGATTCACTAAATGACGTTGAACAAAAAACAGTTACAGAAGCAATAGGTAGTAAATATCATGCCAATGTGTTACAAGCTATGCTAGATAACTGGGAGACAGTATTACAATATGTGCAAGAATATAATGATGGATTTACTGTTGATTCAGCTAAACAAGAAAATGCTCGTTATATAGACTCTCTTGAAGGGAAAATAGTAGCATTAAAAGACCAATTTAGAGATTTTATAACAACTGTAATATCAAGTGACATGACTAAAGGGTTAGTTACTGGCTTTGCAGAAGTTATGGAAATGGTAAATAAGGTTACTAAATCATTAGATAGCATGGGTATGGCTCTACCTGCAACAATAGGTACTGTTGCAAGTTTATTTAGAACATTAAAAGCATCTGCTAAAGGAGAACAAGTAACTCTATTTGGTAGTAGTTTTTATAATGACCTAAAGAAAGCACAAACCCAAACAAAAGTGGTAACAAACCAATTAAAAGATTCCTCTGGTACTGTAACAAGTATGATTTCTAAAAATTCAAATAAACTAGCTAGTAATATTCAAACAAGCAATATGAGAATTCAAAAATCATTGGGGAATTCTAATAAACAATTTAAAGTATACAGAAAAGATGCGACAGGAAATTTAAAACAAATAAGTAATACATATAGTAGTGCGACAATAGTTGCAGAACAAACTCAAAAGGGACTTGGTAAAACAGCAGGGTCAATGGTATTAGCAGGTGCTAAATCTATGGCGGCATCTGTAGGTATATCATTATTAAATGGGGCTATGATAACATTGGCAGCCACATTAATTGGTAATGTTGTAGGAGCTATAGATGACTATATCCATAGAACAGAAGATATGTACCAAAACACTAAAGAGAATATAGATAAAACACAAAAAGAAATCGGAGATTTAAATACCAAAAAAAGTAACCTAAAAAGTATGGCTGATGATTTTGAAGAATTGTCAAGCAAAATGAATCTTACTAGCGAGGAAGCCGAAAAATTATCTCAATATAAACAACAATTAGCAGAGATGTTCCCTGAGCTAGTAACTGGTTATGACGAAAACGGTGACCCTTTATTAGCTTTAAGTGGTAGTGCCGATGATTTAATTGAAAAACTAGATATAGCAATTAAAAAGAAACAAGAATTGCTTAGATTAGACGAAAAAGATGCGGCCAATGAAGCGAGTAAAATGGTTGGTAAATACAGACAAGACCAAAAGGGAAATATAGAGGATAATATAAAGAAAAATGCTCTTACAAACCCTTTCTTTGATTATTCTATATTTAGTAATGGATTGGCTGACTATGAAAAAGGATGTAAAAGATACGAACAGATTGCACAACGTACAGCTGATAAAATTAATTCAATAAATAGTAGTAATATCGAAAAAAGTTCAAAATATTATTCATTAGAACAAGACCAACAAAAAGATGCTATGAATGAAATGAACAGAAATGTTCGCCAATATAAAAATTATGCTAACCTTGGAGATACTCAAAAAGGTAAATTAATAGAGTTAATGGGCATATATGACTGGTCAAATGAATTGGTTGCAGAAAATATTAATAAAAGAAATGAGTTTTTAGCAGGGTTTGATAAAGTAGCCGATTATGCAGTAGATAACTATGATAAAGTTGAAGAATGGAATAAAACACTTAATGCGGCTAATGATGCTTTCCAAGCAACAGGGAATATAGATGATTATAAAAAATCAATTTCCGGAGTAGCTGAAGAGCTTGAAAAATTAACTGGAATAGATTCTAGTGAATGGATTGAAAGTTTTATCCCTCAATTACAAGGAAATCTACAACAAGATATGATAGAGCTAAACGGATTCTTAAAGGGATTTGGTAAGAATCTTATGGATGTTAATTTAGGAGACGATGCTGCTCTTCAACTTCAAAAACAATTTGATGACTTAAAAGAGGTAACCAATGAACTAGCGGGTAGCGAGATTCCTATTGAAACAAAAATAGACCTAGTTACTAAAATAGGTAAAAACGATGACCCATTTGTTGATTTGCCACCTCAAATAAGAAATCTTATTCAAGGTATGACTGATGGTGGAGATAAAGTAACTACTACGGAATTAGAAGTAATAACAGCAATCTCTACGTCTTTTAAAAACACTGGTGGCATAGCAGATGATAAAAATCTTGAATTGATTAATAAGATGTTGAATGGGGAACTTACAGAGGCAGAATGTCAGGTAGGAATATCTCTTAAAGATGGAAATAAAATAAGCCCTGAGATAACTACAGCTATAAATAATGCTCAAAAAGACAAAGACAATCAAATAAAAGTAGACCTAGATAAAGATTATCTTAAAGAGCAACTTGAAAATATTAAATCTGAAATAAAGAAATATACTAAAGTAAGTGAAAATGAAAAAATATCAGACTTATTTACTAGCGGAACTATTGATACAAGTCAGTTAGAATATGTAAATAAATTACTTGAAAGTATGCCTTTTGGAGACAAGACTATTGATTTAATTTGTGAATTAGGTGGGGCATTTAATACTGGAGAACTTACAGATTATCAAAGTATCATAGAATATTTATTAAACCATCCTAATATAGCAAATAAAGTTGGAGTTACAGTTGTAGGAGAGCAAACAGTAAATACTGTTAAAAATGAATTAGATAAATTCATGGAAACAGATGAAGAAAAGAAAATAGCAGTTAAAGTAGAGAATGGATTAGCGAAGGGCGATATAGTACAAGTAAGAGAGGCTTTAAACGAATTAGACGAGGAAAAAAGAGTTAAAGTCGTAAGTGATATAGTTGATGCTTTAGACGGATTAGATACTGTAGACGCTAGAGAAATAAAAGAAAAACTTGTAAAATTCTTTATAGAAAAAGATGAAGTAGATGAAAAAACATCAGAAATAGAAGGTAAACCAGCACAAAAATCAGTAGTATTTAAGAGCGAAAATTTCGCAGAAACATTGGGTCAAACTATTGAACTAGATGAAAAAGGTAATCCTGTTATTAAGCCTTTAAAATTTACTACAGAGGGGTTTAGCACAACTGTTCAACAAACAGATACAGTTAGTAGTAAATCAAAACCTGAAAATAAAGCAGTAACAATCTCTACTAATGGATATACTATTACTGTTCAACAAGAAGATACGGTTAGCAACAAAGCTAAACCTGAAACTAAAAAAGTTACAATGGACGGTAAAAATGGGTTTACAGATACAGTAAATAAAGAAGATACTGTTACAAAAAAAGCTAAAGACGAAACTAAAAAAGTTACATTTATTGGTGCTATGTCAGACGGATTAAAGGGGATATTTGCTAAAATAGATAAGTTTATAGCAGGGGCAAGTATTCCTGTAAGATTTGGTAGTGTTGAAGGATTTAAGAATATTTCTGATACGCCTGTTGAAATAAACGCTCCAACTCCTCCTGTAACGGCTCAATCTGATGTAAGTATGAGTTCTATTGACGGAGCACCTCCAACGCCAACAGAAGGCACTGATGGGGTCTCTGCTACAGCATTTAAAGATTTTGGGGCAGTAGGTTCTAGTAAATCTACTAAAACAAAAATAGATATTACTTCTAAAAATTTACTTTATGCTTTAAAGAACGGCATTAATATGTTCCAAGAATTAGAGAATAGAATTTCTCGTTGTACTAACCAACTAGCTTTATTAGACAAAAAAATGGAACGTGCAACTGGAACAGAAAAAATAAAGAATTTAAAGAAACAAAATGAATTATACGAACAACAAGTTGGTTTACAAAAAGAATACTATGATTCATTAATGGACGAAAAGAAAATATTAAGAGAGCAGCTAAAGAAAAAAGGATTTACTTTTAATAATCAAGGAAATCTAACTAGCTATGAAGAAAAATTAGCTAAGATGCAAAAAGAATATGATAGATTAGAAAAAGCATATGATAAAGCTCAAAAATCAGAAAGTGATTATAAAGGTAAAAGTGACAAAAAGAAAAAATCATATAGCAAAGCTACAGAAAAAGCAAAAGATAAATTAGATAAATATAAAGAAAAATTAGACGAAACAAAAGACCTTACAGAAGAATATATTAAAATCCAATATACAGATTTACCTAAAGCCGAACAAGAATGGCAAGATATGAAAAACTCTATTGAAGAAAATAAAGATGCAATTGAAAAACTTCTATTAGAGGATAGACTTTATAAATTTAAAAACGGTGTGACTGAATTATCTAACGAATTTAAAGTGTTAGGCAATCAATTAGATTTATTAGATGCAAAATTAGAATATGCTACTGGTAAAGAAAAGGTTGATTTATACGGACAAGAAATTAAACAAATCGAAAAACAAAGAGTCAATCTTCAAAAAACAATAGACCAATATAATGAAATGGTTGATGCTTATAAAGATAGTTTATCTTCATATGGATTTAAATTTGACGAGAATAATAATGTGACAAACCAAAAAGAAATCTTAGACAAGTATCAAAATACAGACGATTTAGAAAAAGTGACAGATTTACTTGAAGAATATATAAAACTTCAAACAGATGAATTACCTGATGCCATCGTTCAATGGGAAGAATTAGGAAATAAAATCAAAGATATTCAAAAAGAAAAATTAGATATAGCAAAGGATATGGAAGAAGAGATAACAAAAGTATATGAAGACGAAATAGACAAAAGAAAAGATGCAATAGAAAAAGAAAAAGATGCGAGAGTTAAGGCTTTAGAAGACCAGAAGAAAGCTTATCAAGATTATAGAAGTGAAGTTGATTATAAAGATGATTATAATGAACAATTAGATAAAGTTAATAAATTAAAAAATAAAATTTCTATACTTGAAAGAGATACTTCTTTAGCTTCGAGAAGTAAGTTGCAAGAAGCTTATGATGAATTAGCAGAAGAAGAAAAGGCATTAAAAGACATCCAACAAGACAGATTAGATGAAAAAATCGAAGATATGTATGATAAGGAAATAGATAAAGCAGAAAAAGAATCAGAAGATAAAATAAAAGCACTTGAGAATTTATGGACACCTGAAAAAATAGCAGAAATGGTTACAAAGAATTTGTCTACTAATACTTTTACAGATTTAGATGGGAATGTTAAAAATCTACAAGATACACTTATAGAATTTGCAGAAACTTCAGGAGACGCATTAGGTATAATGGGAGATTCTATTAAAAATGACTTAATTAATAACTTACAAGTTGCAACAGATGTATTAAAACAATATACGGATATATATAATTCTTTAGGCTTAAAACAATATGGAACAAATTATAAAGATATGTATGACAATAATAATCCTCATAATACAAATCTTCAATTAGGTGGCATACATATTAATATTCAAGGAAATCCTGATGAGGTTACGATTGATAAATTAACAAAAGCAATAGAAGAAGAATTTAAATATATTTCAAATAAATTATAGGAGCTTTAATTAGCTCCTATTTTTTTTATTATAAGGAGTGATATAATGTTTATTTCAGATAAATTTATGTTTAACGGAGTGTCATGTGATGAATATAACGTTAGATTGGTATATTTTGAAAATAATATAGTTAATGATATGAAAATACCCTTTTCTGTATCTGTTAATTCAGATAGTAAAGATGGTATTTATCCGGTATATAAAGAAGAAACAAATATTCCTGATCAAATTATTTTAAATTTAGCTTATGTAGATGAAACGGGTAATTTAGCAACTTTTTCAAGTGAGATATTTAAAAGAATAAAAACGTGGTTAATTACAGATTCTTTTGCCCCTTTTATAACAGAAGATTATCCCGATTATGTTCTTTATCTAAAATGTGTAAAAATACAAGATAAATTAACTTTTGGAAATCAAGGGTTTTTAGAGGTTACGTTCCAACCATATACTCATTATTTCTATAAACAATTCGAAACAGTCATTCTTTTAAGCGGTGATAATGCGACAACTATAGAAAATATAAGTCGAGAAGTTTGTTATCCTATAATAACAGCTGAAACAACAGACGATATAATTAATACTATAGAAATCAATGATATGACTTTAAAGCTACAACTAAATGAACCTGTGTCTGTAGATAATAAAATGCTTACAGTCTTAAATGCTAATGGCGAAAATAGGTTATCTTATTGTAATAGAAAATGGATTAAATTATTACCCGGAAGTAATAATTTAAAATTATATGGTTATGGTAAGGTTAAAATAAAAGCAGAATTTCCAGTAATATTATAGGTGATGAATATGGGTATAATTTTAAAAGAAATGAAACAAGGATACACTGATTTACTACTGCACAAAACTAATAAAGAGATAATATGTGCTATGCCTATTGATTTTTTATCGAGTGTCACAAGAGGAATTAAAGATATTGATTCAATAACAATTATAGTTAATAAAATTATAGATAATAATAAAGAATATCCTTTTTATGACGAGTTTAAAATTGAAAGACTTATATCTTTAGATGGAGAATTTTTTATAATTAAAGAATGTACAGAGAATAAAGATGAAAAATCTAAGACAATTAAAGCATATGGATTCCAAAAAAAATTAGAGAAAAATAATATTGTTTTAACTAATATAGGAATAATGCTTAATAATTCAGACTACTCTGATGGGGATAATATAATTATTAATTTAAATGAATATATGTATCAAGAAACAGGGTGGAAATTTGGTCATATAGACGAAGAAGTTTTGTATTCAAATTACACAAAAGGTAGCACTTATTTAATGGATAAGGCAGGAAATTATATTTTAACAAAAAGTGCAGAATTAATAGAGATAAAACAACACTTTGAACCACGCATGAGATGGTTAGAAGATATAGATACTGATTGGTTTACTTTTATATCTGAAAATATATCAGAAGAATTTGAATGCGTTCCTGTATTTGATAATACAAAACAAGAGATTAATTTATATTACATAGATAATTTTGGAGACAACCTAGGATTAATATTATCTTATGATAATTATATTAAAAGCTTAGAAGTTACTGATAATTCTTCTGACATAGTCACAAGACTTACATTAATAGGGAACGAAGACAAATGTATAGTTAGTGATTATATCCCTACTGGGAAAAATTATATAGAAAATTATTCTTATTTTATTAAAAATAAAGAAATGAGTGATGAGCTAATTGCCGCATTACAAAAACATGATTCTATACTTTCTTCCACAAGTCTTCAATTAAGAGATTTAAGAACAGAAAGAAATGAAGTAGATAGTCAATTAACAGATTATAAAAATCAATGGTTTTTCTATATAGAATACAATAAACAATTAAAAGAAATAGAATCAAATTATAAAACCGCAGGCAATACAGAAAGAGCAATGGAAGTAGCTCTTCAATTAAACGAGGGCATGGATAAAGAAGCTGTTTATATGGCAAATACAATAAAATGTGAAAAAAGATTAGAAGAAATAAAAGAAGAGATAAAACAATTAGGACTTCAATGTAATAGAGAAAGTTGTGTAATAGATGGAAAAAGATTATTTAGCGATAAATTATTAGATGAATTAAAGAACTTTATATATCATGATACATATTCTAATGATGCATTTTATGATGCTCAAGAAATAATATCTTGTGGAAAAAGAGAACTTGAGATGAGATGTTGTCCTACAAGAGATATATCTATAGATATAGAAAGTTTTTTAGACAGACTTATAGATAATGAATTCAGACAACATTGGAACGGAGTTCTAGGGTTAGGAGATATAATTGCAATATATGACAGAGACAAAGAATTAGAGGAATGGTTTTATTTAGTTGGATATGATTATTCTTTGAAAGAAGGAGCATTACAAATTAGGTTATCTAATAAAAAATTAGAAAGTAATACTAAAAAAGTTATTTTAGATGTATTGAAGAATGCAAAACAAAATAATAAACAAATGTTAAAAAATAGAAGATTATGGACTCTATTAAAAGAAAATAAAATTAACATTGACGAATAGGACGGTGAGTATATGGCTTGTTTATCTAATACTCCTTCCTTTACTTATGTAAGTGTTCAAAACATGGTAATAGGATATAGAAATATATATTATAATATTAAAAATATGTATAGTAGTGATAAATATTTTTATTGGGATAAAAATGAATCCCCTTTTGAACTTATAACATCTAACACTACATTAGAAAGTAAAGAAGGATTATTTTTAATAGTAGTAAATAATAAGGGAACGTTTATACTCCCAAATCAAACAGAAATAACAATAAATTTTGATAATACTTCCGGAACTGATAGTAGTTCTAATTTACTCAATATGGTTGAAAAAATAAGCGATATAGAGAAAAAATATACCAACATTACTCAAACAGTAGATGGAATAACTAAAGTGGTAGGAATATTAAGAGATGATTTAAAAGGTAGTGCTGATATATATGCGAAAATACAACAAACAGCAAAACAAATAGAATTATTAGTTCAAGAAGTAAATAAAGGATATTCTGACACTAATATAGAAAACGATTTAAGACAAAAAATAATCTCATATACTATAAAAATGAATACTATGTTTTCAGATTTCATTACAACAATGAGAAATGTATTTGCTGATAGCTTTGTATCAGGGGAAGAAAATTATCAGTTGATTAATGAAATGAATAAATTAGATACAGAAATGAAAGAATATTTTAATTATATAGATGAATTAATAGATGTTATGAGTCAAAAAAAAGAAACAGAAAATGCTAATTTATTAAAAAGCCAAAAAGAGGCATTAGAAGGTGCTTTTAATAATTTTCAAATGACACTTTGGGATTCTACAGAAGACCGAGCAGTAACTCCTAGTGAAACTTCTATCCTTATTGGATTTGCAACAACTTGTCAGGCTAGACTAGATGACTTAAAGAAAACTTGTGATGATTTCTTATTTATAGGTATCGGTGGTGCTATTTATGAAGAAATTGCAAAATTAAATGTAGAAAAAAATAGAATAATAATGTCTTTAAATGCAATAACAACTACAATGAAAAGTTCTTTGAGTTTAGAAAAATCAGAACTTCAAGCACAATATGATGATATATTGGCTCAATTAAATCTACTTGAAAATTGGATTAAAGAAGCTTCAGAAGACGGAACTATTACAGTTATAGAAAGAAATATTTTAAAGGAAAGAATGACTAATTTAGAAAATGAAAGTAATGATTTAGTAGAAAAATATGAAGAATATTTAGAAACTTTAAGTTTAGACGAAGATGAATTTTCTGAAATGAGGTCGCAATTCCTAGAGTATTCTAATAATTATAATTCTCTGGTAGAAAATATTAATCAAGTAACTAAAGACAATTATTTTAATGAAGCAGAAAAGGCTCAAGTAATTACTGCCTTAGAAGAATATAGGGTTGCAGTAAATAAATTTTTTAAATATTTAGGGTCAAAATTAGCTAAATCAGAAGACAACAGATACTCCGAAGAAATAGAAAATGCCAAGGGTGAAGTAGCACTTCAAATACAAAATGTTTCAGATGCATTAGATAATTTAGATGTTAATATAGACGAAACTTTTAAAAATAATATAATAGATAAAGTAGAAAGAGCAGCTATCGAAACGAATTTAAGCTCATTATCTTTCCAAAAAGAAGAGGTAGATAGCCAATATAATAGAATTATATTAAAAGCAAGTATGAGCGATACAACTTTAGCAGAAAGAAAAAATTTAGATGAAAAATATAACGCTTTCGTAAATGCTTATACTTCTATAGTAAATGAGGTTACCAGAATTTTAAATAAAAAAGATTTAGTGTCTGATGAAGATAAAGCTTCTATGGATTCTTTATACAATGTAGTGCGAGAAGCTATTAGTAATTATACAACTGCGGCAAATGGTGCTTTAATTTATATTTCTGAAAATGAAGCAAAAGTTATAAACACAACATTAGCTAAAGACATTGAAAATTTAAAAACTAGAGTTGACAATATAGAAGTTGGATATGATGATACATTTGCGAATAATGTAATAGATAAAGCAGAGAGAAAAGAAATTAAATCAAAAAGAAATATATTAGATGTTCAAAATGCGGATATAAAAGCACAATATAATACACTTAGCTCTTCGACATATATTACTCCCGAAGATAAAACAAATTTAACTAATTCGTATAATGCATATACAAATAAATATGCAATCTTAAATAAAGCAATAGACGATGCATTAAATAAAACTACTTTACTTGATGACCCAGACGTAGAAAAAATAGATAATGCTATGAAAGAATTTAGTAATTCCTTATCTGATTTTATTGCGGTTGCAAATAAAGTGATAGAAAATATAGCCAATGAGCAAACAAAAAAATACACTTCTAGTTTCAATACTAGAATTACAAAATTAGAAGATAGTTTAAATAATATAGATACTATGATAGATGCAACTCTTTCAGATAGTATAGTCAGTAAAGCAGAAAGAAAAACTTTAAAAGCAGCTTTAAAAGCTTTAGAAACATCAAAACTCAATGTAGATAACCAATATAAAGAATTATATAAAAATAAAAAATTATCTGCATCTGTTAAATCAAAATATAAAAAAGCTTATAATAATTATATTACTTCTTATAACGCTTATGTGAAAAGTATAAACAATATTATAAATACGAGTGGAACAATAGATAATTCTTTAAAAGAAATATATGAAAGAGCTTATGAAACATATAAAACTAACTTAGATGCTTTTTCAAAACAACATCAACTAGCAGTAGATGATGTTACTAATAATATATCTAGTGAAATGAAAGCTGATATGACTAAGGAAACAAGAGAAGTTATGGAAGCTCTAAAAACATTAGATAGTAGTATGGAAGATATATTTAATGATTCTAGGTTAACAGATGCTGAAAAGGCAACAATAAGAAGTTATTTAAATGCTTTTAAGGCAAAAAAAGAAACCATTGATACAAAATATAATAGCATTTTAAATGATTTAACAACTCAAACTAGTAGAACTCGTTTAACTAATGCATATAATGATTATAACACTGCATATAACTCTTTATATAATGCTGTAGATACATTATTAAACAGAACAGATATGCTTAGTGATGATGATAGAAATATTTTAGATGGTTATATATCTGCACATAACAGTGCTTTAGAAAAATATAGTTTAGTGTATAAAGATATGGTTGATGAAAGCACTAGAAACTTTGTAGAAAAAACAAAAGAAGAATTAGAGAATAGTTTAAATAGTATTAATAAAACAATATCTGACTTACAAACAAATTTAGATGGCGTTTTTAGAGATGGGATATTAACAGAAGCAGAAAAAAATTCTATTAAACAAGCTCTTCAAATTCTTCAAAATGAAAAAACAAAAATGAAAGCAGACTATCTTTCTATTTATTCAAATAATGATTTGGTAGATAAAAATTCTAATGACCAACCTAAAACAGACTTAAAAAACGCTTATGATAGTTATGAATCTGCTCATACTAACTTAGTTAATGTTATAAATGAAATGCTTAATAAAGACGGAATAATAGATAGTAATGATAAACAAAAATTAGATGATGCGTTTGCTGATTATAGAAGTAGACTACAAAGTCTTAAAATATATATTAACTTTGCGATAGATGCTATATCAGGGAAAAAAGTAGACGATGAACGTAGTGAGAGAATAGAACAATATCAAAGAATAGAAGTTTTAGTCGGAGAAATTAAAACTACTGTTGGTAAAACAACGGAAGATTTAAATACTTTAAAAACGATAACAGGAGAGTCTTTTCAAAGTATAAAACCAGAGGGAATAGTAAATGTCGTTAAAGAATCAACGGAGCAAGACGGAACTAAAACATTTGCAAGACAATCAGAAGTAACACAAACAGTAAATTCGTTAAAATATGAATTCTCTAGTATGAATAATAAAATAGAAAATAATATTACTGTAATCTCCGAAGAAGGGGTTACAGTTAAAATGTATGATGATTCTTCTTTTGATGAGAATGGAAAAGTTATAAGTGGTTCTACTCCTGTTGCTACTACAAATATAAACGGACAAGGAATGTATATATATAAAAATGATGATGGTTCTCCTATAGCTTATTTTACTATGAATGGATGCTATGTGGCTAACTTAAAAACAGACGGCATGACTGGGTCAGACTTTGTAATGTCAACAGAAAACAAAGGTCTCCCTACAACTTGGTATGTTGCCCCTAATGAGACTGGTGATGGAACAGGAAGAAATTCTAGTAATAAAGCCAGTACAGTCAATAGGGTTATTAATGAAATTAAAGATAGATATGGAACATATTTTGATGACGAGGATATAACTGTAAATGTATCTTATGGAGAATATAATGAAGAAATTGTAATTGATGGATTTTTAGGAAGTGGAAGTTTAAATGTAGTATTTGATACTTCTGCTGTATTATATGGACAAATTAATGTAGAAAATAATACAGTTGATGTTTCTTTAGACGGACAAAAAACGAATTCTTCTACATCAGGTGCGACAATTTATTCTTATCAATCAAAATCACAAGATGCAATAGTGGTAAAAAATTCATATTGTGCAATAAATGGATTTAAAGCTAAAAACATATCTAGTAGTGGTACAACTTATTATGGAGCTTTTGCTAGATTTACAAATGGGGCAAGAGGTAGTGTAGGAAATTGCGATGTTATATATTATGAAACTCCCGTTGTAAGCAGTAATGCTTCGCAGGTAGGATTTTGGAATGTAAAAGGTAAGACAACATATAGAAGAACAGTTGAAGGCGGTGGAATTGTTGTATCAGGTGGGACTATCCCTGAAACTACTAGCTCAAAAGATGATATTAATAGAGGTCTTATTCATCAATCCGGAACACTAAAAGAAACTACTACTATGGGATGGTATAGCAGTAGTGGTAGTGGTGGTAGCGGAGGACAAGATGGGGCTTCATCAAATACTCAAACTATTACAAAAACATTTAGTTTAATTAATTTAAGAAGTATTCCTGAAGGAAGTGGTAGTGCTACTTCAGGATTTAAAGGAAAAATGGCTCAAGGTAAATATGGTTCTTATAAACTTCATAGGGGTAAAGCTGATTTACCTACGTCTGCTTTAAGTTTTATTAAATCTGCATCTTCTATTACATCTGTATCAATAACTTGTCATAGATTGAATACAAGTCACGGATATGCTGGAGCAATCCCATATCCAAGATTAAGATTTAAAAATACAAGCACAGGGTCTTATTCAAGTTACTATACTGATAGTAGTATTAAATTTGCTAGAGGGGACACTAAAACGATTCCTATTAATGATAGTTCTATTAGAACATTCTTACTAAACGGAGGAGACGAATTACAATTCTATGTTGAAAGTGGTGGAAATCCTACACAACAATATTCTCATTACGATAATGTAAAAATAAAAATAACTATTAAAAAATAAGGGAGAGGATTTTAATGGATAAAAAACAAGTTAAACCAGAGTTTGTCTATGTTGTGGCTATGGAAAGAGTTTTGGAATTACAACAAAACATACTTCTAAAAGAAGCATTAATTAGACAACAAGAAAAGGAAATAGAAAAATTAACAACGTTATTAAATAAAGCGTTAAATGATTCGGAGGTGGAATAATGGCTTTTATTGAAGATTTAACAGAAAAAAGTATTCCGAGTGATTCTGATTATCTTATAGTTGAAGATAGTGAGGGTACTAAAAAAATACAATTTAGAAATTTGGCTAAAAAAACACCTATTGATATAAAAGTAAATGGAAACAATAAAATTTACCTTATTTCATCAGATGGTACACAAATCGGAGATGGAGCAGTTTTATCTATCTCCGATGAAAAAGCAAAACAAATAGAAATGGTTTTTGACGGAGTATGGGTAAAATGGAGATACCAAGGAGACACCTCTTGGAAAAACTTATTTTCAGTAGCAGAAATAGGTGGTTCAGGTGGTGGAAGTGGTAGTGATTCAGGTTCAGGTGGTGGAAATACTGATGTTAATTTTACAATAGGCACTGTTACAACTCTACCAACAGGAAGTGACGCTACGGCAGTTATAGAAGAGCCAACAGATAACAACTTTATTTTAAGTTTAGGATTGCCTAGAGGTGAAGCAGTTACTGTAGATGGAGAAGGAGTAGATATTACAAATCAGATTAAAACAAACACCGATAAAACTTCTTCTAAAGTTTCTGTAATAGTTAGAACAAATAATAGATATGTGTATGGAACATTAAATTCGCTTACATTGTTAACAAATACGGCAGAAGCCTCTTTACCTAATTATAATGTTACGGTATCTTTTAGAACTCAAGATAATACTCCTATAAAATTTTCACAATCTAATAATCTTTATATGGTTGGAGACGATTGCCTTTTTGGAGCATTAATACCTAGAGTATCAACAGATTATAGAATAGAAATTGCTTATGGTGGAACAAGACTACTAGGAAAAGTTTATGGTGCTAATTATGGATATGTAGCTAATTTATCTAACTTTTCTGGTGGGGCAAATATTTCGGCCGTAGCAAAAACATATTTTGATGCATCTTCTGATTTTTGTTATGGGTCAACTACAATATTATCTGGTAATGCTACTTCAAAATCAAGCGTAACAGATTCTAGTGGGAAATATTATATTGATTGTTCTACTCTTACTTCACTAGCTTATAGAGGAATAACTTATTCCGATTCAAAATATAGTGATTGGTCAAAAACTAACTCTGCGAGAACATCTAAATACTCTTACGCTATAGAATTACCTAGAACCTCAGCAGAACAAGCTAGATATTGTATTGAAAAAGGATGGATTTTACCTAAAGAATATTGGGGAGAAAACTTCTCCAACTTACAAGCAGGAGATTTAATATTCTATTCTGAAAGACCTGTTAGTAAAGCTAGTACATGGGGAACAAGATTTATGAGAGCAGGACACGTAGCTTTAGTATCAGGGGTAGAAGGAGGTACTGTTTATGTATATGAATCAACAAGCAGTTCTTCTGTTGACGGACTAAGAAAAATAAACATACTAGATAATACCCCTGAAAAAATAAGTATAATTGCTAGACCGCAGTTAACAGTAGGTTCTTCTGGAGGACAAGACGGTTGGGATATTGAGGATGACCCTTCTGAAAATATGTTAGAAAATGGTGGGATATCTACTTCTACAGGAAATAATATAGCTTCTTCTATTTATGTTAGAAATAGAGGATATATTAATTTAGGAAATGTAAAAGGTGTAAAGCTATCTGTCTCTAATAAAAATATGGTAATAGCTAATGTTTATTATTATAATTCAAACAATAGCTTAGTGTCTTATCAAAATGTGGGTGATACTTCTTATAATGGAACAGTACCATCAGGTGCTACTAAGATTAGATTTACTTTTAGAAAAACAGATAATAGTACTATAAATTATTATGAGGTAGATTATGATATTACTTATACTATGAATGAAAACGTAGATGTTAAACCAACTCCTTCTATTATGGGATTTAGAGATTTTCCAAGAGTAACAGGAAAAATAACTAACCAATATGAACTTGTAGCAAAATTAAATGAACTAATTGAAGATTACAATACAATGTATGTTTATGGAGCAATAGGACAACATTTAACTGCTTCATTAATTTCTGACAGAGCAAAGGCTTATCCTAATTTTTATACCTCTTCAAGACTAAGAGTATACGAAAAGGCTATATCAAGCGGAAAATATATTTGGGGATTTGACTGTGTAAACGTTATAAAATCTGTCCTTTGGGGTTGGAATGGAGATAAAAGTAAGTCTTATGGTGGAGCGGTTTATGGTAGTAACGGAGTTTCTGATGTAAGTGCAGATGGATGTATTAAAATTTGTAAAAACGTAAAAAGTTATTATGGCTCAAATGACAATGTAGACCCTTGGGATGATATACAAATAGGAGAAGCAGTTTGGACGAATGGACATATAGGAGTCTATGTAGGAGAAGGTTTAGCAATAGAATGTACTCCTAAATGGGATAATAAACTCCAAATAACAGGCATAGGGAATAAACCTTTTAATAAAGCTTATGATGGCAAAAAAAGAACATGGAAAAAACATGGTAAATTACCTTGGATTACTTATCTTGATAAATGTCCTTGGGGAGAAACATCAGGAGATAATCAGGTTTCCGAATTTAAAAGTAAAACATATAATGCGAGTATATCTACATATTATCCTACTGCAACTTCAACAGATACAACTTCTAAATCAGGGGCAAAAAAAATTCTTACCGATTTAAACATGGGGAAAGGATTAACTTATTCAAATTATAAAAATGCTATAAAATGGCAGTCTTTAGTTGATGAAATTGCTCCTAAATTTGGAGTAGACCCTGCTGTAGCAATAATGATAATTGCTGCAGAAAGTGGAGGAGACCCTAATCAAAAAACTGGTTCAAATGGTGGTTATGGGTTAATGCAATGTGAGAGAAGTGTATATATAAAAGGATTTAAAAATCCAAACACAGGTAAAACAAATTCCGGAGTACATACTATAAAGTATTTAGATGGAACAACTAAAAGGGTAACGTTATCTATGACCACAATGGATGGGAACACAGAAAGTGGTAGAAGACTACAGGTAGAATTCGGTTGTCATGAACTTAGAGATAGAGCTAGAAATTATTATTGGAATATTATACACTCTTTAGTCGCTTATAATATGGGAGCAGGAGCTTTTAATCTTATATGTAGTAAATATATCTGTGAAAAATATGGATACAAATTAGTTCGTAGTGGTTCTTTATCTAAACAAAGTTCTCAGGTTCAAAAGAAAGTTAAAGAAATGCTCAAACAAGGAGACTTGGGATATTTAAAATATAGAAAATGGTATACAACAACAGGACATAATTATCTTAATGCTGGTCCGGGAACTGCTAATAATATAGAACTTTATTTACAATATTATAAATCAGTTAATGGGCAATTACCATATTTCTATGACGATGATAATAAAAAATTAAATTTTGAAGATGTAGTATCTGTAACTACAAGTTCAACAACTTCTTCAACTACTACTTTAACCGATGCCATGGGAAATACTTGTATAGGATATCCTACTGAATTAATTTGTTCTGCTCCTGAAAGTATTCCTTTAGGTAGCAAAGTATTTGTGCAAGGAACAGGGTCAGATTTAGATGGCAAAATGTTTACTGTAGTAGACAGATGTGATAAATTAAATGATTCATTAAATATAAAATTATGTATGGAAAACAAAACTATTGCAGATACCTATGATGAAATGACAGGAAATGTTCTAGTTGGAGACATTGTAAATGATGGAAAGATAGTAGTTACAACAGCAGGAGTTAATATAAGAACTGGTACAAGTAGTTCTTATCAAAAAGTTGGTCATGCAATAAAAGATTGCCACTTTACATGGTTGAAAACATTTAAAAATGGGTGGCATAAAATAGATTTTAAAGGAAAAGAATGTTATATGTCAGGAATGTATTCAGAAGTTAAGGATGTGAGCTAAATGAAAAAATGGCTTAAAAAAGAATTTTTTATTTTTATAATATTTGGTATATCTTATTTTACATTAGAAATTCTTTATAGAGGATATTCGCATTGGACTATGATATTTTTAGGTGGAATAGTAAGCGTTCTTATAGGATTAATTAATGAAATAACTCCAAATATGAGAATGTGGAAACAAATGCTTTTAGGAACAATACTTGTTACTCTTTTTGAATTTATACTTGGATATATTTTAAATATAAAATTAGGATTAGGTATATGGGACTATTCTAATATCCCTTTTAATATTATGGGGCAAATATGTTTGCCGTTTTCTTTCTTATGGTTTGTATTATCTTATTTTGTAATTATATTAGATGATATATTAAAGGAAACATTTTAAACATATCAAATATAATATAAATTAACAAGGTATTTTAAGAAAAAGGAGATGGTCAAGATGGCAATATTTGTAGGCGTTGGAAGAACAGATGACTGTTCTAACAATAAAAAAGAAGAAAAAGAAAAAAAATGGAAACTTTTATCGGAAATTAAATTAACAGCGAATAATCCAAAAATACTTATAAAACAAGATGCGGAAGGGAATGAATTTAGCTGTGAAAGAATAATAATTATTGGTAAAATTGTTTCTAACACAACAAGTAAACCTATGTGTAAGATAAATAATACTATGGAATTTTCAGGAGTAAATTCGACTTATGTGAATGGGACTAGATATATTTATGAGACATATGAAGATAAAGGGTTTTTTATAGAAAGAGACACTAAATATCTTACTCAAGACATACTTGAAAGTTCAGTTTTATTTGATAATGGATTCTTTAGGGTAGTTAAGGGTCAGGCTAATGGTATAAAATCTATTGAATTATATGGAGATTCACCTTCTTTTGTATTTAAAACAGGAACAGAGTTGGAAATTTATGGATTCTAATACATATACAATATCTTTGGAGCTAGTATTTTCATGCATAGCTATGATAATAGGAGTTGGGTCATTTTTAGCTTCTAGGAGTAAAGAAAGTGATAGAAACGGAAGAGAAAGAGCGACTGTTGAAGTTAAATTAGACTATATAGCTCAATCATTAGACGATTTAAAGGCTCAAATAAATGAATCAAGAGAAGAAGATGAAAGAAATAAAAACAAGATATCTGAAATGGAAAAGATAATGCTTAAACATTCAATGAGATTAAATACAATAGAAAATGAATTAAATATTGACCATAAAGATTTTAAAGAAGATGAATAATATGACGAGGGGTTTCCCCTCGTTATTTTTTTTTATAAGGAGGTGATTTCGTATGGCAATATTTTATGACTATACGATAACCGTAGATGGAGATAAAGCTAAATTAGATAAAAATATATATTTATACAAAAATAATAAAAATATAACTTATTATTTTAAGATACAAAATGCTCCCTTTAAATTTATTAATGCAGTAGATATGGTAGAAAGCTTAAATGCTTCTACGGCAGATATAAAAATATTAAAGCCTAACGGAGTAAAGAAAATAATAAAAAATATTCCTATTGAAAACGGGAAAGTAAAATTAGAAATAGATGATAGTTTTATGGATGAGATATCTGAAATAGGCAAATATACTTTTCAAATAGATTTATATGACAACGCTACAAATAAAGGTAGGGTAACAATACCCCCTGTTATAGAACAATTTTGTGTACTTGCACCTATCTTTGAAGATAATGAAGCGACAGAATAGGTGATGTTGTATGGCTATTTTTTATAATTATACAATAACAGTTAATGGTAATAAAGCCAGTATGGATAAAAACATTTATTTATACAGAAAAAATAAAAATGTAGATTATTATTTTGAAATTAAAAATGCTTGTTTTAAATTTGAAGATGAAATCAATTATATAATTAGTTATAACGCTAAATATGCTAGATTCAGAGTTATAAAACCCGATGGAACAAAATTTTTTACAGAAAAAAGAGAAGTAGAAAACGGATATGCAAAATTTTCTGTCACAGAAGACTTAATAGATGAAAGAGCAGAGGTTGGTACATATGTTTTTCAAATAGACTTATATGACGGAAATAATGGATTTATTACTATACCTCCTATTTATAATCAATTTCATGTTTTAGAGCTATTATTTGACGAAGACGAATCAGGAGCAGGACAAGTAGACATATCTAGTGTGGATATAGCGTATATAGGAGATACGCTAGAGAAGGTTACAATTTTTGATGAAAATGGCGTATATGTTAAAACGTTTTGGAAACCAAAAGAGATAATTTCATCTGTAAGAATGAATAAAATAGAAGAAGGAATATATTCTTTAAGTCAAAAAGTCGCAGATTTAACATTCAAGCCGATATCTATTACTTCCTTTAAGAGTAATTTATCTAAAACAGTATATGAAAAAGATATAGAAACTATAAATAGTTGCAAGTTTACATGGAGTACAAGTATGATTCCAAAATCAATTAGTCTAACCGATTGTACTGTTGAGACTAGCGATACAAGTTATACATACAATAAGACAATTTCAGACACAAAGACCTTTACGCTATCGGTGACTGATAGTAAAAATAATATAAGAAGTTCTAGTATTACTTTTTCATTTGTTTATCCTTTTTATTATGGAACATTTGCCAACTCACTAACAGAAGCAGACATCAAAAATAAAGTTAAATTAGTTGAATTAAAGAGCAATAAAACATTAGCTTTAACATATAATGACATGAAAGTTTTTTATGCTTATCCCAAGGATTATGGAGAATTAAAAAGTATAAAAGATGGAAATGGGTTTGAATATTTAAACGACTTTAATAAAGAAGAAATGAATATTAATAGTATTCCTTATTATGTTTATAAAATAAAAAATAAAGCAAGTGTATCTCAAATAAAATATACATTTAGCTTTTAGAAAGGAGAGATATAAATGATTATTGGTAGCAATTTTGATTTGTCTTCAAGGTTATATTTAGACTCGAGACAGTTATGTGATAGTTATGCAGACCTTATAGAGAACAAAAATAATATCTTATATCCTCCCGGATTTGAAGTTTATTGTTTTAAGGAAAAAACAAAGTATTATAATGCTTGTGAAAATATAGAAGATAAACCAGTATGGAAAGAAGCAGCACGAGGTAGCATTGCAGAAGTTTTTATAGAAAGTGATACTGTTCCAGAGAATAAAGGCCTTTATTGGATTGATACAGGAACAGTAGATACTTTAGGGAATCAATCTGCTCACGAAGGAATAATTAAAGAGCTTTTAGAAACAGTTAGAAATCTTCAAAAAAGAATATTAGTTTTAGAAAAGAAAGTTGGCTCAGGAATAATTTCTCCAACAACAGGAGACTATTTACAATTAGCAGACGGAACATTTTTAGAATTAGCAAATAATACTTTCTTAGAAATAAATTAGAGGTGATAAGATGACTAAATTTAATGAACTTAATAAAACTATTGTCATTAATGACACAGACTATTTATTATTGGGAACAAATTTAGATAGTGGGTTTGAAAATAAAATAGCTAGTATAGAAACTTTAAAAAAAGCATTATTAGGAGATACTTCCAATCAATATTTAAATTTATTATCTTCTGACGGGAAGAAAGAATTTAGATTAACATTAGATGGAAATGGCAAAATACATATTTTCCCTATAGAAGCTTATACTAGCACTCCTTATACAGAAGGACAGAATTTAGAATCCCCTTTAAAAATAATCCCAAGTAATAAAATAGATTCGGCAAATAATAGTGGTTTAGTTATTCAACAAATATACGGTGGTGGTTCATTAACCACAAAAGAAACAGCAGTAAGTCATAATTTTGTTGAATTATATAATTGTAATACCGTTGATATAAATTTAAATGGTTTATATCTTTGGTATAAACCTAATGGTGGAAGTTGGAGTTCTTTAGCTTTAAGAGGGATAGTCCCTGCCGGACATTCTTTTTTAATTAGGGGTAATGCACTTTATAATATAAATAGTGATATAGTTAGATGTAAAATAACAGAGTATGACCAAGAATGGAATATATCTTTTTCGGAAAATGGATTCACAATATATTTATGTGTAGGAGAAAAAGAACCCGAGGCAACGCCAGTTAAATATATAAAAAATGAATTAGGAGCAATAACATCTACTGACCAAAGATGGGTTGATATGCTTGGTGGCGGTGGAACAGAAGATTCTCACACTATCGCAGTATATGAAGGCGGATATTATAATATGGGAATGAGTAGATATTGTTCTTTAAGAAGAATGAATTTTAATAATGGTAAAAATAATAGAGACGATGCAAGTATTATAGATTATCAAACTTGTGAAGTTGAAAAATTTAGACCAAGAAGTTTAGCAGACGGATATTGGAACTCAAGTGCAGAAACAATACAATTTAATAAATATAGTCCTTCAATGGTTAATATGTGTTATGGGGAAAATGGTGATACTTCAAGAACTTTCACTTTTGAAACTCCAGTAACAGATTACGATGGAATTATTAAATACAGAAAACAAGGAGAAACAAAGTGGATAAAGAAAAAAACAACTAAAGATATTGTAAATCTTTATGACCAAGTAGTTAATATTCATAGAGTAATTATACATGATTTAACTTATGGAACTTACGAATATCAACTAGGTGTAGAAGGTATGCTTACAGATATAGAAACATTTGAAGTAAAACAATATAACCAATCCAACAACTTAAAGATGCTATGGACTACTGACGAACAAGGATTTACAGAATATGAATATAATGCAGTAAGAACAGCCCGTGATGCTATTGAGTATTATGAATATTCAAATAGCACTCCTAATTTTGATTGTCATTTAAACACAGGCGATATTTCACAAAATGCAAACAGACCACAGGAATGGCGATACTATTATAAATATCATGAAAATAATCTTAAAACTATGCCACATATACTTAATTGCGGAAATAACGATTTAATAGATAAAAAATTTGGTACAGCTTTTGAATATTACGGCACTTTTGAAAATCAACCATTACTAAATACCTATGAACCTCATACAGAAGGAGAAAGAGCGGTTCCAATGGTTTCTAGTTATAGTTTTGATGTTGGTTTCGTACATTTTGTAGTGATTAATTCTAATACAGAATATATGTACCCAGAAGTAAATACAGATGAATTTTTAAGAAAACAAATAGAATTCTTAGATGCTGATTTAACTAAGGTCGAAGCAAGGGCGACTAAACCTAGATGGGTAGTTGTTACCTGTCATTTAAGTCCTTTTACGATAGTTAGAACTAAGAGATTACAACAATGGATTCCTTATATAGAAAAACATAAAGTGGATTTTGTATTATGCGGGTAATGCTGCCCTAGTTATCGAGCAATCGGTTTCAAAAATTACAAATTTAATTGCAGGTAATTCCTAAAGCCTTACACCACAATAACCCTGAAAAGAGGTTATGAAGGTACGAAAGTAGAAAAAACGTAAGGATAAGTATATGGTTAAACCCTAAGTACTTGGATATAATGATAATAAGTAAGTTATATCAAAATGGATGTTCATGCAGGTAAGATTCTAAATTTATTTATTTAAGCTCGAATAATTTTACGAGGTGAGTAAAATAGGAAAAAAATTAAATTATAATAACGTAAAAGAATATATAAATTCTCATGGTTATATATTATTAGATAATGAATATATCAATATACATAAAAAAATGAAAATCAAATGCCCAGAAGGACATATTTTTGAAATGTCTTTTAATAATTTTAAGAAAGGACAAAGATGTTCGATTTGTTCCTTAAATAAACAATATAAATATACATATTCTCAAATTAAAAATATTTGTAAAAATAACAACTTGATACTTTTAAATGAAAAGAAAAATTTAAATATGCGAGATATAATTAAATTTAAAAACGAAAAAGGAAATATCGAACAAGTAACACTATACACTTTTGAAAGAAGATACATCAATACAAATAAATCAGCATCAAAATCAAAATATTCTAATAAAAAACATTCTCAAGAATATATACAATCTTTGGTAGAAAAAAGAGGGTATAAGTTGTTAGAGCCATATAAAAATAAAAAAACTAAATTAAAATTGCAATGCCCTAATGGTCACTATCACGAGATTCGTTTAGATAGTTTTATAAAAGGGAGTGGATGCAAACAATGTATGATTGAGAATATGACTAACGATGTAAAAGATGTGATTACAAATCTTCAAAAAAAAAGATTTCATTTATTATCTAAATATAAAAATAATCAAGAAAAAATTGTTTTACAATGTGAAAAAGGACATATATTTAACGCCACCTACGATAATGTAGTTAATAATAATAGTGGATGCCCTGTTTGTAATGAAAGCAAAGGAGAAAAGAATATAAGAAAAATATTAAAAAAATATAATATTAAATATATTCCTCAATATAAATTTGATAATTGTAAATTCTATAAATGTTTGCCTTTTGATTTTTATTTGCCTGATTATAATTGTTGTATTGAATATGACGGAATACAACATTATAAAATAATAAAGCATTTTGGAGGCTATGAAACATTTATAGATAGAAAAATAAGAGACACAGTTAAAACCAAATTCTGTGTAGACAACAATATTAAAATAATAAGAATTTCTTATTTGGAATTTAATGATATTGAAAAAATATTAAAAAATGAGCTTAAAATAAAAGAATAAGAATAAACTTCAAAGACTATCTCGCAAGAGAGTACGACAAAGTATGTCGGATAAGGTTTGCCCCTATATAGGGTGAAGAAATAGTCTAATATCCTAATGAAAGTTAGGGCGAGAGAAATTCTCGATTTATGAAGTAACGTTCATAAAAACAATATAATGCACAACCATACATATAGTAGAAGTATCCCACTATACACAGGATATAAAGGAGCGACATATGATTCTTCTACTAGAAAGTTCACACTTGCACCATATAATAATTATGTAGATGTTGTATCTACTGGTTCTACTCAATTAAAAATAGTAGATGAAAATATAACAAGAACAGCCAATAAAGCTAATGGAACATATTACATAATGTGTCAGGCGACAGGTTATAAGCAAAAAGGTAAGGAACAAGCTATTAATTTACCTAGTGGACAAAATTTATTAAAAATTGAAAATTCAAGCTCTATACATGACAATGGTAATGGTCAACCTTGGTGGTATGCTTATACAGGTACTCTGCCAGTACAACCAACATACATTATGGTGGACTTTGGATATGATAAAGTCACATTTAATATGTATTATATTAAAGATGTACTTACTAAAGATTTAGAAGAAAAAATTACAGTAAATGATTTTGATTCTACTAAGAATGAAAGAGTTTTATTTGATACGCTTACTGTTAATTATTCAGACAGAAATAAATAAGAGGTGATTAAATGCCTACAATAAGAAAATATAATAAAGAAACAGAGAAATATAAAAGAATAGCTACCTCCGATGCGTTGGAGGTGGCTATTTTAGATGCAGAAGGAAATTTTGAATCTGATAATGTAGAAGGTGCTTTAAGAGAATTAGGAGACGCTAAGGGGCAAATAGAAGTTAATAGAGGGATTATAGACGCCGTTAATTCTACTCTTACTGACCATATCAAAAATCACCCTGGTGGTGGGGGTGGCGGAGGAACAATGCCTACTATAAGCACCGACTGGAACGAAACTTCTATTGACGGAGATAAAGACTTTACAATTCCTATTTATTTTACATCTCCAAATTTAGGAGAAGGGACTTTATATGTTTTAATCAATAATGTAGAAACATCTATACAGACAATTTCTCAAGGTAACAATACTATTAAAATACCTGCTTTAGGGAGTGGTAAAAAAAGACTTTCTATTTATGTAAGAGATAGAGGACAACTTATGTCTAATCAATTAACATGGGATATTGTTTGTGGTGGTATCAAACTAACTGTAACAATGAATACAGATATAGATTATACTCTTAAAGATAGAATATTATTAACTTACAATATAGACTGTGATTTACAAACTGATATAAATACAATTATTACTATTGATGGAACAGAATATACAGTTAAATCCAATAAAGGGTATAACTCTTATGAGATTAAGGGGTTAACAGTAGGGGTTCATAAAGTTGAAATATATGCAACCGCCGATGTTTATTCTACCCCTTCGCAAGTATTTAATGTTATAATTGTTGCTACAGAACAATTATTTATAACCTCAACATTTGACACAACTAAACAATATGAAAAGGGTCAACCTATGAATATTAATTACAGAGTCTCTATAGCAAACACAGATTATTATACTATTAATATGTATGTTGATGATTTTGAAAAACCTATTAAGACATTATCTCAACAACCCGGAAACTACTATTGGACTTTTACTCCTGAATTTGAGTTAGGGAAACATACTTTAAGAATAGAAGCTTATAACTCTGATAAGAGTAAAACTGCCACATTAGATTTGCCTTTTGAATTAGTTGCTTCTAGTTATCAAGCTATGGAATATGTTAGTACAGGTCTAATAGCTTCTTTCAATGCGAAAAATAGAACTAATTCAGATGTTGACAGAGGGTATTGGGTAGACGATATAAATGGATATATAGGAAGATTATATAATTCAAATTACGGTACTAACGGTTGGATAGACGGAGAATTAGTATTAAATGGTAACACATATGTAGAGATTGATATGACTCCTTTTAGTGATAATGTAACTAGAGGATTCACTTTAGACATGGTGTTTAGCGTAGAGGATATAGGTAATCCTTTAGCTAGAGTTATAGACTGCACAAGTCTTTCTGCTCCTTATCCGGGGCTATATGTTAATCCTTATAAGGCTAATTTGGCTACTGTATCTCATAAGACAGAATTAGATATAGGGCAAGGAGAAGATATACAGATTACTTTTATGATTGATAGGGTTTCTAAATTTGGTAAGGTATTCATCAACGGAGTATGTTGTGACCCATTCCAGTTATCAGATTCATCTTCTGGTAGCCAAATAATATATGAACAAATTAAACACGAAGAAAAAATATATTTAAACAGTGAAAAAGGGACAAGTAATTTTGGTTCTTGCAAAATAAAAAGAATAATGATGTATGAAAGAGAATTATCAGACGAAGAAGTTCTTCAAAATAGAATAGCAGATATGAAAATAGAAGAACAAGAAGAAGAATATAACAAAAACTATAACGATGCTTATATGCCTTGTATGTACATTTATGGAGATATAAGCAATATGACTTTAACAAATAAAAAAGAAGTTAGAATAAAATATGTTTCACCTAATGCTGATTTATATGGGTCATCTTTTGAATATCCTAGATGTAAAATGTATTGGCAAGGGACTTCTTCTATTCAATATGCTAATAAGAATTTTAATATAGAATTAGGAGATAGTGACGGAAACCAAGTATTTTATACTCCTTTTAAGAATGGTATTTTAGAATATTTATTCTGTTTAAAATGTAATCAAATGGAATCTTCTAATGTTATGAATACAGGGTCTGCTATGTTTGTTAATGACAACTTATATGTAGAAAAGAATCCTGCCCAATTAAAGAATGATAAGGTTAGACAGGCTATCGAAGGCTTTCCTATGCTTTTATATATAAATGATGAATTTGTTGGACTGTATGATTTCAACTTAGATAGATATAGTTATCGTTCTTATGGATATAACTTATTCGATAAGTGTTTAGCTTATGAAGTATCAGCCAACTCTGACACAACAGCAGGTGCTTTTAATTCTTGGACTTCTTCTAGTGGTAAGACAGAACAAAATTATTATGCTTCTGACTTTGAATGTTTATATCCTCCAAGTAGACAAAATGGTAATGACAACTTTGCAGAATTAAAAACATTAGTTGATTTCGTAAGTGGTGCAGATGAAGATTTATTTAAAGAACAGTTTGATACTTATTTTGATAGACAGTCTGTATTTAGATATTATTTATTTGTACAAGTATTCGGGGGAATAGATTCTCTGGGAAAAAATATGAAAATAGTTACATTTGATGGTGTAAAATGGTATTTGCAAGTATATGACTTAGATAGTTTAATGGGATTAGACAATACTGGTGCATTAACGTTTGATGTTGACATAGAAGTTGAAAGTGGAGTATTTAATACATCTAATTCTAAACTATGGAGTAAAATTAGACTTTATTTTGCTAATGAATTAAAACAAGAATATATTAATATGAGAAATGGTGTATTCACACTTGAAAATATGTATAAATATTTCTACGATAATCAAATGGATAAAATACCTGTAAGATACTATAATAAATCTACTGAATATAAATATTTAAGATTTGGAGCAAAATATTTATATGCTTGTCATGGCAATAGATATTTCCAAATAAAAAGATGGTTAAAAGAAAGATTGTTATATTGTGATACTTTATTTGGATACGAACCTTCTACCTCTAACTTTGTTACTGTTCGTTGTAATAAACAAGGTAAGGTTTCAATGAACATATCAACTTATAGTCCTATGTATTTATCTGTAAAATGGAGAGACGAAACAGATGGCAGCGGAACACAAACGTTAAAAATACCTAGAAATAAATCGGTCAAATTTAGTTATACGATTCCTGCTGCTACAGATCAGGAAGTTATTATATATGGAGCAGAATACATCAAGTCTTTAGGAGATTTAAGTACCTGCAATCCAACTCACTTACTTTTATCAAATGCTACGAGAATAAATGAGGTAATATGTAGAAACAGTTCAAAATTAGTAAATGCAGAAATAAATGGTTGCAGCTATTTACAAAAAATAGATTTTAACGGCTGTTCTAATTTAGGTAGTTTAACCAGTTATCAGGTTATGGAATTAGCTACCTGTCAAAACTTGAAATATTTAGATATAAGAGGAACAAAAATGACAGGGGTAAACTTTGATAATAATGGTGGTAACTTAGAGGAAATATATCTTCCTAAAACAATAACATCATTATACTTGAGAAACCAATATGCTTTAAAAATTGTAGGTTTGACAAGTGTTAGTTGGTACTCTCCGTTTCATACAGAGGCTTTAAGCGGAGCAAGTGATATAACATCATTTACATTAATTAATTGTCCTTTAGTAGAAAGACTTACTACCCGTTCAGATATAAGTATGAGTGGATGGAATCAAACATTTTATGATTTTAATGGGAATGCAAGGAATGTGGATACATTAGGAGATTATGAAGACGCTACTAAGTTTAGAAAGATGGCTCTTTTTGGACTAGGATTATGCAATGCAACTTCTATTCATATAGAAAACAGTATGTTATCTACTAGATATATGTCTTTTAGATTTAATTATAGGCTAGAAGAATTAACATTAAAATACCTGCCTAATCTTCAAGAATTAACTATTGGAGAAACCCAAACAGGGCATAGATGGAATGCAACGGATGATATGTGTGGTTCTTTTGATTTTAATAATATCAATATCACAGAATGTCCTAATATTAAAGCATTTAGAATACATCAATATGATGAGAGACAATCTAAATGGTTTAATAGTGGAGCTAATGTAATAGATTTAACTAAGTTTGAAAATCTTGAAACATTTACTTGTAATATTACAACTCAAGACCTAAGTACAATAATTCTTCCTTCTACATTAAAAACAATATGGATTAAGCCTATGTGTGAATTTACTGCTACCGGATATACAAATATATGTTCAAAAGCAAAATGTACTTTAAAGAATATATATTTTAAAGAAGACCATCCAAACGGATATGAAGGAATAGACTTTGGAAATAGAGAGTTAACAGAGTTATGTTTATCTGGAGTAATTCAATCAACAGGAACTATTAAAGGAGTAAATACTAAAAATATATATGTTAGTCCTGTTTTTAATAATATGAATGAAAAAGAAAGAGATTCTGAATCTTATCCTGAAGTAAAAGTCCAAGGGAAAATAGACTTATCTAATTATGATTGGACGGAAGCATACTGGTGGTTCACAAATGTTAATTTTACTTCTGATAATTTAGAATTTATTATGCCTAATGACTGGGATTATCTAATAGATACTCGCTTGAAAAGAGTAAGAGGGGTATTCTTTGATTGTACAAACCCAAATTTTACTTGGGAATTTGCAGGTAGATTTTTTAAATTATTACAAGACAGAGATGATTTAGGAAAAACATATAAATATGCAACACTTCAAGAACAATCTTCTTATGAAGAACAGGCAGTTACAATAGAAAATAATTATGATATAGCAGATTATAACTATGGAGACACACCTTTTGTTGGTTCTAATCTTAAATACATTAGAGAATGTAATTTTAAAGGAAATGCTATAGCATATGGTACTTTCAGAAATTCAAATCTTGTAAAAGTTGGAACAATTACTTGTAGTGGCTCAAATGTATGGTGGAGTTCCGAAAGCTTATTCCAAAACAGTAAAAACTTAGAAGAAGTAGAGTGTATTAATATGACTGGAGCTAATAGTACCACAAACTGGTTTGCTAGTTGCCCTAAATTAAAAAGAGTTGGAACGGTAAATGTAAATGCTAAGAATATAAATCAAATGTATGCTTATTGTCCTCAGCTAACAGAATTAGCATTACCTACTTTAACTAATTTAGAGAGAATGAGTGGGTTTGTTAGAGGGTGTACTTCTTTAACTGAACTACATCTTAATGAAATAACAGAAAACACTCCTTTAGAATATATGGACTGGGCATTTAGAGATTGCCCTAATTTAACTTCTGTAACTATTGGAGGAACTACTCTACCCCCAACATTGGTAACAATGGAGGGAGCATATTATGGAGATAAAAAGCTTACAAAAGTAATTCCTTTGCCTAATGATTTTAGTAATAAATGTAGTATGCGTTCTTGTTGTTATGGTTGTTCTTCATTAACAGATGATAATATATATAAAACTCTTCCATATAATGTAAGTAATATGGATTATATTTATTATGCTTGTCATGGATTGACAAATCCGTCTATAGTAGTCAATTCTGACAGAACAAGTTCTCAATCTTGTTTTGAGGGGTGTGCAAACATAAAATCTGTTAGAGCAGAATTTAATGGCACATATTCTTATGGATTTAGTAGTTTTTGTAATAACTGCGGAGAACTTACAGATGCCTATATTAAATTTCCTTATTCTCTATATTTTAACGATGATGCGCAAACTTGCTCTGAAAATGGGAATATATTTGCTTATTGTAAAAAGCTTATAAACGTAGAGTTGAATATGACTAGATTAGAAAGTAAATCAGATTTTAGAGCAATGTTTAGACAGGATAAATATATAGAATCTATAAAAGGATTTGATTTAAGCAATCTTCATAGAGATGATAGAAGACCAAATGATAACGCTTGGTATTTTACTTATGATACATCTTTTGAATTTATGAAGGATTGGGTATTTGCGACAGACGAAAATGGTAATACTAAAAAATTAACAAATTCATATAAGATGTATAATTTAGAATTAACTCCTGCTGCTACTATAGAATCTCTTATGAATGGGTTAGGAACAGTACAAGCAGAAACATTAACATTAGGTCAAGCAACCTTAAATAGGCTATCGGAAGAACAAAAAGCTAATGCAGTAGCAAATGGTTGGACTTTAGTGTAGGTGATTATATGAATAATATAGAAATAATAGAAAAAAAAGGTTATAGAGTATTAAGACCAAAAGAGGGTTATGTCCTTTATAAAGATGGAGAAATCTTTGAAGGAGATGTGATACTAGGAGTCAATGCGACTCCTAGTGCTTATTCTACTATAGAGGATGTAAACTACAAAGAAATACAAAAGAAAATTGAAGAATTAGACCCTCTTAAAGAATTAAAAGAACAGAGAATTGAGTTGAGTAAAAATAATTTAGCACAATATCTTAAAGACAATCCATTGTTTTCTACTGTTAAATATGAAGAAGGAAGATATTACAATGTTACAATGGAAAAACAGCAATTATTAACAAGTACTTTACTTTCATATCAGTTAGACAATATATTTGGAACAGAATCAAACTTGAAATGGAATGATACTAAAAATGTATGTGAACCTTATTCTTTTGAACAGTTAGGGAGATTGTCTAAAGAGATAAAATTATATGTTGAGCCATTAGTAGAAAAACAACAACAAATGGAAGTTAATATTAGAAATTGCAAGACAGAAGAAGAAGTGTTTAGTATTAAATTAGATTTTGAAGGAGTTGATTAGATGAAAGATACATTAAAAATGCAAGGTGTAACACGCCCTGTAGTAGGTATAAAGAAATTAATTGATTATTATAATGAAAATTATACTAGAAAGAAAGAATGTATATGTAAAGATTTAAGACCTACTAGAATGTTAGACGTAGATGAATATTTTAATTTTGTAAATGATGGTAATGAAGCGACTCCCTTAGTTGAAAAGCCTTATTTTCCATTATTCAAAACACCAAAAATAAAAGATAATAGACCTGTATTCATTGGCTATATTTTAAAAACAGACGGCGGAGAATATAAGGGGAACATGAAACAAGTTGTAAGAAACGGGCATAAACTAAATGTATATAGCAATCTTTATGTTGGAATTGCAATAAACGGAGACGAGGTTGCTTTAGATGCAAAGGGTATATCTATAAACGTAAATAACTGTTCTTTAACATTATATACAGATTCTCTTGAGCTACCTAAATTAGAATATCCTAAAAATAAAATGGATATGTATAGAGCGTTAATTTTTATAGAGACAGTATGCTATTCTATTAATGATGAGAATTTATATGAACTTCTTGATAAGATATCATATAATATTTTCCTTCCTAATAATATAGATGAACTTGATTTATTTTTAGGAAGTTCTCTATTTTGTGTTGATCTTAACATTAGAAAAAATGCTTATTTTATAAATCCTGATAAAGATAATTACTATACAATATTAGATGCAATCAAAAAAGGAAAAACAATATATAAAGATTTAGAGACACCCCTTGTTAATTGGAAGATAAATAAAGAAGAAAAAGTAATATATTTAGGAGAGCTAATGGCTACCGAAAAAGGTTTAGGACTACCACCAAACTAGAAAGGAGTTTAAAATGAACGAATTAATTAAATTATATAACAATAAATATTCTAAAATAGAATATCCAAAAACTAAATTAGATTTTTACTATGTTTATTTGTTTTTACAAAATAAAATAAATGAATATGATGACGATGAATTAAGAAAATTATTTGAGAAAATAGAAGTGCCAAAACCAACAACTCTTAAAGAATTAGATATATATAGAGAGTGTGTTGATTTTATTAATGGTATTAGAATATCTAAAACAGGAAACAAAAGTTGTCCTGAGTTATCTGATATACAATATGTTTTAGGATATCATCAAGTTTATGAAATGAAAGGATATTTATATTATTATTTGGAAGGAGAGCCAAATTAATGAAAAAAATAATAGATAAATATAATGAAAAAAACCTTTTCCCATTTTCACTGCCATATCCCAAAACAGATTTACAAATATTAAAAACATATAAATTTTTATCTATGATTCAAGATGATGAAATACAAGAAATGTTAAAAGATATTAAATTACCTAAAATAGATTCTTGGAAGGATTATTTTACTTTAAATGAAGATGGAAACGAATATTATACTATAAGTGTACCAAAAGAAGTAGGCGAATGGGAAAATGAAATAGGTGAGATAGAAGAAGCTATAAGAAAAGGTAAGATTATTCTAGTAGAAAATGATGAAGGTATAATATGTACTGCTAAAAGTGTGGAAATAAATTTGGAAACCAAAGAGATACAGATTGCAACTGAAGGTTCTGATTATGGGAATATGACACCCCTATAAAGAACTAATTAAATTAATTAAACACTTATAAATAATTTAGAGTAGGGGCAACCCCTACTCTTTTTTTAATATAAAGGAGATGGTTTTATGGTATCAAAACCAAAAATGATAGAAAGTTTTATTACAAAAAATAAATATAGTAGACCCGGAACAAAACGTTCAAGAACTACTAAAATAGCATGGCATTATACTGGTGCACATGATGTATCTGCTAAAGCAACTATGAATTACTTTAAAAACTTAGCAACAACACACACAACTTATGCAAGTTCTCACTTTGTATGTGGACTTGAGGGAGAAATATATTATATAGTTCCTATGAGCGAAATAGCATATACAACTAACAGTGCAAACTATTATTCTATCGGTATAGAATGTGCAACTACTGGAACTGATGACCATTATTCAGATAAAGAATATGTGTCTATGGTTAAATTAGGAGCTTGGTTGGCTCAATATTACGGATTAGACCCTAGAAAAGACTTTATAAGACATTATGATGTAACTAAAAAGATATGTCCAAGATATTTTGTTAATCATAAAGATAAATGGAATCAATTTAAATTAGATTGCTATAATCTTAAAGAAGGTAAAATAAAAGTATCTGATATTGTGAATTGTACTAATGGGGGAAAACATACTTCTAAAGTACCTAGTACTACAACTAAAAAACAATATTTAAGAGTGCTTCAAGATGTTAATGTACATAGCACTCCTGACTTTAAGTCTAGTTCTGTTTGTGGTAAAGCAGAAAAAGGAGAAGCACTTACTATTGTTAAAAAGATAGAGAGATCCGGAACAGATATGTATTTAGTAAAAGCAGGTTATTATATAACTGCTAGTAGTAAATATGTAGAAGTATTTGAGAGATAGCGTTAATTAAATGAATGAATTAATTAAATATAATAATTTAGAGTAGGGATTGCCCTACTCTTTTTTATTAAATACAAGGAGATGTAAAATATGGACAATAAAAATAAGGTTAAGAAAAAACGTAGTACTAGAAAGTGGGTAATACCTTTAGTAATCACATCTATATTTGCTTTTACAGGTATTGCAATATGGTTACAATATGCTACTAGCACAGAGTTATCTTCAACTTTAATAACTTGTTTCTACGGATTTTGTGGTGGTGAGCTTTGGTTATTAGCATCTATCACAAAAACAAAAACAAAGAATAATAATAGTGAAAATATAAATACTGATGATTCAGAAGGAGAGGAATAAAAATGGATGTTCAAACTATTTTAATATCATTTATAATAGCTATAGCTGTTATATATGCAGTATACAAATTTATTAGTTTAAGTAAAGAAAGACAAGTAGAAAATATCAAACAATGGCTTATATTTGCCTGTCTTGAAGCTGAAAAAATGTTAGGTAGTAAAACAGGTAAAGTAAAATTAAGATATGTGTATGATTTATTTGTTAGCAAATATAAATTTATATCTTGTCTTATCCCATTTGATACTTTTAGTAAATGGGTAGATGACTCATTAATAGATATGAGAAATATGATAAACACTAATAAAGCTATTAAAAAGATAGTAGAGGGTGATAATTAAATGAATAAATTAATTAAATATTTTAATAAAAAATATGGGGAAGAATACGGAAAGGTTTCTTATCCTAGAACAACAATTCAAATATATCAAGTATATCAAATAATCAAAAGTTCTGGTATAGAAGATGAAAAAATATTAGCTCTTTTAGAAAATGTAAAATTACCCAAACCTAAAACAATAGAAGAGAAGGAAATGTATGCAGAATGCATATATGAAAGTGTTAATATGCCTGCTAGTAGAAAATATGTTGACTCATTGTCGCCTTTCACATATAACACTAAAGGAGTATATACTTTAAATCTTACTTATGCTTTTAGTGAAGAGCTTCAGATGCCAATGTATACTACAGATTTAACCGAACCATTTAAATTTGATGAAAATAAAACTTATATAGCTGAAATTATAATGGATGATGGTAAAATTATAAAGATAAATGATGATAAGTATGCAAACCCTTCTAGTGACTCTTTAACTTTTTCCGATAAGTTAGGGATTACTAGCGATGGAACGCATATAAGCTATTTAAGTCTTGGGCATAAAGACTTTATTAATAATGGCGACAATGTTGTATTATGTGACGATGAAAATGGTGAATTTGTTAATGGAGTTGAAAGAATCGTAATTAATGAAATTAACTATATAAATAAAGTTAAAAGCAATCAAATAAATAATTTAGACTGGAATAAATTAAAAGATATTCCATATCAACTTGACCATATAATTACTGGGGAGAATAAATGTCTATCATTAGAAGAATATGGAAAACTTAAAAGAAGTTTAGATTTAGATAAAATAAACTTAGAGGAAACACTTCCGAATGAAACGTGTACGGCTACAAAAAAAAATTATGTCATGGGTGATAGTTTTGGTAGTGTTAATATATATGTAGAAAATATAGAATCCGAAGGATTTAGAGGAATTAAATTATCCAATTATAATTTAAAAAAATACGTTATTAATATAAGATTTCCTGATTATACTAATATAAAGGTAAAAATTGTTCAACATATAGTATGGAATAGTGCTGGTGATGAAAACTTTGAAGTTGCATATAGTAATTTTGATGGAGATAAAATAACTGAAAGAAATATATCTTATGTCGATAATAACGCTTACTCTTGTAAAAAATATGATTTATATATCTTATTTGCAGTAATTGATAAAGACAAAGATGGATATAACAATTATATGACTACTACTATATATGAAAATAGATATTTCATTAGTACTGATGAATTAGTACCTAGAGGTGGTACTACAGGACAGATGCTAGTTAAAAAATCAAATGCTAATAATGATGTAACATGGTTAAATCCTCCTAAAATACCAACAAAAGTAAGTGAATTAACTAATGACAGTAAATTCTTAACTGCGATTCCGTCTGAATATATAACTCAAGCAAAATTAGATACCATGTTCTCATTTAATGAAAGCGGAGAGTTAGTGGTAACTATAAATGGTGTGACAAAAATATTCACACCTAAAGCATAACTTTAATTGAAAAATGTAATTAATTTAAGGAGTTGATTAAATGAATGAATTAATAAAATACTTTAACAACAAGTATAGTAAAACTTATGGTAAGATAGCATACCCTAGAACAACAATACAAATATATAGAGTATATCAAGCTATAAAATCTTATGGAATAAATGATGATAAATTGGTTGAATTGCTACATGACGTAAAATTACCTAAACCTAGAAATACAGAGGAATGGGAATTATATGTTTATTGTTTATATAATATGGATGATAGTGAATTAGAGGAAAAGATTAAAGATGTCCCAAAGAAAACAATAGTAGAAGATAATAAATTATACTTAGTTAAAAGCGATGGGACTAAGATAGGAGAAGGGACAGAATTACCTTCTACAAATATAAGCAAGGAATATGTAGACAATTCTTTAAAGAATAAGGTAGATAAAATAAATGGAAAAGGATTATCTACTGTAGATTTTACTACTGCTTATGAAACAAAACTTAAAAAGCTAGAAAACTATAATGACACTACTATTAAAAAAGATATACAAACAATTAATACACAATTAGGAGATATTGCGAAAAAAGTAGAACAAGGTGGAAGTATAGATTTAACGGATTATGCAAAAAAGAATGAAATTCCCAAATCAGCAAGTGATGTTGGAGCAGATGCTACTGGAACAGCTACAACAAAAGTAACTGAACATAATACCTCAAATATTTCTCATAATGATATTAGATTACTTATTACAAATTTAACTAATAAATTGAACGCTCTTGCTGATTCAGACGATACAACATTAGACCAATTATCTGAAATAGTTACATATATTAAGAATAATAAATCATTAATTGACGGAATTACTACAAGTAAATTAAATATTTCAGATGTAGCAGATAATTTAACTACAAACATTACAAATAAAGCCTTATCAGCTAAACAAGGTGTAGAATTAAAGAAATTAATAGATGCAATAACTGTTCCTACTAAAGTTTCTCAATTAACAAATGATAGTAAATTCCTAACATCTGTTCCAGCAGAATATATTACAGAAGACGAATTAAATACCAAAGGTTATTTAACTAAGCATCAAGACATAAGTGGCAAAGTAGATAAAGTAGAAGGCAAAGGATTATCTACAGTAGATTTTACTACTGCTTATGAAACTAAACTTAAAGGATTGTCTAATTATAATGATACAATTATTAAAAACGATATACAAACAATTAATACACAATTAGGAGATATTGCGAACACAGGTAAATTGACAGATTTAAATACAACTGAAAAATCTAGCATTGTCGGTGCAATAAATGAGGTTTTTCAAAATGCCAGTAATGGTAAAACTTTAATTGCTCAAGCTATTACTGGCAAAGGTGTATCAACGAGTAATACAGATACATTTCAAACTATGGCAACTAATATAAACAGTATACAGACAGTTTCTGATGCGAGTGGCATTATATTTACTTTAAATAATAAAAAATACAAGCTATCCAAAAACGATAAAGGAGAATATATTGCCACTTTATTAGCTTATTCCGTAACAAGTAATTTAACTCACTGCACTTTAGATAATACTAATACTTCTATTGATTATGGAAATAAATATACTTGTAATATTTCGGTAAACAAAGGTTTTATTATAGGTTCTGCTATTATTACTATGGGTGGAACAGATGTAACCAGTACTGTTTTAAAAGGTAACATTATTACTATAAATTCTGTTACAGGTGATGTTATTATAACTGTGAATTGTGTTGAAGAACCAGCTAACCCTGTTTATGGAAATATAAAGGCAACTCCTAGCTATACTTTTAAAATAAATGAAATTAAAGGAAAACTTGACCCCGATTTACAGGTTAGCTTAGCAACAGCTCCTAACTTAAACCAAACAATTACTATAACAAATAATACTCCCGAATATATTACAATATCTCCTAATACTCTTACTTTTACTCCCGATAATTATTCAGTGGCTCAAAAAGTTAGTATTTCACCTATAAGAAAAAATAATGATTATTTAAATAGACGTGGTGAATTAGTATTAAGTAGCAAAGGGGTTGCTGATTATACAGCTAAATGTACTATAATTAATACAGATAATTACATCCATACCTCAAATTGTACTTTAAGTGATAAAGTACTTGATATACACGCTTATGGATTAAATAGTGTTCCTACAACATTGGAATCAAGTGTTAATAATATTTCCTGTGCAGTTACACCAATTTCCAATGAAGGTGACGATAATGTTAGTAAAGCTACAGCTAATGGATTACAATATGTAACTATTGATGTTCCTAGTTTAAAACCATATCTTAATGAGTCTAAAGGCATAACTGCTATTTATGTTAGTATGGGGTATCCTTTTGTAGATAAGAATTTAAACTCTTATCTTAATTTGTTAGGTATTAATTCTATTAAAATGAATAATTCATCATATCTATTTGGTTATACAAAAAAACCTTCTACAAAAGGGTATGAAGCTGTAGTCTCATATTTTTATACTTCATTTAACGAAAAGACTACAAGTGCCGATTTACATTTTAATGTATTTATGTTTAATCCTTCTGATGCACCTGTCGGAATTACTTATATGATTGATGATACTAATTATACAAGCATAGGAAGTACTGGTTGGTTTGATTATGGTAAGGATTTAACTAGCAAAATTAGTTCTTATAAAAATGTATCTAAAGAATCGAACACAACTTTTGTTGCATATCAAGTATATAACGGAATACTTAGTTTAGATGATATAAATACTATTAAAAATGGGATATTGGAAAATTTAGTTCCTAGTGAGGTTACAAATACAATAGACAACATGACTGTAAACGTTGGCGATACTATATTATCTACAGCTACTGTTCTTCCTACTGCATTAGAACCGATGTGTACTAAATCTATAACATTAAAGGATGATAAACTTATAAAAAATAAAAATGAGGTAATTGCCAAAGCAGAGGGTCAATCTTCTTTTACTACAACTATTTCTAAACCTCTCGCAGGTGGAAAAACTTATGATTATAATTTTGATACTAATGTAACTATAGCCCCAAGTTATATAAAAGATTTAACTGTTACCAAAGCAGAAGAAGGTGTAGTTATATCTAATCCTATTAGTGAATTAACTGTAGGGCAAGAATATTTATTGATTGGAACAACACTTCCACCTCGTTTTGATGAAGAAAATATTGTTTATTATGAATCATCTAATATAGAAGTTGCTAGAGTTAGATATGGGCTTGTAGAGGCGTTAAAGGAAGGTTCTTGCACTATAACTGCTTATAATCATGATAAGACATATAGTTACCAAATGCCTCTTACTATAAAACCTAAAAAAGAACGTATTTTTACAAATATAAAAACTATTAATCCTTCTGATTATTCTTTTAGTGCTACTGATTATGAAGGTAATTATAGATTAATGAAACAAATTATAGAAGAGGATAGTGCTGGTTATGATAAAGTTGTTTTTCCTAAAGGTTCTGTTTTTAAATTAAAAATGCCTCTAGGTACTACATATAATGAAGATGGTAGTGTTAATAGTTATCAAGCAGAAAGTAGTATAATTCCTAACAGTAATACGGTTTATGATTTTAATAATTCTCGTATCGAAATGCAATTCTCTGAATATTTGTCATTAGATTCAGTTTATAAAGATGGAATAAAAGTTACGCGTGGATATAATTTGTTTAATTTTACAACCAAAGATAACCCAGAATCTTCTATTGGACAATATCAAACGGTTCTTGAAGACTCCGAAATACGAAATTTAACTATAGTAGGTGAAAGACAATTATTCCCCGAACAATATAATGATAGTGATGGTGGTTGGCAAATACGTTATGTGAATTTTGCTACTTGTAAAAGATGTGGTATAGTTAATTGTGACATTGGTTGGTGTACTGGATTTAATATAGGAAGTGTTCATGGGCAACAATCATGGTCACCTATTATACAGGGAAGTCATATTGAATGGGGAGCAATAAATTATGAAACTGGTGAAGATGATACTACAACTTATACAGATAGGGTTAGAATTAAAAAGGCTAATATTTGTCAGTTACATAAACGAGTTATAAATAAATATACTAATGACAATAGTTATTCTGTTGGTATATGGGCTGGATATTTAGGTTATGATTATATGGGAGCTAGATTTTATGATATATTCTTTTATAAACATGATGAGGCTACTGATACATATGAGTATCTTGGTTGTCATAAATATGAATATTTATATGGTATATATGAATTCCCTAAAGATGCTACTCATTGTAGACTTGTGTTTTATCAAAAACGTCTACCCCCTAGTGGTGGATTAAATTATTTAGGTGGTGGAATAATGATGATAACACATCTTCCAACAAGTGTTGATTGTTATATTGAGAATTGTTATATACACGATAATTATGCTAGTGGATTTGCTTGTTGTGGTGGACAGAGATTCTTAGTTAAAAATTGTAAATTTGAACGTAATTATGGAAGAGATGGATTAGGTTGTCATGTAGATTTTGAAGATGGTAGAGAAGGTGCAAACTGTTGTATAGTTAGTAACTGTACTTTTGACGATAACTATTACGGATTTATAATGCCTTCGGGATTATACGAAGTATTACATGATAATGAATTTAATGGTTGTGGTGTAAAAACAACAACTGAAAGTATTTTGATGTTTAATAATATTCATAAAAATACGCATTTTACTAGACAAGAAATAGGCGAGGCTATTGTAGCAAATAGTATTTTTAGTAATGTTACTATGAATGAAGCTGCTAGAAGTGATTGGGAAAAGGATTATAAGTGGAAAATGCACATGATTAATAATCATATGATATAAATTCGTAATTTATAAATATTACGAAACTATTTACCAAACTAAAATTCAAGAGTGGTAATAAACTGCCACTCTTATCATATAAAAATCAATAAAGAAAATAAAATAAATGGAGCAACCAAAACATTTGTGCCTAAATCAGAATAATTAACAAATAAACACAGATAATATAGATAAGTTATTCTATTTGTATTATTTATAGATTACCCTCTAGTCTTATGGCTAGGGGGTTGTTTTTATTTATAGTCCATTTTAAGTGGAAAATTTTTAAAAAGTAGTTGTATTTTTGTAATATTTATCATATAATAATATCAGAAAGGACAAAAAGTCCACTTTAAATGATATGGAGGGTTAATATGAATAATGTAAGTATATGCAGTGCCGACATAGGCAATATCACAAGTATCTTTATGGGAGATAAAAATAATGACATTTTAATAATTGAAAGTAGAATAGAAAAATATTCTACAATTAAAGAACTTGGAGATAATGAAATATTTGAAACAGATGAAAAATGGATAGTAAATCAAGGAGAATTTAAAAACGAACATTTAAAATTTAAAAAAGACAACTTCTTTAATTTACTTTATTATGGATTGGCTAAAGTAAGTAAAAATAATAGAATCAAACTTGTATTAGGAATTCCAGCAGGACAATATAATGAATACAGTCAAGAATTAAAAGCATTAATAAAACAAAACAATATGAAAAAGATAACTCTTAGATCAGGTAAAGATAAGGTCGCTAGAACAATTTATATTGAAGATGTGATAATTCGTCCTGAAAGCTATGGAATTAAAAATTTAAAGTCCGTAAATAAGGCACAAGTAGAAGCAAAAACTCTTATCGTAGATATAGGCGGAGGAACAACAGATATAGCTATATTTAATGAGAAGAATAAATTTATAGACGGAGAATCTTTAGACATAGGGCTATTGGAGTTGTATCATAATGTAAAGAAATATATCTCTATGAAATATTGTAAGATTAGTCTTGAAGATGCCAAAAAAGTATTTGACGGAGAGATTAAAATGATTAATATACAAGATTATTCTTTTCTTAAAGAGTTCCAAGATGACTTTATGAATAAATTATTAAATGAATTTAAGGGGAGTTTCCCAAGTGCTATTTCATGTAATTTAATTCTTGCAGGGGGTGGGGGAGAAATAGGTATTGACTACTTTAAGGAAGAATATCCTCAAACTATTTTAGTAAATGATATTGGAGTAAATGCAAAAGCCTTTCGTTTAATGGGGTTAAAGAAATGGCAAAAATAAAAGAGATTAGAATTAGATTTTATGAAAATGAAATAGCACTATATGACTATATCATTTCTAAAAGAAGTGCATCAGGGTTTCTTAAAGATTTAGCAGAAGTAGAAAGGAAACGAGAACAAAATTATGTAAACAATAATATAAATATAAATGTGTTATTGGAAAAGATAGCAGGATTAAATACTTCTAATAGTATACAAAAATCTTCTCAAATAGAAAATGAAGTAGAAAATAATTTAGACGATTTTATAGATAATTTTGACGATGAATTTGATGATTGACAAACTGTTTATAATATTGTATAATATAAATATAGTTCGATATTTTTATATATATGACCACCGTAACCCTAATTATAAGCTCAACTTAATAGTCTTATTACGGTGGTTATTTTATTAAAGGAGGAAATACAAATGGAGGAAAGAAATCCTTATGAACTCCCTATTGTTCCTCGACAACATCAGATTAAAGTAGAGGAAGCTAGAGAATTAAGGCTTATTGATTTATTTATTGATGAAGGGAATCACGAGAAGCAACTAAGTAGAGCAGACCTTATACTTATTTATTCCCTATATGAAGATGGATTAAAGGAATTTTTAGATGATTATTTGGACTATGTAGAGAGAGAAGTAGACACAAAGGGATATAAAGTTGTTAATAAACCTCACTTCTATCTCAAATCAACAGTAGGATAATCACTCTTAGTAGGGTGATTATTTTTTTTATATATTTTTAATAAAAAGTGTAATATTTTCCATACTTTTTCATATAATGAAGTAAAAGGAGGGAAAAATAATGAAAGGAAATAAAACAGTTATACCTGTAAGTTTTAAAAATAATATGGAGGATAAATTACTATTCTCTTGGTTAGAAGATAAATTCGAAGAATATGGTAATAAAAGTAATTATATAAAATATATTTTAAGAAAACAAATGTTATCTGAATCAAATCAATTTACTCAAAAGGTCAAATAGCATTGCAAGTCCAAACCAAAATAAAGCTTCATTCATTTTTGTCACCTCGGTTATTCATAATTATATTATTAGTGTTAACTAAAAGGAGGATATTATACATGAAATCTTATACTTTCAAGGAATATAGACAAATGACAGAGAATAAATGTACAGTTGTAGAAAAATGCTTAAATGTTTTAAAGAAAAATAAAAAAGAATATAAAAAGATGGTTATACTAATAGCAATACTAATGCACAAAGGATTATTTTGTTATGCAGCTACTACGGAAGCAGAAATATCTAATGTAGCAACACAAATCTTAAACCTGCTAATGATATTTGCACGATATGGATGTATGTGTATGGGCATAAAAAGTATTATAGAAAATGCATTACAAGGAGCGAACTTCCGTCAAGCTACTAATTCAGGTGTTCAATATTTTTTAATCTATATACTTTTAACATTCTACCCAAAATTATTCACAATGATTAAATTATAGGAGGGTTTATTATGGAAGAGAAAATAGATAAATTAATAGGTGTCATGGATAAACTGACAGATATAGGAGATAATCTTTTACATCCGATAGAATTTCTACAAGAAGCTGGTTATAAACTATTAGTAGCCATACAAGATTATTCATTTAATATATGTCTAGTCGCAGGATTTATTGCTCTTATATTATATGTGTTCGGTTATGACAAAGGAAAACGTTGGGCGTTTGTTATACCTTGCATATATTTAATTTTAAATATTATAGTAGGAGTCCTTACAAATGCTTAAAAGTATACCTATCTCAAAGTATTTTGAGATTAAAAATCAAGAATATATATATTTAAAATTAATCCCAACAAAATCTATCAGAAATAATCGAACATTTTCAATTCTATATCTTGTGAATAAGATGTTTGTAAACTTAAATAACCTTATACAAATCGAAAATAAAAAAGTTATTCTAAAAACACAATTCAAAGCAAGTTATTATATACACATCACAAATGATAAAATTAATTTTTATTTTATCGTACCTAAATTATTCTATTCTAAATTCAAAGTTAAATTCAAAGAAATATGGAAGTCTGTAGAGATAAAAGAAGTTGATAATATTCCTTTAATAGAAGGCGGATCTAAATATCAACTTGTCTATAAAAATAGAGACTTTTTATCTAGCGATACAGATATGAGAAATAATGATTTATTAAATGCAAATATGAATGTAATTGAATTACTTCAAGATGAAGAAGAGGTAGGGATATTTTATAACTTCATTCCTGTATCAGAAAAGCAATCAAATTATTTTAGAGCATCTTGTCAAAAGTTTATAAAAGAATACAGAAACACTTCTGTCAAATATACTTCAAATAAAATGATGAATATTGTTATTAAGATATTAGATTTTACTGTGGATTTTTTTAATTCAACTTTAGACTTAATGTTTGGAGTTAAACAAAATAAATCAGAAAAAGTTGTTAATTTTGATTCTTTAAGTAACAATACTTTAAAAAAGGGAACGAGTGATTTATGCAAAACCCAAATCCTAATTTCTACAAAAGGAGAAAGTAAGAGAAGAGATAAGATTATAGCAGATGCTATTGTTGGTTCTTATGGAGAAATAAAAGATGATAATGAATTTATATGTAGGAGAGTGAAAAAAGAAATGGATATTTTGAAACCTGTGTTAAGCAATATTAATCAATTAAATACATCTGTACTTGAATGTAGTAATTTTATTGCACTTCCGGGAGAAGAATTAATTCAACAATTCCCTAATATAGAACATAACAGTGTATATAATAAAAAATCCCCTAGATGTTTGGCTAATGGTGATATACTTATAGGAACATCTTTAAAAAATGAACCTATCTATTATTCTACAGATAAAGAATTAAGCCGTCTAGGAAGGATTCTAATGGGTGGTATGGGTTGTGGTAAAACTTACTACATGACAAACCTTGCTAAATCTATAATAGCTAAAGGAGATGGATTAGTAGTATTAGATATTATTAGAGATTGTAGCCTGTCAGAAACCATAAAAAAGGTAATTCCTAAAGATAGGCTTATAGAAATTGATTGTAGCAATTATAATCAACTACAAGGATTCTGCTTTAATGAATTAACTTGTGATGATAGTGAGGATAAATATAAGAAATTAGCTAAATGTATGGAAAAGGCTACACAATTACACATCTTATTAAACACTATTAATGCAGATACTAAATTAACTCCTAGAATGTTAAGATATTTTTATTCTGCTTGTACAGTAGCCTTTTATAAAAATTTTAATGCCAGTTTTAAAGATATAATAGGTATACTTATGTATCCTAATGCAAGAAGAAAAGCCTTAGAATGGCTTACAGAAGGTCAAAAAAAATTACTTGAAGATGAAATAAACGATTTAAGTGAGTTAGATAAAGAAAATAAAGATGGGGAAGTGGAAAATTACGATAGCAAGATAGATGGCATAATAGATAGAGTGAGCTTATTAAAAACTAATTTATATACTAAACTAGCCTTCAATAAGTCAGCAGAAGAGAATATAAATTTTGTAAAAGCATTAGATGAAAATAAAGTTATATTAATAAAGGCTAGAGAAGAGGATTTTACTAACAGAAATATAAGAGACTTAATTGCTACATTTTATTTAAGTAAAGTTTGGTTGTCAAAACAGATCAGCTCAAACACTAGAACAGAAATATTCTTTGATGAAATTAATCTATTTCCAACAGCACAGACAATTCTTCAAGATATATTAACTGAATGTAGAAAGTATTCTTTTATACCTACGATATCTTTACACTTCTTAAATCAATGTAATAAAAAATGCAAAGATGCAATTTTGAGCAGCGGTTGTAGTTTTATCCTCCTTGCAGGAGCTGATGTAAAGTGTTTTGAAGAACTAAGGGGATTATTCTATAAAGAAGGGTATACAGAGACGGATATGCTTAATTTGAAGCGATTTCATGCATTGTGTTTAATCAGAAATGAAGAGAAAGGATATTCGGCATTTATCGTAAAGTTGCCAAAATAACTATTGACAAAATATGTAATTTATTATATCATATAATTGCAATTGACATTTATATGTGCCTATATGAATAATTCGTATAGGTTAATTAACCCAAAATAAGAGTTGAAATATCTCCAACTCTTATTTTTTTTATACATTTTTATGTAATTTTATTTATTTTTATATACTTTTAAAAAAGGGGCGTATTTCACCTAAATTGCTATAACCGATATGGCATTCCGCATATATTTCAGTTAGCTATTTTATAGCTATTACATATATGCTACATATATCATAGCATATGCAAATTAGTATCAAAAATATTCCAATTTAACAAAGTTTTAATAATTTAATAATGTTGTCAGTTATTTTTATCTTCATATTCTAATATCTTATTAAGAACATCTACTTGTATATCTTGAAAAATATCTAATCTAATTTTTAATTTCTCTATTTCTTTATTTAAACATTCTCTTAACTCACTTGATATACTATAACCTAAAAGATTCTCCATAGCCTTTATTTTGTTCTTTATTGGGTCTTGCTTTCTTTCAAATAAATTATTCATTTCATTATATAAATTCATATTATTCTCCTATTTAGTACCTGTACTACCTATACCATGTCTGTCTTTATTCCCTAAAGTTTCAACCTCTATAAATGTTGGCATTTTCATAGCATCTACAATTTCAAATTGGCAAATTTTATCTCCCTTTTTTATCCAAGTACCAAGCATAGTTTCAGAACATAATTCATTAACAGGTACTGATTCACTATTTTTAGGGTTAATACATACAAGAGGTGCTAACCATTCATCGTTATCACCGCAGAATGTTTCATCTATACAGCCAACGGAATTGGCTAATATACAACCCCAAGTTTTAAATGTACTACTTCTAGGATATAATTTAGCTATCTTACCTTTTGGTAACTCCATAGCAAATCCTAAATGCACTAATCTCATATCAAATTGAGGTATAAATATATCTTCTCTCGAATAAACATCAATTAAATTTCCTTTTGGGTTTATTTTTAATTTAGTTGCTCCTTCAAAATATTTAATTTTTATACCCATATTACCACTCCATTCTGTTTTATTCATATATTTTAAAAATTTATTTTTATATTTTGTTATATAATCATAATCTTTAAACTCAAATTTACTCATATTTATTCACTCCAACTACTGCATCTGCATACCAATAATATCTACCCATATCTAAATCTATTTTAAACTTTACTATAGGATTAGAACTACACATTTTTGTTATAGTAGCAGTTTTACCTGCATACTGAAACATACCTTCTGTTAAATCAGTATATCTACCATAATCTAAATCACAGGCTATTCTAATCTTATCTCCTACTTTAAGTCTTCTTATTTTCATATTACCCTTTCCTTTCAATGTTATTAAACCCTTCAATTATACAAGGTGGTTCAATATTTTCAGATTCATTTAGTAACCAATGTGAAGATACAAATTTCTTCTTAAAATAAACACAATCAATTTCTACATCTTTTACGCCTTCCTTAACATAAGAAATTATATTTTTTCTTCCTTCTCTAGTAAGGTTACGTCCATCATATATAACAGAGCAACCTTTCTTTAAGTTATCAACTATTTCTTGTTTTGCTTTATCTATTATAACACTAGATTTGCCATCAGTAAGTCTTTTTAAATAACCAAATTCTTTTACTTCTAAAACATCATAAGAAACAATTACCGTATCTTTATTTCCAAATACATATTGTTTAGCATAAGTAGTTTTACCAGTGTTCGGTAATCCTACTAACATTATAAATTTATTCAAATTATCCCCTCCTATAGAAATTGCAAGAGACTGAATGAAAACTTCTATTTTTACCTTTAGTGCATATCTGTCCTGAAGGCTTAGAGAAATCATAATACTCACAAAATCCACAACATTTAGTATTTATATTCCATTCTTTAGCCTTCAAGCAGATACCCAAAGCATCTATTATTTCACAATCATTACACTTTCTTCTCTCACAATATTCTTTAATTTCTGAAAGTGATTGATAAATGCTCATATTTTAATCCATATCCTCACAATGTTCACAATTATTACAGTTCAAATATCTCCCATGAGTATCAACGAATATATTTTCGTCACATTCATGGAATATGGTTTCTTCATCATAAATATCAAATAGGTCATCAATCCAACAGTCAAAGTAGTTACACCATTTCATATTCATCACCCTTTCTTTATTATATTTATATTATATCATATTTTAATATTGTTGTCAAGTAATTTTATAAACTTTCTTTTGTTTCTTCTTTATATTTATCAACATAATGAGAAATTAATTTTAATTCTTTATTGCCTCTACAATCACTATTTAATATACTCCTAACTGAACTTTGAGGTATCCATATATCCTCTTTATTATATTCTCCAGTAAGAAAATAAGTGGTATTATATTTTAGATAATTATTAAATTCATTCCCTATAGTATCAATACCACAACAACATCTGCTCTCTGAATACTCGTGTAGGTCATTGTCTCCACAACCCACAGGACAAATTGCAATTTCTTTAATCTTATTTACGTTTCTTAATTTAAATTCTTTTACCATTTCATAATGTCTACTTTTTTTAGGTTTATAAAATGGGTGCATATCTTTAATAGGTTGTAATCTTTTCTTTAATCGAGAATCGTTTGTAGGTATTTTTAAGTGTTCTACAGTTATATAATCAACAATTCCTTTGGTATCTTCAACTACTCCTAGAGCATCTTCTAAATGAATTAAAGGCTGTATTCTTAATCCTACCCAAAACCCTTTATTTTTTAATTCTTTCATAAATGATATTCTTTCTTCTACAGTAGGAGTGTTCTTTTCGAATTCTCTAATAGTATCATTATTGTTAGAGAATAAACTTATTTGAAAAGCATGAGTTTTAGGATTTAATATTTCCCAATATTCACTTGGCAACTTGGCACATTTAGTTGAAATCATAACTGGGTATTCGTATTTATTTAATAACGTTAATAATCCATATGTTATTTTATCTGTAAATTCTCTTTGTTGAAATGGGTCTGACATACCTCCTAAATGAAAAGGTACTCTATGTCTTAATAGCTCCATATTTATACCTCTAGTTTTACAATCTGTTTCAAATGCTCGATATAGCGTTTTTTCAAAATTATTTAAATCTATAAACTCACTCTCTCGACCTCTCACAGTAACAGGACTACGCCCTTTAACAAAACAGTATTCACAACCAAAGGTACAGCTATTATATGTGTCTATTCTAAAAGGGTTTCCACAAAATTTAAATTGATTTGTAATTGAAAAAAAATTACTCATATTATCTCCTTCTTTCATACTTACGCTGAACATTAACTCCATCTATGAGTGCCCATTGATATATTCTTGCTAAATATATTTCTTTATATTCATTTAGGTCAATATTATTTTTTTCTATATATTTATCTATTATTTCTTTTTGCTCTGAAATTTTCTTTTCATTTTCTTTCATCTTTTTCTTCCTACCTTGAATACAAAACATCAAACCGTCAGATAATAATTGACATAAATCATCAAGCATAGATGTTATTTCCCCGTAATGTTCCGTTTTCATATTATCACCCTTTCATATTTATATTATATCGTATTTTACTAATGTTGTCAACCATTATTTATAAAATTTCTTCAAATTCAAATTTATTAAGTGTATTGCTTATAACAGTAAAATATTTATAATCTTCTTCTCCAGTAGCAAGATTTTTTACCTTTAGCATCTTTTGATAACCTGCATAGTTATCAAGGGTAGAAGATAAAAGAATTTCATCTCCTACTTTTAAGTCTTTAAAAACTTTTGCTTGTGTTCTTTTCTTAATTTTTGTAACTCTTAATTTTAATTTTAATTCAAGCATACCTTACTCCTTTATATATTTTAAAATATCCAAGTCATTAACCTTAATACAGTTATCTTGTAACCATTTTAAAGGAATACTCTTTCTGTTATAGACTTCTTCAAAATTTAAAAGCAATTTAGCATTAAATAAAAAGATTTCGTTCGTTTGTCTCATTTCTACAATCATATAAACTCTATCTGTATAGTTTAGATATTCTTCTATTAATTCAAATTGATAAGGTTTTATATTGGATAGAGGGAAAGAGGTACTATTATTACAACTTTTAGCTTCAATAAATACTACTTCTCCATTCTTTAAGCACCCACAATAATCAAGGAAATGTGACTTACCGCTAGGGGTAAGCCGTAACTATCCTTCCTTTTGTTCCTCTGATTACTACCCAATCAGTAGGTACTTTAGATATAAAAGCTAATTTATTTTTTCTATATTCATTAAATTTATCTGATAATCTTATTTCAAAATTTTTACCTATTTTATTACTATTTTTTGCCATTAAAACTCTCCGTTTCCTTTAATTCTTTTGATATTTCTTTTACCACTTCGGGATTTTTCTTTTCATATATAATACAAAGAATCATCATTATTGCTAAATAACAATGATATATAGGTATAAAGCATTTTAGAATTTCTTTTAAACAAGGATTTGCCATCTCTTTTACGGCTTCCTTTGCTAATTCTTCTGTCATATAAAGTGAAAAAATATCTTTAGAATAAATATTTTTAGATAACTTTACAGTGAATATTTTCAACAAAACTAAAGCTATTAACGATACTAAAAGATAAATTAAAAATATTGTTCTTATCATATTACTCTCCTTTCGCAGCACCTAAAATACAAGTTTTATAATAATCATAATCCTTTTTCATCATTATGAATCCCCATATAAAACCAACTAAAGGAACAAACTGAACAAGAGGTATCATGCAAGTAAGGGCTATACTAAAAGTATTTCCAAAAGATAAGATTAAATCTTTACCTCTTTCTGTTTTTATTAATTCCTCTATAAAGTCTCTATCACTAGCAGTTTTTCTTATAACATATTCTCCTACAAAGAAACTAACAAGACTTATTATTATCCATACAACTACAAGGGCTTTAATTATTACCATTTTATCATTCTCCTTTTAAAATATTTTCTATTACTCTATCTATATTATTAAAAACCTCTTCTAAAGGTTTATTAGTATCTATTTCATAATCTGTTTTAGGTCTTCTTTCTATAAAATCTAGTTCATCTCTAATTGCTCTATCCAAAACCTCTTTTACATTGACATTTTCGTCCCTATTTAAGCTCCTAATTAATCTAACTCTGTCATCGCAATTAAGCATAATTGATACTAAATTATCTTTATATTGAGATTTGTTAAATTGATATAACCCATGAGGGTTTAATATAGTTAAAACATAATCGCCTTTTTCAAACTCTCCTACAACATTTGCATATGTATAAGATACATCTTCTGATTGAATATAATAAGAAGTATGTTCAATAACTTCTCCATTTTTAAATTTTTCGTGCATTTCATCATCAGATATAAAATAATATTCTACCCCTTGGGTTTCGTTTGACCTCATAGGTCTTGTAGTATAAGATATTGCTATTGGTATATTATATTTTTCAGATATGTGTTTGGCTACTGTATCTTTTCCAGTAGCAGATGCTCCTAATAAAACTATTATTTTTTTCATATCATCACCCTTTCTTAATCGTCAACGGTTAATGTATATAATATAAAAGCCAACATTGTGCAAGTTATTGAAATTATTAGTATATTATCGGAATAAGGAAGTATAGTTGGGAAAAAGATTAATCCCAACGTATAGATTCCTAATAAAATTGCAATTATTAAATATATACTTGATAATTTTATTTTCTTCATATCTTTATCCTTTCTTAACAAATTCATACAACATACATATTAATTCTTCTCCAAGTTCCCAAGAAACATTTATTGCAATATAATTTTCTACCTCTTTATTGATTCTACAATTTATACCATCATTTGCTAATAATCTTCTTGCGACTCTCCCTAACTCGCCACATATTACAGTCTTATTCTCTGTTGTAAAAGGGTATGACCACAAGCTCATTTCTGTTATAGAAAATGGCAAAGAGGTATGAGTACTTTTAACTTTTCTAACTTCGATTTTCGTAACTAAAGTCCACTCATTTAAATCTATTCCTGTGGCTTCATTAAATGCATTTCTTATGCCATAAAACATATTTACTCTCCCTTTAAATTATTGTTATTCATATCTTTGAGTATAAATATACTATCTTCGTCTCTTAAAACCGCATATTCTCCTGTATATACTAAGTCTCCACTCTTTTTTAATTTGATATATTTTTCACTTCTAAAGAAATGTAGCAATATTCTCCCGTCTTTATCAAAATTAAAGAAACAACGTTCTCCTATTAATTCTTTAAAGTATTCATGTTTGCTATCTACAAATAATAAAACCATAAAACCACTACTCCTTTATAAAATTAATCATATTTTAATTGTTCATGAGTAATTATATAATTTTTTAATTTTCCTCTTTTAGCTTGAGGCGATTCACCTCTGCATATTTTACCTAAAGACGTCTCGTTTCCTCTTGAATAATTAAAATATCTTGCTAAATCTGATATTGAATTAAACTTTTGTATTAAATGTTTTTTATCTCTATCATATAAAAATACAGGTTTATTGCAAGTACAACATCCGTCATTATATGCTTGTTGTGTATTTTCTTGTACTGTTCCCCATTTTAAATTACTATAATGATTATTTAATTTATTATTATCTAAATGTAAAACAATGGGACAATTTTTAGGATTCCCAATATAAATTTCAGCCACCAATCTATGTACTCTAAAATGCCTACGTTTATTATCTTCACATACTAATAACAAATCTAAATAGCCATCTTTATCATGTTTGCAAGATAGAAATTTATTATAAATATTAGACCAAATTTTGCCATCCTCGGTTATTTTATAATAACCTTTTTTAATATTAAAACAATTTATATCTCTCATTAAACCACTCCTAATCATAAATTTAATAAAACTATTTTATTACCTTTTAAAGATTTTTGGACATTGATTATTCTTTGATTTTTACTCCCTCTTAACTTTAATGTTATATCTTTTTTATCTTCTTCAAATTTTCCATCTATTAATACGTCTATATTTTTAAATATTTTTTCTCCATATTTTTTTAATAAGTCTTCGTATAAATATCCAGTCCATACATATACCTTTATAGAATTGTCAAATGTTTTAATCTCATTTATTATAGTTGTCACTTCTTTTATATTATTAGAATGTAACGGTTCTCCACCTAAAACGCTAAAATTTCTTTTTATTCCATTAGCGGTTAATGAACGTTTAATATATTGTAATTCTCTACCACCAAAAGGCTTTCCACCATTAAAATTCCAAGTTTCTTTATTAAAACAATTTGGACATTTCCCTTCACAACCTTGAACAAACAATGAAACACAAACTCCTTCTCCATTTATTGAGTCATTAGGTTTAATACTTGCATATCTCATTTTACCACCTCCTTAGAAGGGACGAATCCCCTCTAATTTATAAATGTTTAACTCTATTTAATATATCCAATACTCTTCCCTTAGTCCATTGATTTTCTCCAAGATAACCACAAGTTCTTCTTACAACCGAAAGCTTACTTTGGTCATCATTGTGACATTGAGGACATATCCATATATCATTATCTAAATCGTACTCCATAACTCCATTATAATGACATTTTCCACAAACATCAGATTCAAAATTTATTTCTGCATATATATTATGGATATACATAAAATTAATAAGTTGTTCTAATGCTTTAAGATTTTTACTCATATTATAAGTTTCGACATATGATACTACTCCACCTAATGAGTGGTCTTGAAGTGTTCCTTCTAATTCTAGTTTGCTAAAGGCATCAATTTCTTCCCTAACATCTACATGATAAGAATTTGTAATAAACCCTTTATCTGTTATATCTTTTATTTCTCCGAATTGTTTTTTAATTTTATTAGCAAATAGTCCGCCTGTTGATTCTTGAGGGCTTCCATATAAAGCAAATAATAAACCAGTTTCTTTTTTCCATTCTTTAGTTTTATTCTCTAAATGTTCCATTATTTGCATAGCTAACTCATAGCCTTCTTTTGTTGTATGAGGTTTTCCTGTAAGATATTTAACTGTTTCATATATTCCACTATATCCTAAAGATACTGTAAAATTCTTTTTAATAATTGGAAGAACTTCGTCTTCAGGATTTAATCTTGCAAATACTCCATGTTGCCACAAGATAGGAGCGACACTTGCTTTAACTCCTTTAAACTTATCATATCTTAATATACCCATTCTTTTACATAAGTCTAATTTTTCATCTAATATTTTCCAAAATTCACCTATATCTCCATTGGAAAGTATAGCTATATAAGGTAAATTTATGGTTTGAACTCCAACATTACCTCTACCATAAAAGAAAGGTCTCCCCTTTTCATCAAATATAGGGGATAAGAAGGAGCGACAACCCATACATGGAAAGGCGTATCCGTATTTTTCTTTCATTTTTTTTACAGAAATATAATCCGGAGCCATTCTTAAAGATGTAGATTTAATTGCTAATTGTTTTAAATAATAATATTCAGAAGTAGGGTACATATTATCTTCATCTAAAAAGAATAATAATTTAGGGAAAGTTGGTGTACTTTTAACTCCAAATTCATTTTCCATTCCTTCTATTCTTTGATTTAAAAATTCTTCAATTAACATAGCAGTTTCTTTTTTATATTCAGGGTTTTCATCTAAATACATACAAAGAGATATAAATGGAGACTGTCCATTAGTGGAATTCATTGTAGATATTTGATAATTAAATGTCTGTACGCTATCTTTGATTTCTTTTTTTAATCTTTTTTCTACTATTTTATTAATTTCATCCTCAGATAAAACTTTATGTATTAAATTCATTTCTTCTAAAAGTTCTTCTTTTATTTTTTTTTCACTTACTCTAACATAAGGTGCTAAATGGGATAAACTCATTGTTTGTCCTCCATAAGTGAAAGAACTTATCTGTGTAGCTATTTGTGTTGCTAACGTACTAGCAGTTCTTAGAGATTTCGGAGTTCTTATTAGCTTTTTATTTATTACTGTTCCTTCTTTAAACATCTTATCTAATGGTACAAGTTCGCAATTTGAGATACTCTGTACATAGTAATCCAAATCATGTATATGAATAATACCTTCATCATGTGCCTTTACTATATCTTGAGGTATCATTTGTGTTTTTGCTATATACTTACTTATTTCACCTGCAATTAAATCTCTTTGAGTACTAACTATTTGCCCTTGTTTATTAGAATTTTCTGTCAAAACCTCTTTATTAGAATAATCTATTAATCCTAAAACACTTTTATCTAATGGATGTTGATTTCTAATTCTGTTTCTCTCTGCTCTGTAAAGTATATAGGCTTTTGCAGTATTCTTTAATCCTCTTTCCATAAGTTTAAATTCAACTAAATCCTGTATATCTTCTATTCCTATATATTCATCATCAATTTCTTCACAAACATCATCTGCTACCAATTTTGATAAAGCCACTATTTGTGAGTTTTTACATTCCTTTGTCTCAACTAATGCTTTTCTTATAGCTACCTCAATTTTTTCTTTATCAAATTCTTCAATAGAACCATTTCTTTTAATCACAAACATTGATAATTTCATTTCCTTTCTACTTATTTTATTTATTTTAGCCTTCATATTTCTCCACCAATTCATCGAAGTCCCTCTCTAAAATGTCATAATTTCCTTTTAACTCGTCATAATCTTCTTTCAGTCTATCATAATTCCATTTTAAGTCATCATACCTTTCCTCCAATTCACCATGTGCTTCTTCTAAAGATTGCATTTCATAACTTAAATCTATATAGTCTTTCTCCATCTCTTTGTATTCGTCTAATTCAATATATAGCTCATTAAGTTTTTCTAATAATTGCTCTCTTGATAATCCATTCATATCATCACCCTTTCTATATTTATATTATACCATATTTTAATAATGTTGTCAACTATTTTTTATATTTGTTATCAATACTTCTTTGATACTTTTAACGCCTTTTCTATTTTGACCTGTCCCTGTTGTGTTGGATAATTCTATTACTTGATAATCATTCTTATTGATTATATCATTTAGCTCTTTATACATAACACCATCTCTTTCAAGATAATTAAAATATATAAAATCACATTTATTTTCATCTAATAGAATTAGTAAATAATCATTATGTTTTTTGCTAAAGTCTATATTATACATTTCATCCATTAAAATATATGGCGGATCTAATATAAATAAATCTTTCTCATTAGGAGAAATATTTAATATGTCTTCTGTAAAAAATTCATAATTATTTTTATTTAATTCTATATTCAAATCATTTAATCCATTTACTATTATTTTCTTCATAGTATCTGTAAAAAATTCAGTCTTTTTACCCAATCCTCTAAATCCTTGGTTAAATTCTCCTTTAGAATTAAATCTAACCATAGAATTACTACACATTTTTAATAATAAGGCTGTTTCATATATAAAAGCATCATCAAACCTGTTATTTTTATATTTTTTATTCCAGTATTCTCTAAAGTTATAATAATCCTCTTTGCTACTAAATCTATTCCATTGATTCAATGTAATTTCAATTTGATGTATATTAAAATTATCTATAACTCTAATACGTTCATATATATATGGTAATAACCTATTTTTATCATTTCCAATAAATCTATTAGCAGTACATTCTAAATTTAAAAGTATATTCCCTGACCCCATAAAACAATCTACAACATCATTATACTTTTTATCTCTTACTAAATCATTTATTGTCCCTATATATTTATATTTATTCCCTACCCAATTAAACGGTGATTTCATAATGAGTCCTCCTATTAACATTATATTTATTTTTTTATAATATAATTTATCACCTCCTTTCTTATTTATATTATATCATATTTTAATACTATTGTCAACCCTAAATAACAAAATAATTATTTTTCTTATTTATGATTCCTATTTTTTTACTTATCCCACTAAATAAGAAATCCTCTTCTGCCGTAAATTTTAGTTGAGCCTTTGCATCCTCTGAGCCGTGATGAACGAATATTCTACTACAATTCATACCTTTCATATAAGAAATCAATTCTTTTCTTTGTATATGTCCTGTAAAGCTATTATATACATTAACTTCACATCTTATAGGAATGCTCTTATTTTCTATTGTTACAGATTTAGCACCTCTTTGAATTTTACCACCTAGAGTCCTTTCAGAACAATATCCTATAAAACATATACAATCTTGCTTTCTAGGAAGAATATGTTTAGCATATGCAACAGAATGACCACCTGCCAACATACCTGAAGAAGATATTATAACACAAGGATTCTTCGTTTGTCTTGCCATTAATTCTGTTTTCTTATACTCATCAATAAATATGAAATTATCCCAAGACACTACTTCTTTCCAACGATTTAATAACTCTCCTTGTAGTGTCTTTTCGTATACTTTATTAATCTCATTTGTCAACCTTGAATCTACTATAACTTTAATATTTTTAAATTCTTCTTCATCTTTAAAAGTATGATACAATAAATCCATTATAGACTGACTTCTGTCAAAGCTAAAACAAGGTATAAGTATTCTATTTCCTTTATAAGTAACTTCTCTAATCTTATTAAGCAACCCTTCTACATCTTTTTCTACATCCTTTTTTGAAAACCCTCTGTCTCCATAAGTACTTTCAAAGATTGCGATATTTGCCTTAGAAACATTTCTTCTTTCATCACAATAAGGTTTATACTGTTGATTATAGCTAGAACCTAAATCAGATGAATAAAATATTTTTACTATTCTTCCACTTGGCTTTTTAATAAATATCTCTAAGGAAGTGCTACCAAAACAATGGTTATTAGAAACAAACCTAAAAGATAAATTAGAATTAATTTTATGCATTACTTCCTTATCATATATTTTAATTTTATCTAAAATTCTAAATACATCAGATTCGTCATATAACATTTCGTATTTTTTACCTTTGTTATTCATACTTATTATGTTTCTTTTTTGTATAAAAGCCGAGTCAAGCAACATAGGACTTAATAGTTGAGCAGTTTCATAAGTAGTAACAACATTTCCGTCAAACCCTCTTGTAATCCCACTAGGTATATTGGCAACATGATCAGCATGACAATGACATACAAATATATTACTTGCTAGATTAAAAGGTATGTTATCTACCATTTTTTTATTGGCATTAAAATCTTCTACCGTTCTATTTGTTTGTATACTTCCACACTCTAACAGAATTAGGTCTCTTCCTCCGTTATCTAATGGATATTCTATGGCAAAACATGAACCTGTAACATCTTCTGTTGAGCCACCTAAAGAAGTAATAATTATTTTATTTTTATATTTTTTGTTATTAGCAAAATGATGCTTGAATTTTTTCTTTTCAACTATCATTAAATTTTCTTTTCTATTGTCCAATATATTTCCGTTTACATATTCAATTTTATTATCTGTATCCATTAAAAGGCTAGGCAAATCAAATGTATATCTATCTGTAGAACCAACTATATGTTTGCCTACCTTTTTCCAAACCACATTCTTTACTATATCTATATCTTCAATATCTATTAAGATTTTTTCTTCTATCTCTTCTTGATAAATGTCGTATAGAACAATTTCTGCATAATCATTGTGGATTCTAATTTCATTAGGTTCATTTTCTGTTCTATCACTTGTTGTTATACAGAACCCAAATTCATTATATTCATTTAAATGTTTCTCGCATAACATCTTTTTATTTTTATGTTTTAACTCTCTTCCACAAACTTTACATACTAATTTGTTCATATAATTATCAACTCTTTCTTATTTATATTTATGCTACTTCAAAATCTGTAATATAATAATCAACAGTATTGTTTTTCTTTCTTTTCTTAGGGATAAACCCATATAAATATAACACCTCTCCCATTACAAACGGGCATTGATTATATAACTGCTTATCCATTTTAAATGTTTTTACATTTCCGCTATAGAAACAGAACAGTTCAATTTCAATATTATATTTAAAGATTTTTAAATCAGATATAAAACAAGCATTTTTATCCATTTGTTTATAAGCTACTTTGTTAAATCCACCTGTATATTCTATTTCGTTTTTTATTAATTCTATAACATCATCTTCTACATCTTCTAAAGATAATTCTACATCTCTTATGAATGAATGATAGTCCATATTTAAGACTTTAGCAGTCTCTTTAGTTGCATTTCTTTCTGCTAATTCCTTGTAAGTCATATATAATTCAACATCTTTAGTTTTAGACATCGTCTTTTTATTGCCTTTATTTTTATATAGTTTAAATACTTTAAGAAGTTTGCTTATACAACCAAATTCAGAAAAATATCCTAATTTAATTAAAATTTCAAGACATCTATTACCTATTTCTTTAGTATCAAATAATACATCTGTAAAGGTTTCGTATTTTTTACTTTGACTTAATTCATATAATATATTAGCTTTTTGTCCATTTAGATATTTAATAGAGCCGACACCTTTATATATTGTATTAGTTTCTTTATTGAAGAAATATTCTGCTTTAGAATACCCAAATTTAGGAGATTGTAATTTAATACCAAGTAACTTTGCTAATTTTTCTCCATTAACAAAGTCTTCATTATTGGCTGCATTATTTAAGTAGGCACAAGTAAACTCTAGTGGATAATAATATCTTAAATAAGCACAGTAATATCCTATCATAGAATACCCTGTAGCATGATTTTTACCAAATTGATAGTTGGCTGAATCTTCTATTATTTGTAAAAATTCTTGTGCTTCTTTTTCAGCTACATCTCTTGGTTTATTTGATTTAGAACAATATCCTTCTAATATTTGTGGCATAGCTTTTTCTAGTCTATCTCTTTGTTTTCTTCCTATCGCCCTTCTTATATTGTCTGCATCTGACCCACTTAAACCACATATATCTTGAAGAAACGCTATAGTATCTTCTTGAAAAACAAGATATCCATTATTTTGTTTTAATAAATTATCTATGATTTCAGATGGGTTTTTGTTAGGAATTCCCGCAATTAAATTATCTCTATAACTTTCACCACTAGGACGAAGACTTGCATTAACTAGATTCATGTCATTTATTCTATGAGGATTAAATTGTCTTAATAATTTATTAGCATAATCACTTTCAAATTGAAATATACCATAGGGATATTTAACCATGTCTTCCCACACATTATCATCATTAAAATCTATATTATATGACTTAGGATATGGAATATTTGCATATTCACAGCAATCTTTTATTATTCCAATATTTTTTAATCCTAAAATATCATATTTTACTAAAGATACTTCATGAACTTCTTCCATGTCAATTTGTAATATCTTCATTCCGTCCTTCCAAAACGTACCATAATTATCTGTCAAGGTTACTGGACTTGCTACAATACCCGCAGGATGAACTGATTGAGATACAACTGAATTTAAAATTCCATCAAAGTAATAAAATAACTCACTATATTTTAACCTTGTTTCTTCGGGATTTTCTTCATATTCTTCTTTTATTATCTTTACTTGGTCTAAAGAATATGGAGATTCTAAACCCTTATCTTTATATTTTTTATCTAAGGCTCTGCCTATATCATCTATTGTCCCTTTATCTGATACAGTTCCTATAGATAATATATATGCCGTTTTCTCTTGTCCAAATCTGTTAATTATATAATTATAAACAAGTTCCCTTTGGTCAGGTGAGAAATCTACATCTACATCCCCAATTTCTAACCTATCTTCATTTGCAAATCTTGAGAATACAGTTCCCCATCTAATTGGGTCAACATCTGTAATACCTGTTATATAAGCCAATGTACTTCCTCCAACCGACCCTCTGCATGGGCAGGTTGGAATATTATTTTCTTCACACCATTCTATCATCTCGCTCATAAATAACATAAATGACATCATATTAAGTTTTTTAAATACCCTTAGTTCTTCTTTTAAATTTTCCTTATACTTTTCATTGCTCCCATCAATTATTCCTCTGTCTACTTTATCTTTATACATTTTTTCAATTCTATCTATTAGAGTTTTTTCATCATCTTTACTAAGTATAGGATATTTAAAAGATGTATCTAGCTTAATTTCTTCACACATATCTGCTATTTTATTAGTATTTTCTATCGCTTCTAATACTACATCCATAGGTAAACAATTTTGTTCTTTAAACATTTTTACTAATTCTTCATAGCTTTTAAATGTTAAATCAAAAGTGTCTTCATTAGAAAATGTTATATTTTTAGATAATTGTCTAATATATCTGCATTCAGCTTTATATTCATTTATACTATGTGTATCTGTTCCTACTATAAGAGGCTTGTTGTATTTTTTTGATAATTTATATAGTTTTCTATTAAATTCTTTTTGTTCTTCACAATTATGATATTGTATTTCAAAGAAGTCATAATGTTTTGCTAACTTATCATAATATGGGTTGCCTTCGTCAAGTTTCTGTAAAGGACTCGCCAAACAGGCTGATGTTTTTATTATATTATCAGATATATTTAAAAATTCATCAAATGAGATTCTATTTTTATAATATACATGAGAAGGATGAGTTGATAAGTCTAATAAAGTATGCAATTCTTTTAATCCTTCTTGATTTTTTGCTAATAATACAGTGTGGTAATTATCTCTTATTTTTTCATCTAGCGTTTCAGTTAAATACACTTCGCACCCATGAATATATTTAATTCCTTTTTCTTTACAATATAAAAACCTTTCTATCCATTTATAAACATTTCCGTGATTAGTACAAGCAATAGCCTTCATATTATATTCAACTGCCTTATCAACATATTCTTTAAAGTCTGTTACGCTATCTAATAAAGATAATTGGTCGTGTATATGATATGGAACATAATTATTCATGTAACCACTCCTATCTTATTTCTCTAATGCTTTTATCTCTGTTCCTAAAGACATTAAAAGTTGCATTGTTTTTATTAAATCATCTGCTTCTTCAAAACTATAAATTCTTCTTTCATCTTGAATCCCTTTATTATGTTGTGCCGTCATTAATAAATCCATTCCATATGGGTTATGTAAACTCCATTTTTCGAGATTGTCTAAATTATCATCAATTAAAACATCTCCACTTATAACATATTTTTCTTTGCAAGGTATAAAATGAGATAAATCAAATTTTGGAATATAAGTTTTTAACCATTTAAGCTTATCTCTGTAGGACTGATAACGATTACAACAATCTGATACTATAAATACATCATATCCCTCATCAATCCATTTATTTATATACTCTATACTATCTAACTTGGGGGTAATCATAGTTAAAATATTTGTTAATTCAAGTACTGAAAATAATCCATATTCAAAACTACTAGGTATAACCCATTCAGTAACTTCATCTATTGAATGACTTGTTCCGTATGTTTTATTATATTCATTAATGACTTCTTCTAAGAAATTAGTTATTGTATCATCTAAATCGATTAAAATTCTAAAATTTTTATTTTCCATATTATTTTTTTCTCCCTTCTTATTTATACTTATATTATACCATTTTTTAACAATGTTGTCAAGTACTTTATTTTCTGTATTTTACAATATGTTTTAAGTAGGTTACGACATACCAAGACTGGGTGGCACATTAAATCCTAAGCATAGGATATACTATGCCATACCCTATAGTCCAATTTGCCCACTAATAAGACTTATATACTAAGACTTATATACTAAGACTTATAATATTAAGATTTATAATATGCATAAAGGTTGCTTTATGCACAACCTATTCTTCTATTACTTCTCCATTTTCATCTACTACAACTTCTACTTCAATTTCTTTTTCAAACTCTTTTAACATTTCTCTTTCTATTGCACTTATTATTTTCTTTTCTTCTTCTATTTTATTTTCTTCGACATATCTTACATAATAACAATTATTTCCCCAATTATCTCCTTGTCTTTTGTATTTAACTATAAACCTTTTCTTCTCTAGCCATTTAATAGATTCTTGAACCTTTCTCTTACTAATACTCGTATCTTTTGCAATCGTATTTAATGAAGGGAAAGCATATTGATATTCGTTATTATATCTATAACATAAATACACATATATTTTAAAAGTATATGCATCGGGAATATGAAATATCATTGTATTGCATATCTTAGTCCAATTCCCATCAAGTACAAATAGTGGTTTTAATTTATATTTTAATTTTACCCTACCCATTATATCTACTCCTTTCTATATTTATATTATACCATATTATAACAATGTTGTCAAGTACTTTATTTAATTTTTTCCCAATCTTTAATAATAATTTTTCTTCCAAATTTATATCTAAATTCTACTAAAGCATCTAAAGTAATAGATTCATCTTCTTGTGTATCGCCTATTAATTCCTCAAAAGCGACTTTACTACAAAAATATTTATAAATTGTTACATTATCATTTTCGAATTTATAAGTACTATTGCCTATTTTTGTTATGTTTTTCACTTTAAATATAGCGTTTTCTAATAGATATAAGGGAGTTTCGATACTATTACACCATAAATTTTCATATGATACAATTTTCTTTACATCATCACTAGGAATATAATTATCATATATTTTTTCTACTTTTATTAATTTTTTTTCTGTTTCTATAAATTTATTAGAATATTCAATAAATTTATTTATATTTTCTCTTTTTATGCTAAATCCAAAACTACCACTATGTCCTAAACAATATTCAAATAAATGAGATTGTTCACAAAATTTCTTTAAGTTAAAATCATCATATGTTCTAGCAGAACCATTAATGACTTCATCTTGGGGTTTTCCTATTAAAGTACATCTTTCATATATATCGGATATTCCATTTGCTATTAACCCAGTCAAAGGTCTTTCAATTTCATCATCTTCGTCTATATATAAAATTATATTATCAAGAATCTTTTCATTTAACTCTTCACAAATTTTATTAGATAATTCCTTTTTTCTTTCTCTTTGTTTTTTTTGATAATTTTGTCCTAATAATCTTATCTTTTTTTGATAGGTTACTGCTTTACCTCTATGTGGTATAAAATCCTCTGTCCCAATTAGGGCATTAAATAAGATTTCTTTTTCTTCTTTACTTCCTAATCTTATTATAGCATTTATAACGGGAGCTATAGAAAACCCAAAGTCTTCAATAGAAAATTTATCTTTTTTATTTTTCCCCATATGATTAGCCATTTCTGATAAAAATAAATTAGTAATATTAGATATTTTTGACCCTTTATTTAAATAATATCTATTTTCGTAAGAATATTTAAGGTCGCATACATCTGAAACAAGGCTACAAGCAACTAAATCTAAGTATTTATTACCTATATCGCCATCGCAACATTCCACAAGTTCTTTGCAAAACTTATAAGTTACTCCGCACCCACTTAAATATATATTTTCCACATTTCCATCTTGATTATTAATTAAAGCTATATTATCTTCTATATCATGCAATTTATCCTTTATTTCTATTTCATGGTGGTCTAAAATTAACACTTTAATCCCTTTATTTGTAAGGGCTTGTAAAGGCTCTATATCAGTAGAACCACTGTCTGGCATTATTAACAATTTAATATCATTTTCAATTAAAGAGTCTAATTTATTTAATTCAAATCCATGTTTTTTCTTATTGTTAAGTATATAAGTAATATTTTCATATTCAAAATCGTCATATATAACTTGATACATTAATGCCGAACTCATAAAACCATCAGTATCATCGTCTATTTTTATTGCTATATTTTCATCATTAGCCATAGCATTTAATAAGAAGTCAATGCCTTTATTTAAATTCTTATAATGCTCTACATTTTCTTCAAATTCATCATTCGCCAAAAGTAAACTAAGGGCTTCTTTTTTAGTTAAATCTCTTATTTCTAACATATTCTTTTCTACATCTTCTGAAAAACTGTTTAAAAATACCTTATTTCTTATATCTTCCATTTAATCACTCTCCATAATTTATCCCACGATGTTTTTTTCTTAAATGATTTGCCCAACAAACATAACAAGATGCAACTTCTTCTTCATTTATTTCACACTCACATTCGGGGTTTTCTCCATTAAATTTATATGCAGATATACAATAGCAACTATCTTCTATTAGTAAATATAATAAATCATCTAATTCATAAATTTTATGTTTATAATGACTAATTATTACCTTAAAGTATTCATTTTCTTCCATTAATTGTCTGACATTTTTATCAATTATATTTTTCATTTAATCACTCCTAAAATAGTTTTTTATTTCTTCTTTAAACTTATTTCTAAATCTCTATTTTTATAATGGTTTAAAATATTTCTCTTTTCTAACAACTCTTCTATAGAATCATAATAAGATGTTGTAGTCTGACCTTCCATGTTTATTAAAAAATAGTCATTACTATTATTTTTAATTATCATTCTAAATCCGAATCCACTAATTTCTAATAAATCTCCAACCTCATAAGGTTCTCTTTTACTATTTATATTAACTTCCATATTTATACCTCCTGTTTAGGCGAAACATTATAATTATCTAATACCCACGCCAATATACAAGATAAACTTCCATAGTAACCACATTCAGTCGCACATCTTTTACCCTTACAGTATTCTGCAAATTGGTTCTCTATATCTTCTATGTTTTCGTTTTTTACTTTTTTATTTTCTACTAATTTAGCATATTTCCAAGAGACTAAAATAGGATTATTTGAACGAGAAGTACTCCAAGAAGTCATTCCATTTGAAAAGGTTGTAACTTCTCCATTTATGAATCCAGCAAAGTATCTTCTATTCCATTCTCCATTTTCGCCATTCTTTACTAAAACTTTTGTATCGACTGGTATTTTACTCCAATCTATTTCTTCTCTTTTCCATATTAATTTATTATCACAATCATATATCTCCATAATATCCCATTTTTTATTGCTACTCCATTTAAAATCTTCATCATAATATTCTAACTCTTGATATAATTCTCTATGGTAACGTAATGTAATTATATCTGCTTTAACAAATACTTTATCATTTATTATATAAAATATTTCATCATCCCTGTTTTTATAACTCATACCGTTTTTTAAATCTTCAAGTCTCATATTTATACCTCCATTCCATTCTTATTTATATGATTTAATTTATTTTTATTCATATTATCATTCTCCTTTTATATCATCTATATGGATTATGTGTATATTTGTGGGATTTTCTATACTTATATATCTAGCGTAACCATAATACCATTCTGTATCAAAATCATATAATTCTATATTTTCTCCATCTTTAAAATCCAATATAGTATAAATTCTATTTTCATTTCTTTTATATTTTCCGATAACGGGAAATTCATCTTTGATATACATTTTTCTCTCTTTAGGCTTGTACTCTAAAGCCTTTTCCCAACATTTTTTACAATCTGAATCACAATAATCATCTTTACTTATAATAGGACAACTATTCCCTACATTCTCTATAAGTTTTTTAAAAGATATTTTACCTTCAAAATAAAGTTTTAAATTTATATATTGATTAATTACATCAGATATATATTCTAAATCATCTTTAACCGTAAAAACTATGTTTTCATATTCCTCTAATAAAATTTTATTCATATTACCACCTCAAAGTCCTTAAAATCTATTCTATCATTAAACAATTCTAAATATATTTCTTTACCTTTATCGGTAGGAGAATCTTTATAGTCTAATAATCCATTCTCTAAAGAATCCCATATAACCGATACTTTTACACTAGGGGGAATTCTATAAGCTAATTTCATTATTTTAGCTCTCCACTGCAACTCTTCTTGTTTATTCTCATATTGCTTATCGAATGCAAATACTATTTCTTCAACTCCTAAAGATATAAGCATTTTAATTTGTTCATAACTTAAATTAGAACCACATACTGCAACAGAATTATTATCTTTAAGATAACTATTAAGTTGCATAGTCCCCTTTTCTCCTTCGAAAAGCACTGCCACTTTCATTTTTTTTATTGATTCTTTATTCTGCCAATAACCATACAAATTATATTTCAAGCTATGAGAATACATTTGTCCTTTAAAATAAAATGGAACGTATTTACCAAATTTTTCTGCAACTTCTTTATCTAAATTTCTAACTCTTACCCCTACAATCTCTCCTGTGTCCCAAGCAAAATGAGGAATGATAATTTTTTCTCCTATTTCATCATACCTTATATCATATTTTTTTAATGTTCTGAAAGTTATTCCTTCATTCTCCCACATAGGCAATCTTTTAATAGGAAATCTTCTATAAGCAAACGGCTTCTTTTGTTTGGGTAAGGACGGGACTTCAAGTTTATCTATATCTATTTCTCTTCTTTGTGGTCGACTTCTTGATTTTCTCCCAACTCCATGTCTGTGATACTTACCATTAACACCAAAGTAAGAATTTATTATACTCATCGCCTCTTTAAAGTCGCATTCTTTAATTTTCATAGTTAAATCAGCTAAACTATTAATTGCACCACAATGAGAAAAGCAATAAAAATTATGAGTATCTTCGTTATAATATAATTTAGGGGAAGTGCTACCATGACAAAATGATTCAAATATAGCGTTATTATTATAGCCTTCACGAGTTACACATTTACCTTGAAGAATTTCCTCCACAAAATTTATTACTTGGTCTTTGTTTAAATCTTGTAAGATACTCATAACTTTCTCCTTTCTTATACGATTTCTTCAATCAATCTTTTAAGTTTATTAAAGTTTTTTTCTATACAATCTATATCCATTTGTATGATACATTCTTCATTTATCTCGTTTAAGCAATAATCACAAGAGTAGAATACTCTCATATAACAATTTTCAATGTCTACAAGTTTAACAGTCTCTTTTTTTAACTTCTCAAGATTGTCTAATATTTCATTCTTATTCATATTACCCCTCCATTTTAAGAATCACCTTTAAAAATGATTTTCTCGATTATAAATAATATTAAATAAACTACTAATAAAACACATATTAAACCTATCACATCATCACCTTTTCTTATTATACTTATATTATATCACACTTTAATAATGTTGTCAAGTACTTTTAATAAAATAATCCTGTATAAACGTTATCTACATACGCAACATCTTTAATTCTACCATAGTCTCCATTGAATTCCTGTAAAATAATTATATTTGAATCACTGGCTTCCCTACACTTATCTAAGAAAGCTAATATATAATGTTTATTTTTATCTAGTGTAAGTTCATCATCAAAATCTCCTTCTAATCTTCTTCTAGCAGGAGTAGTTTTATCTACTATCTTAAAATATTTTTTCTTAAAGTTGCCATTCCTATCTTTTCTCCAAACATACGGCTTTAAAAACATTCTATCATCTTCTTCGTCTAATTCTTTTGGATTTACCTTCCTAGTTAATAGAAGAAGTCCTGCAACATCTTTAACGTGTTTTGACCCTGCTAGTAAACTAGATGTTAAGAAACTTGCTTTACCAGTCATAGAACCCATAAGTTGCATAGGTAATAATATCTTACAATTCATTTCTTTACCAAATTTATCTAAGGCAACTGAATTAGCCATTAATTCTTTAACACTATCCTCTTGTGATTCGGCTTTAAATGTTTCTACAATTAATGTTGAGAAACCTTCTGCTAGAATTAACTTCTTAGCCTCTCTCATTATTTTATCGACAGAGAATTCGCTAACACTATAAAATGCAATAGTATCTTTATATCTTTCTTTAATAAATTTATTGGCTTTTAAAAAAACTTTCTTTTCTTCATCATTAAAATTAAAATGTTTAATCTTTGTTCTATTTAATGTGAAACAACCAAATACATATGCAGAAATATAAGATAATAACATTGTTCTAAAATATTTAATCTGTTGTTCATTACTTACTAGAATTACTTTTTCTCCATTCTCTACAAGGGACATAGCGATATTTGTTATAAGCGTAGTTTTCCCGACGCCTGAAAAAGCTCCAAAAATCGCTACACCATTTCCACTACTTAATCCATCAGTACTTTTACTAAGAAGTGGAAAGTTCTTATGATATTTAAACTCTCCATTTTCTGTCTCCCAAGTTAAAGTAGTATCATAATAAGTTGTGTCATCATCTACTTCTCCTTCTTCAATTTGCTCAAGTTCTTCATCAGAATAAAATAAATATTCTCTTACCATATCTGTTGCAACGCTTCTTACATTCACACTTGACAACTGCATATCAAAGAAATCTAAAACTTGTTGACTACTCATAGAAGTAAATTTGTCGGCAGGTACAATTTTCTTACCTCCTACCGATATCTCCTTATTTATGTCAATAGCTAACTTCTCTGAAACTTCTTCTATTAGATTATATTTGATTACTTCATCTAAATGTGAATAGAAGTTTTCTACATTAGCTAACTCCTTAATCTTTTTAAACTCTTTTGCTCCTCCATAGTCCTCAAAATCTTGAGTTAATGCTTCTGAAAGTTTAAGGAAATTAATAACAGTAAATTCATTAACTTCCCTATATCTTGTAGATAATTCAGAAACTAATTTAAAATAAAATTTATTCTTAGGAGTAGAAAAATCATCTTCTATTAAAGGTGTTTCACTTATTAAACTTAAATCTTGAAGAAGGCATGATATTAACATTTTTTCAGCAGTCTCTTTTTGTTCATTCATTATTTCACATTCTACATCTAATGTTCTCGCCATTTTACCACCTTCCTTATAGAATATCCATTAAACCTCTTTTTACTTTCTTTCTTTTAACAACAGGTTTTTTAACTTCTGTGTCTACTTCTATATTAGCACCGATATCTTCATACTCTGTTGTATCTTTAGTTGGTTTACCTGATCTACTAAAATAATCTTTTATCTCTGAACGTATAATTGCAAATATATACAAAATCTTTTGATATTCATTCATATCTCCATTAACTAATTTCTTATCTAAAGACTCTTTTATATATTCTCCTTTATCTAAAAGAAATTTATTTACTTGTCTCCTAGAATATCCTGCATCATATATTTTTGCAAATTCTTTATTTTTTGTATTATTAATACAGGTATACCCTATAATCTTGTCAAAAAGAATTTGATTTTCTCTAAGCAACTCTGTATTCTTTTCATGTTCTCTATATTCTTCTTCTGAACAATAATATTGATTTTTCTTTTTACCATTTTTATCTATCTTTGGGAAATTAAATGCCACATCTGTTGTTAAAGGTTTCCCACATAATTTACATTTACATTTATAAACTTTTGTCATATAGCCCTCCTCCTACTAATCTAATTCTCTATATTTCAATTCATCTAAAGTGTGTATCTCTCCGTTATTAAATCTACATACAGAACACCCTATTTCATCAGCAACATTATAACATTGAACGTCCCAACATCGGATTCCATGTTTCTTTATTTCGCTTAAAGGTAATTCTGATGCACCCCAATAATCCCCCCATAAATTTACTTCTATTAATCTCTGATTACATTCTATAATATCTAATTTTTCTTCTTTTACTTTATGAAAAATAACGGGGCAAATATGACAATCTATATCATATGTGGAACATAAAATATCATCACAATTTACATAATTTTCTTGTTGTCTATATTTTTTAGGTAATATTGGAATGAACATTTCACCTATTCTAACTTTCTCACTCACATTAATCTCTCCTTTCTATATATTAATTATATCATATTTTAACAATGTTGTCAAGTATTTTTTTAATTTTTATTATTTCCATTTTCTAGGCATTTTAATCTCGTTAATCTATTTCTCTCCAAATTATTTTTTCTAAAAAATAAGTCCTATCATCATTAAATTTACAACGTTCACAATCCATTTCTTTTTTCATGGAGCAACATTGTATATCACAACAATTTATTCCATTTTCTACTATATCTTTTAAAGTTTTATTTGTCATGCTCCAAAATCCCTCACACAATCTTATTTCTACCAATTTTCCATTAGTCTCAATAATACTCATATCGTCATCATGGATTTCCCCAAAATCCATAGGACAGTCTCCACAATCTATGTGAAAACCTTCGCATAAAATATCCTCGCAGCATATAAATCCTTTTTTAAATTGATATTTCTTCGGTACTATAGGTATTAATTTTCCATTTATTTCAATCTTTCTCATATTATTTTCTCCTTTCTTATATGTTAATTATATCATATTTTAACATTATTGTCAACTATTATTTAAAAATATTGTATCAATTATATCAATAAGCGATATAATCATTAATGTTGTAGCAATATCAATATAGTTCCATTTTATATATAGAATAGCTATAATCATTAATATTAAATCTTTCCTAATTTCTTTAAACATATTTTCTCCTTATTAAAAAGGGTAGATATTTCTACCTACCCAATTTATATTATAAACTTCTTCTTGATGATTTTGGTTTAGTAACAGGTTTTGTTTCCTCTTCCTCTATTATTAAATCACTCGCATCGGTATCATCTTCTGAGAAACTTAATCCTAATAATGAAGTTATTTGATATCTTTTTAAATATGTCATTAGAGAACCATAACCTTGTGCTTCTAGTTTAGGGGGTATTAAAGATATTGAATTACTCTCTATAAATTGCCCTGTTTCAACATGAATTAATCTAGTTTTAATACATATAGAGTTTTCTTTTGTTCCACTTATAGGAAGTTGTATTAAAATTAATCCTTGGTCATTTAAAATAGGTCTAGTTACATTTAATATTTGAGATAAACTAGCATAACTAGATTCGTGAAATGGATTCTCTGCATCCTTTTCTACTGTTGTAAAATGCTTATGAAATCCTGCCAAAGCCTTGTATAGCTCTGTAGTATTATCGCTAGAATAAAACTGAACATCTGAATTACCTATTTGTTTATTAACATTAAATTTACATTTACACTCCATATTTGCCTCCTTTAAAGAGTGAGGAATTTCCTCGCCTAATATTTTTTCATTAATTACATTTTCCATAATTATCTAACTCCCTTCAAATTAAAATGGCACTTCGTCTTCGGCTACTTCTACTTCTTCACCTTCTACTTCTTCACCTTTTTCTTTTTTAATATCATCTACTTTTTCTTGAAGTCTTTCAATTCTTTCGTCTATTGCTTGATGCATTAATTCTATATAATGAGAAGTGAATGGGAAGTCCTCTTGACTAGGAACAGTATAGCAAAATTCTTCTTCTTCTCCTTCTTCAAGGTCGTCATATACTGGTTTTATATATTCATCATTGTCGTCTAAAGTCATAATTGGAGCAGAACAATTAGTTAATTCAAAATAAGTTTCAATCTGAACCCTATTTTTAACAGATTTACCTATACCTCTGCTTTTCTTAGCTTTAGCTACAGATTTAATAAAATCAAATTCTATATAAAGTATATCTCCTACTTTAAGTTCTTCTTTAATGTATTCGGCATATTCTTCATTATGAGTTCTTATTTTCATTATAAATCCATTTACTTTATCTTCTTTTTCTTCCTCGTTATAATAAGCATAATTATTAACCAATACACTTAGCTCTAAAGCATTACCATCAATATCAGTTATATCTTCATAACCTTCAAGCATACAATAAATCATACCTTTAGAACCTTTAGTAATAGGGAATTTACTATCTTCTTGAGTAGTACAGAATACCCCTCCTACTCTAGTTCCTCTGTCAACAAACTCTCCTTCTTTAGTAACATATTTATTTTCTTCAAATTTCAATAAACAGTTAACTATTTCGCCTTCTCCGTCATCTTCAACTGTTCTACACTCTGAATAGAGTTTTTTCATTTTAGCATATGTTTTATTTGTATTTCCGTTACCAGAGTATTTTCTAATAAAGAAATCAACATCAGTTGACTTCCCTTCTTCTGTTTCAACCTCCATAACAAATCTAATGGCTTCATCTTTTTTACCTTTATTAGTTATTGCTCCGTTTTTAATTGCTAAAACTTCACCATTTACATATCCTTCGGAATATCTCACTCTTTTCTCTTTATCTGCCATATTATCATTCTCCTTTCATATTTACATCTTAATTATATCATATTTTAATAATGTTGTCAAGTACTATTCACAAGATTTTTCAATTTCTTTTTCTATTATCTTTTTAGCCATTCTTAATTTACAAAGTTTATACCCTTTATTAACATCAAAAGTGTCACTAGGGTGGACTTTTGAGGACACCTTACCATAAGTAGGAGACTCCATCACCACCATTTCTCTGTTATATCTCCACTTAACAGGGACTTTTTTATTAGCTATATTAATTACGTCTGTTCTCCAATCTGTCCAAGCTATTTTAAACAGTTTATCTACCATATCTCCATCTACTAACATAAACTCTACAGAATTCCCTTTTTTTAAAGTTAATTCATACCCACAACAATGATTAAATGTTTCTACCATTTTGAAATCATGTAATACATATGTTTCTTTAGTAATAACATTCACTAATTTATCACCATGTTTAAATTTCATATTAATTCTCCTTATCTTTTATTTTTTATATATATAAATATTATTCTTCGTAATAAAACTCCCAACATATATCAAAAAAATCTGTTTCTTCATTCCATTTTAAACAATAATATTCATATCCTTTATAATTTCTTCTGCAATAATCACAATTTGCACAATAATGTTCTCTCATTTTATCAGCTCTCTTCTCGTTTTCTATACTTATATTATACCGTATTTTAATAATGTTGTCAACCCTATTTAAATAGGTTTTTAAAAATATTTTCTAACACTGGAACGGCAATACTATTACCTATTTGTTTATATAATTGAGTATCAGAAGTTGGTACATTTTTAGCTTTATAAAAATCACCATCACTAAATCCCATCAATCTCCAACATTCAAGTGGAGTTAATCTCCTAATTTTAAAGTTAGTAATAACTTCCCCATCTATTACTAACGGTTGTCTCCAACCTCCTTGCATAGTGTCTAAAGTAGGAGATATAAATTCTTTATCATAAATGCTTCCTGCTTGATGTCTTCTGCCTTCTTCATCGAATACTCCACCTAATCTAACTGGGAGAACTTCTATAATCTGTTTAGGTTGTTTATAGTCTCTCGCAGAAAGAGTTGAGATACATTTATTGGGATTATATACCCAAGCAGAGGTACAATTACGATATTTAACATTACCATTTTCATCACATGGATGTGGAGCAGTTGTCCCTAAAACCTCTAAACATTCATTATTTAATCTATCTTGAGGGAATTTAAAAAATCTGTCTTGCATTTCTTGAGATAAATAATATTTGTCTTCAACTGAATCTTCTAATATATCTTTAAGTTTTAATTTTAACGGAAATCCTTGAGGAAATTCAAAGGTATGCTTATCATCTAATATACTAACAACATAAATACGTTCTCTATTTTGAGGTAAACCAAAATCTTTCGCATTTAATATTTTATAATAAGAAGTATATCCAACTTCTTTTAAATCCTCTATATATTGATTAAAATTATGTATATGTTTTTTACTTATTACGTTTTTAACATTTTCCCAAACAACATATTTAGGTTTAACTTTTTTAATTATATCTACACTGTACCACATAAGACTACTTTGTGTTCCACTCCCTTTGTCTCCTCCTTTACCTTTACCTGCCACAGAGAAACTGGTACAAGGTGACCCATGTACGACAATATCAATATTTTGAGGTAATAACTTTACATCTATTGAACTTACATCACCTAAATTTAAATTCTCACCTACTCCATGTATTGCACAGTAACTTTTAATCGCAAATTTATCTATCTCACTAAATCCAACTAAATCATAATCCACATTAGCATTTTTGAGTGCTTTTTCAAATGCACCTATACCACTGAAAAGACTAAGTAATTTCATAACATCACTCCTTTTTAATAATGTTGTCAAGGGGAACTATCCCCTCAACAAGTTATTTAAAATATAATAAATATACAGTTCTTTTCTTTACTCCCATATTATTAACTCTTCTATAATATCTTTTATTACTTTCGCCTTTAATTCTAGGAACGTATACGTCTAATTTATAAGGAGTGTTTAAACCTCGTCCTCCCCTGTCACGAACTGTCTTCATTCCTAATCCTTCTATATACATACGCTGTCTTAAAGGATAATAATTATTAGCAACTGTTTGACTATTTAATTTACCCAAAGTACATCTTCCTGCATATTTGCTTCCGCCATTTTCACAGGCTAAAGAAGTATAGTAATATATTTTACAAGTAACCTTTCTTACCTTTCTAACTTTTCTTCCTGTTTTTTTAGTCCAATATCGTGTGCTTGTTTTTGAATAAGCATCTACATAACTACTGTCCGTGGGGCAATAAAAAGTACTTCCAAGCACTACTCCTACTGCTAATCCTACTGCTAATATTTTCTTTTTAATTCTTCTCATTTAATCACCTCTATAAAATATTTTCCCACCCACCAATCCCATAAATCTTATCTATCTTTTTACATTTCTTAGCTCGTTAATTATATCATCAAAGAAATCATCCATTCCTGTTTCTGATACTCTAACTACACCAAAAGGAGTTACAAAACGTTGCATATCTTTTTTATTAGATTTTTTAGATTTACCAACGAGTCTAACACTATTTTCTGTATGATTACAAATCAATTCTTTCCCATCAGTCATTAATATAACTCCACTTTTAGGTTCGAATAATACAAATTTTGCCTTTTTCCATGTATCATTGCCTACAGAAAATTCAACATCTGTTCCTAATTCTACTTTACTCCAGTCGGTCTTGCTTTCTTCTTTTTCTCTGTCCCATACTAATTTCCCAACTTCGTTAAATACTTTCATTATATCTTTTTTACTATCAAGTTTATGATTCATTTTTTTATCATATTCATTGTTAAAGGCTTTAAAGTATATATCCTTGCCTTCTTTTAAAGGCTCTCTTATTGCCATTATATCTCCATTAAATATAAAGCATTTTTCGTTTGCCTTTTCTTCTCTTAATACCACTCTAAAATTTCTTCCATAAGTTTCTATCATACTATCACCTATCCCTTTCTTTATTATACTTATATTATATCATAAACTCATATTGTTGTCAAGTGTTCTCTTGAAATTTTTTCCATTTATTTTAAATCATGAATATTAAATGAAAAATCTTTACACTTATCTCTAAGACTGACAATTCTAATTAATGGTCTGTTTTTTATACAATATCCTTTAGTTGCTTTATCACTACTTCTAAATCCTATGAAATAATCACACATCCAACATCTTTGCATATCTTCTCCTAACCCAACCTTTCTTTAGCTATATCAAAATATTCTTTATCTAATTCACACCCTATAAAATCTACACCCAATTCCTTACAAGCAATGCCACAACTCCCAGTTCCCATAAAGGGGTCAAATACTACTGTATCTTCATCTGCTGAGTTATTTATATAGAATTTAAGTAACTCTATAGGTTTTTCACATGGATGTGTTTTCTTACCTATTATATTGTTAAACTTATGTACTGTTTTGCTTCCACCTATATCATTAATCCACTTTGCTCTGCCTTTTCTTAAAAATAATACATACTCACAATTCTTCATATAAAACTGACTTGGTGTGCAATTATTCTTTTCCCATACAAGTATGTTATGTAATTTAAATCCTGCTTTACGACTTTCAGTAAGCATTTCTTCCATATTTAAGCTGTTAGTCATTATATAACAATGAGAACCATCTTTTAAAACTCTATATAACTCACACATCCATTCTGATATTTTAAGCTTTTGATGTTTAAATAATTTTCTATTGCCATCCAACATACCTTGTGGTCTTTTAGAATTAGCTCCATCACTATTACCACCTGTTATAGTTTTGTATGGTGGGTCTGTTACCACGAGTGAAACTGAACCTTCTTCCATTTGTTTCATAAACTGTATACTATCAACATTATAAATTTGTATACCTTTTTTATCAAAACCCTTCATATTATCACCCTTTCATATTTATATTATATTATATTTTACTAATGTTGTCAAGTGCTATTTGTTAAAATCTACTATGTTCTAATGTCCCTTCTGGCTGCAATAGTTCTTGAAGCCTATTTATAATCGCTTCATCTTCTACTCTAAATGATACCATCTCATCTTTACTCCCTTTAATGGGAAAAAGTACTGTTGGGCATCTATCTGTCTTTTTAAAAGTCAAAGGCTTAGACTCTTTTTTATCTGTAAAAGACGTTTTACTTTTCTTACTTTTAAATCTTACAGTCTCGCTAGTACGATTATAAATTATACCCTTTTTAGTAACTATTTTTATGTTACCATTTGCTTCATCATAAAATACAAATTTTGCATCCTTCCATGTATCATTGCCTTCAAAATATTCAACATCTTCTCCTATCTCTACTTTAGTCCAGTCAGTATTCCTTTCAAATAACAAAGTATCATCTATATCATATATCTCCATAATATCTAATAAGGGCGTTTCTTTATGATTAAATTCATCTGTATAACCACTTATATGAGCTACAACTCTACTGTCATAAGGGTTAAAAAGAGATGCTTTATCTTTTAAATGTAATCCTACAACCATATCCCTTACAATATAGTAAACCTCATCTTTATTGTTTCCTTCTTTAACTCTTAAAGTAACTCTCATTCCACTTTTCAAATTACTTAATTTCATTTTATCACTTCCTTTAAATTATTTATAAACACACTCCGTCCAATACTCAAATTCTGATAAATCTTTTGATAATGTTTTATGTCTGAATGGAGTAGGAACACAACAAACGAATATTCTTTCAACCCATTCATCCTGTTTTGAATTTCTTACTCTAACTTGTGTTCCTACAGGAGCAGGATTCCAAATTTCATTTCTTACCCAAATAGGGTTTCCTTCTGAATCCTTTATTATCATTATATCTTTTGTTTTAAATTCTTTACTTGTGAAATCATCATTATAGTGACCAAGAATATTTATAGCACTTCCAACAAATTTAAGAGTTGAAATTTTCTCTCTTATATAACAAGCTCCTTCAACTATATAATACTTATCACCATTTCTCAATGTAAAACCCATTCCACTTTTTATATCTTGTTTATTCATTATTTATCCACCTTTACCTTCCCATTAGAGTCATACACAGGAGACATAATCGCTTTATTATCTCTTATCCCTATATAATAATGTACACCTGTTTCCTTATCTACATATTCTGATATTCTTATTCTTCGTAATCTTCCTTTATCTGCTATCTTTATAAATCCACTATCAGAATTTACGGTTTCTTCTTCCATAGATACACAACCTATCATACTCACTCCTAGTATACATAACAAACCTAAACTAATTATTTTTTTCGCCATTTTATCGCTCCCTTTTATTTTAATATATTACCACTCTTCCTTATCTTTTATATATATTATTTCTTTTTTGCTCATTTTTATTTCACTACAAGTTAAATTATCTAATTCTTCTTTAAGAAAGTCTATAAATTCTTCTTCTGTCATGTTTCTAATCTTATCATTATTTTGAGTGAATACTTTCATTATATCTGAATAACTTGGCACACTAAATGAATACGTTCCGCCAAATTCCATTTCTAAAATATTCTTTTCTAATATTATTTCCATGTAATTTGTATAATGTCCATTATATCCACAAGTGGGGCAACCACAATTATCACATATCATATCATCACATATATCTATTATACCACCGTCTATCATTTCAACTAAATATTTGCTCATATTACCACCCCTTTACATATTCTTCTATAAGAAGATTGATATAGTCTGAAATAGAATTTATTCCTCTGAACTCATAATAAGATTTTATACTAAAACTATCTTTATCTTTTTCATTTATCATAAAAAGGCTAAGACTATTTTCGCATAACTCTATTTCTAAATAATTATTTCCTTTTTCATATTCTAATTGAATACCTCCTGTTGCTACTGGAAATACTTCGGGTTGCATTTTTATACGTTTAAGAAGGTTTTTAGTCAAATCTAATATCTCTTTAGAAATTGGATTAGCGTCATATCCATCCCATCCTTCTTCAAATTTATACATTTCGTTTATTTTTTTTAAATTGTATTCCAAAGTTACCATAACCCCTCCTTCACCTAACCCAAAAGGGCTAGGCTATATTTAAAATAATATGATAAATTTATGATTATATTTATATAATATCACATTTTAATAATATTGTCAACTATTTTTTTAACATTTCTAATAATTCTTCTTTAACAGGAGCTTTTCCACAACTTCTTTTCTTATTTTCAGGGCAGAATAAATATCTTCCACATATAGGGACTAAATATGGTTCATATATAGGAGCAACCTTTATCACTTCGTCTTTCATAAGTTGGGCAATTCTTCTAATTGGAGCTTCTGCACATGAACACAATCTTTTATTCATAAAATTCATTAATGCTTCTAAAGTAAATCCCATACTAAAAGCAGATTCAACTCCTATTGGTACTAAATGTCTAGCTATTTCATTTGCTTTCTCCCCACTATATCCTAATGCCTCTAATCTTTTTATTGTATCACTATATAATTTTCTAGCGGTATTTTCCATTTCTTGGAATATCATTAATAATTCATCATCATTTTCTACTTCAGGAGGACAATATAAATTTAAATTTTCTTTATTGACATATCTCAAAGATTGAACGTTCTTATATGTCCCTACATCATGTCTCGTACATTGGTCTACTGCATCTCTAGGGATAACAGTTATTTTAAATTTAAAATAATCCCCTCTTGAACCACTAAAGTGTCCTGTTTTTAATACATCTTTGCCTACAGATTTAGCGTATTTTTCATCAGTTTGATAACATACGGATGCTACCTTCCCATGGTTCTCCATAAAATTCTTAACATCGTTTGCATTAATTAACTCTACTTTGAAATCTTTAATTGTAAACATACAATTCTCCTTTCTATGTTTTTATTATTTAATTATGTATAAAATATCGAAAACTAGACATACCATAAGTAGAAGTCCTCCCAATAAGGTATACGAAGATTCCTATAAAAATCTTTACATATAGTAGAAGTAAGTCTTTCAGACACCCTTTCTCCAGTCATAAAATCTTTATTTATATCTTCATAATTTACCTTCTTTAAAACAGTACAATCATTTTCTAACCACAACTTTATAGAAGCTATTACATCTTTATATCTTATTACTCTTTTATCATTTTTTTGATTATATAATATTTCTAAATTCTCTTTTATTTCTTCTTTTATTTTCTCTATTGGTTTTTCAGTTATAATATATTTTGAATTATCCATACTAGCATAAACAGGATAATCACAATCTGTATATTCTTTGTATATCTTTAAAAACTCTTTTGATATATTATACCAATAAGCTTTATAAGGAGAACCATCACATTCATAACAATCCTCTAATTTACTCTTTATATTAACTATATGCAATTTTATTCACCCTCCCTTATAACATCAAATATATAATGATTACAGGATATATCTCCTATAAAATTTCTTAATATACACTTGTGTTCTTTAATTCTCTTATCTTTAGAATATAATGTTAACTCATTTAAATTTTTAGTTAATTTATTCATCTTTTCAATAAAATCACCCCTTTCTACAACTGTTCTATTTATTATTTTTACTTGAGGAAAGTCTTCTCCTATATATTCTTTATACACCTTTTTAAAGGAATCCTCTTCCTTAGAAGAACATCTATCCCATACTTGACATCTCCAATTAATTCTATTGTCAGTATCTATTTTATCTATATAACATATCATGTTATTCCTCCTTACATAACATATAAATAATCCTATTTGAAAGTCCCCTTTGGATTATATCTATCTCATGAGATACCTGATCAACTCTTCTGTCATGAATTTGTTTCTCTAAAGAACTCAGACGCTCTCCAATAACCCCATTTAAAGTTTTAAAACTTTCTTCTAATTCCAAATACTCTTCTCTCATTTTAAATGAAGGATAATCTCTACCAAAGTATTCTTTATATAATTTAACTATTTTATCACTTTGTATTCTTGCTATATTATCCCTTATAGCTTCTAAGACAATTTCTCCTTCAATCTCTTTATATTTAATTCCGTATAATTTTTCAACCATATCACCAACTCCTTTATATTTATATTATATCATATTTTAATATTGTTGTCAACTATTTTTTACGTTTAATTATGTAGGTTTGTGGATTAACTTTATCATACTCTCTAATAACTTCTATCTCTCTTTCATCTAAGAAACAATATATTGTAGCTAATATTACTATTGGAATAAAATACATTTTGTCACCTCCTTCCTAATACTGTTTATACTATATATTTCTATACATATAATTACTTAACAATTAATCTTAAATATTATCTGCATATATAAGTATAATCAAGTGTTGACATATTATCGCTCATAGCGTTTAAGATATTTAAAAGCTCTAGCACCCTTTTATCATTTCTATATTTTCTAAGTTTATTTATAATTTCTATTGATTCGTTTTGTATATCACATATTTTTTTATCTAAAACTAAATAGTCAAATTCATTGTCATGATATTGGTCTACTATATGAGGAAGTGTTTTATTTAAATATTCTTTACATAACTTATTTATAGTACTTGCTCTATATCCTTTAGTTCTAACAAGAAATCTATACACTATATATTTATAAAGTTTACGTCCTTCAACTTCCTCTTCTCCTATAAACATAGCTCTTCTAATTTCATACACCCCATTACCACCTCCTTTCTTATATTATATCATAAATTAATAATATTGTCAACTATTTTCTGATTTTATTTCTTTAACTTTTGCTTTTACATAACCGTCCCTCACAGTCTTTATCCCATTAAACTCATACTTAGGACAAGAGTGATAAAATATATCGAATACCTCTCTATTTTTCCCTCTTCTTTTTTTACATATATTGTGTTTTCCTGTTTTCAAATAAGAACAAGTCATACAAATTTTTTCTTCCATATTATATCAGCAACCTTTCTAAATTTTTTTCTTCTACTTTTAGATTAAGCATTTTAGCAACACCTAAAATACCTGTTGTAGTCCATCTTAAACTTATATACCCTTCTCCAAAGTTATCTATACCTCCTACAAGTTTTACAAAGTCTTTATCCATATTTAAATTAGGATACCACTGGTTATTAATTCTACTTAAAACTTTATATTTTCTTGCCAGTAAAATTTCAAAATCAGTACCAGAAGAAAATCCAAATAGATTTCCTACCTGTCTTGAAGTAAATAATTTATTACTATTTTTAAATTTTTGCAACCAATCTAAATCATATCGCAGTTCAACATCAAATTTCTTTTTTATCATACTTTTACCTCCTAGCCACATCTTTTCATTTTTTCTAAAGCCCTTCTCATTATTCTACTAACCTGCATTTGACTTACCCCTATTTGTGACGCTACTTGTTTTTGGGAACGATTATTATAAAAAATTTCCTCTATAACATATCTTTCTCTTTCACTTATAACACTAAGCAAATATTCTATATATATATTTGTATCAAAATCCTCTTCATAAGGGGGTATTAAAACATCTGCAAAAGTACCTTTTTCTTCACTATCATCGTCAATTCCACAAGATTTATCAAGTGAAGCAACCCCAAAAGAAATATCTTTAATTTCTTCTACCTCGTCAACACTTAAATCTAATTCCTCAGCTATTTCTTCTACTGTCATATGGGGAAGCATAGATTCTATTCTATATTTGTTTCGAATTATCTTTCTTCCATAAACAATTCCCCTTTTTTTACCCCTAAATTCTCTTCGTATGCCACCCAATATATAAGGAACGGCATAAGATGAAAATTCATAACCTTTACTTTTATCATAAGTATCAACACATTTAATTAGGTTCATAAGCCCTATTTGTTTTACATCGTCATAAGTATAATCATATGTATTAAATAGTCCTAATCTTCTATTTATTACATAATCTACTAATTTCATATTTTTAACTATAAAATCATCTTTTTCTTTTTTATTTTTAAAGTTCATAACATCACTCCCCACAAATCTATAATCTTATTTTTCCAATCTTATTTTTTCTAAATCTTTGTCAAATTTAAACCCAATAGTCTTACTTGTAGTAGCTAAATAATAAAGACTGCTAAAGTTGATTTTAACATTTTTGCCTTCTATTTTTAAGTAATTATTTAATTCATTTATAACTAAATCTACACTAACATAATAATTTTTATCGGCTAATCCTAAATATCTCTGATACAATATTACTGTAAACATAATTCTTCTTAAAGATTCATTAAATTTTTCTTCTTCTTTAAATTCTTTAGTTGGATTTTTGTCTGACATATAATAATAACCTTCCTTACCTACAACTTTAAGTACTTGAGGTATAGTCATGCCGTTAAACCAACCATACTTCAAAGTATTACTATATATGTCTTCGTATCCTATATCGCCTTTTCTAAGTTCTTCAAAATCATTTCCTTTGACCATAAGCGTCCACTCTTGTGGGACTTTACAATCAAACTCTATAAGGAAGTCATCAGTTAAAAATATATTGTCCCTTTTAAATGTACATTTTTTCATAAATAAACCCTCCTATTTAATTATCTTTAAATCACAAGTAGGCAAATCTACTCTCATTTTACCACCCCAACTTATATACTAATGTTGATAATATCACAAGTAAAATACAGAACGTATATCCTTTCATAAAATCTGTTGTAAAAACACCTTTTTTGCAGCAAATAATACTTGTTATAGTTACTACTATTAACCAAATTGTACATCCAATCATATTCTCTTTCTCCTTTCTATATTTATATTATATCATATTATCAAAGTGTTGTCAAGTGTTTTTCTCATTTTTTTTAAAATTTTTCCAATATGTCTACTTATATATACTTGATTACAACCATACATTTCTCCTATTTCTTTTTGAGTTTTATTCTCATAAAAATATAAGGTTATTAAATCTCTTTCGTTCTTAGGTAATATATTTAATAATTGTTTTACAATCATTTTGTTATGTAATTTTTCTATAGAATCTTCTGAATCTGCTATCATATCTCCAACAGTTGTATCTTCTTCATCACTATTAATGGATTGATTTAAAGATGTTAGTCCACCTATTAAAGAATATATCCTATTTAAATCTTGTAGGTTTACATCTAATATTTCACATATTTCTTCGTTAGTTATATGAACATTTTTTCTTTTTAATTTATTAATCTCCCTTAATAAATTCATATCAATTTCGCTCAATTTATTCATTCTATTCCTAGCAATAACTTTTTTAGAAACTTTATCTAAAGAAGTTATGCCATAAGTATAAAAACTCAAACCTCTTTCAGTATCAAATCCCTTAATACATCTTAATAAAGCTAAATTAAGTTCTTGCTCCATATCCTCTAAATCAAAAGCTTGTATTCCTGTTTTCTTTGCTCTTCTCATTTCATGCTCTACAATTACTTTATATTTATTAAACAATTCGTTTAAAGCCTCATTATCACCATGTTGTGCTTTTAAAAATAATTCCTTCATTTTTTTTCTCCCTTCTTTATTATACTTATATTATATCATATTTTAATATTGTTGTCAAGTATTATTTTGAATTTTATTCATATATTCATTACACAACTTATTTGAATAGCTCTATTAAATAAAAAAGGAAGAATAATTATTCTTCCTTGTCTAGTTCAGTTTATCTCTCTTATCAAAATAAGCCTTCTGCACATCAAGAGAAAACTGAATTTCTTCTTCCGTCATATCTTTTACTTTATTGTTAATAAAAATTCGTTGGTATAAATGCCCTCTAATGTTTATTTCTTTGTCTAACATTACTTCTGCTTTGTCTCCAAATCTTCTGATAACAGTACCACATATTCCTTCTTCTTCGTCATAGTACACATTACAGAATAATTTAATTTCTAAAGGACTTACATAAACTCTTTCTTTTGTCATTTTTTTTTCTCACTCCAAATGATGGCTTACATAGGAGTCTAAAGCCATCTAATTATAGTTATATTAACTCCTATGTATATTATACCGAGTTTTAAAAATATTGTCAATAATTATTTACAAAAATTTATTATTTCATTATATATTTTTTCAACCATATTGTCTACATTTACACTAGAGGTTTTTCTTTTCTTTATAACGTCTTTTATATTACATGATGTTATCCCTAATATGGAAGCATTTCCAACTTCTATAGTAAAGAAATTTGTCGCAGAAGCAGGTTCTATTCCTCTATTAGGTCTTAATTTTATATTACCTAAATTTTTCTTACTTCCTATACCTGAATCTATAGCTACTATTTTTTTATCTTCATTTTCAAACATAACTTTTAAGCACTCTTCTATATAATTTTTCCCATCAATAGGCTTTTCTACTGTCCCATAAACAGTAAATCCCGCTTCTTTTAATTTACTCCCTAATCTTGGGGCAAAACTATCTAAAGGATATTTAGGACAGCCTATACATAAGAATACTAAATCTTCTTTATTACACAATACCTTTTTTATATCTCCTATTATCTTCATATTATCACCTCTTAAATATATTGATATATTAACATATGGAAACCTTTTCCAGTTCTTATAAAATTTTGACACCAAGTTTCCATGTTAATATCTAACTCATCTTCTCCCAACTGTGCTATTTTTATTATGGCATCAGAGGGAATCTCTTCATAAAATATTCTCTCAAAGCCTTCCTTAGCTTTTTCATATTCTTCATTGAGTATTTGTTCCTTGACTTCGTTAAAAAGTCTCTCTGTTTCTTCTACAGCCTTCTGTCTTACTTTTATACTCTCTGTATATTTTAATAATTTTTCTAAACCCTCACCTTCAACAAACTTTAACTTTTTAGTAACCCTCATATTCCCCTCCTGTTAATTAGTTATACTTATTCTTATATAATAATAGTGTATCCATAGAAAATGCACTAATATTATGTTTTCGCTTAAAATCTCTAATAGTAGAGTTATTCCATATTGTATTATTAGCTATTGTTTCTTCGTGCATCTTGTATATAACTCCCCCTATATATAACTTTTGCGGTTTTAATAATACGTCATATTCTGCTAATGAATCATTTAAATTAGCAATTCTAGTTCTTAACCCATTAAATGTCATTCTATTTAAACCCATACCATTATTCCTTTGAGGTTTGCTTCTTACAATATAAGGACTGTTTACATTTAATTTATAAGCTTCATTTGAAGTTCCGTCTATATCCCCTAATTTATAGTAAGAAATTTCTTCGATAGCAGATTGACAATATTCTCTTAATATTTCATCCATTTCTATTATCTTATTTCCAACAATTATTTCATTCTTGGAGAAATCAACATCAGTTACTTTGACATTTGTTATATCATCAAACCTTTTATCTTTTAATCCATACCAAATTCCATAAACTAGGAATTTATCTTGTGAATTAATAAACTGTTCGCATATAGCAATTATTTCATCTTTAGTATAAATACCTTCATTATCTTTTATTATTTTATTAGGTGGTACATTTGAAAACTTTGTAGGTATATTAAGTACTTCATTAAACATTTTAGTAAAGTCATTTACTCTTATAGTTATACTTTGATAAGAATCTATTCTACCACAATGAATTATCAAAAAGTCGTTTATCTCTTCTAATGTTGCCCTAGTTATATTTTCCCCCTCGTTTGCTACAAGTTTACCTTGTTCTGATAAGTAACTTATTAATCTTCTGTAATTAGCCCTAACACCTATTTTTGATGCTTCGTTCCAATTCTCTGTTGCCTTCTCTATTGTCTCATAATTTTTTAAGTTTAACATATTCTTTTGAGGTGGAATGTTACCACCTCACCTCCTTTCTTTATTATACTTATATTATATCATAAACTCATATTGTTGTCAAGTGTTTTTTCAAAATTTTTATACTATTTGACTTAATTATCTTTGCAAAACTTTTTCATTTATTGACATAACTAATTCAGATATTTTTTTCTCATTTATTTTTTTAGGCAATACACTATTTTCTTTAGCATACTTAAATTTTTCTTCTAAATCATTTGCTATTTCAAATATTTCTTCGTAAGTATATTTCCCATTTCTTATATCTAACAATAATTCTTTTTCATCTTCTCTGTATGTCCTAACGCCTTTACCACTTAATATGTCTGTTCCCATTAAATATAAACGAACTAAATGCATTGAATGTTTCAATAGATGCAATTCGTCTTTCTTTTTGTTACGATGGTTTAATTTCCCATACTGCTTAACAACCTCTCCCATTTCATTCAACATACATTTTAAATCTCTTAACGGATAATGATTTAAATTTATGTCTATCATTATCTCTTTATCATAGTCTTCTTTCAAAGAACTATCTATATATAATTTCAAATCCTTATCCATATGTTGGTAAGATATCTCAAATGTATTCATTCTTTTTTGAATAGATTCTAATAAATGTTTCTCTTTTTCAGATTGAGTATAGCTATCCCTAGCCATAGCGTTTTTCAACCTTCTTAATTGATTTTGTGAATACCCTAAAAATGCATTATAAACTGCATCGCTACTTAAAAATATCTCTACATTATCCTTTAACATTCTGCCTTCTTCTGTTATTATAAAAATGTCATCTTCTCTTGTCCCTAATATTTCTATTACATTAGGATTAGAATTACATAATAAATTTATCATTTGTTTCAACGGATATATTACTGTATCTGAATCTGAAGGAGTATATGGCTTATTTTTGCATTTCATACTTAATATTTCGTCCTTAGAATTTAAATATATACCTCTTAAATCAATATCAGAACCTTCTACATTCGTTCCATAGGCATATGAACCACCATAAGTTAGTAAACATATAGGATTTTCTTTTGTAAACCTATCAGTTCTTATAAAGTCATACTCTTTGTTCTTTAATAATAAATTATTCATAATTAACACCTTCTCTTAAAGAATATATTTTTTATCAAAAGTATTTCCGTATCTTTTTAATATCTCCATCTCTAAGTCTTTAGATATAAAGTTATTATTTCTTATACTCATTTTTCTAGCACCTCTATTAACACACTCACTCTTTTTTTGCATATAACTTTTCTTAGCTATATAGCGTTCTAAGATATAAGGATTAGAACTTTTCTTTTTATTACAGTCTTCACAGATTAATCTTAAATTATTAAAGTTCCAACATTGTTCCCATAATTCTTCTACAAGTCTTAAATCATCAACCCCGTATTTCTCTTTAGCCAATTTCTTAAAGAAAGCTTTAGGTATTTTATGGTCTACTGTTATTTCATTTCTTCTTATTTTTTTACCACATTTAGGGCAAATATAGTATTTACCTTTAAATCTATTTTTTACAGTTCTAGTAGTTACCAACTCTTTTTTAACTATATTAGCATAATTTTTGTCATCAAAGACACAATCTTTTCTTTTAACGATTGTGTCTTCTCCTTCTAATATCACATAACTGTCTTCTGTTTCCCCTATTATAGTAGCTTTTCTTACCTCATATCTTCTGTTACTCTTATTAAAAAATACATACCACTTTTTCATTCGGTTTCCCCCTTTAAATTTATCTTAATATTTTTCCATTATTAATTGTTTTAATTTATAAGCATTTACTAAATTAATACTATCTTCATTCATTTGATTTATTAAAGAATCACATTCATTAATTAATAAATCTTTATTTATATTGTTTATTATCATTTCTGTCATAATACCTAATTCGTAAGTAACTTGACATTCTTCTAATCCATAAGCTGAATTATCATAATAATTATTTAGGATATCTCCTGTTATATCGTTATATTCTTCTGTAAATTCACCTCTACTTTGTTTCGCTATTTCGATAGCCTGTTCCCTATCTGTATAACAAGTAGCACGATTAGAACCAAAATGCATACCTGTTAAAAATAATGTTAAACAAAGTAGTGTACAACCTATAAGTTTTAACCCTTTCTTCTCTTCTTTTATAAGTTGTTTCATAAAATTATTTTTACTCTTTTTATTTGTATTCTTATTCATATTACCCTCTCCTTTTCTTTATTATACTTATATTATACCATATTATCAAAGTGTTGTCAAGTGTTTAATATAATTTTTTCTTATTATTTCGTATTTTTTTAAACTTGGAAACGCTACTACAATTTCTCCAAATCTATCTATTATATCGTCTTCATTTATAAAAGACACTATCTCTCCAACTGCATCTTTAGGAACTCCTAGTACCTTTTCACACGCTTCTCTAAGAACAACTTTGTCTCCTTTATTCATTCCATCTTTATTATCTATTGTCTTTATAGGATTAAAATGTTTAGCCCAGACTTCAAATTTTTTGTGTTTATAAGATATTAATGGAGCTACTATTATATCTCCATCATCTATATCTATGTTAAACATATTTTCATCTTCTCTAGTCATAGTGACAATACAAAGATTGTCACTATTAGTTATTCTATAAACGTCACGACCACGCCCTATTATTACATCACCTATATTAAACATATATTACCCCTCCCCTTACTCTCCTAGCATTATTGAATAACGATTAACTAAATGTTGTATAAATTTAACATTAGAATTCATTGACGGACAGTTTGACTCATATATAAGGTCAGATTTTCCGTTAAGAAATATTCTTTTAACCTCTTCATAGATATTGCTAGGAACATCTACTCCGTATTTATTAAAAGCTTTATCAAATTTGTCCCCGTCAAATCCGTCTCTTCTTTCAAGAACATACACTAAACTTATTAAAGCACTTGTTACTCTATTTTTATCTGTCATTGATTCACCTATACTATAAAGATTTCTAGCACAATTTAAAAAGAATTCTTTTACATCAGTCGAATCTGCTTTAGGATTCATATGACTAAATATGTTAAAATTATTCAATGAACTAGCTATATTATAACTTTTTAATTCTAAAGCTAATTTAACTCCATACATTTTATCTTCGTTTGACATATTTGTTACAAGGTCAAGTACTGATGGAGTATTTGAAATACCAAATCCTTCATATCTCAAGTAACAATATTCATACATAGTTTTTTTGTCATTATTTGACTCCACAAAAGAAGCCTCTCTATTATTAATATCTCTACCATAAACTGTTTTATATATAGAATCAGAGAATATAAATCCTTTTTCATCTAAGGCAATTCTATTTAAACTAAAAGCTTGTTTCTTTAAGTATGCACTTAGAACTCCTTTTCTTAGTCTTAATTTCCCTAATTCTGTTTCTAAGTAATACCCTCTATTATCTCTTTTAATCATATCTCTAATAGGAGTAAAATCTTCTACTAAAAGTTTGAAGTGACTTAAACTTATATCTTTATAGAAAAGGAATCTTCTCACTCCTTTGTCTACTGCATAAGTCTTTGTATAAGGATTTAATTTTTTTATTCCTTTTGATACTACACTCATAATTTTTTGTTCTTTGTTCATATTACCCTCTCCTTCTTCTTTATTATACTTATATTATATCATATTTTAATAGTGTTGTCAAGTACTATTTAGAAATATCTTTAATTTTTTTATTAAAATATTCTCTACCTTTAGGAGTGATTAAAGTTTGTGTCCCTGCATGATTGTTTACAACAAATTCTCTTATCTTAAAGAATCCCTTTGATATACTTGTAGAATAAGGTTTTAAATTACCTCCATTATCTCTAAAAATATATTTATTGTTTATAAGAAACTCGATAAAATCTTTTTGTTTTATCTCCAATTCTTTAGCTGTATCTCTAAAGTTTAATAATAAATCTTTATCAACTAAATCATCAAAATATTTTGCTTTAGGAGACATTTCTCCGATAGTTTTTTGATGCTCTTTATTTTCTAATTGTAATCTTTCATTTTCCTCTACTTGCAATAATAAATGTTGCAATGCTTCCTTGTATGTAGTAGGCATCTTAGGTTCTTGCTCTTTAATGTACTTTTCCATTTCATTGAATTTACTAACATATTTAGCAGTAAATAGTATTCCTTTTTCTCCAGTAAGTTTATTTGCCAATATTTCACATCCCATTTTAGTACATTCATAACATTCCTTTTCTCTATTCATACTATCTTTGTAAGTATGTTTTATGAAATAATCAGATAGTGGTAGTTCTACCCCTATCTCTAAAGTTGGGATAATTCCAATAATTTTAGGATTTTCACATCCTTCTAGCATTCTTAATACATCTCTGTGTTTTTTCCCCATCATTTCCGCTACCTCGTAGCTTGGTATAGTTTGTATGTCACCAACAGATTCTTCACTTTTAAACATTTTTAAATCATTCATACTATCTTCTCCTTTCCTTATTATATTTATATTATAACACGTTTTAACAATGTTGTCAAGCATTATTTTGTATTTTTTAAAACTTTATAATAATTCATCTATATTCTTATTCAACTTTAACATACTCTCCTTCTTTCTTTATTCTTATATAGATAGATATATAGTTTAGATAGGTCGTAAATTTTTTACTTTTATCCGAAAATATATAGCATTTCCAACGGGTACAGCGATTTTCAATACTCGTAAATTTTTTATTTTTTTAAAATAGAATGGCTAAATTTCAACGTTTCTTAAAAATAATATAAAATTAGCACCCATATGAGTGCTAATAAAATAACTGATAGGTATTACATAAACCTTTATTTCCTTTAATTTTGTCTACTATTACCAAATTTGCTTTTTTTAAATTATTAACACATCTTGGTACGTTATCTGATGATATTCCTGTTAAATAAGATATATCTTCAAGAGTTACAGTTTGATTATTTGCCATTAAGTATCTTAAAGCAATAGCTACTTTTAAATCGTTATCCTTTATTATTTTTTGCATTTTTGCTACGAATAAATTTGTGTTTAAATGTACTATTTCTTTATTGTATTTCTCAAAATCAAAGTTATAAGCATAAAGTTCTGTAGGCTTTTTAGAACCGTCTATTTGTTGTTTTGTACTATATACTATATTTTTTTCTTTTAGATTTTTTAAAACTTTAGATATAGTCGGTTTACTTATTTTTAAGTATTCAGATATATCTTCTTTAGTAAAAAATTTTGTATTACATACTTTTAATAACGCCATTACAGTTAATTCTGTTCCAGTTAATACTTCTAACATAAATTTTTTTCCTTTCCCTTTTACTGTCTGATAATTTATTATATGCTTTTTTGTCAATCCCATTACTTTATTATCTAAAGATATATCTGGTAACACAAATATATCATCAGAAGTAATATTTTTATATTTACATTTTAAGCTACATAATTTCTGTCCTGTCTTTAAACAACAAGGTTTTATGAAAGAAGGATTTTCATATATACTTTTAACAACTTTTTTAATTTCATTCTTAGACAATCCTTCTTCGCAGTTACTATTAAACTCGTAAGCATACTGTAAAGCCTTGTGTTCGCTTAGGTTAGCGTATTTACAAACGCTAGATATAAACATCAATGATTCATTTCTAAACCCCTTAGAAGCTCCATGACGGACTATTTGATTAAAACAGAATAAGTCTTCTACATTGTCAACCGTCATATCAGTATTATTCTTTTTAAATTCTATTACCCTATGATTCTTTAAAGTTTTTAAATCATATCCTCTTATTGGATTTCCATTTGTAACAATGGAAGCATATTTATTTACTTTAAAGTTTTTAGTAAAAGGAACTCTTATTATCTGAGTACTGCTACAAGCCTTTATATCGGCTTCAAATAGGCTTGTAATATACCTATTGACCTCTACTATATCCTTAATAGGGTAAGAACCTTCTAGCTTAAAATATAAGTGCCAACCTCTACCACTATTGACAACCATGTGTGTGAATAACCCTATCCTTTTACACATATAATATATTTCTGATATAGGTAAATCTTCTTCGTCTATATCTACTACTATAACATTCCTATTTAATAAAAACTCTGTTTTATAAGCTTCTGTAACAGTTGTCGCTAATCCTATATAACAACTATTGTGTTTATACTTTTCTATTAAATTTAATCCTTCCTTATATGTATTAAAAAATACTTGTTTATTAAAATTGGTATTAGGATTATTAATCCAAAGATATCCTTTTTCAATATTGTTATTTTCTAATGTTGGAAGAATAAATTTTAAATAAGTTAATAATTTTTTTTCCATTACTTCTTCTCCCAGTTCGATATTCTAATTATATTATACCAAAAATTACTAATGTTGTCAAGTGGTTTATTCTTTTTCATTTAGATAAATTTTGCCAAATAAATCTAAGCAAAGCGATAAATTTAGCGAAAAATTTTCGGATATTCTTTTATCTCTTTTGTATCGAGATAATAATTCAAGTTGTTTTTTAAATGAGTTGCTTAATTCCTCATAGGTATATGGAATTTTTATAGTGTAACCATATCCTATACCTTCTTTATAAGTACTTTGAATAATCTCGGCAGAAGGGTAGTCCTCCCCAGTATATTCTTTATATACTTTTTCAAACATTAAAAATTTTTCATCTTTCATACTTGCATAATTCTTGCCGTCATAAGGACTTTTATATAAGTATCCTCCGTCTTCTGTTTTATTTAGAAAAGTCCAGTTAGAATAAAATCTTATCATACTATCAACTCCTTTTTTTTATTATACTATTATTATATCATATTATTATAATGTTGTCAAGTGTTTAAATAAAAAAATCATGCACTAGGCATGATTAAGTAGATCAGGAATAGTTAAATCTTTAAAGGTTGTATTTTCATTTATATCTGTTTCTAATAAAGTCAAGATAAATTCTATATACTTATATATTCTATTGGCATCTAACGTTCCCCTGAACCCTCTAAATTCTATTGTATCTTTATTAGTTAGATTTATCATTCTTCTTCTTCCGAATGATTCTGAACTAAAAATTATTTCATTGGCTATTCGTGTATCAATTTTTTTATCTTTATAAGTATAAAATTCTGCATATGGAGTTTCCCTTCCACAGAAATCTATAACATCTTTTTTATTGTTCTCTAAGAACATTATTATTTGTGGAAGTTTCTTTACAACTTCATCAGTTTTAGTAACATGAATGTGTAATCCACATCTGTCTGATACATACATTATTTTTTTTAATTCTGATGTTATTTGTTCTATAATTCCATTATTTTTCATAAATTCATAGCTTAAAGGATTAGTTATTGTTTCAAACCCATCCTCTAAAGAACCATCTCTTTCAAAACAACATAACGTTCTTGTACTTTCAGAAAACATTTTCTCTATACTTGGTCTTTCATCTTGGAAGGAGACTTCTTCATCTTCGTTTAAAGATGAATCTAAAGAGTATTCAGATTCTATTTCTAATCCAAAGAATATCCCATTCGAAGGATTACCATAGAGTTTTTTAGGAAAATCATGTTGGTTATGATATCCTCCGATGTTTGTGTTTTCAACATCTTTTTCCTTCATACAATCTCTGCATATTTCGTTGCAAATATCGTCTTCGTAAGCTAATTCTCCGCATTCACGACATATCATAAATTGGTATGATATACAGTCACAAATAAGTCCTCTAGTGTTTTTTATTTTTGCCATATGGGTAAGTTTCCCTTCTTCATACAATTCGTATCTTCTATGATATATGCACCAATATACTTTATTATCTTTTATAAGTTGTTCTAAGCAATCTATACACACAGGAGAAGATAAATCCTCTCCTGCTATATAAACCTCTGTAAATACTTCTTTACCACACTTACATTTTTTTCCCATACTAATCACCTCACTAAAATACTAAGTTTTCTTTAAATAAATCAAACCCACTAACTTTTTCTAAGTCTTTAAATGTAGGTCTCTCTGTTATACTGAATAAATGTTCTATATTTTCAATTAAAGCTAGGATAAATTCAATATAACCATAAACTCTTTTAGCATCCAGTGTTCCTGCAAAGCATCTAAATTCTATTGTGTGTTCATTAGTGAAGTTTATACACATATGTCTTCTTCCTTGAGGTCTTAAACATATTCTCTCGGCTTCATAGGCAGTTAATAAGTTTTCTTCTGTATAGAAATCACACCATTCTGTAAATGAATCATAAGTTCTTCTTGAAAAATCAACTATATCATTTTTATTGCTTTCTAAGAAAGATAAGATTAACGGCATAGCTTTTACAACTTCATCAGTTTTAGTAACATGAATGTGTAATCCACATCTGTCTGATGCATACATTTCATTACCTCTAAGAGTCTCTAATATATCTTCTACTACGAAGTTATTTCTCATAAATTCGTAACTCATAGGATAAGTTATTGTTTCAAAACCGTCATCTAAAGAACCGTCTTCTTCAAAATAAACTTTGTCTGAACCTACTTTATCTTGTACTGATAAGGCTATAAGATTTCTATCTAAATCACAATTATAATCTCTTTCAGATTCTATTTCTAATCCAAAGAATATCCCATTTGAAGGAGTTCCATGAAAATGTAATTCTTGACCATGATGATAGTGATAATATTTGATTACCTTTCTTTCTTCGTAACAATGACCACAAAGAACATCATCACCCATAACATATTCGTCTCCTTTTCTCATAGGTCTACCACATTCGTCACAAGTTATATAGTTTTCATCGAATGCTTCTTGACACATTACTCTACAATTATCGTAAACATCAGTTATTTCAACTCTATTTTCTATTGGTTCGTAATCTCTATGTTCTTCACAATAGAAGTATCTTTCATCTAAACAATCTACACAGAACCATTCTCCGTTTAATTTAACCATTTCATATCTATTTTCTTCTTTCCCACAAACTGAACACATCATTTTATTTTCCATTCTATCCTCTCCTTTTCTTTATTATACTTATATTATATCACATTATCAAAGTGTTGTCAAGTGTTTTTCTTGTTTTTCTTCTTTCCTACAAACTTAACATATCTATATCAACAGGTAAAAGTATTTTATCCATATCAAAATCATATTTAAAGAACCAACTTACACCACCTCTTGTTTTTGTTATCCTTTTATCGTTTTTATATTTTTTTATTTCTGTTGCTCTTTCTTTGAATTTATCAGAATATGCTTGTAAATCATTTATTGTCATATTTTCAATTACATATGTATTATAGATTATTTGCTTCATTTTTATTAATTTTAAATCTTCTCCTATGTATTCTTTAAATAATTCTTCAAAGGTATTCATTGCTTCACCTCGTATCCCGTAATTATAATCCCACTCTTTTATGAAAACATTGTTCCCTTGTTGTGTTGCATTGTATAAAACGATTATCATTCAATCACCTCCTTTTATATATATTATATCATATTATCAAAGCGTTGTCAAGTGTTTTTTAGATTTTATTCTTTTATTATTACAGGTATTATTATTGGTTTTTCTCGTGCAAAATAATCTATGAAATAACCAACATTCCCCATAATCCTTTTATCTTTTTTATATTTTTTTATATTTTGTAAATCTTCACAGAATGCTTTAGAAAGCGTTTCTATATCTTTTATTTCTTTATTTTTTATTGTATAAAAATCAGGATTTTCTTCTATTATTTCCATTTCTAAATACTCTAAATTCTTATCTCCATATTCTTTATAAAGTTTTTCTAATCTTTCTTCGTCTTTCCAATTTAAAATATGTCCGTACGCCCATTTGCTAATTATTATTCCATCAGTAGGTAATCCTATTTTTTGAATCGTGTAATCAAAAATTTTAATTATCATATTATCAACTCCTTTATTTCTTATTATACTTATATCGTATCATATTATTATACTGTTGTCAAGTGCTTTTCTAAAAAAAATTATTTTTTTTCACATTCACATTTAAGATTATTCTTTAGAACATTATTAAATCTTGTTATTTTCCTTTGTTCTCCACAAATATGCTCCAATATACAAGGCTTCATATATCCATTAAAAGACACTATCTTCCATTCATCATGGTATTTATCGGATAGTTTTTTACGAGCTTTCTCAAGCCTTATATCGTGTTTATATTGTTCTTCTTTAAGTGTTATTTTTTCTTTTAATTTAACAACTCTATCTTTTTCATCCTTGCATATATGGTTAACAAAGGGCAAAGTAGATATATATTTAATATTTCTCTTAAATACATACTCTTTACATTTAGGACATTTAAACCAAGCATAATAATCTTGATTATACTTTACTTCACTAGGTTTTAAATCATTTAATTCATTATCCCACCAAGTAGTCATTGAGGGATAAACTCCCTCAAAACTATTTGAATATTCTATCATTATTATCACCTCACAATTATTATATCATATAATTACATTGTTGTCAAGCTAAATTACATCAAATAATGGATTAGAATTTGATAACTCTTTAAGCTTATCCTTATCACTATTGAAGTAATGATTAAGAGTAGTTGTACTGCTAGAGTGTCCCAGTTCTTTTCTAACAACGTCTAAGTTCTCACTTGAACCATTTATCATTACTGATGAATGACAGGCTCTTAGGGCATGGGTATTGATTTTATCAAGTCCTGCATTAGTGGATACTTTGTTAATAATTCTAAGGATATCTCTTGAAGATATTTTTCTGCCTGTTTTAGATAAAAATAATATATCTCCATCTTTTGAAGTAGGTCTATAATTATTTATATAGTAATTTAAGTCTTCTAGTATCTTATTATTAAGATAAACTATTCTAGTCTTAGAAAACTTAACTCCACCTTCTTCTGTCCATCTAGTTAATATTGTTTCTCCTGTTTCTAGGTTAACATCTTGTATTCTTAGATATTCTAACTCTGAACATCTTAATCCATTAGATAATAATATAGCTACCATTAAATGATTTCTAAAAGATAATTTACTATCATTTTTATGACTATTTGTATACTTTAAAAGAGTGATAGCTTCGCCCTGATCTACTACTCTTTTATCTTTAACATTTCCGTTACTTCTAGGTATTGTCCTAGCAGTATTAGTAGTACAATACAGTTCTCCTATCATATAAGTGTACAATCTACTTAATACGGCTATTCTCTTATTTATAGTAGCCGATTTAAGTCCTTGTTTTTCTAGTTTAGATAACCATTTTATGGAGTATTCACTGCTTCTTATTTTGGCTATGTTCTCAAATGTAGCCTTTTCTGTATCTCCTTCAAACATATAATCTATCATTTCTTCTAGTATTGTTTTATAAGAAGATACAGTTAACTTCTGATTAGCACCTTGAATTTCTGCAAGATACTCTAAAAATAAATTTAAATCTTTATTCATTTTACCACCTTCTATACCACTTTAATATAGATTATCATTTTGTCTTCGTCTATACAGTCATAAACCCAATTAAAAAGACTTAATCTTTTATCTTTTTTATAATTCCTTAATTCTTTAATTCCTTCTCTTGTTTCTTTAAGATAATTGAAAATCTCTTTTCCATTTATATTTCTTAAATAATATCCGGCAAGAAAATATTTTTCAGCTTCTATGACTTTTAGTTCTCCTATATATTCTTCATATAAGTCTAGCATTTCTTTTTCTTTCCAAGAATAGCAAGGACTTATTATTTCATTATACCAAACAAATGGGCGGTCTCTTTTGACAGTCAATCTATTTATAGCTATAAACATATTATCACTCCTTTTCTTATTATATTATTATTATATCATATTATCATAATGTTGTCAAGAAATATTTTCTATTTTTTATATAAAAAACCTAGCAATAATGCTAGGCTTTATTAATTATCCTCTTAGTATTACATTGAATAATTCTGTTAAAGGTTTATCATCTAAGTTTAGCTTTGTAACCTCTTTAAATAAAGGTATAAATTGTTCTAAAATTGCCTCTTTACTTTCTTTATCTTCAACAGAGTATTCTATATTAGATAATCCGTCTACTAATACAACTGTATTCTTGCCCTCAGCTTCTGCATATTCATCGTAACAGTTGTCTATAGCCTCTCTAAAGCTATTCTCAAACTCTTTAGATTGAAGTTCTTGTGTTGCTAATGTCCTTTTAGTTTCTTCTGTCTCATGAACTGCTACAGCTCCAAAAAGACATATTAAACATATTGTTATTCCCATTACTGTAAAATATTTATTAATCATATTACCATCCCCCTTAATCTTCTAACATAAAATTTATTTCTGATATTGCCCACTCATAGCCAAACCATGCTAATTTATTTGCATCTAATTCTAATAATCTTGATTCTTCTTGCATGGATTCATTTAATATATTAAATATTTCATCCATATGTTTTATAAAGAATTTCTTTGTGTCAGTGTAGGATATAAGGCTTGTCACGATACCACTAGAACATCCATACATTGAAACATCTTGAATATATAATTTAGTCTCTTCTTCTCCTTCATCTTTTATTTTATCAAGAAGTTCTTCAATAACCTCTTTGAGCAAAGTGTTATCAGTCTCTTTTAATATTTTATTTAATCTTTCTTTTAACATATCCATAACCCCTTTCTAATAATCTATATAATTAGGATTTATTACTTTTTGTAACTCTTCTAGCATATTTGTTAAAGTTGTTCTATTTATTCTCTTAGCACTTTCTAAATAAGTTAATATTTTATTAGCACATTCAGTTCCATTTAGACAAGCTTCTTCTAAACTTCTTATTCCGTCCCAAGCTATATCTCTTTCATATTCAACTGTTTCCACACATTTTTCTGCTTTTCTTATAGGTTCTTCAACTGCTTTTCTTACATCATTACCTAGATTATCTTCTACATAATCTAAAATATCCTCTTCACCTCTAAGTACCACCAATTCATTATTAACAAATATATTCATATTACCAACCTCCCTTTATTTCTTATTATACTTATATTATATCATAAAATAATAGTGTTGTCAAGTACTTTTTAGAAAATAGCTAAGAAAATCTCTTAGCTATCTAACTCCTATACCGTTACAGAACGGGCAGTCTTCGTCTTGGTATATTCCAGTACCTTTACAGGCTTCACAACGTCTCTTAACTCCTAATCCTGCTTCATTTAGGTAATAAGTAACTCTCTTACCTGTTTCTGCATTACAGTTATAATAACTGTATTCATTAGTCCATTTTTCTAATTCTGCTTCACTAGATATAGTTAACCATGTAGGAGACATCCAAATCCCTTCAGGGTTCATTTTAGAAGGTAGCAAACCTACTCTTACACTACCTTCCTTTTTTATTAATCTTTTTATATCTGTTTTAGTTATTTTCTTCATATTACCAACTCCTTCATTTTTTATTATACTTATATTATATCATATTTTAACAATGTTGTCAAGAGGTTTTTAATATTCTTCGCTATAAATATCGTACCAAGTGTTATATGGATAATATCTTTCAAATATATGATACTTCCAATTATACTTATAGTCCTTGCCTTTAACGTTGTCTTCTGTTATAACCATTAACTCCTGTTCTTTATCAGAAGTAGTTATACCCATGATTCTTATAGCTTCACTATATCCCTTCCAGTGTCTGTCGTCTTTTATCTTAATTAACTCTATCTTCGTTACCTTGCTACATAAGCAGCCGTATTCAAACCCTAATGGTTTAGTTTTATATCTTGTTAACCTCTTGCTTAAAGCCTCGTATTCTTTTCTTATATCTAACATATTATCACCCTCCTATATTTTTATTAAGGGAAGTTGCCTTCCCTTATCTCTTATTATACTTATATTATATCATATTATAAGACTATTGTCAACTATTTTTGAAAAAAATCTAATATTTTTTGTGAAGTTTTATTTATAACATCTAAAGAATCTTTTAATTCTTTAAGTTCTTTGCCTCTGCTCCAACTTGCAACATAACCAAAGCTATAATCGTCTGTATTAAGTCCTAACCCTCTGCAAACTATATAAGCTATACTTTCTGCTTGAACTTCTTTAGTTCTTCTATCAATCCCATCATCAAGGTTACAATGTAATATACTGTGTGCTAATTCATGGATAATTGTTTTTAGCTTGTGAATATCGTCTAAAGATTCTTTTATATGAATATCGTTCATAAGAACATCGTAATATCCATTAGTAGAACCTTCATTTAGGCTTTTATCTATTGTTATAGCAACCTCTGTATTATTTAAAGCATAATTGATTAGGGATTTAATCTCATCACTATTCCCTTTTAATTCTGTTGCTAAAGAAGGTTTATCTCCTTCAACTTGAGTGATATCAAATACATTTCCTAATTTAAAGTATAAATGATTTTTTACCACTTCTTCTCCGTCTTCTTCTACTATTGTATTATATTTAACTGGGCAAAGTATCTTTAAGGCTTTAGCACCCTTCTTAATCTTAAACCCTAGTCTATTCCAAGTTGTAAAACTAGCAACTTGACCTGCATTAGGATTTTGTAGCATTATTAAAATTATGTTTCCATAACTGTAATTATGGAATTTGCTACAGAAGTCTAGGTATTCTTGATATTTACCACTTTCAAATACCTCTTTAACTCCACTTTCTAAATCTTGCATGAATTTATTAACCTCTTGTTTTTTTTGTCCTGTTTTTTTATATTTCATATTATCAACTCCCTTATTCTTTATTATATTTATATTATATCATATTATAAGGTTGTTGTCAAGTGATTTTAGAAAAAAAATAAAAAAAATATAGTGGAATAAATCCACTATACATTTAACTCTTTTATTTTGTCCTCTATTATTTGTTCTATAGGAGTACTATTGTCTTTGCTTATAATTGTTAATTCTATCCCTTCATTTACTACAGGTTTATTATCTATATAAGGTATAACGTATGCTTCATCATCTAAGCATAAAACATATTTTATATCCTCTGACCCAAACTCTAACCCTGTATAAAATATATCGTACATGGTTATAATTTCTTCTCTTATCACTTCATCTTTAAGTAGTTTTATATATTTATTCATTCTTATTCACTCCTTGATACGTATTTACTTCCATATTTTCCTTTATGAACTTACTTATAATTATATCACAAAATTGTTCAACGCTAATTGTTGTTGAATATTTTAATATATCTTCAATTAGAAATTCTATAAAATCATTTACTTCAATAGGCGTTAAGTCTGTTTCTTCAAAAACTATTCGTAAACATCCTTTTTCTTCAAATTTCAAAGTTATTGTACTTGTTTCCCTAAATGAATACCTAAATTCACTTGAGCCTTCTTCTGTATCGTTTACTAAATTTATATAAGTTAGAACATCGTCTCTAAACACTATTCGCATATTATTTATCTCCTTTCCCAAGATTTATCTTTTTTCTTAGATTTATTTTTTTTCTTAATTTTATCATACTATTACCTTCTTTCTCTATATTCTCTTAAAGAATTTCTTAAACAATGGATATTTTTCCAAGCTATATCAAATTCACGACTTCTTTTAAATATCCATTCGTTCCCTTCTTTTTCACTCTTAAAACCTAGCCAAGTTAAAGCACTAGCTAGATTTTCTGATTTAACTACTTTTATTTTCATGTTATCTACCTCCTTTAATAAGGTTAATTTTCTTTCTTAGATTTATTCTTTTTCTTAATTTTATCATACCATTACCTCCTTCTATTTTATCACACTTTAAGGTTGTTGTCAACCCTAAAGTGTTATTATTCTTCCAGTTGCTACTTCTTTAGCAACTAAGTTAGCAGTTCTATGACAAGTAGGACGATATCTTAAAAGTAAACTCTTGTTTAGTCTATTTCTCTTAGCTACCACCTTACCACATTCGCTACATATTATATGGTATTTATAAACTGGAGCAACAGGTACATTAACTACGCTATTATTAATAGCAACGACTGGATTAGCTTCTCTGTATTTCTTCATATAGTCTGTAGTTTTAGTTCTGCTATCATTTACTCCATACATTCTACAAAATCTTTTCCAGGTATCATTGTGTCCTACTGGTTTTCCGCAGTATATATTTGCTAATACATGAATTACTTCATGATGAATAGTATCTATAACATCGCTTTTTTCTCCGTATTCAAGATACTTTTTATTGAACGTAAACTTTACAGGCTTCCCGTTAGCATTTAGATAACTAACTTGCCCCAAAGTTCTAGTCATTCTGGAAGATATATTTATAGGAGTATTTTTTATATACTCTAAAATCAAGTCTCTATGTTCTTCTTTCATGCCCTCTACAAAACTCACCATTTCTTTTCTTATCATTTCTACCATATTATCAATCCCCCTTATTCTTTATTATACTTATATTATATCACATTATCAAAATGTTGTCAAGTGTTTTTTTAATTTTTTTTGAGAATTTTTAAGATAACCTTTGAGCTTTTTGTTAAAACTCTAATTTATCATTTAACCACAATTTGTAGTTTTTTACTGTAGCTAGTTTATAAGCCTCTTCCATCATTCCATCTACATCATCGCCTTCTTCATCTTCATGTCTTATAAAAACTTCTTGAATTAAAAAGTCCATAAATTCCTCAAAGTCTGGTTGGCTTTGTAAGTTTTTCTTTGTTATTTTCATTTTTAATCCCCCTTATTTTTTATTATATTTATATTATATCATATATTAATAACATTGTCAAGTATTATTTTTAAAGATACTAAAATTTTTATCATTCATTTTATAAAGATACTAAAATGATTATCATTTAATAAAGTTACTAAAATAGTCATCATCTCAAACATTATTTAACTATACTTAATATATCATCATTCTAAGCCTATTATCATTCTGTAATTTGATGTATTGTTAATATATATAGATATAATATTGTTTAAGTATTTCAATATACCTAAAATATCTCCGTATTTAGATTTTAAGCATATTGTAACACTTAAACAAGTAATTACATTAATACCAAAGGCTATGCTTTTACATAGCCCTCGATACCTGTAATTTACCGTCTCCGTTCTCTCTTGTAGTTATACTTATAATCTACCATATTTTATACACCTTTTCACCAGTCATAGTAAGTCTTCTTTCATCATAGTTAACTCTGTATAACCAACAATCGTTATCAATAACGTATTTATCTTGATAAGTGTAAAGATACATACCGCTTACTAATTCGACAAACTCATCAGTTAATGGAGTTTTATCTGCTAAAGCCTCTATGAAGTCTAATTTATCCATACGTTTATTTTCTACAAAGAAAGCTTGGAAATAGTCTTCAAAGTTATCAAAATAAAGTGCAGGGTCATCAACTATATCGTCATAAGAAGGTGATAAATCTTTTTTTACTTTTTCAGCAGATTTATAATTAAATTTTACATATTTTTTTGTGTTTGTGTCCCAATAATATCCGTAGTCATCATCCCATTCATCGTCATAGCTATAAGGATTAGAAAAACTTTTATTATAGTAATATTTATCCCAACTTCTAGGTTCATAAGATTCGTTAGAGAATATCCAACCTTCTTCTTTTTCTATGAAGTCTCCATATAATTCTATTTCTCCATTAGATTTAAGAATACAGAATTTACCGTTGCCCTTCATTTCTTTAGCTAAAACATCTTTATTATTAAGTCTCCATAAGCTAAATACATCATCTAATATAAATCTTTGTGTGTCACTCATTTTTTCTTCCCAAGCATATTTACCTATAATACCATTGTGAACGATACCTGATCCACAATTTATTTCAGTTTTTCTTAATTTTTTCAATTTGTTAGTTATTGGGAATGGATGGCAAGTTTCCTTACTTATTCCACCACTTGTTGAAATTCTAAAGTGCATTACTAAATTCTTTTCTTCAAGATGTTTATTATCCCAAAGTTCTTCTAGTCTTTCAATATATTTGTCTACATCAAAGAACCCTTTTTCTATGTGAACCTTATTATTGTCCACAAACATGAATCCTGCTCCGTCAGAATTATGAAGGAAACAGTTTTTTACATACTCTTCATTTAATTTATACCCTTTTTCTTTTACAGCTATTATACACATTCCACATCACTCCTTTTAATATCTCATTTCTTATTATACTTATATTATATCACAAATTAATACTGTTGTCAAGTCTTTTTTTGATTATTTTTAAAACTTTTTTATTTTTTTATTGACTTATAAACATAATGTAGTATAATAATATATGTAGTAAATAACAAGTGTACTTAATGTTTCACTTAAAGATAAAATTAATATTCCTTAAATTATATATTAAATTAATGTTACACTTGTTATTTATTCATTCTATTTATTATTGTTTATTTTTTACATTATTTTTACATAAAGTCGAAGGATTTTTTGAGTCCTCCCCTCTTTGTGCAAAATAAAGTCGAAGGATTTTTAGGGTCTTACCCCCTATTCATACTTATATTGTATCATAAATTAATAGTATTGTCAAGTGTTTTTTATATATTCCTATGATTTTTTTATTTTCTATGGAATTGAAAAATTTTTTCTATATGATTTTTTTTATTCTTATATAGGAAAATATTTTTCTTTTTAATTGAACACTTGAACATATGTTCATATACTGTCTCTTATACACATCTGACGCTGCCGACGATCTTACGCG
>OWIM01000016.1_pt1 | contig 111305 bp, 126 predicted proteins | sample 1732751 | NCBI WGS metagenome assembly OWIM01 (sample SAMN05065749, study PRJEB22554) | human gut metagenome | biome: ENVO:2100002; feature: ENVO:00000062; material: ENVO:00002003 | host: Homo sapiens | place: USA
CCTGCCGCAACAAGACCTGTGCCGACGGAGGGTATGACAGTGCATCGAAAACCGGCTATACCTGTTCTGCGGTCACTTATGCGGGACTGAGCTGTTATTCCTGCAAGGTTGACCCCTGTTACGGTTTGGAAAACAAGTCTTGCGACTATGGATGTCAGACTTACTACAGCCAGTGTTCCTCTAAATGCCAATCTTGCAAAACTTGCTCTAAGGTTTGCGAAAGCGGCTACTCCACCACGGCATGTACGTCGTCACAGGTAATCGTTGACAGCTCTAAAAAGAATGAGTGCGGCGATACCTGCTATAAATGCAGAGCCAAAGATGACAACTGCCCGTCCGGTTATCAGGCTTCGGCTTGCTCGTCAACTCAGGTTCAGACCGGAACCCAAAAGACGGAAGCGGGTTCGACCTGTTACGCCTGCCGGGCCAAAACCTGTACCGACTATAACAGCGCTTATGTCTCCAGTATTCCGTCAGGACAAACCTGTACGACGGTTACCTCGTCAACAGTTGGAGGTTTAACCTGTTACAAAGATTGTAAAGCGGCTAACCTGACCTGCGAAGATTGGGTTAAAGCTAACTATCCTGACTTCAGCATATCTACCGGCGGCTCTTATGTTTCGGGCAGCGGCAAGGTAATGCTGACCGGAAATGTTACCACGACAAGTCCCGTTACCATCAGCGGAATGGTTGTCGGACCGGCTTACTTTAACTATGATAAATGTAAAGCCAAGAGTACGCCGACGATTTCCGTTACCAATATTGACTATGACGGTGTTACCTTGAACGGTGGTACGTTGGCAAACATCAATGTTGAGTACGATCCGGTTTCATATACCGAAAATGGCTCGAATCACAATATGTGCCAGTATTATGGATATTGTAACACTTCAATGGACTCATATACGGCGCAGAATTTTTATAATAGCATCAAAAGTTCATTGGGCTACTCAGGTTGCTACAATTATGGCGACATCTGTTCTGTCCTGCAATCGTCAACCGGGTGTGTAGAGTATAATAACAATGTCCAGAGTTGCGATACGATGTCTTACAGCAGCTGCAGCTGCTCGGCCGCAGCGCAGGCGCTGTGCTACAGTTCATATCTGCGCAATTTGTGCAAAAACAATGAGCATTCGGCCGTAGCCGGAAACGGGACGTTAAAAGATTCCAAGATTAACTCCCAAAAACGGAATATGGATGTGGTTGTATATCCGGAAGGTGGTACCTTGACAATTGAGGGAACCGTTAGCGTATACGGCTTGTCGCGCTCAACGCCGCTGCGTATTGGTGACAATGCTTATACGAATACCGCAATTTCAAGACGCTCGGCCAAATTGATCATTAACGGCACCTTGGAACTGCTGGCCGGCAGAGATTTGTACTACTCGGCAAACGGTCAGGTTATCGTAAACGCTTCAGGTACTCTGAAAATTACCTACGGCGAGTGGGGCGGTATTATGTTTAACTATGCCTCCAGCAGCCTGCCGATGGAAGTTTACGGTAAACTTGATATTTCTTCCAACGGTTCCGGCGGCAAGTATGCCAATGACCTTGAATTTACTTGGAACGGTAAAGGTATCCTTAAAGCCCGCAGTGGCTCCTGCATTAAGTTGCAGAACGGCGGCGGCGGAAGCAACGGCGGTTCCGGTACGTTCAGCTTTGAATCGGGAGCCCAGCTCAGTATGAAAGGCAGCTGTAAGAAAGCAAGCAGTTCGGGAAGCTATACAGTCAAAGATAACCCGAGCAACACTTTGTACGGCGCATTTACCTCTCATCCGAGCGGATTTAGCGGCTCTTGCTCAAACTGCTATTAAACGCAGACCGTAAAACAACAAAACCCCGGACTCAACATCCGGGGTTTTGCCTTTGCAAAAAACTAATCTTCGCGTGGTTTGGCAATCTGTTCGACGTCACTCGGAAAGTTAACGTCCAGAAATTTATTGTCGTCACTTATTTCCACCAAATTGGTGTAATCGGAATGCTCCATAAAGACCGGCCGTATCATGGCATTTTCGGGAACAATGTCCGCCTTGTCGAACAATGCGCTTCCCCACAAAACGGGGTTTGACTTTTGTCCGTGATGAGTAAACATACATAACTGTTTTTCCTGTCCGCGTTTAAAGGAGGCAATTAACAGGTTGATGTCTTTTTCCGTAATATTGGGCATATCCGCAGGTATGATAACGGCACCTTCGCAAAAACTGGGAATGGATTTGAGCCCCAGAGCGATAGAGGTTTTAATGCCGGAACGGTAAGCCGGATTATAAAGAATATTGACGTCGATGTTTTCCAATATCTCCTGCATTTCGGCATCGTGATAGCCGGTAACGACAAACACCGGACTGGCTTCCGAGCGGATGGCGGCATTGACGGCGTGCATAAACAACGGCAGTCCGTCTTTTGTTTCGACCATAAGCTTGTTGCGGCCGCTTCGGCTGCCGATTCCCGCCGCCAAAACGACGGCACCGACGTTAGCGTGTTCTGCCGTGTTGCCTTGGTTATGGGCCATAATCAAAGAAGATTTGTATTTGGCGTCAAGTTTGCCGCCGTTTGCCAGAAAAACGCTTTGATGCCGTGAGAAGTCAAATTTGTTAAGCTTGTCTGCATATATGGCTTGTTTGATATAGCGGTTAATCATTGAAATGTCCGCTTTATCATAGTCATAGGGTAAAACGATTATTTTCTGTTTTCTTTTTTCGGCAATCAACAAATCAGAGGCTCCGATTTGAGGAATATGCTGACTGACAATCTCATCGACGATTTTATTTATTGCCGCCGGCAGAACGTCGCTTTCGCAGGAAGTCGGAGCGCCGCCGAGAATAAAGATGATGTCGTGTGCGGTATTGAGGGCGTTTTGCAGTGCATCGGCAACCGCTTCAACGTCATATGCGGCGTTGAACTCGTCAATAAAGTCTAGCTGTAAGGAGGCGAATTCTTTTACCAAACGCTTTACAACATTGGTAAAATGACGGGTTTCTTCTTTTGTGTCCTGCACTTTGGCATAAATCAGGCCAACCTTTAAAGGGGCAAACGGGACGGTTGAAATAAGTTCTGAATTTCCCGACAGCCTGAAGATTAGGTCATCGACCTCGGCCTGGGGAATAATCGGCAGGGTCAGTTCCAGCGCGGCGATAACCTCGCCTTCTTTTACCTGAGAATAAGGCTCAATCGTGTTCAGTATGATGTTTGGATGAAGCCTGTTGAATTTGGCGACCCGGTCTTCATTGTTGACGAATATGCCGTTAACGGTGGAAATAATGCGGCATATTCCCTGTTCGTCAATCGTATAAGCGGAATTGTCTCCGCAGAGCTTTGCCGCAATAATGCCGAGCGCCGTTTGGTAACTGATGTCGCCGTCGTCCATAACGGCACCGAAAATACGGCGGACGTCATGCATTTTGAAAATAAGGATGTCTTCCTTCGTAAGGGCATGGCCTTTTTCATAAATCTTGGAGCCGAATTTGATAGGGGCAAACAAACGTACGTTTTCAGCCAGATTGATGTCAAACTCTTCGCATTTCATCACATAATCCTGCATATTTGATGGTTAAAAGACAGTATAATGAAATAAGTTTAACAAAAATAAAAGAAAGGGAAAGAATTTAATTCCTCTCCCTTTCTTTTATTTAGAACGTATGCCTGCCGACAATCAGGTGTCCCTGATATATCCGAACAAAGGCGCCGTTTCCGGTGACATCCACCACGACCTTCTGCATTTTGCGGTTGGTAACGGCATTGTAGGATTTTTTGTCACCGTAGCGGGTCTTGTCCACCCGGTCATATGCAATCCAACCCTCTCCGTCATATTGAAATACGTCAATATAACGGCCGTTGTTTTGTAATCTTAACGTACCGAGTTGTACGGAATACGTATACGTGGTACGGGAAGATTTGTTAACCAGAGCGCCGGAATTGCGGTCAATCCGCGATGTTACCGGGCCGGCAGCATTTACGAACCTTTCAACCTGGCGCAGAGCTCTTACTGAGTTGTCACCGGTTTCAATAACTGTTGCACATGATGTCATTGTGAGCATCATAATGCAGAGAAAAAATAAGTTTTTCATATTTTTTGTTTTTTTAATAATTATCTTAATAAGTTGTGTCAATGAATTAATTATAGCAAATTTTGGACTTTATGTCCAGATTAAAGAAAACGTCCGTTATAAGACATATTTACAGCCGTACAGAAATGTTATATCATCAATCGGATTAAATCAGACTTGATGAGGATATAATGGAAAATCAAGAATACAATGACTTTGACATTGCCGCGATGAGCGAAGCGGTTAAAATGTCCGGCACGGCATTAACTCAGGGGCAGCAGCCCAGCGGCGGACCTTTCGGTGCCGCAATATATAAAAACGGCAAATTGATTGCCGCAAGCTATAACCATGTTCTGTCCGACAATGATCCTTCGGCGCATGGCGAGGTGTATACCATACGTGAAGCCTGCAAAGCCTTGAATACCTGGGATTTGTCAGACTGCGTGCTCTATACCAGCTGCGAGCCTTGTCCGATGTGTCTGATGACCAGCAAGTGGGCCAACATCGGCAAAATTTATTTTGCAGCAACGCGAAAAGACGCGGCGGAAATCGGTTTCCGGGATGATGAACTTTATGAAATGCTAAAGCCCGGCGTTTATGGAATTCAGATTAAAGAATGCCGGGACGAAGCCGTACGCATAATGCGGGAATGGCATCATCGTTTTGGCGCGGACAGCCAATACTGAAAAAAGGGGAAAGCTTTATGTTTTCCCCTTTTTTGTTTGTTCTGCAGCCTTATTTTTTGGCATTGATAATTTTTAAGGCATCATCCAACGTCGGTTCCTTGTCTTTAAACTCTTTAGGCAGGGCATAATTGGTTTTGCCGCACTTCAGATACGGACCGTAACGGCCGCTCATTAAGACAATGTCCTGTTTGTTGGCCGGATTAATGCCGAGAGATTTGCCCTGAGGACGCTCTGCAACATTGGCCAGAATCTGCTGAGCGCGTTCCAAGGTGATGTTAAAGATGTTGTCAGTGCCCGTCAGAGACTTTGATTTGCCGCCTTGCTTGATGTAGGGGCCGAACTTGCCGACGTTGACCTGTATTCCTTCTCCGAGGTCAAAGGGCAGACTGAGCAGCCGCGTGGCTTGCTCAAGCGTCAACTCTTCCGGAGCAATGTTTTTCGGCAATGCCGAACGCTTGGGCTTTTCCGTCGTTGCCGTAGCGTCTTCACCGAGCTGCAAATAAAAACCGTAAGGGCCTTTTTTGAGATAAATGTTCATCCCGTTCATTTCGCCGATGACTTTTTCCTCTCCGGGTTTTACCTGAGGCGTTGCCGCCGCTTCTTCGTCCGAAGTGTCAACCAAAGGTTTGGTATATTTGCATTCCGGATAATTGGAGCAGCCGATAAATGCGCCGAATTTGCCCAGTTTGATGCTCAGACGGCCTTTGCCGCATTCCGGACATACTCTCGGATCGCTTCCGTCCTCGCGCGGCGGGAACAGGTGGAACGACAACACTTCGTCAATCTTGTCGATAACTTCGCTGATTTGCAGCGGCTTGACGGCATCAATGTTTTTAATGAACTTAACCCAGAAACCGCCCAGCAGCTTTTTCCATTCCATTTCGCCGGCAGAAACGTTATCCAGATATTCTTCCAGCTGTGCCGTAAAGTCGTATTCCACATACTTTTTGAAAAAGTTTTCCAAAAAGACGGTCACAATGCGGCCGCGGTCTTCTGGAATAAAACGCAGTTTTTCAACCCGAACGTATTTTCGTTCCTGCAATACCGCAATAATGGAAGCATAAGTGGACGGGCGTCCGATTCCCAGTTCTTCCAGTTTTTTCACCAGACTGGCTTCGGTAAAACGCGGCGGCGGCGTAGTAAAGTGTTGTTCCGGCGTAATTTCGCCTTTGTCGACGGCTTCGCCGACGGTTACGTTGGGCAGAATGCGGTTTTCGTCATCATCGTCGCTGTCGTCTTTGCTTTCCTGATACAGCTTGAGAAAACCGTCAAATTCGATTACCTGGCCGTTGGCGCGCAGCATAATTTTGGTATCGGCGGAAACCGCGTCGATGACTACTTTGTCCAAAACCGCAGGGTTCATCTGGCAGGCAACGGTACGTTTCCATATAAGCTCATACAGCTTATATCCGTCAGTGTCGAGTTTTGCTTCCATTTTCTTCGGCGTATTCATAACGTCCGAGGGACGGATGGCCTCGTGCGCTTCCTGAGCGTTTTTCGACTTGGTTTTATATTCTTTTGCCGATTTGGGCAGGTAAGCTTCGCCAAAATATTTCAAAATTGCATCTCGGCAGGCGCTGACGGCTTCTTGCGATAGGTTGACGGCATCGGTACGCATATAAGTGATATAACCGTCTTCATAAAGTTTTTGTGCCACCTGCATGGTCTTCTTTGCCGAAAAGCGAAGTTTTCGGGCGGCTTCCTGCTGCAAAGTGGAGGTGGTAAACGGCGGCGCCGGATAGCGGTTGGCCTTTTTACGCTCGACATTGGCGATACTAAAGTCCTGCGCCTCAATTTTTGCTTTGGCTTCTAAAGCTTTGGCCTCGGTGTTGATGTCAAATTTTTCGAGTTTTTTGCCGTCCAGCTGAATAAGATGTGATTTGATTAACGCTTTGGTCTGGGTAAACAGCTCGGCGTCAATGGTCCAGTATTCCTCGGCTTTAAATCTTTCTATTTCGTTTTCGCGTTCGCAAACCAACCGCAGAGCCACAGACTGAACGCGGCCCGCTGATTTTGAGCCCGGAAGCTTGCGCCACAAAACCGGAGACAGCGTAAAGCCGACCAAATAGTCAAGCGCCCGTCGAGCCATGTAGGCGGAAACCAGATTATCGTCAATCTGGCGAGGATTCTTTATCGCTTCGGTGACTGCCGATTTTGTAATCTCATGAAAAACCACGCGTTCGATTTTTTTGTCTTTAAGCAGTTTTTTTGCTTTTAATTCTTCCAAAATATGCCATGCAATTGCCTCTCCCTCCCTATCCGGGTCGGATGCGAGAACAATCGTGTCTGCTTCTTTGACCGCTTTGACGATGTCTTGGAGTCTTTTTTTGCCGCCTGGGCTGAGTTCCCAGGTCATTGCAAAATCTTCGTCAGGCAAAACCGAACCGTCTTTGCTGGGCAGGTCTCTGATATGTCCGAAACTCGCCAGAACCTGATAATCTTTACCCAGATATTTATTGATTGTTTTGGCTTTTGCCGGAGATTCTACAATAACTAATTTCATCGCGCTTCCTACTGGTTTATTTTACGAGAGCCACTTTGTTGCCCGGTTGCCGGACGATTTTTCCGCTGAGCTCCAGTTCCAAAAGCTCTAGGGAAACCGTTGCCGCATCCAGCCCGCTGGCTCTGATAATCTCGTCCACATATACCCCACTATGGTTAAGATAGTCAATAATTTTTGTTTTTTCAGTTTTTTGTGGGCACAAATCGGTTTCTAAAAGTGTCAGTTCCGGCTGTTTTCCTGATTTTTTTGCCGCCCGGGTGTTATAGCTTCTTTGTTGAAGAACCCTCTGCCGGTTGTTTCTTCCGAGTATTTCCAAAATGTCGTCGGCACTCTCGGCCAGATTGGCACCGTCTTTGATTAATTTGTTAGGGCCGGACGAACGCCCTTCGGTCGGAGCGCCGGGAATGGCAAAAATGTCTTTGCCCTGTTCCAGGGCAAGCCGTGCCGTAATCAGGGAACCCGAATTCAAGGTGGCTTCTACCACCAGCGTTCCCAGGCCAAGTCCGGCAACAATTCGGTTACGCCGCGGAAAGTTGGCGGCGTTGGGCTGCGTCCCCAGCGGAAATTCTGAAACGATGACGCCGTTCTGCTTTATCTGTTCGTATAATGAAGCGTTTTCCGCAGGGTAGGGAACATCGACGCCGGTTCCCAAAACGGCAGCTGTCGGACCGCATTGCTCCTTTGCATACATCGCTCCTTTGTGTGCCGCGGCGTCAATGCCTCTTGCCATGCCCGAAACGATGAGAACGTCGTTGTTGGTCAGGTCATAAGCGATTCGCGACGCGGTTTTGCGCCCGTTGATACTGGCATTGCGGGCTCCCACGATGGAAAAGGCCAGCGGATTGTTCAACAGCGAAACGTTGCCCGCGGCATACAAAAGCGGAGGCGCGTCTTCCATTTGCCGAAGGTTGTCCGGATAGTCCTGATCTTTATAAAGCAGAATGCGGATTCCCTTGTCTTCCGCACGTTTCAATTCCAACTCGGCCTCCCTGCGGGAAAACGGCTTCAGCTTTTTATGTTTGGGCAGCGCCTGCAAAGCTTCTGCGGCTGAATGATACAGCTCCAGCAGTTTGTAAAAGGTCACCGGTCCTACGTTTTCCGAATTTATCAGTTGCAGGCAGTCCAGTATTTCTTCCGTGCGTGCCAAACTTTTTCCTTAACTTTTTTTGAGTTTGATTTTGCTTTCTTCGCCTTTAATCAGACGTCGTATGTTGGCATGATGGCGAACCAGAACCAGTAAAGCGATAGCCGAGTAAAAAACGGCGTAAACCGGTTCAACCAGAAAGAATGCGTATACCGGCACCAAAACCGCCGCCGTGATTGCCGACAGAGAAGAATATTTAAAGGTGAAGGCCATAACCAGCCAGGTCAGCAGGGCCAGCAGGGCCAGCAGCGGATTGGTCGCCAGAATAAAACCGAACGTAGAGGCAACGCCTTTGCCGCCCTTAAATTTAAGCCATATCGGAAAATTATGGCCCAAAACGCCCATTGTTCCCGCAATCAGGCTGGCCATAACGTTGGTGGTGGTCATAAAACCACAAAAGACATAAGGTTCCGGAGCAACCAGTTTATATGCGGCAAAGGCGGCAATACCTGCTTTTGAGGCGTCCAGCAGGATTGTCAGCAGGGCAAGGAACTTGCTGCCCGTCCGCAGCACGTTGGTCGCGCCGATGTTGCCGGAGCCTATTTTGCGAATGTCGCCGTAGCCCGCCAAAAAGCACAAAACCAGACCAAACGGAATGGAACCCAGAAGATATCCGCCGATTCCCCATAATGCAAAAACAGTCGATATTGCCATCACGTCTTCCTTATATTTAAAAGTTCAAACTAATTTTCTTCATAAACTTTTCAGTCCGGTTTGGCAACCCTCAATTTGATTTGCGGTATTTTCATCAACAAAGTTTTTTAGCGTAACCTTCAAATATTTGGTGACAAACCGTTTAAATTCGGTAATATTGAAAAAAATTAATATGTAAGAGTCCGTAATGAAACCTGTTTATAAAAGAATTTTGCTCAAGCTTTCCGGCGAAGGACTGATGGGCGACAAAAGTTTCGGTATGTCGGCTGACATCATCAAAGGTCTGGCAGAACAGATAAAGGCCGTACACGATTGCGGCGTGGAGGTCTGCATCGTTGTCGGCGGCGGCAACATTTTCCGCGGCGCCAAAGAGGCTTCCAAGGGGATGAACCGTACCGTTGCCGATCATGTCGGAATGCTGGCTACGGTTATGAACGCTCTTTACATCCAAAATGCGCTGGAAGAAATCGGTGCGCCGGCACGGGTGCTTTCCGGCCTCAATATTCCCGAAGTTTGTGAGCATTACATATATCGCCGGGCTTTGTGCCATTTGGAAAAAGGCCGTGTCGTCATTTTTGCGGCCGGTACCGGAAATCCTTATTTTACGACGGACACCGGCGCTGCGCTCCGGGCATCCGAAATGCAGTGCGATGTTATTCTCAAAGCCACTCAGGTTGACGGCGTTTACGATTCTGACCCCAAAACCAATCCCCGGGCTAAAAAGTTTGAGGCCGTCAGTTTTGACGAGGTTATCACCCGCCAGCTCAAAGTCATGGACACTGCCGCAGTGGCTCTGGCACGCGAAAACAATATTCCCATTGTCGTCTTTTCTCAGCATGCGCCGGATTCTCTGGCGCAGGTCGTTTCCGGCAAGGGGAGCTTTACCATAATCAAAAAAGAGGTATAAATATGTCTGATTTTAATACGATTAAGAACGACACCAAAACCCGGATGGAAAAAACCATCGAAACCCTGAAAGGTGACTTCGGCAGCCTGCGTGCCGGCAGGGCTCACGTCAGCCTGTTGGACGGCATTATGGTCGAGGCTTACGGCTCTCCCACGCCGTTGGCACAAGTCGGCACCATTTCCGTGCCCGATGCCCGTACGCTCTCTGTCAGCGTTTGGGACCGCGGACTGGCCAAAGCGGTAGAAAAGGCGATAATGGAGTCCGACCTGGGGTTAAATCCGGCTTCGGACGGCCAGCTGATTCGTATTCCGATTCCTCCTTTGTCCGAGGAGCGTCGTAAAGAGCTTACCAAAATTGCCGGCAAATATGCCGAGCAGAATAAAGTCGCCATCCGTAACATTCGTCGTGATGCGTTGGATGAAATCAAAAAGCTTAAAAAAGACAACTCTATTTCCGAAGATGACGAAAAACGTTTTGAAAATGAAGTTCAGAAACTGACGGACGATTCAATCAAGAAGATTGAGGAGCTGCTGGTTCAAAAAGAAAAAGACATCATGCAAGTGTAAGAGGTTTTTGTTTTGACTGATTCGACGAACAAACTGCAGCATATTGCCATTATTATGGACGGGAACGGACGCTGGGCCAAAAAACGGGGCCTGCCCCGTTCCGTAGGACACAAAAAAGGGGCCGAAGTCGTTAAGGAAATCACCCGGGCCGCTGGCGAACTCGGTGTCAAATATCTTACGTTGTATGCTTTTTCCACCGAAAACTGGCAGCGGGATCCGGAAGAAGTCGCAACTCTGATGGGGCTGTTGCGTGACTATTTGAAATCCGATTTGAAAGAGATTCAGGAAAACGGCGTCCGCATAATTTTTATCGGCGAACGTCAAATGCTGGATGCCGACATCGTGGAGCAAATGGCTAAAATTGAGGCTGAAACCGCTCACAACGACAAAATGACCCTGTGTATTGCAATCAGTTACGGCGCCCGACAGGAAATTGTCAATGCTGCCCGGAAGATTGCCGTTTTGGCCCGCAGGGGGGATATTTTGCCCGAAGATGTTGATATTAAAATGTTTTCGGATATGCTCTATACCAAAGATGTTCCCGATCCTGATCTTGTCATTCGCACCAGCGGAGAGCAGCGCATCAGCAATTATCTTTTGTGGCAGATTGCCTATGCCGAATTTTTCTTTACCCCGACTTTGTGGCCGGATTTCGGCAAAGAAGAGTTGGAACGGATTATTAATGACTTTAACACCAGGGAGAGAAGATATGGAAAAGTCTAAGTTAAACTCGCTTGTCAAACGTATTGTCACCGCTCTGGTTTTGGTTCCTCTCACTGTATCCTGCTTATGGGCCGGCTATCCTTTTGTTCAGCTGTTGGCAATGACTTTCGGTTCTATGCTCGCGTGGGAATGGGCGCACATGGTTCCCAATCAGCGGGGCGCTTTTTATGCCACGCTTTACACCGTTGTTTTGGCGGTAGCCGTTATGCTCGGGTCTTGGACGGCCTATTTTATCGTGCTGTTTGCAGGAGTTGTTTTGGCTTGGATAAAATCCGGCGACGAAAACCGGCGCAATCTTCTGGTGCTTGGCGTCCCTTATATTTCCATCGGCGTCGGCTCTGTCATCTGGTTGTACGAGTTGGTCGGTTTCTTGGTAACCTTTTGGTTCTTGCTGGTTGTTTGGGCCGTCGACATCGGTGGTTTTGTCGTCGGCTGCAATCTGAAAGGGCCTAAGCTCGCTCCCAAAATCAGCCCTAACAAAACCTGGTCGGGTCTGATTGGCGGTGTTCTGTTCTCAGTCGTCACAAGCATAATCTTCTGTTATTTTATCGGCGCTTCGCAGCACAATCTTTTCTACGGCGTGCTGGCGGCAATGATAGCTGTTGTGGCTCAGATTGGCGATTTGGTTGAATCTCATATCAAACGCAGTTTGAATTTGAAAGATTCCAGCGATTTAATTCCCGGACACGGCGGAGTCTTTGACCGTGTGGACGGCCTGATTTTTGCGGCGCCGTTGGTCTTTTTGTTGTTTAAGTATGCTTTGTTTTTAATGTAAAGGTATTGTTATTATGGAATGGTTGATTAATGCGGTCTATTATGTCGTCCCGTTTATCGTCTTATTAGGTGTTTTGGTATTTGTTCACGAACTTGGCCACTATCTTATGGCCAAGTTTACCGGCGTTAAGGTTGACGAGTTTTCAATCGGATTCGGCAAAAAGCTCTGGGGTTTTACCGACCGTTCCGGTACCGAATGGAAAATTTGCGCGATTCCTTTAGGCGGATACTGCAAATTCTTGGGTGATGGCGATGCCGCCAGTTCAACGGATGAAAGCGCCTCGGTTGCGGAAGAGGACAAAAAGTATGCTTTCGCTTTTCAAAACCCGTTTAAAAAGCTGGCCATAGTTATTGCCGGGCCTGCTGCCAACTACGTGTTTGCCATATTGGTTTTTGCCGGTGTCTTTTTCTTTTTGGGAAAAGTGGACTTTCCGGCCGTGGTCGGCGAGGTCATTAAAGGCGGTGCTGCCGAACAGGCTGGCGTCTTGGCCGGAGACCGTATTCTCAAAGTTAACGGAAAGGCTGTCAACAGTTTTGCCGAAGTTCGTCAGGAAGTTGATATGAATACCGCTGAAAAAGTCAGCCTCGAAATCAAGCGCGGCGAACAGTTTATCACTCTTTCTTTTCCGCTGAAAGTCATTCCTCTGGAAGAAGAAGTCAACCAGCCTGCCGAGCCCAAAGCCATGCTGGGGATTCGCTCTGTAAATATCGTAGAGGTTCAGCCCAGTCAGATATCTTTGGCGGCCGCGTTCCGCGATGCAACTCTGGAGACCTGGCGCATAACCGAAATGACGCTGCGCGGTGTCGGCCAGATGATTACCGGCAAGCGCGATGCGGACGAGGTTGGGGGCATCATCCGTATAGCCGAGATGTCGGGAGACATCAGCAAACAAAGCGGATTTCTTGATTTACTTATTTTTGCAGCCTTGTTGTCAATCAATTTGGGGCTGATTAACCTCTTTCCGATTCCTTTGCTCGACGGTGGTCACGTCGTGATTTACCTCATTGAGATTGTGACCGGCAAAGAGCTGAACGAAACAGTCAAAGACTATGTTTTCAAGTTCGGATTGTTCTTGATTATCTCTTTGATGGTATTTGCGACTTATAATGATTTTGCACGTTTGTTTCACAGATGGTTCTCCTAAACCGGAGCTCCACCGTTAACTACAATAAGGATTTGTGAACATGAAAATGTTAAAAATATGGACTATGCTGATTGTACTGCTAGCCGCTTTTGAAGTCCGCGCTGCCTCCGTTTATGTTCGGGATATCAAAGTCGAAGGTTTGGAACGCGTTGAAGTGGAGACCGTTCTTTCTTATGTTGACATAAAAAAGAACACCATTATTGATGATGCCAAAATGGATGCCTCCCTGAAACAGCTTTATGCTACCGGCCTGTTCAACGATGTTTCTCTTAATATGAAAAACGATGGGTTGCTGATAATCAAAGTGGCTGAAAATCCTATTATTAACAAGGTTCTGTTCGACGGCAACGATAAGGTCGATGACGAAATGCTCAAAGGCGAATTGCAGTTGGCTCCCCGGTCGACTTATTCTCGCGCCAAAGTTCAGGAAGATGTTCAGCGTATCCTTGAAATTTACAAACGTACCGGGCGTTATGCCGTAGTTGTCGAACCTCAGATTATTGAACGCGATCAAAATCGTGTCGATTTGATTTTTAAAATTGACGAAGGCCCTCTGGCCTCTATTAATAAAGTCAATTTCGTCGGCAACAAACATTATTCCGACGATGACCTGCAATCGGAAATTATGAGCAAAGAGAGCCGTTGGTATCGTATCTTTTCTTCTGCTGAAAATTATGATTCAGAAAAAACAAATTACGACAAGGAACTGTTGCGCCGTTTTTACTTTAAGCGCGGTTATGCCGATTTCCGTGTCGTATCTGCCGTTGCCGAACTGAGTCCGGATAAAAAGTCTTTTGTGCTGACCTTTGTGCTGGACGAAGGAAAACGTTATAAAATCCGCAGCCTTGACATAACCTCGGATATTGCCGATGTTGACACCGCGGCGCTCAAACCGGCGGTCCAGCTGGAAACCGGTGATTGGTATAATGCCGATAAGGTGGAAAAATCAGTCACGGCGCTGACCGACGAACTGGGCAAAAAAGGTTTTGCTTTTGTAGATGTTGAACCTGAAATGACAAAAGATACCGCTGCCGGTGAAATTGCTTTGACATTCCATGTCAAGGAAGGCGAACGTATTTTCGTCGACCGCATTAACATTACCGGCAACACCAGAACATATGACAAAGTTATTCGCCGCGAATTTCGTATTGACGAAGGCGATGCTTTCAACGTTTCCAAAATTAAAGATTCGCGCCGTAACGTCGAAAATCTTGACTACTTCAGCAAAGTCAATATTGAAACGATGCCAAAAGATGACAATAAGGCCGACATCAATGTTGATGTTGAAGAAAAATCAACCGGTTATTTCAATGTCGGCGTCGGCTACTCTACTGTTAACGGCGCTCTGGTTCGCACCGGCGTAACCGAAAACAACTTCCGCGGTCTGGGACAACGCCTCGGTTTGGATATCGGCGTTTCGCAGCGTTCTCAGGAATATGATGTCAGCTTTACGGAGCCGTATTTCCTGAATCGCCGTTTGCGTGCCGGTTTTGACCTCTTCCGTACCGAACAGGATTATCAGGATGAAGGTTCTTACGACAGCGAAAGCACCGGCGGCCGTTTGCGTCTGGGTTGGAACTATACGGACGATTTGTCTCAACAGTTCCGTTACACCCTGCGTCAGGACAAGATTAGCAATGTTGATTCCGAGGCCTCCTACTACATTAAGGAAGAGGCAGGCAAATACAATGACTCTTCTGTCGGTCAGACCATTGTCTACGACAAGCGTGACAGCGCTTTCAATCCCAAAGAAGGATATTTCATTTCCTTCGGCAATGATGTTTCCGGCCTCGGCGGAGACGAAAAATACCTGAAATTTGATGCCAAACTGTATCAGTACTATACCTTGGCTGATTACTATACCTTCAAATTGTTTGCCAATGCTGGTTATATCACCGGTTACGGCGGCAAGGATGTCCGTTTGTCCAATCGTTATTATCTCGGCGGTTCGACTTTGCGCGGTTTTGATGTCGCAGGTATCGGTGCCCGTGATAAATATACGGACGATGCCCTCGGCGGTAACTGGATGTTGTATACCGGCGGTGAGGTTATGTTCCCGATTGGCTTGGATGAATTGGGCATTAAGGGAAGAACCTTTGTTGATATGGGTATGTTGGGTAAACCGGATAATATCAATACCTCGGTGGTGGAATATTCATCAAGTCCGCGTGTCGCCGCAGGTTTTGGCTTCCAGTGGCTGTCGCCGATGGGGCAGATTGATATTGACTTTGCTTTCCCGATTGTTAAGGAAGACTACGATGAAACCCAGGTCTTCAGACTTAACTTCGGTACCCGCTTGTAATTTTAAGGAGTTGAAATTATGGTCGATACCAGATTTTATGAAAACCATGGTCCTTTCACGCTGGCTCAAGTTGCTGAAATTTGCGACGCCCGGGTTGAAGACGCTTCTAAAGCTGATGTTGAAGTAAGGGAGCTGGCTACGATGTCTGCTGCCGCAGAAGGGGACATCTGTTTCTTTTATGATAAAAAACAGAGGGCCAAAGCAGCCGAAATCCGTGCAACCGCCTGCATAACCACGCCGGAGCTTCTTGATGCAATCCCCGACGGCGTTATCAAGCTGACTACGGAAAATCCTCGCCTGGCTTTCTTAAAATTGAATACGGCGTTTTATCGGGAGCCCCAAATTGTTCCTGAAATCCGCCCGTCGGCAGTTATTTCCAAAACAGCGTTGATTGGCGAAAACTGCTATATCGGTGACAATGTCGTATTGGAGGACAATGTCAAAATCGGCGACAATTGCATTTTGGAAGCGAATGTCGTAATTTCCCGCGGGTGCGAAATCGGCAGCAATTGCCGTATTGGCGTCGGAGCGCATATCTCCCATTGCCTGATGGGAAATGACTGCTATGTTTACAGCGGTGCACGCATTGGCTGGGATGGTTTTGGTTTCCTGTTTGTTCAGGGACAGCATAAAAAAATTCCGCAGGTCGGTCGGGTTATTATCGGCAATGATGTTGAAATCGGCGCCAATACATGTATTGACCGCGGTGCTTTGGATGATACGGTAATCGGGGACGGCTGCCGTATTGATAATTTGGTTCAGGTTGCGCATAACATTAAGCTCGGCCGCGGCTGTGTTCTGGTTTCTCAAACCGGCATCGCCGGCAGCTGTACCTTTGGTGATTATGTTGTCTGTGGTGGACAAACCGGTTTCGCTGACCACTTGAATGTCGGCAGCGGAGCTCAGATTGCCGCTCAATCAGGCATTATGCGTGATATTGAACCCGGCGCCGTTGTAATGGGCACTCCGGCTGTACCCATTAAAGATTTTATGCGCCAAGTTGCTTTTCTGCAAAAAGCCGGAAAGAAATAATCTTCTATTTAAGGAAATAACAAATGTCTGAAAATAAAATTTATCAAGTTGAAGAAATTATGGATATGCTTCCGCACCGTTACCCGTTTTTGCTGGTAGACCGTTTGGAAGTTGAAGTTCCCGGTGAAAAAGGCGTCGGCCTCAAAAATGTAACCATGAATGAAGAGTTTTTCCAGGGACACTTTCCCGGCAACCCGGTAATGCCCGGCGTGTTGCAAATTGAAGCAATGGCTCAGACCGCAGGTGCGTTGGTTATCTCCGGTATGGAAAATTACAAGGAAATGAAAGCCGGCGTATTTTTTATGTCAATTGACGGCGTAAAATTCCGCAAACCGGTTAAACCCGGCGATCAGCTGAAGATGCATGTTGAAAAAATCAAAGAACGCCGCAATGTTTTCGTCTTCAAAGGCGAAACCAAAGTTGACGGGCAAACCGTCAGCGAAGCTGAATTTACGGCAATGATCGTAAAATAATTACATAAAGATTTTAGCGTATCCCTCCGAATTTTCGGGGGGATTTTTTGTGCCTCGTTTCTGCTGTTCCGATTAAACGCCAGAGCGTTTTTTTTGCCTGATTTTTCCGTTGTTCGTAAAGAAAAGATGGTTTGCCGCACTCTTATCGAAATATTTTGTAGCCAAACGTGTTTTTACACTAATTATTAATTCCTGTAAATTATTATTCATTAAATAAGTTAACACCAATCTAAAAGGAAGTTTTTATGACTGATATTCATCCTACTGCCGTAATTGAAGACGGAGCCCAAATTGCTGCTTCTGCCAAAATAGGTCCCTTTTGCTGGATTAGCTCTCGTGCTAAAATCGGTGAGAACGTTCAGCTCCTGGGCCGGGTAACCATTATGGGTGACACCACTGTCGGTGAGGGAACCATCGTATTTCCCGGCGCCTGCCTCGGCGGCGGTCCGCAGGATCATGGCAACGAATTCAAAGAAGAAGCCAAGCTGATTATCGGCAAAAATAATATTATTCGTGAAAATGTTACCATGCACGCCGGTACGCCGAAAGAACATTTTACAACCACGGTCGGCGACGGCGGTATGTTTATGATTAACTCTCACGTTGCTCACGATTGCGTCGTCGGCAATAATGTGATTATGACCAATAATGCGGTTATTGGCGGACATGTTCGTTTGGGTGACGGTGTCATCATCGGCGGCAATGCCGCAGTTCACCAGTTCTGCCGTATCGGCCGTAAGGCCATGATTGGCGGATTGTCCGGAGTTGACCGTGACGTCATTCCTTTTGGTATTGTTACCGGAGACCGCGGAAAACTGCGCGGGCTGAATGTCATCGGTCTGAAACGCAGCGGATACGACGAAGGCGTGGTCAAGTCTATTACCAAGGCTTTTATGTTTATTTTCAAGGGCAAAGAAGGAACCTTTGAAGACCGTTTGGCGCAGGCTCACGAAAAATTCAAGGACAACGAAATGGTTATGGAGCAGGTTAAGTTTATTGATGAAGCTCTCCAGGGCCGCCGCAAGATTATGGTTGCCGAATAAGGTATTCTGATCTCAGGATAGGGGAAATTCTGCTTTGGCGTTTTTCCTCTATTCTTTTGTTAAAATGTATTCTATAACATTATTTAGACAACTTCACTCAAAGGTTACCTCAGAGCTATGACCAGTCAGCGTAAATTAGGCATTATTGCCGGCGGCGGAAGCATTCCCAAAATGCTTATAGAACACTGTGCCGCACAAGGAAGGGATTTTTTTGTTCTTGCAATAGAAGGTAATGCCGACAAGGCTTTGATTACGGATGACATTCCTCATCAGTGGATACGCATCGGCCAGGCCGGCACCGGTTTCAAACGTTTCGCCGAAGAAAAAGTACAAGACGTAATTATGATTGGCACAATTAAGCGCCCGGGTTTTTTTGACCTGGTTCCCGATTTACGGACCACGGCTTTCTTTGCCAAAGTCGGTGCTAAGGCTCTGGGCGACGATGGTATTCTGCGGGCTTTGGTCAATGAAATTGAAGCTGAAGGAATGACTGTCCGCGGTATTCATGAAGTTATGTCCGATTTGCTGGTAAAACCGGGCATCTTGGGGCGTCATAAGCCGGATAAACAGGCGCTGGTTGACATCAGACGCGGAATTGATGTCGCTTTGGCCTTGGGAAAGTTGGACGTCGGCCAGTCGGTGGTTGTGCAGCAGGGGCTGGTGCTCGGCGTTGAAGGAATTGAGGGGACGGATGAACTTATCCGTCGTTGCGGCGAATATCGTCGTAAAGGAGACGGTGGAGTGCTGGTCAAATTACGCAAGCCTCAGCAGGATATGCGGATTGATTTGCCTACGATTGGTCCGCGCTCGGTCAGCCGGGCTCAGGAAAGCGGTTTACGCGGTATTGTAGTCCATGCCGGCAACGGTTTGATTGTAGACGAAGCCGAAACAATTCGCCTGGCGGACAAAGCCGGCCTTTTTATCATGGGGATTAATCCGGATGACTACCTTAAATAACACTTCTCGCGCTTTGAAAATTTATCTGATTGCCGGCGAACCTTCGGGCGATCTGCTGGGGTCGCGTCTGATGCGAGCTTTGCGTGCCAAAACCGGCGGAAATGTCGAGTTTTTCGGACTGGGCGGCGACACGATGGAGGCTGAGGGGCTAAAATCCGTTTTTGATATTTCGGATTTGGCGGTTATGGGGCTGGTAGAGGTTATTCCCAGCATACCGAAAGTATTGCGCCGCATTCGTCAGACTGTTTCCGATATCCGCAAGGTTCAGCCGGATATTGTCGTGACCATTGACAGCTGGAGTTTTTCTTCGCGGGTGCATAAGGCCTTGCGCAAGCTTAAACTGGGCATTCCCCAGTTGCATTATGTCGCGCCGCAGGTCTGGGCCTGGAAGAAAAAACGTGCCCGCACCATGTATAAATACATTGATGCGCTGATGACTCTGCTGCCGCAGGAGCCCAAGTATTTTACTCCCTATCATTTAGAAACGACGTTTGTCGGCCATCCCGTAATTGAGAGTGAGGTGCTTCACGCCGACGGCGAAGCTTTTCGCGCCAAATACGGCATTCCCGCCGACAAAAAGATTATTGCCGTGCTTCCCGGCTCGCGTCATAACGAAGTGGCCAAGCTTTTGCCTGTTTTTCTTGAAGCTTCCAAAATGCTGTTAAAACACGACAAGGACTTTTTCTTTGTCATTCCTACGGTTAAAACCGTAGCCAAAAGGGTGCGTGAAATGACGCAAAACTGCGGCCTTCCTCTTCAGGTGGTAGAAACTCAGCAGGACCGTTATAATGCTTTTCGAGCCTCGTCAGCGGCCATTGCCGCCTCGGGAACGGTTGCGTTGGAACTGGCGATTACCCGCATTCCGCATATAATTGCCTACAAGGTTTCGCCGCTGACTGCGTTTATCGTCGGCCGGATTATGAAAATTCAGTTTGTGAATCTTTCAAATATAATGCTCGGCCGCGAGATAATTCCGGAATTGTTGCAGGAACGCTGCGTCTGCGGCAATATTTGCCAATATGTTCTGGAGCTTCTGAAACATGGGGATTTGTACGAACGTCAGATGGAAGGCTTTGACAAGGTCAAGGAAATTTTGAGCCAAGGCAGACAGACGCCGAGCGAAAATGCTTCCGATGTCGTGCTGGAGCTGATTGCCCGCCGGAACCGACAATAAAAAACACAAAAACCCGTTCAAAGTTGAACGGGTTTTTTATAAAAGGGACAGCTTACTGTTCGCAGCGATGGTAATAACCGCATCCTTCAACCGGGCATTCGACCAGCTTTTCGCCTTCGGGACAAATCAAAGTGACCAAATCATAGCCGGCGCATGCTTCCGAACAGGTTGTAACCACCGGATTTCCGTCATCGTCTTGTAAGGGCAGGGCACCGTTCCAGTCTGCAATCGGAGTAACTTTCGCGTTGGCAATTGCGGCACCTGCCAGCAGAGCCAAAGCAGCTAAACAGAGTTTAATCTTCATCATAAACCTCGCTTTGTTCTTATTTATCACCATTTTACGACTTAAAAAGTTAATTTATTGCAAATAAGAGGCGGATAGATTAGATTAATTTTGGTAATTGAGGAATTTAAATGCAGTTGTTTTGGTATCGCCTTAAAGAACAGTTTTGGGCCGGACAAGACCGATGGGGATTGTGGCTGCCGGTTTTTTTCGCCTGCGGTATCGGCATTTATTTTATGCTTCCGGTCGAACCGTCCAAATGGGCAACGCTTGCGGTTATCGAGCTTCTTATTGTCTTGGCCGTATTGTTGCGTTACCGCATTCGCTGGCTGTATGCCTTGATTGTGCCGGCTGCGGTTGTTGCCGGCTTTGCTGTCATTCAGCTGCGAACGCTTTATCTGGCAACAGAACAGGCGCCGGTTCCGGCAGAAAAATTGTATTTGCAGGGGCGTATCGAGCATCTGGATTATAACAGCCGCGGAAATCGCCGGATGATTTTGGGACGGTTAACCGATTTTGACGGCAATCCGGTTCCCGGGCGTTTTCGGGTCAGTATGCGCCCTCAGCCGGGAAAACTCTATAGCGGACAATGTGTGGAGCTGGTTGCCAAGCTGATGCCTTTGGCCTCGGCTTCATTGCCCGGAGGATATCAGTTTGACCGTAAAAGCTTTTATTTGGGGCTTTCCGGCAGCGGTTATTCCGAGAGCCGTGTCCTTCCCGTAGATTGTCGCGAACCAGCCTCGTGGAGAGAGCGTTTTTCATTTAAGGTTGCCGGCTGGCGGCAGTCGATTATGGAAAAAATCAAACGGATTCTGCCTCCTGATGAGGCTTCGGTGGCTTCTGCCGTCATCGCCGGCGAACAAACCGGCATTAATTCCCGCTTAATTCAAAACTATCGGGATTCCGGTCTGGCGCATTTCTTGTCGATTTCCGGTTTGCACATGAGTATGCTGGCCGGCTTGATGTTCTTTTTTATCAGATTGCTGATGGCTTTGATACCGCCTTTGACGTTGCGTTGTGATTCCAAAAAGGTTTCGGCGGTTTTTGCCCTTTTGATAAGTGTGGTTTACCTGCTGATTTCCGGAGCGGCAATTCCGGCACAACGGGCATTTATAATGACTTTTATCGTGTTGTTGGGCGTTTTGCTCGACCGCCGCGCCATTTCGATGAAAACCATTGCCTGGGCGGCGTTCCTTGTATTGTTGATAACGCCGGAAGCTTTGGTCGGAGCCAGTTTCCAGATGTCGTTTGCCGCCGTGATTGCCCTAATAGCCTTTTACGAAAGGTTTGCGGGGACTCTTAAACGTTTTCTTGACGGAAAGGGAACTTCATCTTCTCTGATTGTCAAAACATTTAAAATCGTCTTCTTGTACATTGTCGGTATTTTAGTTTCCGATTTGGTGGCAAGCCTGGCAACATTGCCTTTTTCTGTTTATCACTTCAATCGTATTGCGTTGTTCACCACTCTGGCTAATCTTATGGCCGGTCCGATTATCGGTTTGTTGATTATGCCGTTCACGTTGTTTTCGCTGCTGTTGATGCCGTTGGGGCTGGAATATTGGCCTTTGCGTTTGGTCGGATACGGCATCCGGTTGGTCAACGACATAACCGCTTATGTCAGCAGTCTGCCGTCCGCAGGATATCAGGTGTTGTCTATGCCTTTGTGGGGACTGCTGATGATGGTGTTTGGCGGACTGTGGCTGGCCATCTGGCAGACATCATGGCGAAAGTGGGGATGGCTGTTTGTTGTGGGCGGATTATTGTCCGTATTTACGGTGCGCACGCCGGATATTCTGGTGAATGCGGAGCAGGATTTAATAGCTCTTCGTGATAACCGCGGCCATCTTGTCGTTATGCCCAAACGCGGTGACAATTTTACCAAGCAGGTCTGGCTTGATAAAACCGCGTCTCCCCGCCTGGATAAAAAACGTTCCGAACTGTTGCACAAAATTTACAAGGGACGAGCCGCTTCTCCGCAATGGCTTGAGTTAAGCTGCCGAAACGATGACTGTGTTTACCGCCGCCGCTTCAGCTTCAACCGGCGGGGCCAAATACGGATAGACAGCAAGCCTCTGGCCGTGAAAGAAGGCCTTGGCGCAGCAGTGTACCTTAATCCATTGCGGATTGTAACCGTGCGCGATTACATCGGCCGCCGCCCTTGGAATTCAGGGTTGTAAGATTTTGTTTGCCAAAAATAATAAGTTGTGTTATCTTCCCGGCATAAACCGAGATAATTATGTATTTATTTAACCCAATTAAAAATTAAAAAAATGAAAGTAAATGGTATTAAAGTAAAAGCCGTATGGGGACAAATCAGTGCCGTACAAGCAGATGCGTATGTTGTTCCCGAGTATCCCGATCACGTAAGCAGCACCCCGATGATAAACGACATCATAGCCGGCGGCGCACAATATGGTTTTGATGTGTTCAAACGCCATCTGTCGCTTGGGAGCTTGAATATGTGTTCTGCGGTTTTAAGCGTTGCTAACGGAGGAAATTCCCGTTATCTGATACACAGTGTCGTTCTTGGCGGTCCCGCCGAAAAACTGGCTTCGAACATTGAAGACGCAATGAGTGCCGTAATGACAATCGCCCGTCCGCAGAAAGAAATGATTACGTCAATGGCAATGCCTCTTATCGGCTTTGGCGAGTTTGGCTCTTTGTCAGCAACGGCGGCCGCAATTGCCCTTTTGTCGGGAATTAACAATTTTAATCGAAAACATTATATTAAAGAAATTAAAATTGTCATTGCCGCAAGCCCGGAAGCAGTCGACGAAGTAAACCGCGTTATCAAATGCGGAGAATATATCAATTCCGAATATTAATGATTTTTAATTAAAGAAAACACTCTGCCGTGAAAGCAGAGTGTTTTTTTTTGCATAAAAAGAAGCTTTCTGAACGCAGTTTCTTTTGCTGAAATTAATAGCTTTCGCCGCTTCCTGTGTAATTTGTAGACTTAACCGCTTTGTCGGTGGCAAAATCGCCGGTTCTCTCCACCGTATTGTTAACGCTTTCCAACATCCCGTTGTCATAGGCATATTTTACGCCATAGGCAATAGCAGCCAAAATCAAAAGCAAGGTAATAAACTTCATTGTTCCATCCTTTCTGTTAATAAGTAAACTAATCATATCACCTCTTCCTGAAATTACAAGAAAGAATGCTGCTATTAATAATTGTTGGGTAAAAAACGTAAACCAATAAATTGACGAAAGTTTAGGTTGAATTCAACATTGGCTCAGCTCTTGTCGGGCGGAGCTTTTTATGTTTACAATCGGCAGAATTTTTTTTATGCTTTAAGCGGACGAATAATCTTACGAGGCTGATTCTTTATGAACCGGGTTTTATACTTGGCATTTCTTTTAAGCATATCACCCGCGGTTGCCTTAGCCGGTCACTGGGAGTTTGACGCATCCGGTTTGGCCGGAGCTTATTACGGCATAAGCGAGACCAAGGATATCGGCAGCGTTGATAATTTGGCCAATCGCTGGGTAACCCGGGCCGATGCGTCTTTTAAATCAGACTATGTTTTTCAGAAAGAACACCGGTTGGGGCTTCGTGCAGATACAACCCTCATCTTCAAGGCTCATGATCGCAGCCGCCGCGATGGCGAATGGCGTTTTTTTCCCTATCTCACGGATGATTCTTCTTGGGGAAATTTTAAGCTTGGTTATGTTTACAACGCGGCATATCAGTTGCACCGGGGAGCCCGGGATATTACCTTTTTGGGGGTGGAAGCCACCAATCTGGTTTATTTTCTTTCCAACCCGAACTGGGCCAATAAAACCAAATCGGTCAAATTTGCCACTCCGAAATCGGTAGCAATGATAAACGACGGTCGTGCGCCGAAGCTTTCTTATATCACTCCTTGGTTGGGCAATACCAAGTTCGGTTTTTCTTATACGCCGGACAATGCTCATCGCCGAGGTATGGTCAGCCGTTATACCGATTATGAAAAAACGATGGATGGCTATGTTTGGGCGATGCAAAACAAATGGCAGCTTTCCTCTTCTGTATTGTATACCTCCGCCGGCTATGGTATTTTCAACCGAACCGATAAAGAAGCCTCGGTAGGGGTTCGCTGGCAAAAAGGCAGTTTTAATCTTGGCGCCGGTTATAAAAAAGCTTATGTCGACGGAAAAGAAAATGCTATTGCAACCGCCCGTGTCAATGCCTTTCTGCCGGCATATTTTGATAACTACCGTGAGTCTGAAGTATGGAATTTTAGCCTGGGTTATGATTTCGGGCGCTACAAAACCAATGTTGCCTATTTTCAGTCCGAAGCGGCCAATACCCGTCATCGCGATGTTTTCTACCTTTGGTCTAACGCCTATCGCCTTTCAAAAAATCTTGATATCGTAATGATAGGCTCGTACCTTAATGCCCATGGCGACAAAGCGCATAGCGATGACAATGCCAAAGGATATGCCCTCATCGGCGGTTTAGCATTTAGATTCTGATTATATTTCCATCAAATTTGGCAAATTTTTGCTTATCCCGGATAATAAAATATTGACACTTATCATCTTTTTTGATATATTAAACTGTTTACTAAGTCTATGTTTTATTATTCTAAAAGTTTTTATAATTTTAATTGAGAGTTTTTCATTTGTTTTTAATGAATGACGTCTCGTGAATAATAGCATTGGATGTCAGTCAAACAAAAATAAAAAATATTTAATAACTTAAAATTATAGATTATGAAAACGGCAGAATTATTGAAAAAGGTAAACAACAATGGTAGAGAAGTAAAATTAGTTTGTATGTCAACAAAGCTCCCGACAGTTAGATTATGTGAAAAATCCAATGACGGAGTGTTGATGGCAATTGATTTGAGTGTGTTTGTTCAGGAAATCTTTTCATTGTCGGATGAAGAAGTTTTTGTCATCGGACGTGATGAAGAAAGCGATTACAAACTGCCGAACGACAGGCGTTTCTCTCGTTTCCATTGTTTTGTTGCCAGAGTAGGCGGAATGTATCAGGTATTTGATTCTTCTTTATGCGGAACGGCTTTGGAGAACAAATAATCAGGACAAAACCGAAACGGCAGAAACAGGCTTAATCTCATCTGAGGTTAGGCCTGTTTTTCATTCATATGGTACCGCATCTTTTTCAAAACAATGGTTTCTCCACGGCGATGCGCGGTTGTCCGTCTTCTTCGCCGCCCTTGATATGGATGATGCCGCACGGTAGAAAGCCGCTTTTTTCCATAGTGCGCTGCATTGCAATGTTTTCTTGGTGGGTATCGGCCCGGACGCTGGAGGCTTTGCGGGAGCGGGCGAGTTTTTCGGCTTCTTCGTAAATTTTCACGCCCAAACCTTTGCCGTGGCTGTCTGCGGCAACGGCCATTCGGTGTACGACGGCATAGTTGCTGCCGGTCGTTTTCCAACCGCCTTCTATTTTTTCATAGCTTTCATCAGCTCCGAACGTAATTGCACACATTCCGGCGATACGGCTGCTGTCACATAATACGTAACCAATTCCGTCGGCAATGTCTTTTTCCAGCAATGGCCGGTTGGGGTATCCCGTCTGCCACTGATTGATATTTTGTTTTTTGAGCAGCAATTTGGCATCGTTGACAATTTGCATCATTTCGTCAATGTCTGCCGGCGTTGATTTGCGAAACTCCATGATACCTCCGTTAAAATTCTACTTTAATGCCAAACGTACGGATGAGTTCGGCGGCTTGAATGCTGTTGATTGCGGCACCGCGCAGCTCAGCGAAGTCTTTGGACAGGATAACGCCGGAGATGTCCGAGTTTGTTATGTCTACGCCGCGCAGATATGTGCGAAACAGGTTGCTTTCGTTCAATACTGCCCGGTTTAGCTCCAAATTCTTCACTTTGCATTCACTGATTTCCGAGTTTGTCAAACGGCTTCCGTCAATAAGCAGGTTTTCAAAACGGCTTTCGTTAAAATTGGCATATTGAAAATAACTGTCTTTGAAAATGCTTTCTTTGAATATATTTGCCAGAAAGTCGCTTCCCGTAAATTTGCATTCTTCGATCAAAACCTTGCTCCAATAGGCGTTTTCAAAACAGCAGTTCGTGATGCTGCAGCATTGAAAATGAGCGTTTATCCAAGAGCTTTTGGTAAAATTGCATTCTTTGAAACAGCAGTCGCGAAACAGCACGTTGCGAAAATCAATTTTGGAAATGTCTCCTCCCGAAAGAACCTGTCCGCAGATTTTTAGGTCGCTGATTTCGTCGGCCGTGTCGCGAACCAGGCGGACGGCGTCGGTCAGGTCTTTATCAAGCGGCTCTTGCGGCAGAAGAAATTTTTTTGCGGATTCCATGGGCAAATATCTCAAAACGGATTATGTGCTAAATATACTCTCCCCGCTGAAACACACAATAAAAATTATTTGTTTCATCACAATTGTTGAATTTTTTTTGCCTTTGTGTAATATCTCGGAATGTCAGGAGGAAAAATGATAATAAAACAGGCCTTGCCGGGAGAAGAAAATGATGTTGCCGCATTGGCGCTGAAAATGTGGCCGGAGCATGAAGCGGATGAATTGCGCCGTTTGTTTGCTGCTTTGCTGAAGGCTCCGGACGCCGCCGTTTTTGTCGCGCGGGAAGACGGGGTTGCCGTGGGGTTTGCCCAAACTCAGCTGCGGCGGGATTATGTCGAAGGAACGTCCGAATCTCCGGTGGGATACCTGGAAGGAATTTATGTTGAAGAAAAATTCCGGGGCAGGGGCATTGCGCGCAGTTTATTGGCAGAATGTGAAAACTGGAGCAGAAACCGGGGATGTTCGGAATTTGCAAGCGACTGCGGATTGGATAACGTTGACAGTTTGAAATTTCATCTCGGCTGCGGTTTTGGCGAGGCCGGCCGTATCATCTGTTTTACAAAAAAAATATAAAAAGGAACAAATCTCTGATGCAGGATAAAACGCTGTTATACCGTCTGTGGTGGTTATTTAAGACCAACGTGATTATAAGTTGTCTTGCCGTCGGCGGCGGCTATATGATTATACCGTTAATGAAGAAACCTTTTGTCGACAACGCGAAAGCCTTTTCTTTTGACGAACTGTTGGAAATGTCGGCTGTTGCGCAGTCGGCTCCGGGAGCAATAGCCGTCAACCTTTCGGCAATTACGGGGTATCGCATTGCCGGGTTGATTGGAGCCGTTGTCAGCTGCGTTGCGGCAGTTTTGCCGCCGCTGCTGATTATGTCTGCGGTAGCGGTATGCTATCAGCAGGTTATTCATAATCAGGAAATCAATGCCGCATTAAAAGGGATGATTGCCGCCATTGCCGCAATCATCATTGACGTGGTCTATGATATGGGAAAAAATGTTGCCCGCAATAAGGAGATGCTGGGCGTTCTGACGGCGGTTTTTGTTTTTGTCGCATCGTTCGTTTTTGAGCTTAACGCCGTATTTTTGATAGTCGTGTCGTTGGTTTGCTATGCATTGATTGTATGGTTGAAGGGCAGGGGGAAGTAATATGGCGGAAAAGTTGTGGGAGTTGGCGGTTAATTTTTTTCAAATCGGCAGTTTCAGCATCGGGGGCGGATATGCAATTATTGCTCTGATTGAAGAACTGTTGGTTAACCGTTACCATTGGCTGAGTTTAAAAGAGTATACGGACATCATCACGATATCTCAGATGACTCCCGGTCCGTTGGCAATCAATGCTTCCAGTTTCACCGGTTTGAAAATTGCCGGTCCGTTGGGAGCAATCGTTGCGACATTCAGCTGCATTATTACCGGTTTCGTCATCTCTTTGTCTTGTTACGGCTTTTTTTGCTGTCATCGCAATTGTGCCGTGATTATGTCTGTTTTGCAGGGACTGAAAGCTGTTGCTACCGGGCTGATAGGTGCTGCCGGTGCCGGGATTTTGCTGCTGGCGCTTACCGGTCATAACCATGTCACTGCTGAGATAAACAGTTTTGACGGCTATGCTTTGCTGATTGCGGTAGTCTCTGTCGTTTTACTGCGCCGTTACAGGTTCAATCCTGTGTGGGTACTGGTTTTAAGCGCCGGGGTCGGAATATTGGTGTATTAAAACCTATACCTTTTGAGAAACCGGGTGCCCGTCCGGCTGTGGACGATAATATTTGCCGAAATAAAAAATGGTTATCAAACCGGCCAGAGATAAAACGCATCCCGGAAGCGCGGAGTATTCGACGCTGTATCCCAACTCCATCGGCAGGCCGCCGAAAAATGCCCCCAGAGCGTTACCGAGGTTAAAGGCAACCTGAGCGCTGGACGCTCCTAAAATTTCACCGCCTCCCTCTGAGGTGTCGATAATCAAAAACTGTTCCGGACCTGAGACGCCGAATAAGCCGAACACGCCGATAAACATTAGTGCCAAAGCCAAATATGAATATGCGGCGGCAAAAAACATCAAGACCGATGCAACAAACATTAGGCCGATCATCAGGGCCGAAAGTGTTACCGGAGATATAAAGGTTGACAGTCTGCCGCTGATGTAGTTTCCCATAACCATTCCCAACCCGGACAGAGCCATAATCCAGGCCATGCTGTGCGGCGGAAATTTGGCAATGTTTACCATAATCGGGTTAACATAGCTGTACCATGAAAACAGACCGCCGTTGCCCAGCATAATGGAAGCCAGTAGAAACCACGGCAGCGGACATTTCAAAAAACTGAATTGCGCCGTAAAGTTTTTCGCCGAAACAGGTGCGACGTCAGGTACCCACAGATATATGGCAATAATTGTAATCAAACCCCAGACGGCAACTAACAGAAACAGCATATGCCAGGAAACGATATGAGTAAGGTATGATGCCGCCGGAATTCCGACAAGGTTGGCAATTGTCATGCCGGAAATCATCGTTGCAACGGCTTCCACCTGTTTATTGCGGGGAGCAAGACGTTTGGCGACAATGCCGGCCACGCCGAAAAATCCTCCGTGCGGCAAGCCGGAAATAAAACGTGCCGCCAGCATAAAAGTATAATTAGGAGCTATAACGGCCAGAAAGTTGCCGATACACATAATGAACATCAGAGTAATCAGCAGGGTTTTTAACGGTCGGTTTCCCGATAAAAACACCAGCAGAACGACTCCCGAACAAACGCCCAGAGCATAAACGGATATAAAGTGTCCGGCTTCCGGGATTGAAATGTTAAGACCGGCGGCTACGACGGACAAGATGCTCATCATTCCAAATTCGGCCATTCCCAGTCCCAGAGTTCCAAAGGCAAGAGCTGCCAAGCTTTTTTTCATTGCAAAACCTCACAATCATATTGTTAATGCAGATTCTTAGTCTGCAATTTGCAAATTTCAATAAGCTTTGCGAATATCAGCCAAAATAAATCATTTGTTCGAAATCGTTTTTTTGTAATTGTTTCCCCAGTCGGCCATTGTTGATATTATCGGAAGCAGGGAACGTCCCAGCTCGTTGAGGCTGTATTCCACGCGGGGAGGAACTTCTGCATAGACCTTTCTTTTGATTAAGCCGTCATTTTCAAGTTCGCGCAGGTTTTGAGTTAAAACTCTCTGGCTGATGCCCTCCAGATTTTTGCGCAATTCGCCAAAGCGTCTGGTGCTGGCAAGCAGGTCTCTGATAATCAACAACTTCCATTTGTTTCCGATCAGGTTAATTGTTGTTGCAACCGGACAATCTAAAATTTTTTTATTTGAAATCACTTTGTTTTCTCCATTGGTTACAAATTGAATACTATATATTAAAATAATGCCTACTTTACAAAATAATATAATATTCAATATTATGCAGATGAACAAAAAAATCAATTGCTTTGGAGGAAAAAATGAAAAACATTATCGTCAAAAACTACCATGACGTACAACCTTTGGTTCAATCCGCAAACGGCAACAGTTTTGCGGTTAAACCCGTTATTGAAGACGTCGATAAATGCTCGGCAAACTTTGTGGAAGTGGCTCCCGGAAATTTTGCTTACGGGTATCATTACCATGAGGAGAATGAAGAAGTGTTTTATATCATCAGCGGAACTGCGGCTGTAAAAACCGAAACCGGTGAAATTCGCTTGAAAGCGGGAGATGCAATTTGTTTTCCGGCCAATATCAGCGGTTCTCACGTTATCCGTAATGATTCGGCTGATGAAAAACTGGTTTACCTTGACGTTGGGACGGCAAACAAACCGGACGTCGTTCATTTTACCGGCACCGGCAGCGGTATGACAATTACACGTTCCGGAACCTATAACTTCCGCGAAGAATAAGATATAAAAAGCCGGATAACTCTTTTATCTGGCTTTTGTTTTTTGATTAACGGATGAAATTCGTCCGTTCTCCGCTCTCGACCCGGGGAAGCTCGATTCCGTTATTTTTGGCCTTTTCAATACATTTCAGCATCCAGGCCATATTGTGGCCGATGTTACGCATTGTTTGCAGCCCCTCTTTATCCTCGGAGACTTGTTCGGCGCTTATGCCGTGTACGTTGTTCCAGTAAGATGAGGAAACGACAGGCATTTTGGATATGGTGAAATACTTGTTGATGACGTCAAGCGAAGCGGTTGTGCCGGCACGTCTGGCCGAAACGACGGCAGCACCGGGTTTAAAGGCAAATACGCTGCTGCCGGCATAAAAAACACGATCCAAAACAGCCTGAAGACGAGCAGAAGGATGAGCGTAATAAACCGGAGAGCCGAAAACAAATCCGTCTGCCTTTTCAGCTTTTTCAATAATCTGATTGATGATATCGTCATTAAAGACGCAACGGTTGTTCAGTTTTCGGCAGGCACCGCAGCCGATGCAGTCCCGATAAGCCGCTTTTCCCAGCTGGATAATTTCTGTTTCAATGCCTTCGTTGTTCAAAACCTTTGCAACTTCGGACAACGCCGTGTAGGTACACCCCTGTTCATTGCAGCTGCCGTTAATCATTAATACTTTCATATTTCCACCTTTCTCAATTAATTTGCGTTATACGTATGTCAGCGTGTTTTCGCAAAATGTTGTGTCAAAAAATTATTCTGTGTGATGAGGGTTTTAATTTGCCGGGAGATTGTGTTTCTGTCAAAAACAATACCGTTAATGCCGAGAGATTTTGCCGCTTCCACATTTTCGCGTTTGTCGTCAATAAAGATGACTTCTTCCGGCTTGGCGTTTAATTTTGCCAATACGGACTGATAAATGGCTTTGTCGGGTTTCAATAATCCGAGCTCGTATGATACAAATATTTTGTCTTCGGCAGCCAAAGTTTGTCCAGTGTCGGCCAAATTGGGTAGGGCATTTGACAACAAGCCTATTTCTATGCCTTCTTTACGCAGCCAGGACATTGTCTCCAATGTTTCTTCATAAAAGGGACCAACGCCCTGATGCATTGCATTGTCGACGGATTGTTCAATATCTTTCGAATAAACGATGCCGCAGTGGCTGCATAAGTTTTTGCAAAAGGCGGTAAAATCCGTTTCTCCTTTCATAAAGGAATTGTAGTTAAAAGATTTGGCGCCGCCTTTCTTGTCAAAGGTTTTGTGGTCGGCGGACTGTTCTCTCAGCAGTTGGTTTAACGGTTCCAAAGAATACGGATAGCAAACTTGCCCAACGTCAAAAATACAAAATTTTATCGTCATTTCGTGTCTTTCAAATGTAATGTTGCCTTAAAACAATCCTATGGGATAAAATAAAAAAACACAATACAATTTCTTTGCGTGGCATTTTGTCAAAAGCCACGCGCGTCGATGAGGTTGAACCGTTAAGTCAGAGGTAGTTTTTTTGGGATAAAAACAATAAAATTTGCTGCAGTGTTTCTTGAGGCGTTTGCTCACTGTTATCAATAATCAAATCGGCAGATTTTGAATTGTGGTATCCTTCCTGATACATTTCCCTGATTCTGTTGATTTCAGAGACAGATAACGAACGTTCTCCGCGATTTTGTATGCATATTTCCAAACGCGGCGCCAGGGTAATATTGACGAACTCGGTTGTTTTGTCCTCCCATTGCTTCCATTCGTTAAACAGCTTGTCGGTCATCGGATATGCGAAAACGATGCTCTTATATTGTTTTTTTTGTTTTTCCTCTTCTATGATTTTTTTTAATCGTTTTGTACGCTCTTGCCATCCGGCTTTAACGCTCAGCCCTAAAAGCTTTTGTTCCCCGTCGGACAACAGGTCGTCGACCTCTATAAAAAAAGATATCGGAAGTTGTTTGCTTAACAGTTTGGAAACGGTTGTTTTTCCTGAATTTATCGGACCGTTAATATTTATAATCAGCATAGTAGATTCCCCTTAAAAGCATTTAGCACTGAAATAAATAAAATTCCAATGGTAAAAATTTTCCGAATTTTGGTAAATCGTTTTTCTCGAATAACATTAATGCCGTTGTGAAAACGGGATGTATCTGTACTGGAAAGATTTGTCTGACATTTTTTGGGGAATTATTAAAAAATAAATAAGTTTCAATTATAAATTTAAATCATAAAAAACAAATCTACTGGAAAAAATATGTATCTTATTGGTATTCTGGCAGCTTTCGTCAGTCCGGCCGCACATTCTTTATCAAATATTTTCGATGCTTATATCATTGGAAATTTGTTTAAAAAAACGTCAACGACCGTTTTTTATGCAAACATCACCAATATCTTGGGACCGTTTGCTTTGCTTTTGATAGGACCTGTTCATATGTTGCCGGTAAGTGCAATCCCTTATGTTGCTCTTATCGGGTTGATAAATGTCGCTTATCTTTTTCCTTATTATGCTGCGCTGAAAACCACGGATACCTCGATTGTTGCCACATTGTTTTCTTTAGAAAAAATATTTATTCCGTTTTGGGCCTATATGATTGTCAATGAAATAATGCGGCCGGAACAGTATTTGGGATTGGGAATAATTATTGCCGCTTCGTTGGTTCTTAATTTGGAAAAGACTACGGCGATAAAAATAAACCGGGGTTTTTGGCTGATGCTTCTGACGGCTGTAATTCTTTCTTTTGAAAACGTTCTTTACAAAAAAATATTACAACATACGGATTGGCTTTCAACGGCATTCTGGAGCGCAATGGTTACGTTCACAATCAGGTGGGGAATTTTATTTTTTAGACCGATGCGGCAGGACATAATTAAAAATTTCCCGAAATACAAAGCTAATTTTTCAAAATTTTGCTTTATTGAAGTCTTTGACCAACTCGGCAATCTTATGCCTGTTTTTGCTTTGTCGATTATTCCGGTGTTGGTTGAAACGTCTATTTCATCAACGCAGCCGATTTTTGTAATTGTCTACGGATATATTTTAAGCCGGTTGTTTGGAGACAGGTTTAAGGAGAAGTTGAGCCGTAAGGAAGTTATAAAAAAGTTCGTTTGTTTTGTCTTTATCGGCATTGGCGTAAATTTGGCTATAGGTCTTTAAATTGAGAAAAACAGCACTTTAAAAAAGTGCTGTTTTGTTAGTAATAAAATCTGTTTTGGGATTCACAATCCTATTGTGCAGAAGTTTTTAAAAAACAATCAGGAAATTCTCCGGCATTTTCCAACATATAAAGATATCGTTCTTGAAAGCGCTTTTTTATTTCCGGCAAGGTAACTTTTCTCAGCCAGTCTTTCCTGGCCTTTTTAACACCGCTTTCTAAAAGTTCTTCAATTGATTTATCCGGATTTTCATACCAGTAAAGCGACATAAACGGTCCGATAAGGTGCGATGCTGCATCTGCCGACGAAATTATCTGAACTTCAATAGGGGCAAAGGATAAATCTTCTTCCATTTTTCGCTCCATTTGCTGCAGATAACTTATCGTCTGATCTGTTACGGACTGCGAAAAGCCTAAACTTTCCATAAGTTCCCGGCCTTTGGTAAAAGTAAGAAAATCACCTTTATCATAGTTTTCGGGCTTTTGTGCCAAAATTTTTCCGTAATCATGTAGCCAAACCAATAAAAGACAAATATTCCTGTCTGCCTCAGTATAAATGTTACATAGTTCGTTTACCAACCGCTCGACAATTTGGAGATGCCACTTGACATACCATTGGTGGTGGATAAAACCGGGATTACTGGCTTTTGCCGTGACGGCTTCTTTTAATTTTAATAGCTTGTCCATAATGACCTCTTTATTATATATAATATTTTAAAATTCCGCCGGTTTGCCGATAAAATTTACTGATTACCAGCTATTGAGATGTATTCTGTCTTCTGCATTGATTTCCTTCTGTTTGGGCAGAAAAGCATTTTCGGCAGGATAGCCCATCGTCAGCAGACAGGTGAACTCGTAACCTTCAGGCGCATTCACGATTTTTTTGATCTTCTCGGCTTCGTCGCTTACCGGAATATGGAATACCGTTCCCAGACCCTCGGCGGTGGCAGCGAGCAGCATATTCTCCAGCGCGCACCATGCTGAAGCGAAATAGTTAAGTGAGCTTTGCTCCTCGGGTTTGAGCAACGGCCATGTCAGTTGGCGGAAGAACGGAATAATAAGAAGACCGCTCTGCATCAGCATTTTTTGCTGTTTAGGCAATGCATCGGCAAACATCGCCATCTTGTCCTGGTCATCGGATTCGTCCACCTCTGCTACCAATTTCTTGAAGGCAGCCATGTTTTTGGCGAGCGGAGCAATTACTTTTGCAATGTTCTCACGGCTCTTTGCATAACTCAAAGAGCAAACTCTAAACAAGAACCAAACATTTTCTTGTTTTCTGCCAAATCTTGCGGTAATCCATTTGTCTGTATGCTTTTCTTTTTCCCATAAGGCATAAAAAAACAGCAGTTCTTCACAAATGTAACGTTTATTGGCATTGTTTTGAGCCAAGTTGGCAAACGCAATATCAATTTCGTTTGTGCCCATAGTAATAATTTTAAAATTGTTAAGTATAATTATTTGATTGTGCGGTAATTATATATAATTCAATGAAAATGTAAAGAATGTTTAGAATGAAAACCATACCAATCCTTACTTTAGCTTGGAGCTGTAAAGTCCTTTACTTTTTTATCTGTTTTCCCTCTGTCGTAATATCATATAAAAAGCGGAAATCTTAAATGGTTTCCACTTTTATATATAGCAAAACAGCGCCCTAAAAAGAGCGCTGTTTGTATTGCTGATATTTAAGTATATGCTTTCTGAACTAACCGGCTCTCATTTTTTATAACAAAAAATATAAGACATGCTATTGTGGTTAATGTTTCAGATATGGGCATAGCCAGCCAAATTCCTTCCTCTCCCAATACTTGCGGAACCAGAATAAACGCCGGGATAAGAAAAGCAAAACCGCGTAAAAATGCAAAGAAAGCTGCTGGTTTGGGCTTTTCAATACTTTGGAAATATCCGATAACAGTTAAATTTAACACAAAACAAATAAACCCGAAAGCAAAATAAGGAAATTTCTTTTATTCTCTTAGGATCGATTGCTCCCACAGAAGTAACCGCTTCAACGAAATATATCTAATCATTTTCCTCACTATAAAGTACTACATCTGGCATTTTATCATGTAATGTAATTTCAAGTCCAAGATTTTTTAATGTAATACTTTTGTTGCATTTTGTATTATTGGTTGTAATATGACAATTATGTGGGATTTTATTAAAATATTTACAACTTATTATTTTTAGTTTAGCTTACATACCAGTAACAATATAAAGGAAAGCTTCAAATGACTGTAATTGTTAGAATGCTCAAAACTGACGATTTACCGCAAGTAATAAAAATATGTAACGAAGCTCGCGAATATCATAGAGAACTTTTAGGTGGTTATTTTGTACCACAAGATGATGAGCAGGAAAAAGAAGAACTTTTACATTGTATAGAGGATAACAGCAAGTGTTTATGCTTAGTTGCGGAGCAAAATAAAGAAATTATTGGTATGGCTATTTCTGAATTTAAAAATAACGTATCTCTAGAGAAAGCAAAACTGTGTAATATTGAAAATATATGTGTTGTCAAAAAAGCAAGAAAACAAGGCATTGGTGATGCATTGATGCAAAGAATTATGGAAGAATGTAAAAGAAGAAACACAGATGAGATTAAACTTGATGTATTTGCCGCCAATGAAACAGCATGTAAGTTCTACGAAAATCATGGGTTTACAACTCAACGCTATAAAATGTCATTAAAACTTAAATAAGTATTAACTTATTGACTTTTCATTTTATACTATCTTTCCAATTTTGAATTGTAAGTATAATGCAAACCCTGCAATTTTTCTTTAGAAATTATCTGAGCTTTATAAGGGACTTTAGTGGGAGTTGATAATCCTCTTAATTCGGCTATAGAGGATTTATTTTCCTTGGATAGGTTTGTTTCATTGTTTTTTAATCTATCTATTTTTATAGCCCGACTTAATCTATCAGCAAACGCATCATCAAAAGGTTTTCCTGTTTTAATATATTCTTTAAACAGAGGATACATTTGCCTTGTTAAATCATTTGCTTGTTTCCAACCATGATACCATTCGTTTTTATTTGCAACAGGTTGTCCTGTCGTCTTTTCATTGTATAAGGCTGAAGAACAAGCTGCAAAAGCTTCATTAATTGCTCCAATAGCAAAAATTTTCTTTTGATCTCTGCTTGTCTTAGCATCTTGATTTCCATTTTTTTCAAAGCTTTTTATAACACTATTTAATAATGTCTTCATCTGAAGTGATGACTCATTTTCTATATCTTTCTTAAATTGTGAGTTAAAAAAAAGAAAATGAGTTGTTTCATGAAATGGAGTAGAAGCTTTTCTCTTTAATATGTTTGAATTTTCAATGTAATTATTTAGATCTTCATTTTTATTTAAAGAATAATCCATACTTACATTTTCCGAATTAGATATACCATCTATTATTTTATTTTTAGGAAACGGATTTAAATAACAACAACATTGTTTATCCTCAGAAATAGAAAAGCATTTATATAAATTAGTTAGCTCATTTCGATAAACCGCTTGAGTAGAATTCATTGTTTCAATATTTTTATCAATAGCTTCTTTATTTTCATCATAAAAAGAGGAATAAGCTTCAAATGCAGGTTTTAATACTTTGTCTAAAGTATCGACTTCTTGTGGTAGATATTCTGACAATAATTTTTTTAAACCTTCATAACTGGAAATGTTTTGCCTTACTATTTCTTTCTGTATTAAATTTGATTTTATTCTTGCATTAGTCCCTTTTTCAGGAATTACCTCCATAAGAGACATTAATTTTTCATTCTCAAAACCTTTTATTGCATTTGTTGCCATTTCTGGATTTTGCATACAGTGACGGTATAACCCGTAAAAACTATACACCGGATTACTTGTAAATTTTATGTGATTTGTATTATTAGACTTTTCCATATTCATTTTCCAAAAATGCAATACCTTTTTAGGGTAGCATAGTTTTTACAAAAAATAAATTAAAATACAGCTTATCTCATTTCAGTATATTATATTTAAATGCAATAGAAAAACTCGAAACTTTACTAGCTCATTGCAAAAAATATCTTTTCGAGTTCGCAAGTTGAAACAAAAAGAGCTATTTTAAATATTGTACTTGCAAACTTTAAATTAGGCGGTCAGAAATTTTCATATGACTTCAAAAAACCGTTCGATTGGGGGCAGTCTTTAAACAAAAAAATACCCTCCAAAAAGGAAGGTGTCGCAATTGGGAATGCTTACCTCACAGTTTCAGAGATGCTTATAGCATCTTTATCAATTCAATAATCGGTATATCAAATTTCCATACTTTTTCATTACCGGTTGGTTGAAACCCCTGTTTATTATAAAATTTCACAGACGGACCATCTTTCATCGTCCATACAAGGCATTGTTTATACGCCTTGTCTTTCTTAAGATTGCACACATAATTAACCAACAAACTTCCAGCCCCCAACTTTTGATATTCAGGTAAGACATACAAGGCGTTAATTTCAAAAACATTCTCATCTAATTCTAAAATATAAGCAAATGCAATTAAACAATTTTGATCTACAACCACATAACATTCCGTATGAGACAATATTTTTTGAGTTCTTTGCAAAATATCATCTGTAATAATAAGGTCGTCCAAATATTCATTGGGAACATATCCACGATAAGATGTTTGGTAAGTTTTGTTATGAATAGTTTTAATAGCTAAAGCATCATCTGGAATGGCTTTTCTAATTCTCATTTTAATCGGACTTTCTTTCATATCACTCTGCTAAAATAACATATTAAAGCAACGCTTTTGAAGAACTTTTTTTATTTTACATTTTATAATATAAATTCTATATTTAACACCAAATAATGACTGGGGAGATAAATAATGGAAAAAGTTTTTCGCTATTCAATAAAGGCTATTATAATCCAAGATGGAAAATTATTGGTAGAGAGCTGTGATTATGGGCGGGGCCGTTTCTGCAAACTTCCCGGTGGCGGACACCAATGGGGAGAAACCATGACAGAAGCTTTAATCAGAGAATGTAAAGAAGAATTATGCTTAGATATAATCCCCAACCGTCTGGTAATGGTTAGAGATTATATTGCCAAAAATCATCATCAACACATCGATTTAGATTGTTTCCACCAGGCCGAATTGATGTTTGAGTGCTCGGTTAAAGATTTTTCATCTTTGGCTCGTGGAGCTGAACCTGATGGAGAAGACCAACAAATTAAATGGATTGCAATAGATGATCTTGCAGATTCTGATTTTTATCCTAAAGCAATTATCCCATACCTTAAAAACATCAAAAATATAAAAGAAACTATTGTTCTTGGTGATGTAAATTAAGCGGAGATTATTCGGCAGAATATAACCACGCAACTTCCGAACTAAATTTATAACCTTTTCCATGTCCGTTGTTTGTTTTTCTCTTCTTTATCTAGAGGCGTTTTTCCATAACAAAATTAGTTAATTCTATTCCGGCTCTTTCTGCTTTTTGTTCTTTGATAACCGTATATCCTCTCTTTTCAAAAAAAGGCTTTGCGGTTATTGAGGCATAAACAGTAATTTTTTTCCAAAGCTTATAATTTTCTAGTAAATCACAGATTTGAGTTGCAATCCTCATATGTTGATAATCTTTATGTACATATAATCTATCTAAATACCCAACTTCAGAAATATCTCCAAACCCAACAATTATACTATTTTCAACCGCTACAATAGTATAATTTTTAAGAAAAGATTTATTCCACATTTCTAAATCAATATTTTTGTAGCCCAGACATCTAGTTGTTTTTTAGTATAATCCATAGCGTTGACTGAATGAACAGTATCATAAAATAGTTTGGCAATTTTAACGCAATCAGTAGGTTTATATTCTCTGATAATCATATTAAAGCTCATCAATATTATTCAAATGACTAAACAAATCTATATCAACATGGTAACTATCATCAATCAGAATATAAGGACAATCATTTTTTTTGCATTGCTCTAAATTTTGCAGATTTTCATTTAATGCCATTTCTTTTGTAAACCAAGTATCATCAAGTCGTTTTTCAATGACATCAGCATAGTTTTTTATATCTGAAAAATAGTTTTGTATGTAATGAGGTGTCATAATCAAACAATAAAACTGAATTTCCTTCAAATATGATGTTTCAAAGTCATTTTTCCAGTTAAAAGGAATATAACAACCTTCAATTATAAGATTTTGATTATTTTCAATGGCTGTTTTTATCATTTCTCTGATTATCGGCCATAAATATTTTTCTAACTGTTCATCATCTTCGGGTGTTAGAGAAGTATTACCGCTACGAATTAATCCCATTTTTAATAAGTCTATTGATAAAATAGGATATTGATAGTTTTCCAGAAGTTTTTGAGCTACTAAGGTTTTTCCGGTATGAGAAGCACCTGTAATTAAAATAATCATCTTACCTCAACGATTGTTTATTTTTATCCATAATAAAAGCATACAGCTTAAACAATGTATTTTTCAACTATGAAAGATGACCTCTGCTAAAATTTGCAGAGGTTGAATATAATAATACCTATTTACAATGAGTTATAACTGTCAATTTTTCTTGGTATAACTGTAATATCGTGATTTTTTGGGATTTTAAACATTTAAACTTCCAATTCTAATTTATTCAAAAGCAACTTTTAACATACAGATGTCAGAGGTTGGAAAATAAATTGTCATTAACGTCAATAACTTTTCTTTCAACGCTTTTCATACCTGATTTTTTGTAAGAAGAAAGATGGAGTTACATAACTGGGATTCCGGGATTAACCGGGATTTTGGGGGACATATTGGGATAAGGTATTTATAAGAACTCCAACTTTAGTACCATTTTCAGCTCATTTAAGGGGCATTTTTTTTGCCTGAGATTTTCCACGCTTGAATATGGGGAAGTTTAAGAAGTGCGCAAAATGGTTTTGCTAAATGATAAAATGGTCTTACATTACAGAAAATAATAAAATAAGTATAAACAATAAATTAGATGATTTCATCAAATGAAAGCATTTATAAACTGGGATTTAAAACCGGTATTTTTAAATCCCAGTTAAAGGCTAACTGGGATTCTTTTTGGACAAAACTCAGACAATTTAAACTTTGCAAATAGCCGCTTTTACCTTGCCAACAATATGTAACAAATCTTCATGTTCAATATTCCAAGGCTCGTACTCGGGATTTAACGAAATAGCTTTCAAATATTGTCCTGCCAGTTGGAGCTTTTTTATGAAACACGCTCCATCATACTCGAAAGCATACATGTCGTCATTTATGAACGTTTTTATACTAGTATCAAGTATAACAATATCTTTATCATATAAGCGAGGCTGCATTGAATCACCTTTTACTTTAATCCCTACAGCATATTTTTTTTGTAAATCATAAATTTCAAAAAAATCTTCCGGCAAAACAAGAGTCGATATTATGTTTTCTTCGGTAATAAATGCTCCACAACCAGCAGAAAATTCGACGTCATAAATATTAATGGAGTTTTCACTTTTATTGATTTCGCCGGATAACACCCAATTTATATCAATACCAGCCTTAGCAAGATTTGCTAAAACATCTCCTCCGGGAACATTTGAATCACTTTCATAACCTTTCCAAGAGCGTAGGCTGCAATTAATAAATTTAGCCATTGAACCTTGAGAAAAGCCAAGATTTTCTCTAATTTTTTTTAGCCTATTCCCTATTGTCATACTTATCCTATGAAAATTGCACAATGGTGCAATATTTTTCTTGACTGGTGCAAAATTTTGCACTATGGTTAATTATCGTTTCGCTAATAGTAACACAAAAAAACGAAATTTAAAGGGAAATTTAAATGTGGGATAAGGCTAAAATTAAAATAGAACTAATAAAAAGGGGGTCAAATTTTACTAAAGCGGCATTGGACAATGATTTATCATCAGGTGCTTGTCGCACTGCTTTAGTTAAACCTTTTCCCGCTGGAGAGAGAGCTTTAGCCAAGGTTTTGGATGTTAGTGTTGAAGAATTGTTTCCCGAGCGTTATCAGGAGGCTAAATAATGAAAAATTATTTCAGCGCTAAAGAATTAGAAGAATTACACTTGACTACATTGCCATCTTGTAAACGTTTAATAAATATAAAAGCTACAAACGAAAATTGGCCTTTCAGGGCTCGTAAGGGTAAAGGTGGTGGTCGCGAATATAATATTGACGATTTACCTTCTGAAGTTCGGGCAGAACTTTTATCATTACAGCAGAAAAATAAAGAATCAAAAGCTCAAGAAGAACGAGAAGCTGCTATGGCATCATTGTTAAAATTGCAGGATAGTCAGCTTCAAAAAGCCTCTATCCGCGAACAAATTGTTCAGGAATATCTCTTATTTAAAGAAAGTAGAGGCTTAAGCAATACAAAAGCTAGAATGGAATTTTGCCTAAATTTCAATAATAAAAAAATATTACCAGATAGTTCTGTTCGTGCTGTTGTCAGCAATATTTGTGAAAGAACATTGTTTAATTTGCAAAAAAACTATGAAACAATGGGACTTGCTGGATTGGCGGATAATTACGGTAACCGGAAAGGTGCAAGTAAAATTGAAGCCAGACCAGAATTAAAAGAACTCATTTTAGGGTTAATTTATTATAACCCAGATATCAGCAGCAAATTAATTATGCGTGCATTACGCACAAAATTTGGCTGGGATAACGTTCCATCTTACAAAACAATTAGAAACTGGGTTCTCAAATGGAAAAATGAAAACGAATCCTTGCTCCTTGCCATTAAAAATCCAGACGCCTGGCGCAATAAATTTCAGGCCGCAGCAGGTTCCCAGTCAGAAAAGATTGTCCGCCTTAATCAGCGTTGGGAGTTTGATAGTACGCCGACCGACATAATGCTGGACGATGGTTCCCGTCACAATATTGTCGGCGTCATTGATGTTTACTCCCGGCGCTTAAAACTTCTGGTTTCCAACTCTTCAAACTCAAAGGCCGTAACATCCATAACCCGCGCCTGCCTGCTTGAATGGGGCGTTCCTGAAGAAGTAAAAACCGATAACGGTGCCGATTATGCATCTAAGCACATGCGCCGGGTTTTTGACAGCTTGGAAATAAAGCAGATATTTTGCAAACCGTTTACCCCGGAAGGCAAACCACATATTGAACGGGTGTTTAAGACCTTTTCACATGATGTTTTAGAAATGTTACCCGGTTATATCGGGCATAACGTCAGTGATCGCAAGAACATTGAAGCACGCAAATCTTATGCCGATCATATTATGGGCAAAGCCAAAAAACGGACAGCAGAGTATTTATCTGCGGAACAACTACAAGAGTTTTGCGATAATTGGATAAAAAACTATTACATGCAGGAGCCACACCGGGGGTTGAACGGTAAGACACCGCAATCAATGATTGATAATTATGACGGTGAAGTCCGCCGCATCGGAAACGAACGCGCTCTTGATATCCTACTGTCTCCAACCAGCGGTGACGGATTGAGAACCGTTACCAAAAAAGGCATCGCCATTGATAATGCTTATTATGATAGTCATGATCTGGCAATGTATGCCGGTAAACAAGTTAAGGTTTTATATTCTGAATCCGAATGGGGAAAAATTTACGTTTTCACCTTGGAAGGTAAATTTATCTGCGAGGCTTTCTGCTGCGAACGCGCCGGAATTTCAAGAGCAGAAGTTGCAACAGCTAAAAAGCACCTGCAGAAGCGTTTAATCTCGGAAAGCAAGAAAATTGTCAAGGATTACAGCAAAAAATATATGGTCAAAAATCTGGCTCAGGAAATTGTTAATCAAAAAATTGAAAACAATCCGGATATTCTCGCATTTCCTAAACCAGAAGTTCCTTACGAATCCCGCTTTTTACAAGAGGCTGAAAATATCCTGGCTTCAAAACAGGAAATACCGGTCAGCCGTAATCTAACCGTTGAGGAACAAAATACGCTTGAACAGGTTGAAAAAGCGAAGAATGACAATGTTATCAGTATGCCCGCCACCATTTTGGCGCGGGAAAAATATAAACATTGGAAAGACCTTAATGAACGCTTTTTGAAAGGAGAACGTTTAACAGCCAACGAAAGAGATTTTTATGCCAATTACAAATTGTCTTCAGAGTACGAAACCCAGCAAACACTAGAGGAGTTAGGCCTCGGAGCAATGTAATAAAAAGTTGCCCGCAAGCTGGAACTTGCGGACAACCTTAACAACTCAGGAGCCCCTACGCCAATAGAACAGCTCCTGAAACTATAACCGAAATTATAGAGGATTAAATAATGCAAGAAAATACGCAAAAAGTCAATAATATAGCGTCTTTGCAAAATGTCGGAATTATCCTTCTGGCAATAAAAAAGGCAATGACGCGTCCGGATTATCTTCCCGGTCTTGTCGTTGTTCATGGCCCGAGCGGTTATGGCAAGACCATGGCATCAAGCTATGCGGCAGCCAATTTAAAGGCTTATTTCGTTTCTGCGAAAGCTATCTGGACAAGAAAAACCATGCTTCAAGCAATTCTTGATGAAATGGGAATTCCTGCCAAAAGAACAACCGCAGAAATGTTTGACCAGGTTTGTGAAGAACTTTCCTGTTCTGGTAAACCATTAATCATTGATGAATTTGACTATTGCGTTGACTGTAAAGGTTTAATGGCTTTAACCCGTGATATTTACGACAGTTCTGAAGCTCCGATTGTTTTAATTGGAGAAGAAATGCTGCCGGCAAAACTGTCCCGAGAAGAACGTTTTCATAACCGTATATTGGACTGGATTGCAGCTTTGCCGGCCAGTATGGAAGATGCTGTCAAACTCCGGACACTTTATTGCGATAAAGTAAAAATCGGCGACGATTTACTGGAAAAGGTCTGGAAAATATCCGAGGGACGTGTCCGTCGTATTGTTGTAAACCTTAACAAAATCCAAGATACCGTTTTATCGGAAGGTAAAAATATTGTCGACTTGGTAAGCTGGGGAAAAAGAGAGCTCATCAAAGGTGAAGCTCCCGCTATTCGGAGGCTGTCATAATGATTGATACAGGAAGAAAGCCCGTTAGTGTTGCTCCCAAAAACCGGAAACTGGTCTGGAAGGTTATCAGGGAATTAAAAACATTTACCCTCCGGGATATTGAAAATAAAGTGAAAGTTAAAAACAGCACCATATTTTCTTATCTTAAGGCCTTAGAAAAAGCACAGATTTTGAACAAGGAAGTTATTTATCAAAAAGAAAAAGGCTGCTTAAGAACGAATGTCTATACCTTGGTTAAAGATATGGGGGCAATGGCTCCGGTCGTTAATAAAAACGGTTGCTTAGTCGAGGACAGCCATCAAGCCCGAATTTGGCGAGCTATTCGCATTCTTAAGAATTTCACGTTGAAAGATATTGTAGCTACGGCTTCGCAAGATAATGACCCTGTATCTTTGACGACAACAGACCAATATCTCAATTATCTGAAAAAGGCCGGATACCTAATCAAAAAAAATAATGAAAAGATTTTTCATCTAAATCCAGCGATGAACAAAGGAATCCAAGCTCCACAGATACAACGCATTAAACAAATCTATGATCCGAATATTGATGCTGTTGTTTGGAATAGTGAGGAGGCCTAAATGTCAGCAATAGAAACCGCAAAACAATACTGGGGCGAAAATTTGCCAGACTGGATTGAGGTATTGGCTAATGAGTCCGATAAAAGCTCCCAAAATAAAATAGCCCAGAAAATTGGCAAATCTTCCGCAGCAATCAGCCAGGTTCTTAAAAATATTTATCCCGGCACTATTGCAAATATAGAAGCGGCCGTCCGAGCCAATCTTATGGATGGCAGCCATGATTGCCCGTTTTTCGGTACAATTTTAATCAAAGAGTGTCTCGAAAATCAGTCCCGGCCGTTTTCCAACTCAGGAAACCCTAACAAAATCAGACTTTTTAAAGCCTGCCGTAATTGTCAATACAACAAAAAATCAGGAGAAGAATAATGTTATCACAAGATGCCCAGAACTTGGCGAAATCGATTAAAGAAATAGAAGCTAAAGCCACACAGATGGCCCATGTCTTAAATTGTATAGCCAGCAACCTCAGAAGTTTGAGCGAAAGTCTTGCATACATAGAAAATCACGCACTTGTCAATCAGCCGTCAGAAAGGCCTGTTTATGAAGATATTAAGGAAACGGCCTAATCGGTCGTACTCACAACCTGTTTATAGTCGATTGCTTTTTCATGCAATCATCAATTCAACCCCTAAAAGAAAAGGAAAAATAAAATGTCTGATACTGAAATTGACGGTATTGCTGTTGACCGTTTACGTTCTCTTATCGAACGTATTGAACGGCTAAACGAAGAAAAAGCCGCCCTTGAAAGCGATATTCGCGATATTTTTGCCGAAGCTAAAAGCGCCGGCTTCGATGTCAAAATTATGCGCGAAATCATCAAACTGCGTAAACAAAATGCTGCTGAACGGGACGAACATGAAACCCTGCTCGAAACCTACCGCCGCGCTTTGGATATTTAGGAGAAGCTATATGAAGAAAAATAAAAGCACTTTTGAGGCTGTTATCGGCTTAGCAATAGCTTCTATCGCTGTGGGATACACAAGCAAAAAAGAGGCCCTTCAGGTCATAACTGAAACAAAGGAAAAAGTCCAGTTAGATCTTGAATGTCTGAACCAGGGCATAGAAACCATTAAAAACTTGAACATTAAGGAAGGTTCCGAAAATGAATGAAATTAATGAAAACGATTATATGACCGACGCCAAAGGCCGGTTGATTCCCAAATCCATGGTCAAACCGCAAGACCAGCTGCGCGACCAGACGGTCAAAATCATTGTTGAGCGCTTTAAGAAAAGCCATGAAGTGCTGAAAGACTGCAAAGTCAAATCCATGCAGGACATTTCCGAGCTGGAGGAAATCGTTGCCGAAAAATATCAGGCCAAACTGGGCGGCAAAAAAGGCAATTTGACGCTCTACAGCTTTGATGGCAAATATAAAGTCATGCGTTCTTTTGCCGACCGCATCGTTTTTAACGAAGCCGCCAAGTCCGCCGAAGCCCTGTTTAAGGAATGCATTCTTGAGTGGGGCCAGGGGGCCGATCCGAAGCTGGTCAGTCTGGTTAATTACGCCTTTGAAACTGACAAACAAGGAAACTTATCATTCTCAAAGATATACAGTCTATTACATTATAATATTAATGATGAAAAATGGTTACGGGCAAAACAGGCCATTATAGACAGTATGAATGTCGCCTACTCCAAAAGCTATATCAGAGTTTATGAGCGTGTTGGCGACACTGAGGTGTATAAAGCCATTCCGCTGGATATTGCTGCCGATTTGTAACCTTTCGCCAACTAACTCCAAATAAACAGTAAACATACAGGCGAAACGGCGGGTTTCAGCCCAAGGCTGTTATCCGCCGTCCGGCAGAGATTAACCACCTGCCGCTGATGAGCCAGGTTAAAACAAATGACAAAAAAGGAAATGACACAAGAACGCAAAATTTTGCTGGGTAAGATTCACATTGCCAAAAAAGCTCTGGGCCTTGACGATGATACCTATCGGTCAATCATTTTTGCCGCCGTCGGTAAAAACAGCGGCAAAGATTGTACAGACCGCCAGCTGTTAAAGGTCGTTAAAGCCTTTGAAGATAAAGGCTGGAAACACAAGAAAAACCCGAATCAATACCGCAAAGTTCCGACCGGACGGGCAGATTTGGAAAAGATTTATGCTTTATGGGGGCAGCTTCAGAATATGGGCGTCGTTAAATCGACAAATCTGGTTGATCTGGATAAATGGGTCAGCCGAATGACGAAAGGCAAACGCAGCTCTGCACAGTTTCTTGAAGAAAGCTGGGCGCAACGGATTATTGAGTGTCTGAAGCAGTGGATAGCCAGGGAAGAAAGCAAAGGAGCAAAAAATGGGTAATTTTACCGGAATTTTGGCAGAAATGGAAACCATTATCGGAACCGCCGCAACCTTAAAACTTGTAAATGAGCGCGGCGGAACGGAAATCGTTATCCCTAAAAATCCTACCGAAAAATGCCTGATTGCCCAGATTATCGGTATCGATGCCGCAAAAAAATTAAGCCTGGAGCTGGGTTACGGCAAATTTATGATACCGATGGGACATTTTCGGGGCATGGGGCGCAAAAAAGTTTTGGCAGCAAAAATGATTGAACAGGGGTTAAGCAGCAACCGCATTGCCGCGGAACTGGACATTCACGAACGAACCGTCCGGCGTGTTAAGGATAAAAATTATTTAGGGCTGCCTCTTATTGAATATATCAAAGAACAAGAAAGGAAAGAACATGAAAAAACAATTTGTAATTCAAGTCAAGGCCATGGAACACACTCGAATCAGGGGGGAAATTGAGATCGAGGCTATGGATGAAGCCGAAGCAATGATGAAGGCGGTTATGAATAAAGACCAAATTAACTGGGATTATCGCCGAACCGGAGATATTGACCAGCTGGAATATATGATTATCGCGGAGCACTGATTATGAAATATATACTTGTTGTTTTATTTATCGGAATAGCTTCACATATCGTACAAATCTTTGACAGCGGGCTTCTTTATGGCTGGCTGCATTATTTCTGCGACAGCATTGTTATCTACTTTTTAATTAATGATTACGATAAGCATGAATGCGAGGACGAGGATGAATAATTGGAATGATGAAAAAATGCCGGAAGGACAGATTCCGGTGACGGAATTATCCGACGCCGAGCGCCAACCATGTGAAATCTGGTCGCGCGTCATGGGATATTTTCGGCCGTTGTCGGAGTTTAATATTGGTAAAAAATCAGAGTTTTATGAAAGAAAATGTTTTGATGAAAACAAAATATTAAACAAGTAAATTAAAATTTTTATGTATATTATTATTTTGTTTAACTTATTGAAAATAAACAAATAAATGTGCAAAATTTAAGTTTTTTTTAGTCTTTTTTCCTTAAAAAGTCTAAAATAAAGTGAAAAATTTATTGATTTATTAAGATTCTCTCGTTAAGGTTAACTTGTTTCGGGGTTGTTCCCGGAATGGAGCCTGAAAAACTCCTGATCAAGTGGGTGGATATGACCGCCCGAACCATAGCGAGGCGGATTTTTTATGTCCGGAAGAATGTCGCTATGTCCAAGGGCAACCCAAAGGCGGCATTGCCTGATCCACTTGACGGGTTTTTTCACTTCCGGACACCTTCCTGAAAAAAAGCTGTTCGGAATTGCTCCTGAATTTTCAAGTGGAGTAATTCTTATGAATAATCTCGTTCAAATTTCTGATAATAACCAATTAACCACCACCAGCTTAAAAATTGCCGATGTTTTTGGTAAACGCCATGAACAGGTATTGCGGGCTATTGATAAACTAAAAAATGAATTATCGGATAGCCAACACAATTTTGTGTCGGCAGATTTTAACCGGCTTAATTTTCAGCCGGTTGAATATATAGATAAACAAGGCAAGCCACGCAAGCAATATACCATCACCCGCGACGGTTTCACGCTGTTGGCAATGGGCTTCACCGGCAAAAAGGCGATGAAGTTCAAAATTGACTTCATAAATGCCTTTCGTGCCATGGAAACCGAGCTGATGAACCGCAAGCCGACATTTGCCGAAACCCTGCTCGGTTCCCGTGAGCTGAAAAAGGAAAACCAGGCGCAAAAGGCCCTGATTGCCGATATGTCGGCCGAACTCCTGAAATCCCGTCCGCTCTGGCGCCGGGTGTTGAAATATAAGCGGCTGGGGCTTTCAACCGCCGAAGTCTGCAAGCTGGTCGGCCGCTCCCGTGCTTCAGTCAAGGCCTATTGCGCTGCCATGCGCAAATACGGATTTTTGACACCGTTACCAAAATCGGCCGAGCAGCTGGCATTGAACTTTGCCAAAGAAACCATTCCCGGCATTGAGTTTTCGGGAGAATAAACATGCAGATAATTTTAAATCCTGATTGTCGCGAAGCCGCTGATGAGCTGCGGCAGTTGTTGCTGGTGGTCTCCCGGGCACTGGATCCCCAGAACAACAGCAGCAGTCTGGAACTGAGCAATGCCGAAGCTGTGGCTTTGTGTTGTTTTGTTGATGAAATTGCCAAAGCCGTACCGCAATTATGCAGATAATTGAAGCTCTTATCGTATTTTTATCGATAGAACTGGCGCTGGCGGTTCTGTTTTTCGGTTGGTTTAATATCAATGTATTAGACCTGTTTTAATTAAACCGGGGTTCATCCCCGGTTTTTTCATGTTAATGATCCGGTTTATGTATGTATTTAATTATCATTAAATACATAGGTAAATCAATCCGGACACCAGTCCGGATTGATTTTGAGGCAATGACTTTTAAAATAACCACATACCGGGTTTGATAACAGAACGAGGACAATATGATTGAATCAGCTCAAGGCAAAATCTTATTTTCAGACAAAGAACTGGCCTGCCGCCATTGCGGTAAATTGGTTTTAGCTCCAGGGTTTGCCGAAAAATTAAAAGAACTGCGCCTCGAGTTTGGTCTGCCGATGACATTAAGTTCCTGCTGCCGTTGCAGCGAACACAATCGGCAGGAAGGCGGCAATGCCGGTTCTTTTCATTTGACAGAGAACATCAAGTGGAAAGTCCCCGGAACCTGCGCCATTGATGTTGTACGCCGGGGCGCTGAATATGACCGAAAACTTTTAAGTACGGCCCTCAAGCTGGGCTGGAGCATCGGTATTGCCAAAGCCTTTATTCACTTAGACCGCCGTTCTGATTATACCGACCTGAAAGCAGCTTTATTTACTTATTAACTTAACCAAGGAGGATGTTATGCCTGAAAATCAAACCGAAACCCCTTTCTGGAAGAACAAGACAGTCATCGGTTCCGTGGTTGCCGTTGTTTGCGGCATCTTGAGCTTCTGCGGTATTGATATTTCTGCCGATACGCAGTCTGTCATTACCGACAATCTGGCTTCGATCGGCGCCGCCATCGGCAGCTTATTCGGTATTTATACCGCAATTAAAGGAAAATAACGTGGTTGATGTTGTGGATTTGGCAACCGCGGAAATTGCCGCATTTAACAGTTCAGCTCTGGCCGAGTGCCGTAAAAAGCGGCATCGTGCCTTGAGAAGCCACCGAAGATGTGCAATCTGCGGCGTGCCTATCCCGCCGGAACGCCGCAAAGCCGTACCGGGTGTAAAATTATGTATTGACTGCCAAGAGGAGGTTGAGCGTGCCAATCATTGATTTTATACAAAGCAATTCTAATTTTCTGATTTGGATTTTAGGCGGTTTTTGCGGCTGGATATGGTGGTCAATCAAAACCAAGTTCGTCACAAAAGAAACTTATCAGACGCTGGCCGGCGAGGTTTCCGAACTCAAAAATCAGGTTTCCGGGATGCCGTCACAGCGTGACTTCCATAAAATGCAGCTTTGTCTGGAACATATTACCGGAGAACTGGCGACACAGAACAAAACACTTTCCATTATAGAAAAAACATTAGAACGACAGCAGGATTATTTAATGGGGAATAAATAACAATGGCTTACCGTGATTTCATGACAGAAGACCGCCGCCTTGCGGAGCTTCGTTTTTTGGCAGAAGACAACGACTACAGCCTGAACGACAGCGTTATGCAGACAGCTTTGGGGGAAATCGGCCACGGTGTCAGCCGCGAGGTTATCTGGGCAGATTTTGCCTTTTTGGCGGAACTGGGGCTGATTACAGTTGAAAAACCGCTTGACGGCCGGGTTACCGTTGCGCGTCTGACTGCCCGCGGCGAAGACGTCGCCCGCGGCCGGGCAACCGTACCGGGCGTTAAAAAGCCCAGACCTGAATAAGGAGGCTATAATGGCCAGAAATTCAAGCATCGACCGCCTTCCCGTTGCCATTCGCGAAAAAATCGGCCAGCTGCGGCAGGCCGGCAAGACCATTGACGAGATACTGGAAAAACTGAAAGAATTGGACGTTGACGTGTCCCGTTCGGCGCTGGGGCGGCATTGTAAGCAGCTTGAAGAAGTTTCAAAGTCAATCCGCCAGTCGCGGATTGTAGCCGAGGCGCTGGCAAAGAACTTCGGCGACGAGGGCGAAAACAAAGTCAGTCAGGTCAATATTGAGCTGATGCACTCGCTAATCCTTAAAATGATGGTCAACAACGACGGCGAAACTATTACTATGGATAGCAAAGACGCCTTTTTTATGGCTTCTTCCCTGCAAAAGCTGGTTCAGGCTTCCAAGCAAAACGTCGAGAATGTCATCCAGCTGCGCCGCGAGTTCGCCGAAAAAGCCGCTCAGGTTGTCGACAAGGCCGGTAAGAAAAAAGGCATTTCGGCAGAAAACCTTGATTTTATCAAACGCGAAATATTCGGGATAGTTTAAAATGGAAGAGTTTCAGCCGGACAAAGTTTTTTTACATTATCAGCAGCTTTTATGCAAAACAGCCATAAGCTCACCGGTTACGGTGGTCGAAAAGTCCCGCCGAACCGGTTATACCTGGGCGACCGCCGCGGTCGCCGTGTTTGTCACTTCGCCGGCCGAGAATGCTCAAACGACTTATTATATGGGCTATGACTATGAGATGACCCGTGAATTTATCCAGTATGTCGGCGAATGGGCCAAGAAAATCGGCGAAGCCTGTTCCGAGGCGGAAGAATATATTTTCAAAGATCCGGATAATCCAGACAAAGACATCAAAGCTTTCCGTGTGACTTTTGCCAACGGCAAGGAGGTGGTTGCGCTGCCGTCGGTTGCCCGGGCGCTGCGCGGTAAACAAGGTTTTGTTATAATCGACGAGGCAGCATTCCATGAAGATTTAAAAGAGGTGTTAAAAGCGGCGTTTGCGCTGCTTATCTGGGGCGGACAGGTGTTAATCATCTCCACGCATAACGGCGAAGACAATCCTTTCAACGACCTGATAAAAGACATCCGAGCCGGCAAAAGTCCTTATAAACTTCTGCGCTGCACATTTGATGACGCTCTGCGCCAGGGACTTTATAAGCGGATTTGCTCAAAGCAGGGCAAAGAATGGAGCCAGGAAGCAGAGAATAAATGGAAATCCGAAATTTACAAATTTTATGGCGATATCGCGGCGGAGGAGCTGGACTGCATTCCGGCCAATGGATCCGGAAACTATTTCAGCCGTTTGATTATCGAACAGTGTATGCAGCCGGACATCCCGGTTCTGGAACTGGCCGTCAAGCCCGAATTTACTACCGCACCATCGGCTGAACGGGTTGATTTTATTAACGATTGGATAAAAGACAATCTTCAGCCGGTCATTGAAAAAATGAACCCGAATCTGGCATCGGGCTTCGGTTACGACTTCGGCCGTTCTGGAGATTTGTCAGTTTGCGCGGTTTTGCAGGAAGACGCCGGACTTAACCTTAAAACGGCATTTGTTTTGGAAATCCGCAATATGCCGCACGAACAGCAATGGCAGATTGCCGATTATATCACGTCACATCTGCCGCTTTTCCGTTTCTCCGCCTATGACGCCCGCGGCAACGGTTCCTATCTGGCAGAAGTTGCCTGCCAAAAATACGGCGGCGCGGCGGTCGAAGAGGTTATGCTGACGACGCAATGGTACAGCCAGAATATGCCGCGCGCCAAGGCCTATTTTGAAGAAAAACGGGTCAGTTTGCCGCGTAACGCCAACATTTTGAACGATTTTAAGGTGGTCAAATTGGTTAAAGGCGTGCCGACAGTGACCGAGATTCGGACGAAAGACGAACACGGCAACAAACGGCACGGCGACAGCTGCATTGCTTTTGTCTTGGGCATATACGCCATGAGCAAGGAAGGCGTTCCTGTTTACGAAGGCTGCATGACGGCCAAAGAGTTGGCTGATAACGATGATGAAGAAAACAATTTTAAATTTGCCGAAGGAACCTATTGATGTTTAACGTTATTAAAAGCTATTTAAATAAGATGTTGTTGACCTCTGCTGAGGCCAGTAATCCGATATTGGGCATCCGTGACCAGCTAAGCTCCAACCCCAGCACTAACCTAACTCCGATAAAACTGGCACGGATTTTAAGGGAATCCGGCGAAGGCGATATTTTAGAGTTAATGGAGCTGGCCGAAGAAATCGAAGAAAAAGACCTTCAGTATCAAACCGTCTTAAATACCCGCAAACGTACCGTCGCGCAGCTGGACATCTCGGTTGAACCGGCCGACGACACGCCGGCAGCAACCGCTCAGGCCGATTTTATTAAAAGCTTCTTAAACCGCGATACGCTGGAAAGCGAAATTTTTGATATGCTGGACGCAGTCGGCAAAGGTTTTTCGGTTACGGAAATCATCTGGGAAACCTCAAGCAGCCAGTGGATGCCGAAATCCTTAAACTGGGTTGACCCGCGCTGGATTGATTTTCAGCAGAATGACTTATCAAAACCTTTGTTGAAAGTGGAAGGCGGCTATAAGGAACTGGCGCCTTTTAAATATATCTATACGACAATCAAAGCCAAATCCGGACTGGATATCCGCGGTGGGCTGATTCGTGGCGTTGCCTGGGCATATCTGTTCAAAAACTTTTCGCTTAAAAACTGGGTTTCGTTTTTGGAAGTCTACGGCCACCCGCTCCGGGTCGGCAAATACGGCAAAAATGCGACGGAGAAAGACAAACGCAACCTGTTAAAGGCGGTTCTCAACCTCGGCGCCGATGCGGCTGCCGTCGTTCCCCAAGACATGATGATTGAATTTATCAAGAACGAAACCAGCGCCGGCGGCGCCGCTTTCAAAGACCATGCCGCTTATTATGACCAGGCTATTTCCAAGATTGTTCTGGGTCAGACCACGACAACCGACGCAATCTCCGGCGGACATGCCGTCAGCCAGGAACATAACGAAGTGCGGATGGATATTGCCAATTCCGATGCTCGCCAGCTGGCCGCCGTTCTTAACCGCGACCTGATCCGACCGATGGTTGAGCTTAATTTCGGGCCGCAAAAGGCTTATCCGAAGCTGCATATCGGCAATCCGGAAACCGAAGATACTTCCAAATTAACCGAAAGCGTTGCCCGGCTGCTGCCATACGGGTTCACAATTTCAGCCAAGCAAATGCGGGCTAAGCTTGGATTAAACGCTCCGGAAGACGAAGATGACGTTTTCGGGCAAATTAACGGATTTTCTCAGCTTCCGACGTTTAACCAAGCGTTAAACAAGTCTTCAGCCACAGTTAAACAGCCGATAAACGACTTTATTGACGATTTGGGCGATGATGAGTTAAAAGACTGGCAGCCGAAAGTCGAACCGGTCAAAAAGAAGATTGAAGAACTGATTGCCCGGCTGTTGAAAGAGGGCAAAAGCCTGGAAGACTTAAAATCGGAACTGGCTAAGTTAGACGTTTCGCCCGACGAACTGGCGGAAAGCCTGGCTAAAAACTCTATGGCAGCCCGCTTAATCGGGGGCGGCAATGGCGAATAACTTTATTCCCAAAGAAGTTCTGGCGTTTCTGCAGCGCAAAAAGCTGAAGCCGACTGACCATTGGACAGACCTTTGGCATGGCGAGCACGCCCGTTATTTCACGGTCGCCCGTTCAACTTATGCTGACATTATTAATGATGTTTACGATGAAGTCGTCAAAGCCATTGCCGACGGCAGCACGCTGAAGACTTTTCAGGACAGGCTGACGCCGGTTTTGCAGGAAAAAGGCTGGTGGGGCAAGGCGGAAGACGGCGTTCAGCTCGGTTCGCCGCGCCGGCTGCGCACGATTTACGATACCAACCTTCGCACTTCTTACGCGGCCGGCCGATGGGAACGTATTCAGCGGCGCAAAAAATCCCGGCCGTATTTGCGCTATGTCTGCGTACTCGATGAAAAGACCAGAGCAGAACACCGGCGGTGGCATAATCTGATTTTGCCGGTTGACGATCCCTTCTGGACAACGCATTATCCGCCAAACGGCTGGCATTGCCGTTGCACGGTTCAGCAGATTAGTAAAGAAGACATAGACGCCAACGGCTGGACAGTCAGCGACAGCCCTGAAGAAAGCTATCGCAGCTGGGAAAATACCGCCACCGGAGAGGTCAAACAAATTCCGGTAGGTATCGCTCCGGGCTTTGATTACAATGTCGGAATCGCCAATTTAAGGGTAAAAGCGCGTGAACAAGTGGCCGAAAAACTTAAGAAAATTAATCCGGATATCGCTCATACTGCAATTAACAGCCTTGTGCGCAGCGATGATTTTGCTGATTTTTATAAAAATCCTCAAGGGTATTTCGCTATTGGCGTTGTGGATGACTGGATTAAGCAGGCCTTAAAGACTGAAACGTCGCTTTGCTGCCTGTCTGACGAAACCCTGCTGAAAAACCAAAAACACCATCCGGATTTAACGATTGATGATTATAAATTAATGAATCAGGTTTTGAGCGGTTATGATGTTTTAGTACAGGATACCGCCAAAAGCGTGGTCGCTGTTAAAGAAATTGCAGATAAAAGCTATTGGCTGGCGGTTAAAGTAACCCGTGCCGGCAATGAAATTTTTGCCCAGACTTTCCATTTAACCCGCAAAAGTGACATAAAACGACTGCTCGGCAAAGGAAACCGTTTAAAATAAATTAACGGATATGCAGCAGAGCTCCCCGTCATCTGCACGCGAGCCATTCAAAGAATGTCCTACGGCCGGGAGATTCACCGTGTTTTACATATCCGTTATTTTTATTATATAAGCAAACAAGTCCGAAATCAAACAATTTTTTAATTGATTCTTAGTCCTTTTCTTTTATAGTAAATTTGGCAGCCTAACTCAGCTACCAAAAATTATTGTGTATTCTACCGGAATTTTCCTTCCGCGAGAGTAATATAACAATGAGTTATGTAGAAAAATCGTTGTTGCTTCGTACGTCAAACTGACGGAGGAGTACAACGAATAAGTTACTATGTGACAAATAAGTTGTTGCTGTCTCGCAGTAGGAAAAGCTCCTCCACCTTTAGGAGTTAAAAGGTGGAGAATGTTTAGGAGTTTTTAAATATGCGAAAATTAGATAAGACAGTAACAAGTAAAACAACTCGAAATTACAGCAGGGGAAGACTGCCCGACGGTTCTGCCAATCCAGTCGATTGTTACGTCGGACAACGTCTTCATCTTCGACGGCAGCTTCTTGGAATTAGCCAAGAAAAACTTGCAGAGCTTGCTGGTCTTACTTTTCAGCAGATTCAGAAATATGAAAACGGCAGGAATAGAATTGGAGCCAGCCGATTATGGGATTTATGTAAAATTCTGGGGGTAGATGCCAACTATTTCTTTCAGGATATGTCTCCAAATATAGCCAAACAAAGCCCCAGAATGTTTAGTGGGCAGAATCAAGATAAATGTGATAATACGCCCTTACCGACATCTCCAGAAGTAACAACTGAAGCACAAGAATTGCTGGTGAACTACTTTAAGATACCTAATCGAGAACTGGCTAAGCAGCTTTTTGAGCTGATAAAAAATTTATCAAAAGGCTATGCTTACCGCTATGATGAAAAATGTTCTGATTTTAAGGGGCTTGAATAGGCCTCTTTACTTTTTGCGGGTATTGTTATATAAATAAACAAAATAACGCTAACACCCCATTTAAACCCCGTTTAAAACTGATGAATAAAGACAATACAGTATCAGATGCTGAAATTATGACGACAGAAGAAAAAAAACGAGAGTGTCTTGAAAAAGAACTTCAAGCATACAGAGATAGAAAAAAAGACATTGAGAACAGCTTACATCAACGTAGAGAAAGCGTTTCTAATTCATATCAGCTTGGATATAAATATTTATTTACGCTTAATGGCGCTGCGGCTGTTGCAATTGTCACGATCATCACATCCTTTAAAGAAATGATAAATGGTTTTTGGACGCTCGGAGCGATAGGCTGTTATATTTTAGGTTGCCTATTGGCATTGCTGGCTATTGCTTATTATATCTCTTGGCAACAAAATGAAGAAGAACAACAAAAAGCAGATCTTAAGACTATTAATTCTTCAATATTCAAAATCCGCCTTGAGCTGGAATATTTGCCAAATACAGCGGAAACAATATTAGAAGAAACAGAAATATCACAATCTTGTCAAAAATCCATAACAAAAAAAGATGAATGTATAAAAAATAAAAATAAATCAAAATTATTTATGTGTTTTAGTTTTGGTGCTTTCATTTTGGGAACCATAAGTGCTCTTTTTCCATTTCTTCCTATAACTAATAACATTAAACCCCAGATTACTTTTTGCGATTCAAGCTATCCTGAATGTAGCCGCATTCTAGCAGCCCCATCTATAACAAAACCTAACTAGGTTTTGTTTAAATCAATCTCTTAACATAATCAATCCGGACACCAGTCCGGCTTTTTAAATCATCGGTATCGGCCTATGTTGACAGCATGACTGATACACGATTTGACATATCCATTAATTCCCTGCAGCTGGAGCTTAATTCGGACAATCCCGTTCCTGATGAAGTCCAGCTGCTTCCCTACGGCGAAATCAAAGGTCGTGATGGGCGCAAATTCTTTATGTTTGATGTTGCTGCCGTCATTGCTAACAGTCTCAAACGCTACAACCCCAATTCTCAATCCGATAAGCTGGATCTGGTAATAGATTATGAACACCAGACAATTTTCAGCGGTAAAAACGGCGCTCCGGCTCCGGCTGCCGCTTGGATTAAACAGCTTATAAATAAAGGCAAAGACGGATTGTGGGGCAAAGTAGAATGGACAAAGCGGGCCGAAAAAGCTGTTGCCGACAGGGAATACCGCTATTTGTCACCAGTGTTTACACATGACGAACAAGGCAACGTTATCGCCTTGACCTGCGCCGGTTTGACAAATTACCCGAACCTTGAGCTTCAAGCGTTCAACAAATCTAACCTTAACAATGAGGAGGACAAACAAGTGGATTTACTTGCAAAACTCATTCAGCTGTTAGGTTTGGCCGAAACTGCCAGCGAACAAGATGTCATTGATGCCGTTACCCAGCTGAAAACAGCCGGCGGACAGGCTTCTTTGAACAAAATCGCTGATGTTTTGGGCACCGCAGCTGATGAAGCGTCAATCGTTACCGCCATCAACAAACAGAAGGCGGAAAGTGTTGATGCGACTAAATATGCCGCTTTGAACAAGGAAATTACCGAGCTCAAAGAACAGGTTGCCGCCAATAAGGCGGAAGCAGCCGTCAATCAGGCCATCGCCGATGGCAAGTTGATTCCGGCTTTGAAAGATAATGCCCTGGCTATCCATAAAAGCTTGGGAGAAGCTGCATTTAACGACTTTGTCGCCAAAATGCCGCAACTGTCCCTGAATAAATCAGATGCTCCAACCGGTACACCGCCGGCAACCGAAGGCAGTTTGACCGGCGAGGAGCTGGCTGTTTGCAAAGCCATGGGCATTTCAGCCGAAGATTTCAAGAAAACTCTGAAGGAGGAGAAAGACCATGCCGCAGTTTAATGCCGAAGAAAGAAAAGGCCGCACGGCGGTCTTTGCCCTCAAGGCTGAAGAGAAAGTCTATGAAGGCGAAATCGGCGTTATTGACGCCACCGGGGTCGCCGTTGCCGCAACCGCAGCTGCCAGTTTGAAGGCTTTTGGCCGAATTGAAGAAATTGATGGCGACAAAATCACCATGAAGAAAGGCTGTTTTAAATATCAGAACTCAAGTTCTGACGCCTTATCCGCCGCAGACATCGGCAGTGACTGCTACATCGAGGACAGCTGCACAGTCTGTAAAACCGCAACCGGAAAATCCAAAGCCGGCAAAGTCTTCCTGGTCGAAGATTCCGGCGTTTGGGTCGATTTTTAAGGAAAAAAAACATGATTGTAAATTCTGCAACGATTAAAGCCCTGAATACGGCCGTCAAAACCGTCTTTCAGAACGCTTTCAGCGGCGCCAAAACCGATTATCAGAAAATCGCGATGACGGTTCCGAGTACCAAGGCTTCAAATACCTATCCCTGGCTCGGCAACTCGTTTGGCCTGCGCGAATGGATCGGCGAACGCGTCATTCAGAACATCAAAGAATATGATTATCCTATTAAAAACAAGAAGTACGAAGGTACCGTTGCCATTCCCGAAACGGCTATCGAAGATGACGACGTCGGTTTGTATAATCCGTTGATTGCCAATATGGGCGATGCCGCGGCCAAACACCCGGACGAACTTGTGTTTAACCTGTTAAAAGCCGGAACCTCGACCTTATGCTATGACGGCCAGAACTTTTTTGACACCGATCATCCGGTACTGGTTGAGGGCAAAGCGGTCTCGGTTTCCAACTTTAAGACCGGCAGCAATGCAGCCTGGTATCTGCTGGATACTTCCCGTCCGGTCAAGCCGTTAATTTATCAGAAGCGCAAAGACTATCGCCTGATTAAGAAAGACGGCGAAAAAGATGACAATGTCTTTATGGACGGACAAGTTGTCTACGGCGTAGACGGCCGCGGCAATGCCGGATACGGTTTCTGGCAGATGGCTTACTGCTCCAAGGAAGACCTGACGGATACCACCTTTGAGGCCGCTTATGCTGCCATGTGCTCATTCAAAGGTGACAATGACAAACCGCTCGGCATTAAGCCGACAATCCTGGTGGTTCCGCCGCAGCTGCGCGCCAAAGCCCACAAAATCGTTACGGCCGACAAACTGGCCAACGGTCAGGACAACCCCAACAAAGGCCTGGTCGAAGTGCTCGACACCCCTTGGCTGGCCTAACTCAGGGAGGAGCTTATGGCAAGAATCATCAATGAATATGATGTTACCGGCAAATCACTGCTGATTACGGCAAAGGTTAACGGATTTCGCCGCGGCGGAATTGCACACAGCGACAAAGAAACCCTGCATTCGGTTGATGAGTTCAGCGATGAACAGCTGGGACAGATTATGGCCGAAAGCGGCAAAGGACTGATTGTCAAAGTGGTTGAAGTCAAAGGAATGGAAGGCGGCAACCAGCCGCCGGCCGTTCCGGAGGATGCCCTCGACAAGGTAAAGGCCGCTATTTCCGAGCTGGAAGCCGCAAAGGAAAAAATCAACGTCACTAATCTGACGGCCAAGGTTGGCTTTAAGGTTTCCGGCGAGCTGAAAGACCGGGCTATTGCCGAAATGGCAAAACCTCAGGAAGCAAACACTCAGGAATAAGGAATACAGGGCATGTACGCAAACAAGGAAGATTTGATTAAGCGTTTCGGCGAGCGGGAGATTACCGCTTTGGCCGGCTATGAAGACGAAGTCATTGACGATACGGTTGTCGAAACGGCGCTGGCCGACGCCGAAGAGCTTATCAATTCCTATGTTGCGGTCAAATATGCCCTGCCTTTGTCCACCGTACCGGCAGCCTTGAAACGGATCTGCTGCGATATGGCCCGGTACTTTATGTATAAGGAGGTCATTCCCGAAGAACTTGAAAAAACATACGAACGAAACCTGACTTTTTTGAAGGATATAGCCAAAGGCGTCGTTACCCTGGGCGACCCCGAAACAGGACAAACCCCCGAACAAGCGGGCGACGTTATTTTTTCCGGCAGCGCCGCTCGCCATTTTTCGCAAAATCAGTTGAAAGGCTTCTGAAATGGGCGTCAGAGCAAAATTTGAAGAGCTGGACAAGCATATTGAAAATCTCAAAGGCTTAGATGACAAAGCCCGTGAGGAGCTTAACGACAATATTGCCGGCGTTTTGGAAAGCAGCACGGTTCAGCGTTTTGAAGAAGAACATGATCCCGACGGCAAAAAGTGGAAGCCCAATCTGCGCGGCGGCCGGGTTCTGACCCTGCACGGCTACCTTTGCGGCAGCATTATCGGACAAGCGACCAAAGATTATGCCGAAGTCGGTTCAGCGATGGTTTATGCGGCCATTCATCAATACGGCGGCACCATCAAAGCCAAAGTTAAAAACTTCTTAAAGTTTAACGTCGGCGGACGCTGGGCCAGTAAAAAAGCCGTTACGATTCCGGCACGCCCGTATCTGGGACTGTCTAAGCAAGATGAAGCCGATATCTGCCGGGAAGTAGAGAATTTTCTTAACGGAGCATTGTCATGAGTTTTGAAAACCCGATTTTAACCATTGAAAAGGCAATTATCGAACGTTTGCAAAAGGCCGTAAACAGCGGCGTTCTGGGTTATAAAATCCCGGTCATCGCTTCTTATTCCGGCGAAGGCGATGACGACATTCCGCATCTCTTAAAAACCCGCAGCCCGGCAGTCTGGGTTGCTTACAGCGGCGAAGACGCAGCTGACGGCAGCAGCAAAGACGTTAACGCTTATTTTTCGCTGATTGTCTACGTCCGCAACAACAAATCGGAAAACGCCGCCCGTGAGGGTTCCCTTAATCACGCCGGCGCGTATCAGCTGATTAACGATATTAAAAAATTACTGATTAAACAGGACTTAGGACTGCCGATTGAACCTTTTTCTTTCATTGAAGCCAAACCGATTCTCAACGCCCGGCTCGAAAAATATTATACGACCATGTTCGGGCTGCGCTTCAAAACACTTTATACCCAGCCGGCTTCCGGCAAACCCTATTCGAAACTGGACGATTTTCTGCGAGTCAAAGGCGCATGGACAATCGGACAGGCTTCGCATGAAGTTTCATTTAACGTTAACAAGGAGTAACTCATGTCAAAAATTTTTGTAAAACCGGCAAAAGACGGCCTGAAAGTTCGCAAACCGGACATGACCGTCCTTTCCGCCAAGGGCGAAATCGTAGAGGATGAAATCTACTGGCACCGCCGCAAACGTGACAACGAGGTTGTCATTGAAAAAGTCAAACCCTCGAAAAAAGGAAACTAAAATGTCTCAATTTGATTTTAATGAAATTACACTGACCCGGGTTCCTGGCGCTTATTGCGAAATCGACAACAGCCTGGCCAATCAGGGCTTGTCGGGCAAGCCGTCCGCCGGTCTGTTAATTGGCCAGAAACTGGAAGGTTTGCTGGAATATAACAAAATTTCCGGACTGATTACCAGTGCCGACCAGGTCATTCCGCTGGCTGGCGAAGGTTCGGAACTGCATCGCATGGCCACGGCATGGTTTAAGAACAACAAGCAAAGCAAGCTCTATATTATAGCCGTTGAACAGACGGAAGGCACCGCAGCCGTTTATCATTTGGCAATTACCGCAACCAAAGTACAGGCCGGTATGCTGAATTTGATGATCGGCGGCCGAGAAGTTCAGCTGACAATCAACGAGGACGACACCGCCGCCGACATTACCAGCGCGCTGATTGCCAAAATCAACGCCAATATCATGCTGCCGGTTACCGCTGCCGCCGTTTCCGAGAAAGACACGGAAATCAACCTGACTGCCAAGCATAAAGGCGAAGCCGGAAATTTTATTGATGTCAGCTTAAACTATTATGACGGCGAAACAACCGCCCCCGGTCTGGAGCTGACCATTACCCAGTCGACCAAAGGCGCCGGCAATGCCAGCCTGGCCGATACAATCGCTGCTCTCGGCGATTTTTATGCGCCGACAATCGCCAGTTCCTATGTTGATGCTGCCAATATCCGGCTGTTGAAAGAGGAAATCACGCGCCGTTTCGGGGCTATGGTCAACAACGAAAGCTCTGTTTACATGGTGTTTAAAGGCACTTTAAACGAGATGTTGACCAAAGTTGAAAACGTTAACAATCAGTGTTTCAGCATCATGATGGACTATAAAAGCCCGAATATGCCGGAAGAACGCGCGAGCGCTTACGCTGCCGTTTCGGCTATCGAATTTCAGAAAGACCCGGCGCGGCAGATTGCCGGTCTGGAACTGGTCGGAGACCTGCCGGCCAAAGAAGAGCTGCGGGCAGAAGAACGCAATATGCTGCTGGAGGCCGGCATTGCCACGGTTATTGTCAATGCCAGCGGCAACACCGCGATTGAGCGCGAAGCGACCACTTACCGCAAAAACAGCGCGGGCGCTGCAGACAACAGCTATTTTGACATGACCACCACCCAGACCGTCATTTATCTGCGTTATTCTTGGAAAGAGCGTATTCAACTGAAATTCCAACGTTATAAGCTCGCAGACGATGATTATGAGGTTCAGCCAGGACAGAAAGTGGTTACGCCGAAAGTTTTGACCGGCGAAATCATTGCATTGGCCGAAGACTGGCTGGCGGCCGGTTTGGTTGAGGATATCAGCAGCTTTAAGAATACCATTACCACGCTGCGTGACAGCAATGATACCGAACGCCTGAATCAATTGCTGCAGCCCAATATCATGAACAACCTGCGCATTGTCGCCGGAAAACTGCAATTTATTCAATAAAGGAGGTTAAATGACTAATCCTAACAAGAAATATGGCGAAGGGACGCTGAAAGCCGATGGCGAAAGCTTTGATATGACCGAAATCAGCTATTCGCTGAATGGAAAAGTCCGAACTGCCACTGATAACGGTCAAGGCTTTACTACCCAAACCAAAGGTGGTTGGGTTAAAGGCAAAATCCACCTTATCCCAGGTATGTCGATTGAAAAAATCAAAGCCATGGATGACGTAACCGTAGTTTGGGATACCGATACCGGCCAAACCTATACGGCCGCTCATGCCTGGCTGGAAGGAGAACCGGAAGTCGTCACCGGCGGCTTTGAAGTCCAATTCGGCTATAGAAAAGCCCATGAAACCGTAACAGGAGGCTAAATATGACATTAAATTTTACTTTGCCCAATGGGTTAAAAGCTGGTTCTGAGGTTCACAAAGAAGTAGAATTGCGGGACATTACGGCCGGCGACATTATTGAAGCAAACGAGAAAAGCCGGGAAGTTTTCCTGATGCCGCAGGGGCCTGTGCTGATGTGTCCGACAGACAAAGTTGTCAGAAATATGCTTTGCCGCATTATTACCAAACTCGGCAGCCTTAAAATGCCGTTGAGTCCTGCGGAATTTAATAAGCTTTCGGCGGCCGACTTTGACTTTTTGGCCGAAAAATACATTGAAATGCGGGAGAAGTCCAACCTGGACGCCCTGGGGCGAGATAATCAGCCGCTATAATGACACGCTGGATTTGGTGTTGGTAGCGGCTCGAACCCTGCATTTCCCGGAAAGCGACATCATGGGAATGCCGCTTTCCCGCATAATCCGGTATTTTGACCGTTTGAACAAATTGAGAGACAAATATAAATGGCAGTAAAAGACTTAAAAGCATCGTTTCGACTGGATTTAACCGGCAATCTGTTCGGTAAAAGCCAGCAACTCGCTAACCGGCTGTCCCGCATGGGACAGACCGGCAGCCGCAGTATGATGATGTTTTCAAAGTCATTAACCGCAGTTGATAATTTATCAGGCCATCTGTCTAATCGTTATGCGGCAATAATAACAGGGGCAACAACTGCTTTTACTATTAAAAATGCTGCCGCCATGGAAACCCGTCTTGAACAGTTGGGAATTGTCGCCGACCGTTCAAAAGTCGAAATGCAGCAGCTTAACGAGCAGATTTACCGTGTGGCTCAAAAGCGCAATATTAATATTGATCCCTCGCAGCTTTTAAGCGCAGTTGAACAGATTACCGCCAAAACCGGCGAACTGAGCGTTGCCGAAGACAATTTGGAAAATATTGCTATGGTTATCTCGGCCACCGGCGCCGGCGGCGAAGACGTCGGTTCCCTTTTTTCCAATATTTTTGAAAAGTTTAACGTCAAAGATTCCAAAGAAATGCTGGAAATCATTGACGCTTTGGCCAATCAGGGCAAAATGGGCGCTTTTGAATTGCGCGATTTGGCTACTCAGGGCGAGCGGATTATTTCCGCTTATGCCGCCATGGGCAGAACCGGAAAAGAAGCCGCGCTTGAAATGGGAACGATGATGCAGCTTGCCCGAAAAGGTACCGGCTCGACTGAACAGTCAGCTACGGCTTTTGAAGCGGTCGTTCGAAACCTGACAAACCCCAAGCTGATTAAAAACCTAAAAAGCGTCGGTATATCCGTTAAAGACGTTAACGGTAATTTCCGGGCAATGCCTGATATTATCAAGGATATTGTCGTTAAGACCAATGGCGACACAACCAAACTCGGACTTATTTTCGACGAATTTGCAAAACGTGCCGTCAATCCGATTGCCATTGCCTATAATCAAGCCAGAAAAGAGGGAAAAAGTACTGCCGAAGCTTTTTCCGCTATGAATGAATTAATGAAAGTTAACAGCGACGGTGCCAGCATTATGTCCGATTCCGCCCGCATGGCCGCCACGCTTGAAAGCAGCATTACTTCCTTGAAAACCGCCTGGACCGGTTTTGCCAACCGCAATTTGGCCGAGCCGATCCAGAAACTGGCCAATGCCTTAAACCGTATTCAGCCGGAGCAGTTGGACAAGTGGCTTAAAACCGCTGGTAAAATTGCCGTAACGGTCGGTGCTTTGGCCGTTGCCAACAAAGCTCGGCACGGCATTCTCGGTATTATGGACTTTTTCAGCGCCGGAAAAAAAGGCGGTACTTCTTCAGCTTTGGGAGCTTTAGCGGCAAACGGGCGGCCAATTCCGGTTTATGTTGTTAACGGCGGCGCGCTGGGTGCGGCCGGGCTGGCTGACGGAATGGATATGTTCGGTGGAGGAAAGTCCGGCAAATTTGGCAAAGTAGGACGTTTTCTGGCACGTCACCGCGGATTGGCAAAAGCTGTTCAATATGGCGGCAAAGCCCTAAAATACGGTGGCAAGGCGCTTGGTGTTGCCGGCATGGCTTATTCTGCCTATGAATTGACCCAAGCACAAAACAGCACGCAGCTGGGCGGAAGTATCGGAACGATAGCCGGTGGTTTAATCGGTTCCATCGGCGGGCCGCTCGGAATGGTCGCCGGGGCTTATATCGGCAATTATTTAGGCGAAAAAATCGGCGGACTGTTTGACAAACTACCGGAAGAAAATGCCAAAGCCCTGGAAAGTGAGCGTGCTTTGAATGTCTTAAAATCACAGAGCGACACAAAAATTCATCTCGACATCAATTCTCCCGGTGCCGACGTAACCCTGCGGAAAATTGAAGATAACAGCCCGGAAAACAATATAACTCGTATTGACATGAGTTTGGGAGGTCGCAGTTATGCTCCTTAAATTCCGCAATGTAGAATTTAATGCCAAAACAATTACCTACGGCCGCAACAACAAACCGGCAGAAGCTGACTTTTTGGGAATAGATTCCGACAGCCAGGACAGCAAGCTGGATAACATGGATTTTCATGTTGAAGGTTATATTTACGGTAAAAAAGTTGAAGAAACCAGAATAAAACTCGAAAAAGCCCTTGAAAGACGCCAGGGCCTGCTGGTTATGCCTGACGGCCGCAGCGCCCAAGTAAAAATCGAAGACGGCTGGCATATCAGCAAGTCCGAAGAGGCTGACGACAAATATGAGCTTGATTTCAGTTTCAAGAAAATTGACAGCGACAGCCTTTCTCTAAAAATTATTGAGCTGCAGGAATTAGACGATGAAAAGTTTGCCAAAGCAACGACCGAAGCGGAAAAAAGCTTTTTGGCCGAGTTTGACGAGAAGTTTACCTTTGAAGGCTTTCCCGGATTTGTCAAACTGCAAAGTTATGACAACCTTGTCAGCATAACTAACAAAATATCAAAGCTGTCAGCCAATAACCTGATCGGCCAGATTACCAACCCGATCAGCGGCAGTCTGGATATTCTGGCTGCCAGCGTCGGCGGTATTGGCGCGGCAATTATGAGTTATGCCAAATTGCGCGATTTGTTTGGCGAGTTGACCGATAAAGATTATTTTGACACTTATATCAGCATGGCCGGCATTAAGTCCGACGTCAAGAAACCGGACGTTTCGGCCGAGGCTTCCGACCAGATTTACCAAAACGGCAAAGCTTCTGAAGAGCTGATAAACCAAGAGGCAATCATTGAGGCGGTCGATGAGGCTGTTTATCATAAAGAATATAAGAATGCGGCGGACTTGCTTGAGACGATTGAAACCTTAATAGATACGGCGCTGAGCGTGGCCATTGCCACTGACAACCGGGAAATTCAGACCCAAATTAACAATATCTTAAATATCGGCGTCGGCCTGATTAAACAAAAGCATGTCGTCAACACAACGGTTAAAAGCTACAACAAGAGCTTTCCGGCCTGCGTGATTGCACACCACCTGTATGGTTCCGACAATCTGGAAGCCCGGGCGGCCGACATCCAGACCCGCAACGGCATTGCCAATGCCCTGTTTATGCCGGCCGGTGTCGATTTGGAAGTTGAGGAGGCCTAGATGTATAAAATCGAACTCCGCACCCCGAATTTAGGCATCAGCAATTTCAGCTTTAACCGTATCGTCAAATCGGTTTATCAGCTGGCCAACTGCGCGTTTTTTGCCGCTTATGACAAAGACTATAAAGATTTAAGCACCATTAAACAGGCGTTAAAAAAGGATATGGACGTCACGGTTTTAATCGACGACGAACTGGCCTTGACCGGCTATGTGGCGGCGGTTGACTGCGGATATCTGAACAAAAAGCCGTCCCTGTCCGTCAAAGTCAACACTTATGCGGGACGAATGGTCAAGGCTTCCGTCGGCAAAGGCTTTTATTTTACCAGACAAAAGGCTGCTGACATCGTCAGCCAGCTGGTTTCCGGCTATCCGGTAGAGTTTGTCAATCAAAGCGCCAACGACGTTGTTTTGCCGGCGTTTGTCGTCTCGGCCACCGACAAAATCGAAAAGGTTATCAACCGGCTGGCCAGATTGTCGGATACGTTGATTTATTCCGACGATGCCGGCCGGCTGGTCATGACGGACAAATGCCGGGACAAATACACCGCTTCGGCGCTGATTACCGGCGAAAACATCATTGATATTTATAAAAATGACAATGTTTACAAGGCTTATGAAACCGTTACCCTGCACAGCCAGTTGCCGCTGGCGGACGCTTACAGCCTGGACAACATTATCAGCAGTCCGATATCCGGAAAGTCCCAGGGCAGCGGACGACAGTATCATCAAACCGTGGATATTGCCAGCCAAAGCCGCCTGAATGCCGCCATTTCAGAACTTGAATATGACTGTTACGATTTGAAAGTTACCGGTTCGTCATTCCGCACGACCGACGACAAACTCTACCAGCTCAATTCGGCCCTAAAAATCAAAGACCCCTGGATTGAATTAAACGACAGCTTTTTAATTACCGATGTTGACCTGACTTCCGGCCAAAACGGCTGCCGGGCAATGTTGAATTTGGAGAAAATGGCATGACAGAGCTGGAAAAAGTTATTAACGAATTGATTGAATTAATCAGACAAAGCAGCAGCGAACAACAAGAACAGCTGGCCGGACTGATTCGCCTCGGCATGGTTAATCTGGTTGAAAAAGGCCAAACCCAGCATTGTCAGGTTAAGACGGCGGCCGGCGAAATTCTAAACGATGTCGCTTTTCTGGAGCCTTACGGCTTTACGGCCAAACCGAAAAAGAAATCAGAAACGCTGATTTTCAATGTGAACGGCAACAAATTCAACAACGTGGTCTTAAACATCGGCAATCGCGAGCTGCGCTTTAAGGAGCTGAACGACGGCGAAGTCGCCATGTATGACGACAGCGGCAATCTGCTGCACTTAAAAAACGGCGGCGTTATCGACTTCAAAGCCCCGGTAACCATGAATCAGACAGCTCAAACCATCAATATCAGCGGAACGACTGCCGTTAATGTCAAAACCCAAACCCTGACCGCCGAAGCGGACAGCGTTTCGGTTAAGGCTAAAACCGCAACGGTTGACGCCCAAACAACGACTGTCAACGGCAAAGTCAATCTTGCCGGCGGCGGTCAACCGGTAGCCCGTCTGGGCGATGCCGTGCAAGTGAATGTCACCTCCGGTTCTTCCGCAGGCACATGGTCGGGAACAATAACCGCAGGCTCCACGGAGGTAACGGCCGGATGAAAACAATTGACGTCAGCAAAATTGATATTTTTGAGGTCACAAACCCAAAGCTGCAACTGATTTTAATCTGCCTGTTTACCGACGGTTACGTCGAGCCGGACGAACTGCCGGAATACATACAGGAAAACCGCGGCTGGTGGGGCGACGCAATTAAAACCAGCGTCAACGGCCGCAAAGAAAATATTGTCTGGGGTTCCGGCCTCTGGGTCTTTGACAGGGAAAAGCTTAACGACGACACCTTGGTTGATTTCAAAGAAAAGGTAAAAGCCAGCCTGAAAGTTGCCGTTGACGCCGGCATTATATCCGAACCGGAAATAACCGTCATGCGCGGCGATAACCAGCTGAGCTTTATTTTAACCTTTACCGATGACGAACCTTTACAGTTTGAAGGATTTTAACAATGCCTTACCAGTTACCTACTTTACAAGAGTTAATTGAAAACTTTGAAAAAAATTTGGCAGCGGAACTTTCAAAAATTCCGAATGGTTCCAGCAAAATGCCTCTTTCAGTGCAAAAGGCCTATTCCCGAACAAACGGTTATGCGCTTAATGCTCTGTACGGATTTGTTAAATATATGTCAAAACAAATAATTCCGACAACCTCTGAAGGCGAATATTTACGCCGCCATTGTTCCGGAATCGGCCTTTACCCCAAACAAGCCTCCAAATCCACCGGCACAATCAAAGTCAACGGCCCGGTCGGCAACAGTATTGCCGCCGGAGAATTGCTCAATCGTGAAGACGGCTGGCAATATGCCGTTTTAGAAACAGTAACCTTAAGCGAAACCGAACAAAGCATTAAGGTTGTGGCAACCAAGGCCGGAGTTGCCGGAAACTGCGAAGCCGGGACAATCTTAACCTTTGTCAATGCCTTGGAAGGAATCAGCCCGACGGCAACGGTTGAGCTGATTGGCGCCGGCGCCGATGCTGAAACAGATAAGGATTTGCTGGCTCGTTATGTCGAATATATGCGCAACTTATATATGGGCGGTGCGGACTCGGACTATAAAAAATGGGCGCTGGAGGTTGAAGGCGTCAATCGGGCTTGGGTATATCCCCATACCATGGGCGCCGGTACGGTCACCATCCGGATTATGACCCCGACCGGCTTTCCCGACGAAGAACTTTTGCGAAAAGTCAAAGAACATATTGACAGCAAGCGCCCGGTAACCGTCAAGCGCATCTTTGTTCTGGCACCGGCCGCCAAAGCCATTGACATTGAAATTGCCAATCTGGATCCGGATACGCCGGAAATGAAAGAAGCCATTATCCAGTCGCTGCAGCAAAGTTTTGACAACAATGCCGAACCCGGCGGGCTGGTTCTGGTTTCGCGCATTCACTCGGCCATTCTGTCAACCATTAATCTGGTTGACTATAAGCTCGTATCACCAACGGAAAATATTCAGTGCGCGGCCGGCGAAATCGCCATGCTGGGAGACGTCACATGGAGCTGAGCGAAAAAGAAAAACGCTATAAACAGGCCTTAATCAGCCTGCGACCGCGCGGCAAAATCTGGGAGCCTAAAGAAAATAGCGTTTCCGATGTATTGGCGACGGTCGAAAGCAAAGCCTATGCCAAGGCTGATGATAAAATTTCCGGCTTAATCGAAGAGGCTGACATCCGCACCACCTTTGACTGTCTGGAAGACTGGGAAGAACTTTACGGCCTGGAACCCGAAGGCAGTTATGAAGACAGATTAGCCGAATTAAATGCCAAAGCCGCCAAAGGTAGACAGGATATACCGTTTTATATTGAAATCTGCAAAATGCAGGGCTGCACGGTTGAAATCGAAGAATACGCACCGTTTATGGTTGGCCTGTCCGAATGCGGTGGCGAAGACGAGCTGGGCGAAGAGGAAATCATCTATTACTGGACAATCATTATTAAAGCCGCAGATTCTAACGCCGCGGTTGAAAATATGAAGCGAATTATCAAAAAACTCAATCAGAGCCATACTGTTTTTATTTTTAGAGACGAGAGAGAGGCATAATGGAAAAAACAATACCAATTAATCCGGGCGAGGACAATATTTATATCAATGCGGACAAAGACCATGACATTAAAGGGTCTATCCCTAAAGCCGATTTTTTCAACCAGGTTGAACAAGAGCTGTTGAATCTGATTACTACATCCGGACAGACGCCGTCCAAGGAAGACCTGACCCAGGTTGCTGCAGCCATTCAGCGGATTGTTGACGGCGGCGTGCGTTACCAATCGCTTTATCAGCGTTTAAGAACCGTTGAAAACGGCGTTATTAAAGCAGAAGATGAAAAGATTATCGGCTGGGCACAGGTTTCAGCGGAAATCACCTTCAGCCTTGATATGTCGTTATGCACCAAAACCGCGCCCGATGATGTCATTACACTGGAATTATACGTCAATATGCCAACACCGGTTGCTATTCATTGGCCAGCAGACATTATGTGGGTAGAAAAAGAAGTCCCAGATTTATCTGAGGCTGGTTTGTACTTGCTGACATTCCGCCGTATCAAATCTGTTTGGCAGGGTTCGCTTAATGCGCCGTTTGCCGTATTTTCCGGGAGTTAATCTTTATGGCTAAAATCAGGAATACCTTTAATGTTTTTGTAGCTGAAGATGTTGATTTGACTCCTGTCAGGTTTGACCCGGCCGGTGATGATGTCTTTCAGGAATATATCGTTCCGTTTGGTATAAAAAAACTTAAGCTCGAAGTCGTTGCTGCTAAAGGTTTTAACGGAGCTAACGGCGGAAAAGTAGAATGTGTTCTGAATGTTAAGCCTAAACAGAAACTGTTTGTTTATGCCGGCAGAATGGGAACCTCTGCGACCGAATGCATTTATAACGCTTCAGATATTCGAACATCGGACGAAGGGATTACAGATGATACATCTCTTCATAGCCGCCTAATTGTTGCCGGTGCCGGCGGGGCTTATAGCTGGGGATATGCGGCCGGTCCCGGTGGTGGTCTGATAGGTGGCCAGGGCGGCTGGGATATTATTACTACAGGTTTTCCCGGAACACAGACCGAGGGGGGTGCACCCTCCCGAAACAATCGCGGAACTATCCAAGGAACCCCCAACTGGGGAGAAGGCGGCACCTTCGGTTTGGGTGGAAAAGGCCCTCACGTCGGCGGTTCAGGCTGGTATGGCGGCGGTTCTGGAGGTATTGCTTACGCTCGAAAAGCCGGCGAACAGCGTTCAGGCGGCGGTGGCGGTTCATCTTATACGGATACTGAGCTTTGCACTGAAGTCGTTCATACCCAAGGCAGCAATGCCTCAGACGGTTATGTTATTATAACCCCAATGGAATAAAAGGAGAATTTTATGTTTAAACAATATGTCAAATTAATCAGCCGGAAACAAATAATTTTTCCGCCTCACACCAACGGCAACACAACCAATTACCATTTATGCGAAAGTATGCTGATTGCCGACGGTTATAAACCTTTAGATGATAGCCAAACACCGCCGCAAGACGGAGCTTATACGCCTTATTATGAAGAAACGACGGATAAAATTGTCCGTAAATGGGAAAAACAAGAGATTCCCGAACCAACTTATTATGAAAAGCGGGCAGCTGCTTATCCGCCGGTTACGGAATATCTGGATGCTCAGGTTAAAATCAATTCCGGCGACGCGGACATGGTTGCCGCCGGCCAAGCCCAGCTGGAAGCCTATTATCAGGCCTGTCTGACTGTTAAGGCCGAATATCCGAAACCAGAAGAAACCGAAAGCCAGGACAATGTTTAAAAATTTAGCGCTTATAACAGCTGTCGCGGTTCTTTGCATTCTCTACTATCAGCTGGGCAAAAGCCGGGCGAAAATAAAATACATAACCCAGGAAAAGGAGGTCGTGAGATATGAAAAAAATTGTGCGGCTGGTCTTTTGGCTCAGCCTAATGTTACTGATGATACCATTACTCGGCTGTTCGACAGCAACTTGCTCTGAAAAAAGCTGCCTTCCTTTTCCCAAGGGCGGCCCGGCGATGGGTAGCGTGTATCGTCACCTGTCGGCAGAAGATAAAAAGATTGCTAATGAATATTTTAATCGCCTTTACAAATTCAGCCAATTACCGGCTTTTTGTAAGACAAATGGAGGTCAAAAATGAGTGAAACCCGCAGAAATCTAGGGGGGGGGAAATGCTCTGCCGAGCTTAGCTTAACCCGACACTTTAATTTTTTTAATAATTATTATACAGGCTTAAGCCTCGGAAGCGAGGCGTAAGATGGGAATCAGATCAGCATTTAGCCCGATGGGTAATGGTATTAAAGAACCGTTTAAACCTCAAACTCTGATTGTCTATCAATCCGGCGGTCAAGTAATCACAGATGTCTTTTTACCAAAAGGCATTTATCTTCTCGAATTAGTTGGAGCCGGAGGCGGACAAGGAGGTTTTGCCACAAACTCTGGGGTCGCGTTTAATTCCGGAGGAGCCGGTTCAGGGGCTGCTGTTGTTGGAGAATTAGCAGTTACGAAGGATACTTGGTTTCAATGGTATTCCGGAACAGTAGGCGCAACAAACCGAGGTTATGTCGGTACAGGTAAGCCTGGCGGTGATAGCTGGATTCGGGAACGAGATAATCCTGGCTGCTATTATGCTTGCCGGTCGACGAATACCGGTTCCGGAGGCTGGAGTGGACACGGAACCGGTGGAACATTGGAAGATGCCGGCGGCTTTTGGGCAAAATGGGTTCCTCGCGGGGCAACCTTTTATTCTAATGGCCTGGACGGCGAAGGCGGTTCAAAAGTCGGCCGGTGGGGGAATGGTGGTGCTTCGGTTTATCAAGGATTTGGTAAAGGAGCCGGTCCGGATAATGGAACAAATGGTCTGGTCAGAATAACCTATTTAAGACGAAAATAACGGAGGTCAAAATGAGCAAAACCCGCAGAAATCTAGGGGGGGGGACGCTTTGCCGAGCTTAGCTTAACCCGACACTTTAATTTTTTTGATAATTATTATGTAGGCTTAAGCCTCGAAAGTGAGGCGTAAGATGGGAATCAGGTCAGCATTTAGCCCAATGAGCAAACGACAAGACCCTTTTCAGCCTAATCAAGTTTTATTGGAACGAACAGGGCCTTATACTTATTCAAATATTTTACCTCGTGGTATCTATGATCTGATTATCGCCGGCGGTGGTGGCGAAGGCAGAAGTTGGAATTTTGGCGGAGTTATTTTCCATAATGCTGGCGGGTCAGGAGCCGCGTGGGAAGGTCAGTTTTATAATCCGGTCAAACAGCCCGTAACATTCTATTCTGGCAACGTTATGGAAGACAGCTTTTTTGATTCTAACGGAGGACGTATGATTACAGCTGGCCGCGGCGGCAATTACTCCGGAGGTTCAACTGGTCAGCCTGGCGACGGCGGAATCATTTCCGTAAATGGCGCTTTAACCGTAGTTCAACAGCGAAAAGCTCAGAACGGCAATCGTGGGTCACGCGGTTCAACTGGCACCAGCCCGACGGCTTCAGTTTGTTCAATCTACAACTGGGGTCAAGGGTCTTGGGGGTATGCTTCCGAGGCTAACTGGGTTGCCGGTGGTGTAAGATTACAATATCTAAGACGGAAATAAAACATATCATTATGCATAATATAAAGGACGGGGCGTTGCAGCGCCCCGCCGGCAGAACTCTCGATTCTACCAGAGAAAGCCCCGCGCGGGCTGGCTTCCTACTCTTTAACATCTTAATTAAAATGTAGAAAGGAAGTAGAACAAAATGAGAACAGAGTCAACACAAAATATTATCAATTTTGAACAGGTCAAACCGATAAATCCGATAGCCCCGTATCTAGGCGGCAAAAGGTTGTTGGCTAAGACAATAGTTCCTATTATTGAAAAAATCCCGCACAACATATACGCAGAGCCGTTTATGGGTATGGGCGGCGTCTTTTTCAGACGGGCGAAAAAGCCGAAATGCGAGGCTATCAACGATATTAACAGCGAAATCATCAATATGTTTCGGATGGTCGAGCGGTTTCCGGATTATCTGGCCGATATGCTGAAATTTAAGATTTGCAGCCGCGCCGAGTTTAAGCGAATGCTTGCCACCCCGCCGCTGCTCTTGACCGAGCTGGAGCGAGCCGTCAGATACTTATATATTCAGAAAAATGCCTTTGGCGGCAAAACACACAACCAACATTTTGGGATCGATGTCCGTCAAAACCGTTTTAGCTCGGAAAAAATTATTCAATCAATCCAAGAGTTGCACAAACGCTTGAGTGGTGTCTATATAGAGTGTCTTCCATATCAAGACTTTATCAGTCATTATGACCGAACAGATACGCTCTTTTATCTTGACCCACCGTATTGGAATTATGAAAACGATTACGGTAAAGGAATTTTCGGCAAGGCCGATTTTGACGAGCTGGCCAAGCTCTTAAATGGGATTAAAGGCAAGTTTATAATGAGTATTAACGACGTGCCGGAAATCAGGCGTATATTTAAGGCTTTTTATATAAAAGAAGTGCAAACACTCTACACAACCGGCCTCCAACCCGGAAAAAAAGCCAACGAACTTCTAATCGGTAATATCGTTTTTGATACTTTATAATATATATAAGACACCCATAAAGGGGCATTTAATGCCCCTTTATTTTAAATTTAAGATGAGGTTAAACCCATTTAAAAACCGCTTGAAACGAGACTATGAAAGCGGCGGATTTAAAGGCCTTTCAGCAAAACCCACCTTTTAAAACTTAGACGAAACCTAGACTTTAAAAGCTATGCAAAACCATTTTGCCAATTTTGCAAAACCATTTTGCCCGCTACATTTTTGATAATTGATTATCCCGAAGATCTAACGAGATTCCAACTCACTCAATGTATTGAAAAACAAGGAAACAATCACAAACAAGTTCGGAAAAACTTCCCCAAACGCAATTTTCAAAAATGCACTTTCGAACTCGCTGAAAGCCTTGGTTTACATAGCAAAACAGCGCTCTGAAAAGAGCGCTGTTTGTATTGGTGATCCCAACGGGATTCGAACCCATATTACCACCGTGAAAGGGTGATGTCCTAACCATTAGACGATGGGACCGTCTCAAGAACAAGAGCATATATATAGGTAAAATTTCTTAAGGTCAAGAAGTTTTTTTACTTAAATTGTAATTTTTTGTATTTTCCGCCGGCAAATACTTTTGCTGCTTGTTTTTCTGTGGCTTATTGTAAAGACAAATTTAATTTTCAGCCGTTTTCATTAATTGCGGATTCAAAACCGTCACAATGTCGCTTAAATGAACCAGTTTAAGATTTTTCTCCGGCAGTTGAGGCAGCCATTCCCTCAAGGCGGCAAAAGTTTGCGACTTCGGATGCCCGATAGCAATTGCATAACCGTTTTTGCGGGCCAGGCGTTCAGTCTGGGCCAATTGGTTGAGGATATATTTTTTATTATTGTTATTGTCGAGAAAAACGTGTCGATGGGCGTATGCGACGTTTTGATTGACGGCAGCCTCTTTCGCTCGGGATTTAGGCGAAGTTTTTGAATCTAGGAAAAACAGACCTTCTTTTTTCAAAACCTGCATAACCGCTTCCATCCTTTTTTCGTCTTCGGTCAGCTTGCTGCCCATATGATTGTTTATGCCGCGGACGTTTTCAAATTTTTCCAGCATAATTTTCAACCGTTCCTGTATTTCTTTCTCGCTCATCCTGGTTGTCAAAACGTCAGGTGCCGTATCGACGTTTTTTTGAGCTTCCATCGGAACGTGAATCATTATTTCCTGTCCGGAATCCTGCGAGTTTTTAACCTGTGCTGCAAGATTGCTTCCGTAGGTCAGAAACGATGCCGTCAGCGGTGCCGCTAAAGAAGAAATGTCCCGGGTTCTTTTCTGGCTGATTCCCATATCGTCGATGACGATGGCAATAACCGGCTGCGGGCCGAAGTAATAAGGTTTTTTATAGGGGAGAAATTTAATGTCTTTGATTTTTTTGTTGTTGATATGGGTAAATTCGTTGTCAGGCTCTTCGTCGATAATGTTTTCCGGCAGTTCTTCTTCGTACATGCGGTCCAAAATCGACTGGTTGAGACGTTCCATTTCGGCAAAAAGCTGTTGATTGTGCTTAGCGGTTTCCGAATTTACCGTCCGTTCAATGACTTCGGCAAGTTTTCTCAGCTTCGCCGGATGGTCGCTTAATGCCTCTTCCAAAAGCTCAGGGTTAACCTGCTCCGGTTCCATAACCGCGATATGTTCGTTGTCCTGATACAAAAAATCGGTTGCTTCGCTGTTGTCCCAACAGGTACTGATTGGATTCAGTCGGCAATAGTCTTCAAAACTGAGTTTGGACTTTTCTTCGCCGACCGTAATTTCTATTTCCGCCTGTTCATTGTCCGGTAGAATTTGTTTAAGTTGGCTCAGTAAATATCCGTGATAGACTAAAAAACAACCGGCAGCCGCCGTTCCTGCATAAACACTTTTCTGAAAAGCGATATATGCCTTTTTCAGCAGAGTTTGCAGTCGCTGCATATGCCGGTTGTTGTCAAACACTTTTAGTCTTTCTTGCGCAAGGTCGGAAAAGCGATAACGTCGCGAATGGTGGCCGATCCGGTCAGCAGGATGGCCAGACGGTCAATGCCCATGCCCATGCCCCCAGAGGGAGGAAAGCCGTTTTCCAGCGCATTAATAAAGTCTTCGTCTAACATCTGGGCTTCGTCGTCTCCGGCTTCCCGGTCCGCGCATTGTGCTTCAAAACGCTCTCTTTGCTCCAGCGGATTAGAAAGTTCGGAATAGGCGCAGCCCATTTCCATTCCGGCAACATAGGCGTCAAAATGCTCAACCAGACGCGGGTTGCTGCGGTGGGTTTTGGCAAGCGGAGAAATGTCGCGCGGCATATCCATAACCAGAGTCGGCTGAATCAGGTGCTCTTCTACTCTGGCGTCAAATACTTCTGAAATCACTTTACCCCAGGAAATGCAGGTATCGGCGTCAACACCGACTGATTTTGCCATTTCCTTGGCTTTTTCCAAAGTGTCAGCTTCCATAAAATCAAGCCCGGTATATTCTTTTACCAGTTCAATCATTGATTTGCGGACAAATGGCTGACCCAAGTCGATTTCGTTTTCGCCGACTTTGATTACGGTCGTTCCCAGGACGGTTTTGGCCACATAAGCAATCAGGTCGGGAATCAAATCCGCCATGGTGTTATAGTCTGCATAGGCCTGATAAGCTTCCAGAGCGGTAAATTCCGGGTTATGGCTCTTGTCAATGCCTTCGTTGCGGAAGTTGCGTCCGATTTCAAAAACGCGCTCAAAACCGCCGACAACCAGCTTTTTGAGATACAGCTCCGGAGCAATGCGCAAATACAAGTCCATATCCAGCGTGTTATGATGCGTGATAAACGGTTTGGCATTGGCGCCGCCCATAATCGGATGAAGCATCGGCGTTTCGACTTCCAAAAAGTTGTGAGCTTCAAAATAACGGCGGATGGCAGAGGTGATTTCACAACGCTTTTTGTAGATTTCACGGCTTTCGTCGTTCATGATAAAATCAACGTAACGCTGACGATAACGAGCCTCAACGTCCGTCAGACCGTGGAATTTTTCCGGCAGCGGCTGCAAAGATTTTGAAATGATGTCAAATTTCTCGGCGGCAATTGAAAGTTCTCCGCGCGGCGTTCTTCTTACATACCCGCTTATACCGACAATATCGCCGACGTCAAGACATTTCAAACGCTCGAGTTCATCCTCGCTTAAGTGGTTTTTGTGGCAGAATGCCTGAATTTTGCCGGTAGAGTCTTTGACGTCTACAAACATACCGTTGTTGCGTACGGCCATGGCGCGTCCGGCGATTGTAACCCGGTCTTCCGTATCGGTGCCGGCTTCCAGATCTTTATATTTTTCCTGCAAATCTGCGGCATATGCGGTCGGGTGAAAACTGTAAGGGTAGGGGTTGTAGCCTCGCTCCTGAAGGGTCTTTAATTTTGCCAGGCGGGCTTCGCGGTGAATGTTTGTTTCGGTAGCCATTTTTTTTCCTAAAATCAATTTTAAAACACAATTAGTTCCAACTATAAACAAAGCAAAATTTTTTTCAACAAATAATTCAAGTTTTTTGATTTTAACTCTTTATTTTTATCACGGAAAACACTATAATAAGAATCGATTAATAAGGAAGAGAAATATGATTATTCAAAGAGATATGAAATGAAAAAAGAGGAACTTGTTCAACATTTGAAAGACATTCGCGAGCGGGCCAGACTTAATTTGATGAAGCTGGCATTTTTTTCGGCTGCGCTCGGAGGAACGGCATCGGCCGCCGGCGCTGTCCCCGGTTCGGATTCTCATACTGCGTCAGGGTACAACGCCGGTGCAATCCGTGTCGTGCCTAAAGCCGTAAACATTGCCAAATCCGGCAGCGCTAAACCGATTTACGAATTTGAAAACAAAGCATACGAAGGCCGGCGCGAAGTGCGCGAATATGCCGGCGTTACCCGTTATTCCCTGTGGGATTGTTCCTATAAGCGCGAAGTCGGCAACGAAGCCAACCCGGTGGGCGTAGCCAGAACCTTTTACGGCTCCTTGCAGTTTAACCGTTTTAATGCCGAAAATATGGCGATTTATGCCTTGCAGCAGTCTCAGTTTGCCGATTTGGCCGATAAGTTTTTTAATAAAGGCGCCGGCTTTGAACAGGCTGTAAAAGCCTTTAACGAAGACTTCAAAAAACAGGGATATCTGGCTTATCATAACCGTATGCGGGCCCGGAGCCGTTTGGTTTCTTTCCTCAAGCCGGATTATAAGCAGATTTTCATCAGGGAAGGCGCAGATAACAGTTCGCAGATGCTGCGGCTGCAACGGGATTATGCCAGTGAAGTTTATTGCACCTTTGATGAGAGCGGACTGCGCCGGATAAAAGAAGTCTTGCAGCAGCAAGGGATACGGCCGGAACAGATTAATCCCGCAATCTGGGGGATGTTTTTGGCCAAACATATCAAAGGCGGCTTCTCGGGAATTGCAACCGAACTGAAAGGCCTTAAACCCTCAGACATTAATTCCTTGAGCTTTGTGGAAAAAATGAAACGGCGTTTCCCTTCCGTGTTTGCCGAGGGGTCCGGCATCAATGCCTATAAGTTTGCCAAGGAACACTGGCAGGAAAAGCATTCGGTTACCACGATGCGCGAGCTCTCGTTGGTTTTGAAACAGCCGCAGTTGTTTGAAAATTACCTGAAAACGCTGCCGTTTAATCAAAACGGAACCCTGACTTGGGAACAGGCTCAGGAAATTGCGCAAAACGCACCTCGGAAAATGGTCTCCTTCAAACCGGTTGCCGCCGGAAAGCTTTTGCAGGAGAATTCCAAACTTCCGCCGCGGCTGGAAAAAATAAATGTGGTCAAAGTGCCCGAACTGGTTAAAGCCAAAAAAAGCAAACAGCTTTCGAGATAATCGCTTGACATCGCAAAAGAACTAAAGTAGAACATTTGATATGTAAGTGTTCTACTTTTTTATTGGGGAAAATATGCTCACCGAAAAGCAATACAAACTTTTGATGTTTATCAATAAAGTTACTAAAGAAACCGGTTGCTGTCCTTCTTTTGATGAGATGAAAGAAGCCGTCAACCTCAAGTCAAAGTCCGGGATTCACGCTCTGATAGAGGCTTTGGTCGAGCGGAATTTCCTGAAAAAACTGCCTCACAAGGCTCGGGCGCTGGAGGTTTTGCGCCTGCCGAAGCTCAAGCCCAGCTCTATCCTTGAAGAGGAGAAAAAACGGGAAGAAGCTTTGCATAACGGAATGGTGGAAATACCGCTGTACGGCAAAATTGCGGCGGGAACGCCTATTGAAGCGATTGCAAATGAAAGCGAACGGTTTTCGGTTCCTTATGATATGGTCAGCCGCGGACAGTACTATGCCTTGACCGTGGAAGGGGATTCTATGGTTAACATCGGAATAATGGACGGAGATACCGTTATTATCAAAAAAGCCGATACCGCCAACAATGGTGATATTGTTGTTGCCTTGGTGGATGAAAGCGAAGCAACCTTGAAAGAAATAAAGAAAGAAAACGGCGAGGTTCTGCTTATTCCCAAAAATGATAACTACCAAATTCGCCGTTTTCCTGCATCCCGCGTCAGAGTTCAGGGAATTTTAAGCAGTTTAATAAGAACCTATCACTAACTTTGTTTTGGTAAACAACGGACAAATAAAAAGAAAGCCTGAAGTATATCTTCAGGCTTTCTTAGTTCGGCCTTATGGCCTGTCTCAGTTGCTTTTTACATCATTCCTCCATCCAATGCACAGTCACACATATTATAACCTCGATTGTCATAGCACTGCCCTGTCGGACAACAACATTTTTTTCCTCCGCAGGTCATTACCGTTCCTGTGCAAAGATAACCGTTTATTTGCTCGCAATCAGGACTTCCTGTCAAGCCTATACAAGTATCTTCTTCATACGTATAGCATACTTCGCAACCACCGCAGGAATTGGTTGTTTTACATCCATAAGTACAGCCGATATTGGTGTAACATCCGTTCATACAAGGATCGTCACTACAAGTCTTGGCACGGCAGGAGTAGCAGGTGCCAGAAGCAGCGCCACAAGAGCAAACCTTGGAAGTTGTCCCTGTCTGAACCTGAGAGGATGAACAGCTTGAAGACTGATACCCGCTGGGACAGCTGTAGCTGTGAGTATGCGCCGGGGCTTTGTAACAGGTTCCCGAAGCAGCACCACAAGAACAGGTCTTGGACGTCGTCTGAGCCGAACTTCCCCAAGAGTTTGAGCTGCTGTACCCTGATGGGCAAGAGTAGCTGTGAGAATGTACCTCGTCTTTAACACAGGAAGAACCCGACTTGTGATACCCGGAGTTGCAGTAACAAGAGCCACCGGAGCAGTAGGCGTTAGAGCCGCAGGAAACGCCGGAACAAGGGTCCGAAGGCGGGCAGGACTTGCAGGAAGTACATTTGCCACAGGAGTTTGTGGAAGAACATCCGCAGTCACAAGATTTATCGGACACGTTACAATCCGGATTGCCCGAACAAGAGGTACAGATACCGCAGGAGTTGGTCGAGGCACATCCGTAGTCACAGGAAACCGCCGTCGCACTGCAATCCGGATTGGATTTACAGGAGGTGCACTTTGAACAACTGTTGTAAGACGCGCAGCCGTAGGTGCAGGACTTGTCGGAAACGTCACAATCGGGATTGGACTTGCAGGAAGTACACCGGTCACAGGAGTTGTATCCGGCACAGCCATAGGTACAGCTCATGGAAGAAACCGTACATTCCGGCCTCATCTCACATCGATTGTAATTACCCTCGCAAGATTCTCCGGCCGGTCGGTATTCCCCGTTACAGTTTGAAGAGTTTTGACTGTATTCAGATTTACAGACGCAAGCATTATACTTTCCGTCACAAGAACCGCCGGAAACGGTATATTTACCGGAGCAGTTAGAAGATGTATATTTGTATTCCGAAGGGCAATAACAAGACTTCTGACAGGTCATTCCGGCGACGGGATGAACCACGCCGGTAGATAACTTTGGCGAAGGGCAAGTAGCATAAAGATTGTAATGTTTCATACAATCAGAATCGTCTTTGACAATATCTCCGCCGCCGTCGTCAGCAGAACCGCGGGAAGAACGACTGCCCTGCCAGTCTGGGAGCCACCAGGTTGCGGCAAGTTTGAGCGTGTCGTGAGACCCGGAGAGGGGTTCCGGCATTAACGACAGTGGTGTGTGTGTTGTGTGGTCACCCAAAGGGGGCGCGGCATAAAGAGAACTGGTATTGAATAACAACATCAATAACAGAGAATAACAAATAAAATTGAGATACTTCATGTCACACCGTCCTTTGTTAAATAATTAATACCGGAACCCACAGGTTCAGTTTTTATTATAACAAAGAAATTAAAGAGAGTAAACACTTAATTGCACGGTATGGACTAAATAATATAAAAAAGCCGCCGTTTTTACGGCGGCTTGAGGATAGTCAGCAACAAGCTATTTGGTCAAAGCGACGGTGTCTTTGGCGATAACCAGTTCTTCGTTGGTGGGGATTACAAAGGCGCGAACCTTTGAACCGGGCTGAGTGATTTCGGCAAAATCGCCATGAGTGGCGTTATTGACTTCGTTATTGATTTCGATGCCGAGGTAGCTCAATTTTTCCAAAATCAGTTTACGAACCAAACCGGAGTTTTCACCAACGCCGGCGGTAAAGACGAGGGCGTCAACCCCGCCCATGGCGGCAATGTATGCGCCGATAAATTTGACAATGCTGTAGATGTAGCATTTCATTCCGTCTACGACTGCAGGTTCGCCTCTGAGATAAGCGGCTTCGAAATCGCGGGAATCGCTGTAGCCGCCAAGACCATATTTGCCGCTTTTCTTATTAAGCATTTCGTTTACCTGGTCGATGCTGAGGTTTTGCGTTTTCATAATGTATAGCGGAACGTAAGGGTCGATGTCGCCGCAACGGGTATCCATTACGATACCGGCCAAGGGCGTCAGGCCCATGGAAGTATCGACGCAGATGCCGTCTTTGACTGCGGTGATGGATGCGCCGCTGCCGATGTGGCAAGTAATGATTTTGCTGTTTTTGCCGATAATTTCGGCAGCTTGTTCGGCAACAAATTTGTGCGACGTTCCATGAGCGCCGTAACGACGGATTTTGTATTTGGTACGCTGTTCTTCCGGCAAGGCGTAAGTATAAGCTTCAACCGGCATGGTCTGATGAAATGCGGTATCAAAAGCAACAACCTGCGGTACGTTGGGAAGCTCTTTTTTTACGGCGCGGATAACCAAAGCGGCAGGACCGTTATGGAGCGGAGCCAAAGTTGCCAATTCTTCAATCTGGCTGATAACTTCGTCATTTACCAAGGCTGACGATTTGAATATGGAGCCGCCTTGAACAATACGGTGTCCGATAGCATGAATTTCGTTCAAATTGCCGATAACGCCGTCAAGAAGCAGTTTTAGAACTTCGTTCAGAGCGGTGTTATGATCCGGCAGGTTAACAGAAACCTCTTTCTTTTTTCCGTCGGCGTATTTGATGCTGACGAAAGAAGCGTCACGGCCGATGCGTTCGGCATTGCCTTTGGCGACGACTTTATAATCGCTGCCGTCGACGTTAAACAATTGGTATTTGAGAGTGGAAGAACCGGAGTTCAGTACTAAAATTTTGGTCATTCTGCGTAGTTCCTTAGTTGTGGTTATTTGACAGCCTGAAGGGCGGTGATGGCTATGACGCCGACAATGTCTTCTGCGAAAGCGCCGCGAGAAAGGTCATTGACGGGAGCATTCAATCCTTGGAGCATAGGACCGTAAGCTTCACAGCCGCCGAGGCGCTGCAACAGTTTATAGCCGATGTTTCCGGCTTCAAGGTTCGGGAAAATCAAGACGTTGGCATTGCCGGCCACGTGACTGGCCGGTGCTTTTTTCCGGGCAACGACCATATCCAAAGCCGCGTCAGCCTGGAGCTCGCCGTCAAGCTCGATTTTCATATTTTTGAATTCATCGCTTTGCAATGCTTCTTTAGCAAGCTTGGTTGCTTCTACGACTTTGTCCACCTGTTCGCCTTTGCCGGAACCGTAGGTTGAGAAAGACAGCATGGCGACTTTAGGCTCAATTCCGAATTTTTCAGCAGAAAGCGATGTTTCCAGAGCAATGTCCGCCAGTTCTTTGGCCGAAGGGTTGATTGTGATGGCGCAGTCGGAGAAGACATAAGGTTTGTCGTTGGAGACCATTACCAAAAAGGAGGAAACGGCACGGTCTTTATGGGCCGATTTGATTATTTGCAGTGCGGGACGGACGGTGTCGGCCGTAGAGTGATTGGCGCCGGAGACCATACCGTCGGCATGGCCGGACTTAATCATCAGCGTTCCGAAGTAGTTGGGTATCAATGCCGTTTTTTTGGCTTCTTCTTCGGTCATTCCCTTAGATTTGCGGAGCTCAAACAATAAAGACGCGTATTCTTCCAGGCGAGGGGATGTTGCAGGGTTGATTAATTCAATTCCGGTCAGGTCCCAGCCGTTTTTTGCAAAGTCGGCTTTAATCTGGGCTTCGTCGCCGAGAATTATGATTTTGCAGATTTTGTCTTTGTTTATGATGTGGGCTGCTTTGAGAACGCGGAGATCTTCGCCTTCGGGAAGGACTATGGTTTTGTAATGTTGTTTGGTGCGCGCCAGGACATCTTTGATAAAAGTGCTTTCTAACATGATTTAATCCTTTTAAGTTTTTGAATTTTACTCTTTATTACTCCTCCGGGCGGCAAAAGTCTATTAAAAAGTATTAATTGTGTAATAAAAACTTTTGATTATTTTAGTAAAGTGTAATAGCATGGCGGCAAAGACAATTTGTGACTGAACAATTTTCCCGAGGAGGTAAAGATGGAAAGAACCCTGTCGATTATTAAACCGGATGCCGTAACCCGCAACATTACGGGCAAGGTCAATGCAATGATTGAAGAAGCCGGCCTGCGGATTATCGCTCAGAAAAGAATCCATCTGACTCCGGTTCAGGCGGAAGAATTTTATGCCGAGCACAAAGACAAGACATTTTTTACTAGTCTGGTTGACTTTATGACGTCCGCTCCGGTTGTCGTTCAGGTGCTGGAAGCGGAAGACGCGGTTTCCCGCTATCGCAAAATTATGGGGGCGACTAATCCGGCAGTGGCGGAAGAGGGGACAATTCGCAAAACGTTTGCTTTGTCTATTGACAAGAATACCGTTCATGGTTCGGATTCTGCCGAGAGTGCCAAACGCGAAGTCGGCTTTTTCTTCAGCGAAATCGAGATTTTTGAATAGGGATGGCAATGTTTCTGAGGACGGCATATTGGGCGGCAGCTCTGCTTTTGTGTCTGGCGGCGTTTCCTGCGCAGGCAGCAGACGAACGTTTTGCGGTTGAGATTAACGTTGACGTAACGGACAGCAATGCGTCTTTGGCTCGCGAACGGGCCATGAGCGAGGCAAACAGAGCCGCAATCGTGGAGGTGGCAAAACGGATTACGACCAGCGAAGGGGCCGCAAGACTTGCCGCGATGACGGATGATCAGCTTATCAATTTTATCAAAGAAGTTTTGGTTATCAGCGAAAAAACTTCCAATGTTCGTTATATTGCCAATTTGCGGGTGGTTTTGAATGAAGGAATGCTGCGTCAGTATATGCAGGAACGTGATATTCCGCTGTTGATTCAGAGTAATACGCGGGTGTTGATTATTCCTATTTTCAGGGAGAGTTCCAGCGATGCGCCGATGTTGTGGGAAAGCAGCAACTTGTGGCGTCAGGCATGGGACAGCGCCCGGGGCGGCATGGTTGTCACCCTGATACCTTTGCCGACCAGCGGCACCAATTATTCGATTATCGACGCCAACAAGGCGCAGGCTCTCGACGGGCCCGCTTTGGACAAGCTGATGCGGGTTAACGGCGCCGACGAGGTTTATGTGTTGGATGCGGTTTATACGGAAGACGGTTTGGAAGTTCAGGCTACGTCTTACAGCGGCAACACCACAACCATAAAGGTTATCGGTACGCCGGGCAGTATGGAATTGTTCAACGCTGCCGTCGACGAGACCGAAAAGTATCTCGACAGCCAGGTGCGCCAGCAGAATCTCAAGGAAGGTGCCCAAGAATCGTCCGCCGTCATTATGTATAACTTTTCATCATTGCGTGAATGGGTGGCTGCAGAAAGTATGCTGCGTTCAATACCTTATGTCAAAGACATTGAGATGCAGGCGATGGGAACAAACAAAGCGCAGTTTCGTCTGCTGTTTGTCGGGTCGAATGAAAAGCTGCTGTATGCCCTGAGGGACAAGTCTTATAACTTGGTTGAGGGCGACAAATTTTTTATTCTTGAAAAAGTTTAGGAGCTGGATTGATGATGCACGGCAAAAAAATAACGCATAACTGGATGATATGGCTGACGATTTTCGTGTTGTTCTGCATTGCGGTATATGTGCTGCGTTCGGTTTTGCTGCCGTTTGTCGCCGGAATTGTCATTGGGTATCTGCTTGACCCCTGGGCTTCTAAATTCGAAAAATGGGGAATGAGACGTACCTGTGCGACGGTGCTGGTAATGTTTTTGGTTGTGATTATCGCGGTGCCTGCCGTTTTGATGCTGTTTGGCATTATTGACGAGCAGCTGGGACAGTTTATTCGTGCGGTGCCGAACTATCTGGCGTCGTTCGCCAGAAAAATCGAACCGGTTATAAACGAGCTCCAGCAACGGATACCGAGTTTGGAACCGGAACGAATTCGCGACTATATTCGCAGCAATATGGCAAACAGTCTGAAGTTGGTGGGCAATGTTATGCGCAGCGTCATTACCAACGGATTTGCCCTGATTAACATTTTGTCGCTGGTGTTGATTACGCCAATCGTAGCTTTTTATATGCTGCGCGACTGGGACACTTTTGTCGCCAAGGTTGACAGCCTGCTGCCGAAGCAGTCGAAAAAGTCAATTGAAAAGCAAGCCCGGGAAATAGACCGTATTTTGGCATCGTTCATTCGCGGACAGTTGTCGGTTTGCGTTTTGTTGGGAACTTTTTATGCCGTCGGCCTTTATATCGTTGGGCTGGATTTAGGCGTTTTAGTCGGTTTTCTGGCGGGAATCATCTCGTTTATTCCGTATGTGGGTACAATTTTCGGTTTTGTCGTCAGCATGGCAATTGCGTTTGCCCAATTTGACAATATGATGCAGATTTTGCAAGTGGCCGGCGTATTTTTGGTGGGACAGTTTATCGAGGGAAATTTCCTGACCCCGAAACTGGTCGGAGATTCCGTGGGACTGCATCCGGTCTGGGTTATGTTTGCCCTGCTTGCCGGCGGCGTTTTGCTGGGGTTCCTCGGTTTGATGATAGCCGTGCCGGTAGCCGCGATTATCGGCGTGATTATGCGGCATGCGATCGAAAACTACAAGCAGAGTTCCCTGTACCGGGATTAGCCCGTTTTCAGTTAAAGGAAAAACCGCCTTTTAAGGCGGTTTTTTCGGTTGTAAAAATTTCAGGCGGAATTTTGAAAAAGTTATGTAATTTGCGTTGTCTTTAAGACTTATTTTAGATTTGCGGCTTTATAGTAAAAACAAGTTTAAATTTTCTTTTCGGGATGTGAAAAATGCTGCAGTATCTTTTTAATCTCTGTTCGGCGCCGGAATATCTTAATACCGTTTATGTTCGGGCTTTTATGGCTTTTTTTATCGCATTAATCGTTTCTCTGGCTTTTGGCGGAAGGTTGATTGACTTTTTACGGCATCATCAGGCAAAAGGGCAGCCCATTCGCGAAGACGGTCCGCAGTCGCATCTGCTGACCAAAAAAGGAACGCCGACCATGGGCGGCTTGCTGATTTTGGGAAGTTCCGTTTTGGGAATGTTGATGTGTGCCGATTTGAGCAATCATTGGGTGTGGACGGCAATTGTGGTGCTGCTGGTATACGGTTTTGTCGGTTTTGCCGATGACTACGTTAAGGTAACCAAACAAACGGCTAATGCAATGAGTGCCAAAATGAAGTTGTTTTTACAGTTTACGACGGCAATAGCCGCCGTTGCGGTGATTACGTATCAAACGCCGGAAAACAGCCGTTATGTTCTTACCATTCCGTATTTTAAACAACTGGCGCTCAATTTGTGCTGGTTCTATATTCCGTTTGCAATGGTTGTTATTGTCGGCGCCTCCAACGCGGTTAATTTAAGCGACGGTCTTGACGGTTTGGCTTCAGGGCTTTTGATTGCCGCTTTTGTCTTTTTTATGATTGTCGCTTATATTTGCGGCTCCGGAATAGTGCAGAATTTTTACATTACGGCTATTCCCCAGGCTGCCGAAATAGCGGTCGTCTGCGCCGCGGTTATCGGCGCTTGTCTGGGCTTTTTGTGGTTTAACGCCGCTCCGGCTCAGGTGTTTATGGGAGACACCGGATCTTTGGCATTGGGCGCTTTGCTGGGAACGGTTGCGGTTATGGTGAAACAGGAAATTCTGCTGGCAGTTGTCGGCGGTATTTTTGTCGTTGAGGCATTGTCGGTTATGATTCAGGTGGGATATTACCGTTACAGCGGCGGCAAAAGATTTTTCAGAATGGCACCGATACATCATCATTTTGAACAGCTGGGATGGCCGGAAACCAGAGTGGTTATTCGCTTTTGGATTGTTGCGGCGGTTCTGCTGGTTATCGGTTTAACGGCGTTGCAGGTGAAGTAGGGAGAAGACGGTGATTAATTTTTCGCGAAACAGCAGGAGTATTATTGCCAACTGGTGGTGGACCGTTGACAAGATGCTGTTGACCTTGATTACCTTAATCATCGTTATCGGAATATTTTTAAACTTTTCGGCAAGCCCTTCTGTTGCCAACCGTATCGGCGTGGGGAGTTTTCATTTTATCAAGCGGCAGCTGCTTTTTCTGCCGCTGGCATACGGTTTGATGCTTTTTCTGTCGATGCAGGGGCTTAAGGCCGTACGGCGAACGGCAATAATCGGTTATCTGATTACCATAGCGTTAATGATTATGACCTTGTTCTGGGGGGAAGAAACCAAAGGGGCTTCGCGCTGGATTAGGATTTTCGGCTTTTCGCTGCAACCGTCGGAGTTTATCAAGCCGACCTTTGCGGTAGTGGCGGCATGGTTGTTTGAGGGGCAGAAAAAATACCGGGATTTTCCCGGCGATTTGCTGTCTATCTGTTTATACGGCTTTACGCTGATTTTGCTGCTTTTGCAGCCGGACGTGGGGATGTCGATGGTAATGTCGGCAATCTGGCTGTTTCAATTTTTTCTTTCTGGCTTGTCATTGGTGCTGGTCACGGTGCTTGGGCTGCTCGGGGTGGGGCTGTTGGTAACGGCGTATTTTATGTTCCCGCACGTACAGGTTCGTTTTCAGCAATTTATGGCCTCCGAAAACAATCTCAGTTTTCAGGTCAAAAAATCGCTGGAAGCTTTTCAAAACGGTAATCTTTTCGGAATGGGGCCGGGAGAAGGCGTGGTTAAAATGCATATTCCCGATGCTCATACCGATTTCATTTTTGCGGTGGCTGCCGAGGAATACGGTATGTTGTTGTGTTTGGCTATCGTTGCATTATATGCTTGTGTTGTGGTGCGGGCGATGCTAATCTCTTGTAAAGATAATAACTTATTTATTATTTTGGCGGCAGCGGGGCTGTCAGCCAGTTTTGGCCTGCAGGGCATCATCAATATGGCTTCAACGATGCATTTGATGCCGACCAAGGGAATGACATTGCCGTTTATTTCTTACGGCGGCTCTTCTTTATTGGCGACGGCGTTAGGAATGGGAATGCTGCTGGCGATAACGCGTAAGAACGTGCATGCGGAGGATAAAGATGAAACGTACTAAGAACAAACAAAAGCCTTTGATTATTCTGACCGCAGGCGGTACCGGCGGCCATGTTTATCCGGCGGAAGCGCTGGCCGAAGAACTGGAAGCAAGGGGATACCGGCTGGCTTTGATTACGGATGCGCGCGGCAAGGACAACTATAAGGGAAAACTGGGAGAAATTTCGAATATAGCAGTTTGGTCGGGAGGAATTGTCGGCAAGTCAAAGCTATTTAAATTAAAGAGCCTGTTTAAGACCTGTATCGGCATTATGCAGGCAGGGTATGTCCTGATTAAAGACAAGCCGGCCTGCGTGGTCGGGTTTGGCGGATATGCCTCGTTTCCGGCGTCAATGGCGGCTTTGCTGGCAGGCGTGGATTTGGTCTTGCATGAGCAGAACTCGGTAATGAGCCGAACTAATCGGTTTTTGAGCAAGTATGCCACGTTAATTGCGCAGAGTTTTAAGAAAACGAAGTTTGCTCCGGCGGGCGTCAAAAGCGTTTTGACGGGAATGCCGGTAAGGGCGAATATCGTAACCGTCGGGGAGGGAAGTTATCCCGAACTGGGGCAAAAAGACAAAATGCAGCTGTTGATTTTGGGCGGCAGTCAGGGAGCAAAGGTTTTTGGAGAGGTTGTTCCGGAAGCGGTAAAAAATCTGGACGAGAAAATCCGCAAACGGCTTAAAATATTCCAACAGTGCCGCAAGGGCGACGAAGATTTGATTGCCGGAGCTTATGCCGCTTGCGGGGCTGAGGTTGAAGTAAAGCATTTTTTTGACAATATGGCAGATTTATACAGTCAAACGCATTTGATTATTTCGCGGGCAGGGGCGTCTTCGGTTTCGGAAATTGCGGTCGCCGGGGTGCCGTCCATATTGGTGCCGCTGCCGATTGCCGCAGACGACCATCAGACGTCAAATGCGCAGGAAATAGCTGATGCCAAAGCCGGGCTGCTTATTAAACAAAATGAGTTTACGGCCGAAAAACTTAAAGCCGTTCTTGAAGATTTATTCTGTAATTATGATAAACTCAAGCAGATGTCGGACCGCGCAAAAAAGGCCGGTATCAAAGACGCCGCCAAACGGCTGGCAGATGCGATTGAAAAAAATATTCTTGCTAAACGTTAACTATATAAACAGGGGGTGGGCTATGTTCGGATTTAAGTCAAAGAAAAACGATTTGGTTGATTTGCTGCCGGAAGTTCGCGGCAGATACGTATGTAATGTTCCGTTGTCAAAGCACACCTGGTTTGCGGTCGGCGGTCCGGCAGAGGTTATGTATTATCCGGCGGACGACGAGGATTTAAGCTTTTTTATGAAGACCAAGCCGTATAATCTTCCGGTTGTGGTTATCGGCGGCGGTTCCAACCTGTTGGTGCGCGACGGGGGGATTCCGGGCGTGGTAATTAAACTGGACGGTAAATATTACAAGCGCCACAGTCTGGATAAAGACGGATTGCTCACCTGCGGCGCGGGAATGCGCAATGCCGATTTGAAAAAAATTATGCTGGAAAACGCTTTGGGCGGTTTGGAGTTTCTTTGTTCCATTCCGGGGCATCTCGGCGGTTCAATCAAAACGAATGCCGGATGTTTCGGAAAGGAGATTAAGGATGTGCTGGTTAAGGCGACGATTGTCGACGGAACCGGAAATGTCCGTGAGGTTCCCGCCAAAGATTTGACGTTGTCATACCGCAGCAGCTTGTTTCCGGACGATTGGGTAATCACGTCGCTGACGCTGAGAACGGAACCCAAAGATCCTTCTGAGACGCTGAAGCTGATAAACGAGCAGAAAAACTACCGGATGAAGGCTCAGCCCCACAATGAGAAAACGGCAGGGTCGACATTTAAAAATCCTGAGGGGCTGAAAGCCTGGGAACTTATTAAAAAGGCTGGTTGCGCCGATTTGCGGGTTAACGGAGCCAAAGTTTCCGAAAAGCACTGTAATTTTTTGATTAATACGGGAAATGCGACGGCGCATGATTTGGAGACGTTAGGCGAGACGATTGTCCAGCGTGTTAAAGACGACACTTCAATTACTCTGGAGTGGGAAATCAAAAGAATGGGTATTCATAAATAAATGGCTGACGAGGTTGAAAATATTTCACCGCAGCCGGTGGTCGCTCAGGCTGGGGAAAAGGTTTTGAGACTGGAACGGGAATGGCCTTACCGTCTGGCCGGCGGTTTGGTTATTTTCGGAACAATCGCTTTGTTGGCAGGGATTATTCTGACCCTGAAAAACGATTTGGTCAACAAACGGATTCAGGAAGTAAAAGAGGAGTTTTACGATTGGGCGGGAACACAGGGGCTGACGCTTGACGATGTGGTGGTAACCGGCCGCAAACGGACGACTTTGAACGAAATCAACAGGCTGGTCGATTTTAAGCGGGGAGACAATATGCTTAAAATCGATGTATACGACATTAAACGGAAGCTGGAAACCCTGCCTTGGGTCAAGACGGCCAATGTCCGCCGCAGCTTTTTTCCAAACGTAATCAATATTAATCTGGAAGAAAAAGAAGTTCGCGCCATTTGGCAGATTAACGAAAAGTTTTATCCTATTGACGGCGACGGCAAGGTGATTGACGCCAACTTCCGAACTCAGGAACCGATTTTGCTGATTGTCGGTGCCGGCGCTCCTGAAAATTTGAAGCGTTTGCTGGAGGCAATTAAGGATGACGGCGATACTTATCTGCAACGGATAAAAGTGGCCAATTTCATCTCACAACGGCGCTGGAATCTGATTTTGGATGACATCAAGGAGGGGATTACGGTCAAGCTTCCCGAGGAGGATATTGAAGAAGCCTGGAAAAAATTGTTAAAATTAAACGAGACCAAGGGGATTCTTAAACGTAAATTAACCATCATCGATTTAAGATTACCGCATAAAATAGTGGTGAAACTCCGCAAGACGCGCGGTGAGCCGCCGGTTAAGCTTAATAATAAAACCGAACGCAAAACTTAACTCAAGGCAAGGAAGTAAAACTGTGACGCATTCTTTTAACCGACTGACAACCATAGCCGCCTTAGACATCGGATCGTCTAAGGTATGTTGTGTCATTGCCAAAATCAGCCGCGATAAGAGGATTAACATTGTGGGATACGGGTATAATGCTTCCAAGGGGATTAAAAACGGCATTGTAACCGACATTAATCAGGCAACCTTGTCGGTTTGTAACGCGGTTGAAGCTGCCGAACAAATGGCCAATGAACGGATTGACCGTGTGATTGTCAACGTTTCGGGAGACAAAATCAAAAGCGTCATTAAAGATTCAACGATTACGCTTAACAAAAACCGCCCGGTTAACGAAAGCGATTTGACCAAGGTCATTGAAAAAGGCATTCACAAGATTAACGTTGAAGGCTGTGAGCTGATTCACTGTCTGCCGACGAATTATCGTCTGGATAACGGCGAAGAGGTTAAGGACCCGCGAAATATTTTTGGTGAGACGCTTTCGGTGAATATTTTGTTGGGTCTGGTGCCTGACATCTTGTTCCGCAACGTGTCGACGGTTATTGAAAACGCACATTTGGAAATCGCGGGAAAGGCTTTTTCATCATATGCGTCGGGGCTGGCCTGTCTGGTGGACGACGAGCGCGAGCTGGGGGCAACCGTTGTCGATATGGGCGGCGGCACAACTTCCATTGCCAGTTTCAAACACGGGTATCCGGTTTATTTCAGTTCTTTGCCGGTTGGCGGTAATAACGTGACCAATGACATCGCTTTCGGTCTGACGACTTCCTTTTCTCATGCGGAAAGGTTGAAAACGCTGCATGGCTGCGCTTTTCTGACGACACAGGACCGTGAGGAAACGATTAACGTTTATCCGGTCGGCGAGGAAGACGACAGCTGTATCAAACAAATTCCGCGGGCAGAGCTTATCAGCATTATTACTCCGCGAATCGAAGAAACTTTTGAGATGGTTAACCGCAAACTGGCTGAGGTCGGGTTGGCGGATGTTTCCAGCCACCGGGTAGTCTTGACCGGCGGAGCTTCGCAGTTGGCGGGGGTTCGGGAAGTAGCTTCCATGGTTTTGGACAAGCAGGTGCGTTTGGGACGGCCAAAGAATATTCTCAATCTGCCCGACAATTTGTATAATCCGTCATTTTCGACCTGTGTGGGGCTGTTGCTGTTTGCACTTAACTATACGGAAAAGAAGCCCAGCAAAATTGTCAATAAGCCCAGCCGCAACGGAGACTACGGCGCTTTTGGGAAAGTCGTTTCCTGGCTGAAATCTAATTTCTAGCTTATCCTTGACACAGTAAACATCCTTTGTCCGTTCAACCGGTCAAAGAGGTATTTGCGCGTTTGGATGCACGGGTAAAAATTTATAAAAATTATGCAAAAAAATTTCTTTAGTAACTAAACCTTAATGTATTGTGATTTATGCTGAGCGTAAATAGAGAAATATGAGGATTTGGGAGTAAGAAATACCATGTCAATCAAATTAGCCGTACCAGAAAAAACAGTTATGCACCTTAAGCCGCGGATTTCCGTTATCGGCGTCGGCGGGGGCGGCGGCAATGCCGTTAACAATATGATTGCTCAGAATCTGGAAGGCGTTGATTTTATTGTTGCCAACACCGATGCTCAGGCTTTGGAAAACTCTACAGCCAGCCGGAAAATACAGCTGGGTTTGGAAACCACGCAGGGACTTGGCGCAGGTGCCCGTCCGGAAGTCGGAAAAGCTGCCGCGGAAGAGGCTCAGGCTGAGATTGAAAAGGAACTGGAAGGCGCCAATATGGTATTTATTACGGCCGGCATGGGCGGCGGTACCGGTTCCGGTGCGGCTCCGGTGGTGGCCAAAATTGCAAAATCCAAAGGCATTTTGACGGTCGGCGTGGTTACCAAGCCATTTCAGTTTGAAGGAAAAAAACGTTATGAAACTGCGGAAACGGCAGTTGAGAATTTCACGAAAGAAGTCGACAGTATCATCATTATTCCCAACCAGAATCTTTTTCGTATTGCCGACAAGAAAACAACTTTGGCTGATGCTTTTGTCATGGCGGACAATGTGTTATATGCCGGCGTCCGTTCGATTACCGATTTGATGATGATGCCGGGACTGATTAATCTGGATTTTGCCGACATCAAGTCAATTATGGAAGACAAAGGCAAGGCTATTATGGGAACGGGAGAGGCCGAAGGCGAAGATCGGGCGGTGAAAGCTGCCGAGCAGGCTCTTTCCAATCCGCTTTTGGACGATTGTTCCATGCATGGCGCAAAAGGCGTCCTGATTAACATTACCGGCGGTTCGGATATTACCCTGTTTGAAATTGATGAGGCGGCAAGCCGGATTAAGGAAGAAGTCGATGAAGATGCCAACATCATTTTCGGTTCAAGCTTTGACGAATCTCTGGCCGGAAAAATCCGGGTGTCTATCGTAGCCACCGGCATTGATGAGAAAAACGCCGTTAAGAGAACGGCTCCGACGCCGTCCAAACCGGCGCCGCGGTATGTTGAGGAAAGTTTTACGGAGGAAGTGATCGCTCCTTCGGCTCCAAATGAGGTGATCGAGACCAATTTGGAGAAGTTTTCGGCTCTGAAGGGAAGTGTTGCTTCAGAAGTTGAAAATATTATTGATAATGCCACTGTAGTTTCCCTGCAGCAAGAACCTGAAGAGGAAGAAGTCAGCGTTGCGGTTTCGGTTGAGGCGGAACCTAAAGAGGTTTTCAATGATTTTGACAGTTTGGAAAAATCTAATGTAATCTCTGAGATGCCGAATGCTTCATCTTTGTTCAAGGCTATTATTAATAAACCTGACGACGTGAATGAAAACTCCCAGCTGGAGAACATTCTGTCTTCAAATGAAAACGTGTTTAAGGCTAAAAGTTCAATCCGCACGGTTGAAGAAGAGCCTGAATTATTTCCGAACCACAATCCTTCGGTAATTGTTCCCAAAAAACAGGAAGAAGTCGAAGAATTGATTGTCAGCGATGATGAGGAAGAAGAGTATACGCCGACTTTAATCGAGCGGGTAACCGGCTTCTCCATCGCCAAAAGAAACCGTAAGAAACAAAAAGAGATGGAACGTGTGCAAGAACCGATATCTCCTTCTTTTTCTGACGATGAATTTCGCCAGGAAGACCGATTGAATTTGGAAATCCCGTCCTTCCTGCGGCGGAAATAATGAAAGCCATTCAGCTTTCAGCGTCGTAATTATTAGGTTTAACCAAAAAAAGAGCTCCTCGTTGCAAGGAGCTTTTTTTTATTGTATGTAATAACGCCGTTAGGCGAACAGTTCGCCCTGATGATTGTCGTTGAGGACGGCAACAGCCTCGCGGGCAAGAGCTATGGTCACCGCACGTTTGCGCGCCAATGAAATATTATCGATTTCGGCAACCAGGCGGCGGGCATAGGCGAAAGAGCGCTGCATGTTGTTGAGGATGTAAGAAATGAGCTCTGGCGAGGGCATAATCTGCCTGTCCATAAACAATTTGACCAGCAGAGCGGACAGCAGTTCATCATCGGGTTCCTTTATTTCCACGGCAGGAACGATGTTCATTCGCGAGCGCAAGTCAGGCAGGGAAAAATTTAAACGAGCGGGTGCGCGGTCAGAGGTAAAGAGGATGTTTCCGCCTTCATCACGATACAGGTTATAAAGGTGAAACAGGGCTTCCTGATTGACACTCTCATCAAGCTCTTCAATAACCAGGCAATTGTGTTGCGCAAAAAGAGGGCGGAAGTTTTGCATGGTAATGCTGCGGGCTTTAACAAAAGGTATCCGGTAGGGATAATTGGTGAGCAATGCAACCTTGTTGGCGAATACGTTGGCCAGATGCGTTTTGCCGCAGCCTTCAGGTCCGTATATGCATACGGCAAAGTAAGGCCAATCCGGCCACTTGTCAATCATGGCAACGGCTTCCCGATTGCAGGGGGCTATCAGGAAATCTTCTTTACCCAGACTGGGGCGGTGAGGAAAATCAAGCGCCAGTTGTGTTGTGTTATGTGCCGTTTTGCCGTTCATGCTTATCCTTTAACGTTTTTATTTAAGACATCAAAAACCTTTGCTGTCAAGTCGCCGAGGCTATAGGGTTTGGTGATGAAGTCAAAATCATCAAAATTGTCGAGTTCCTGCCGCACGATTTCTTCCGAATATCCGGAGGCCAGGATAACCTTGATTTCCGGAAGCTTGTCCTTAATGATTTTGGTCAGCTGGGCGCCGGTCATACCGGGCATAACCATATCTGTTATCAACATATTGAAATTGGGGTCTTTTTCCATATAGTCCAAGGCGTTTTCGGCCGAATTGCAACCAACGACCTCATAGCCTTTTTTCTTAAGTGCCCGAACACCGAAAGTTCTGACCGAATCTTCGTCTTCAACAAAAAGAATCCGAGTGTTTTCAGCTTCCTTAGACGTCGGCGTGTGACTGCGGTCAATGGCATTGGAAACATTAAGGCCCAATAAGATTTTTTGATTAATGGTTACCGGCGCCGCAATTTTTTCCTGAACGGTAATTATGGGAGTGCCGTCTTTGCCGGTAACCACTTCTTTGCTGTCCAGCGTTTCTCCTTCTTCGGCATCGCTTTCAAAGCGGGGCAGATGGATAGAGAAAGTAGTTCCGCGGCCGACTTCGCTGTCGACTTTTATAAAGCCTTCCGTCTGGCGGACGATACCGTAAACCATAGCCAGGCCGAGTCCGGTTCCGGAACCGACGACGTTTTGTTTGGTGGAGAAAAACGGGTCAAAAATACGATTCATATTTTCGGGCGGAATGCCGCATCCGGTGTCGCTGACATCGATTATGACAAACTCGCCGGGTTTGATGGTATCGTCGCCAAATTGATAAGGCTCCGCCAAAACGTCCGTATGAGTGGAAATTGTTAAGGTGCCGTTGCCTTCCATGGCGTCTTTGGCGTTTACGGCCAGGTTGATGATAACTTGAGAAAACTGGACCGGATCCACGCGGATAAAGCCAAGGTCGCTGCCGTGACGGAATTTTAACGTGATTTGTTCGCCCAAAATCCGTTTGAGCATATGGCTGAGTTCGGCAAAGTTTTCGGTAATGTCTATCAGCTTCGGCTGCAGCGGCTGTTTGCGGGAGAAGGCCAAAAGCTGGCGGACCAGGCCGGCCGCCCGATTGGCATTTTGTTTTATTTGTATCAAGTCGGCAAAAGAGGGGTCTCCGACGCCGTGTCTCTGGAGCAGCAAATCGGTAAAGCCGATCATGGCAGTCAGAAGATTGTTAAAGTCATGCGCGACCCCGCCGGCCAGTTGTCCGACCGCCTGCATCTTTTGAGCCTGAGCAAACTGAAGCTCAAGATTTTTTTGCTTGGTTGCGTCAATCAGGTATAAGACGAATCCTTCGGCAGAGGCAGTACCGGCGGCGTGAAAACGCTGCATGGCACTGATATACAACGAGACGACGGCCTCTTTGGCGTGTGTGGTTAGATGAATTTCCAAATTGGAAGAGCGTTGCGGGTTTTGCCGCACGTGTTCAAAGGCTTTTTTGAGCGCGGCGGTTTCTTCTTCTTTAATGAAGCTGAAAACGGACTGGCGGGAAAGTTCTTCCTCTTTGCGATTAAACAGTTCATATGCTTTGGGGTTGCAATTTAAAATTTGACCGTCGGGACTGACGAAAATAATGCCCACGGGGGCATAGTTGAACAGCCAGCTGATTTTGTCATAAGCATGTTCCATATCGTCTTTGAGCTCGTCGGAGGTGGGCAGGCTGGTGATTACGACGCCGCGCATTTTTATATTTTGGTTTTCGCGGCAGCTTTGCTGGAAGACGAAAGCTTCGTTTACATTGTTGTCTGCGGTTGCAAAATGGAGACGTCCGTGCCAGAGGTCGCGACGGCCGGGCAGGGTTTCATTGGTTGCCAAAAAATCGCTTAACGCTCTGCCGCTGAGCTCCTCACAGGGAAGTCCGAGAAAGTCGGCAAAACTGCGGTTGGCGTATTCTATGGTTGAATCCTTGTCTACGGTATATAATCCCACCGGAAGGTCGTCGATGAAATCATGGAGGGACTTCCGCTCAACCTGAAAGACGTCTTCCATATTCTTGGCTGCGGTAATGTTTTTAAGACTCCAATAAAGGTAGGTTTCTTTTTTGATTTTTTTGATGGAGAAGGGACCTTCAAAGATGTCGGTTTTTTTCAGGTAAATCGGACGGACGGTGATTTCGAACCATTCGAGGTCATTGAAAATTTTATCCTGCTCCCGGTGCAATACCAATGACAATACGGTTTTTTCTTTGGTCAAGTTAAGGCAAGCCGTTTGCAAACGGTAGAAGTTGGCTTTGTTGGCGCTGCCTTCGGCGAGGTTTTGTTCTAAGAAGTTCAGAACCGGCAGTGTTTTGATAAGGTCTTTGGCAGGGTCGTTTTGGATAATGGCCTCTCCCAGAGCGTTTTCTATCCGTTTGGGTTGAAAGTCGTTATAGATGATTTCGTTGGCAAAGCCGCCGTAACTGATGGCCTCTTCTCCGGCATCAAGCGTTTTGATGGTTTGGAGCAGGCATAAGGAGGCAAGTACTGCGGTCAGGGCAATCAGATACAGGTGATACTCAGGGTAAAGGAACAGCAGGATAATCGCCGTGGTGAGGGTAACCAGCGAAAAGGCCAGCTTAATCAGGCGTGATTGCAGAAGCTTATCCGGTCTATTGTTGATTTTTGAGTTGCATAACATATCCGATTACCTCAGCGACGGCTTTAAAATGTTCCTGCGGAATAGTCTGGTCGAGTTCGGTTGATGCAAACAAAGCGCGCGCGAGCGGCGGGTTTTCAACAATCGGAACATCATGCTCTTCAGCCAGGGCCTTTATACGGAGGGCGACGTTGTCAATACCCTTGGCGGTGACTTTAGGAGCATCCATTTCTTCCATTTTATATTCCAAAGCAACGGCGTAATGCGTCGGGTTGACGATGACGACGTCGGCTTTGGGGACGTTTTCCATCATACGGTGGCGGGCGCGTTCCATACGTACCTGGCGGATGCGCGATTTTATCAGCGGATCGCCTTCCATTTGTTTATATTCGTCTTTGACTTCCTGTTTGGTCATTCTCAACTTTTTCAAGTGAGAGTATTTCTGATAGGCATAGTCGGCGACGGCAATAATCAAAACGGCAATAACCACCGTGAATAGTAATAATACCACGATTTTATGAATAAATCTTAAAATTGCTATGGTTTCCATTGTAGGCAATAGGTTGACCTTGCCCAGGTAAGGCTTAACCACCAGTATGGCAACAAAAGTTATAATCGATATTTTGATGATGCCTTTCAAGCTTTCAACAATCTTTTTCATATTGATGAAATTGGGCAATGCGGCAAAAATGTTTAATTTGTTCCAATTCGGTTCAAGTTTTTTCGGCGCGTATATGAATCCGGTTTGGGCAATGCTGGCAAAAACACCGAGTACAATGAAAATCGTGAAAGGAATAGCCATTATTTTAAGCAGCCCCAGTCCGCTCTGGCGAAGCAGTACTTCTATTTCCGCCTGGTCAACCGGCATTTGTCCGGCATTTTCAACAAAGCGGACCGACATCAGGTAAAACCACTTAAACATCAGCGGGATTAATAGCCAGACGACAAAGAGCATTCCGAGGAGCATAATAAAACTTTTGGCTTCCTGCGAGATGGCCACTTCGCCTTCTTCTTTGGCTTTGCTTATTTTTCGTTCCGACGGTTCTTCCGTTTTGGAGGCGTCGTCATCATCTTCCGGTGCAACCATATTCCGCTCCTAGTGCAAAAACTGCCGTAAGCCGTTTTCGTAATATCTGGCAAACCAGACAATCATCATCGGCGTGGTCAGAAACAACAGGCCTAGTCCGAGATAAATTTGCAACGGCAATGACAGGAAGAAGATGTTTAGCTGAGGCATCAAACGGGAGACCAGTCCCATACCGACGTAAAATACGATTGTGAAGGCGATGAACGGCGAGCCGATTTTGAATCCCATAACGAAACTGTCATTGAGGGTTTGACTGACATCTTTGGCAAAGTCGCCCCACGGCAGCGTACTGCCGACCGGAAACAGATGATAGCTGTCGACAACGGCAGAGAGCATCAGATGATGCAAGTCGGTCAGAAAGATAACGGTAAGAGCGACAATGTTCAGGAAAGTTTCCAGTACAATCGTCTGGGTTTGAAATGTCGGGTCGAATATCTGGGCGTTGGAAAAGCCGACGGCCTGACCGGCCAGGTTTCCGGCCAGAGCCAGCGACGTATATAAAATCTGCATAATGATGCCCAGAAAGACGCCAATGGTAATTTCCGAAAGAATATAAGAAAACATGGTCAAAATATCGCCGGGCTGGGGAGGCAGATGCGGCGCAATGACCGGCATCATTACGATGCAGATTGCCAGAGCAACGGAAAGTTTAACCTGAGTATTGACATAAGAAGTCATAAAACCCGGCATCAAAGACAATGCCGAGCCGACACGCAGCAAAACCATCAGAAAGTGGTATAAATTCAGGTTAAGGAGTTCGGTCATCGCTTATCATCCGCCGCTGACGATTTTATCAAACAGGCCTTCGGTCAAAGTTTTCATTTGATTAAGCATAAAGGGAAACAGGAGGATGATGGTTACAAATACGCCGATAATCTTGGGGACGAAAGCCAGCGTCATTTCCTGAATTTGCGTCAAAGCCTGGAAAATACCGATGATTAAACCTATAAAAAGGGCAACCAGCAGAACCGGGGTAACGACTTTCAGCAAAGTGAAAATTGCATCGCGGGATATGTCTAATACTTCAATTTCATTCATAAGCGTTACTCTAACGGAGTTTGTTTTTCAAAATACAGATGATTTTCCAAGCCGGTAAAAAAGACGCCGTCAAATCCGCTGTCGACAATGCTCTTAAAGTGTCTGGCGATGATACGCTGCCATTCGACGGCCCAGTATTTGGCAATAACGGAATCCTCATCGACAAAAGAGAGCCGGACGAGCCAGGAGGGATAACCGACCTGCCAGTCCTTTTGCCAGAAATAGTCCCGGCCGTTGGCTTCGCTGACATTCATCTGGGCAATCAACAAACGTTTGGTGCCGTTCTTTTTATACTGCAAGGAAGCAATTTCTTCCGGCGTATAAGTCTGATTTCTTTTGAACAGCGGCTGGATGATTACAATATCATAATTGGTGTTGCGAATAGCGTCGATGAACTCGTACTTGTCCTGATATTCGCTTTCGTCGGTCAAAATGAGCATATTTTTGGCATCGTTGACGGACATAACGTTTTTGGCCGTTTCATTGATGACGGGCAGATGCTTTATGTCACGGAAAGCATACTGAGGGTTGTCAAAACCGTAAATGACGCGTTTGTCCATGACAGATTGAACGATGGCCTTGTCAAAAGACAATTCGTCCGCGCACTGTTCGATGCTTAAAATCGGGAGTTTGTGCTTGAGCAGCAATGACCCCGGGCGGTGTTGCGGGGTGCAGTAAAGGTTGTTAAGCACAATGGCGTCAAGCGCGTTAAGGTAGCGGCGTCCGGGAGTGCCTACCGCCGGTTCGGCAGCGGGACTTTGCTCTTTCAATCTGGTCAAAAAAGACGGATCGCTGGCGTTAATACCCTGTCGGCGCGCTGCGTTGTATCCTTCAAGGTGATATTCCCACAAGCTTTTTGTCAGAAGTTCCTGTCCTTCATGCGCAATGATTTTAAAATCAGGTTTTTGCGATTTCGCATAATCAATTAACATCAGAAGGTTATCGCGCATTTTTTCCCGGTAATTGGTAATCGTCAGCGGCGGAACTTCGATGTCGAGCAGTTCTTCTTCTCTGGTATAGGGGTTAACGTTGGTATAACCGTACAAGCCGGCACCGGCTTTCGGGATGAAAGCCAGCGCGGCTAAAAACGTACTTAGGACGATATGTTTTCTAAGTAACAACATCGGCTTGGTGTTTTCCTGTTCTTTCGGGAATTTCAGCTATTGCCATGGCAACCCGCAACAATTCTTCCAGCATTTTCAGAGGTTCGCTGCCAAGATCGGCTTTGCTGTATTTTTCAAGATAAACGCGCAGCGTTGCCCCGCTGGAACCGGTGCCGGAGAGGCGGTAAACGATACGGGAACCGTCGTCGAAACTGACAATTAAGCCGTTTTTGGTACTGCTGTGATCAACGGGATCGTTATACACAAAAGCATAAGCGTCGGCAACCTTAAAGTTTTCAAGCTGTTTGCCGGGGAGGGCGGGAAGTTTTGCTTCCAAATCAGCCATCAGGCGGTCGGCAATGTCGGTAGAAAGGCCTTCAAAGTCAAAACGCATATAGTAACTGCGGCCATATTTTTCCCAATGTTCTCTGGTAATCTGTTCTACTGATTTTCCGGTGGCGGCAATAATGCTGAGCCAGAATAAGACAGCCCAAATGCCGTCTTTTTCACGGATGTGGGAGGAACCGGTGCCGAAACTTTCTTCGCCGCAGAATGTAATCCGTTTAGAATCCATCAGGTTTACAAAGTACTTCCAGCCGGTGGGAACTTCATAATAGTCGATGTTGCGGGCTTTGGCAACGCGGGCAACGGCAGTTGAGGTCGGGGCCGATTTGCCGACGCCGTAAATGCCGTCTTTGTAAGCGGGAATCAGGGCAAAATTGTCGGTTAAAATAGCCAGACTGTCACTCGGCGTGACAAAGAAGTTTTTGCCGAGAATCATATTGCGGTCGCCGTCGCCGTCGTTAGCAGCCGCAAAGTCTGCGGCTTGAGGCGAAGCCATAAAGTCAACCAATTCTTTGGCATAAACAAGATTGGGGTCTGGATGCAGGCCGCCGAAATCGGGCAGCGGCCGGGCATGAACGACAGAACCTTTGGCGGCACCCAAGATATCTTCGAAAATACGAATGGCATAAGGGCCGGTAACCGCGTTCATTGCGTCAAAGCGCATTGTAAAGCCGTTTTTGAATAATTTTTTTAACGCTTCAAAATCAAAAATGTTTTGCATCATTTCGACATAGTCTTTGACAGGGTCGATGATTTCTATCTTCATTCCGCAGACTTCGAAGCTTCCCAGCTTTGACAAATCCACGTCGGGAACATCACAGATTTTGTATTCGCTGATGTTTTTGGAGGTTTGATAAATCTTATCGCTGACTGCCGTCGGAATCTGACCTCCGGTTTCGTTGGCATATTTGATTCCGAAGTCGGCGTTGATGCCTCCGGGATTATGAGATGCGGAGAGAACGAAGCCGCCGTCGGTTTTGTTTTTGAGCAAAAGGTTAGACGAGGCAGGGGTTGAAAGAAAACCGTTCTGTCCGATGATTAATTTGGCAACGCCGTTAGCCGCAGCCATTTTTATGAACTTTTGGATTGCAACGTCATTATAATAGCGCCCGTCCCCGCCGACAACGAAAACTTTTCCGCTGAGGTCGCCGATGGTATTGAAAATGCTTTGAATAAAGTTTTCAAAATAATTGGGCTGCATAACAACTTTAGTTTTTTTACGCAGGCCGCCGGTCCCCATTTTCTGGTCATCATAGGGTGTCGTTGCAACTGTTTTAATCATGATTTCTCCTTCTTTGCATTTTTGTCGGAATTGATGACAAGAGTTTACCACCTCAGGCTTTATTGGCAAGGAGAAAGAGCAACTTGTTAGCTACTTTGGACATTTATTCGGGGCAGATAAATTCCGCCAGATTTTTGATTTCGATTTTTGCGGCAAGGTGCGACAGGCTCATACGCATTCTCAAGTCAGGATGCTGCATATCCAGAACGGTCAGCCCTTCCAGGAACAGTTCACGGTATATCACTCGGTCTTTCAGGCCTTCGCAAAACCGATAGCCGTAAAGTTTGGAGAGTTTTTCAAGATATTCAAAAACCTGTGCCTTGTTGCGGGAGCGGGTGGATGAGACCTTGTTGCCGGCAACAATCCAGTTGAGATAGGGTTTCCCCTGAGCGGCAAGAAACTTTTTGGCTTCCCAGATATAGTTTGCATAGTGTCCGGGAGCGGCGACTTTGCCGGTGGCGAAGTCGATGTCGGCAATAACGTTTAGGTCAATCAGACTGTCAGTTATCGGCGTGATAACGGTATCGGCGTATTTGTGCGCTTCTTCAAACAGATAATTTTTGGTGCCCGGGGTGTCAATGATAACGGCGTCAACCTGCCGGGAGAGTTCGTAAATTTGGAATCCGATTTTTTCTCTTTCGCCGGGAATCAGATAAGCGTTGCTTTCCGGTTCAAAACGATAGTGCAAGGGAATCGGAAGCGCGATTTTTTTCTGTTCACAAAAGGATTTACGGTTTTCAATGTATTTGGAAAGGCTGCCCTGACGTCCGTCGAGGTCGATTGTTGCCACGCTAAAGCCTTCCTGCATCAGCTTGACTGCCAAATGCATGGCAATCGTCGATTTGCCGGTACCGCCTTTTTCGTTGCTGACAACGATAATGTGCGCTTTCTTTTCGGGAGTGTCAGTCATTAATTATTTTTAGCCATTACCAATTGTTGATTTTCACTTGATGCAATGACTATACAGGACTTATTTGATTTTTTCAAACTATTACACGTTTTATCCGCTTCATTTTTTTCAAAGCCGACCAGCTTGGAGCGGTAAATGACCGCAGAGCCTTTTTGTGCCGGCTCAATGTCTATTTCCGCGCCGGCCATTTTAAGCTGTTTTTTTACCGAAATTGCATAATTTCGGGCTTTGGCGTAGTTTGAGAATGCACCGATTTGAACCGCCCATACGTCAGAGGCCGGGGCTTCGTCCGCGACTGTAGCGGCTTCAATGAGGCTGGGTTCGCCGTATGTATGAGTGTCGGCGTTGGCGTACAGGTTCGGCGCCTCGATATGATCAGACATAGCCAGCTTTTGCAGTCCTTTTTTCATTAACGAGGCGACTTTGGTGTCGCGCTGGCGGATTGTGTTGTGTCCCATGGTTACGGCAATGACGCGGTGTCCGTCGCGTTCGGCGGAGGTTACGATATTATAGCCAGCCGCATTGGTAAAGCCGGTTTTCATCCCGTCGGCACCTTCAAAGGATTTCAGCAAGTGGTTATGAGTATAGTAGGTTCTGCCGTTATAGGTGAATTTTTTAGTGGCAAAAAGTTTGTAATATTCGGGAAAGTGATGATACATGGCGGCGCCGAGCAGAGCCATATCGCGGGCAGTGGTCTTTTGGGCGCGGTTTGGCAGACCGGAGGCATTTTTAAAAGTGGTGTTTTTCATGCCGAGTTCCTGGGCAACCTCAGTCATGGTCTTGGCAAAATTTTCCTCGGAATAGCCAAGGCCTTCGGCCAAAACGGTGGCGCAGTCGTTAGCGGATTTGACAATCAAAGCCAGAACGGCGTCGCGAACGGTTATGGTTTCGCCTTTCTTGAGCCCCAGTTTGGAAGGAGAGCGGTTAGCCGCGTTGCGGGAAACCGGAAGTTTGTCTTCGAATTTTATCAGACCTTTATCAAGAGCGTTAAAGGTGATGTACAACGTCATCAGCTTGGTGAGCGATGCCGGATAACGCAGCGAGTCGGCGTTTGACGATGACAAAACGTCTCCGGTTTCGGCATCAATGATGATGGATGAAACCGAAGCGTGGGCGCCGGAAACCAGCGCGCAACTCAGCAAACAAGCTGCAAAGATGTATTTTAACCCGGTACAGATGTTAAATTTTCTATTCATAACGTTCTTCTTTTGCTGAAAACACTCAATTTATTTAAGTTTAAGCAAAAAAAGAAAATAAATTGTTAATTTTACGGCAGCGGAAAATTATTTTTTTCGGAGCAAGTTGTGATTTTTAGCTTGACTTTGAAACGTATTATATGTAAAAGTCGGTTGTTGCCGATGGCGAATGTAGCTCAGTTGGTTAGAGCGCTGGTTTGTGGTACCAGATGTCGAGAGTTCGAATCTCTTCATTCGCCCCATTAAATTAGAGCCAGTCATAAGTGACTGGTTTTAATTGTTTAAAAGGGTTCGAAAAAAATTTGAAAAAGTGATTTTTATTGGAAATATTGTTTACTAAAAGTTTGGACACTGTTGCATCTTGGTTATTTGTTCGGAAAATTTTTTTGCATTTGTTGTTTTTAATTTTTCCAGATTTTGCAATTTCCATTTGACAGCGGGAAGTTTGTTGAGATTGGGAATCTGTATAATATCCCAATCAGGGGTGGCATTAAAAAAGCTTAGCAAGAATTCTCTATCTGTGGTTGTGAGTGAATTGTGGATGGATTTTAACAGGGTGTCGAAGGTTGTTAGATGATCTTGGTATGTGAATGGCTCGTCACTCATACCGACAAATTCTTTGTTAAATGTGTCTTCTTGGTTTTGAATATTTGGTTGTAGTAGTTCATAAGGTGTACGGCCGTGGCTTAGTAATGCAACTATAAAACCATTTTTGATTTCCGGTGTAATACCCTCATTAGCCAGTAAATATCTGATGTCGAATAAATCTCTAGGGTGTTGGCGGTCAAGTGCAGCACAAATCTTTCCGCCATAAAGTTCAGCTTTTGATATAACATTGATATTTGCAAAGCCATATTTATTCTCAACTTTTGTGTTTATACGCATTTTTTCCGGAGGATATGCATAGCCTCGTAAAGTGTAGTTTGGTTCAATTTTGATATTTGCACTTGGGGTTGAACAGATGATTTTACTGATATTTTCTTTGTTTTTCAGTATGGTCGCTTTTATGCCGGCTTTTTCCAAACGTATTAAAATGCGTGTAAGACTGTCATTGATGTTTTTAATAGCTTCTTTTCTGCCTTCAAAACCGAGATACGTTAAGTCAATATCGACCGAAAGCCGAGGCAGATTACGAACAAACAAATTGATGGCGGTGCCGCCTTTGAGGGCAAAAGTTTCTTCTTTTGCAATGTACGGCAACACCTGCACTAATAATTTTACCTGTTCTTCATAAGAAATTCTCATTTTATATGCTGTCCAAATCTTCGATTACGATATTATATTTTTTATCGAGCTTTCCGCCTTTGCTTATGACACGTTTGCCGGAGCCGAGGTTGATTTTGTTTAAGTTTAGATAATCAAACCATTCGTGTAAAATATTTTCAGCCATATATAGAAACAATCTCTTTACTTTTATTGAATTGCAGTTTTCAAGTAATTCTTGCAATAGCTCAGGCTGCAAATTTACGGCTAATTCTAACATTTGGTATATACTGGAGAAATTTATATATTCAGGAGCTATGTACAATTCTTCGAGAAAAGCTCTTTCTGGAGTAGATATCTGTAATTCAAGCCCTTTTTGTTCTATGGTTTTGATACCAACATCAGTGGAAAATAGAGAAGTTTTAAAAAAGCCGTTTTGGGTTTTAGTAGGATTTTTAGCATTTTTTATAAAGTTATCCATAAACCACTTGGGTAATTTAATATTATCAGCCGTAAATAATTGAGTCGGAAAAAAACTTAGGACGGTAAAATGTTCATAGTTATGTATAGTTAGGGCAGAACTTGCACCTATATGAACCTTTAGATTTAATTGCTTTTGCAAAGTATATATAGCTCCTTCTGCCGTAGCTTCATCGTTATATTTCACAAAAGCACCCTTGCCTATGGATTTTAGCCAACCGTTTCGTTTATATGATTGTTGCAGGTCATTTGATATTCCGAGGCTTTTTAACCATATTGAAGTTGCCACACAACCATTGGGCAGTTGTGACAGCATTTGGTTCAAATATGATTTGGGTTTAGTATTCATAATACGCATACGGTAAAATATTTAAACCAATTTGTCAAGTTTAATTTTTCTCGTTATTTGGTATTATGAATGCTTTATGTGAATAAAATATAAACCTATTGAGTTGGTGCTAATTTGAAATAAGTTGGATTAGCTCTAATTCTCTGCCAGACAATAATGATGTTATCATAGTAAAAAGTTCGAATATCATTGCATCGTTCGCCCCATTAAAAAAGCCGTCCGATAAAGGGCGGCTTTTTTTTGCGGATAAAATAGATTTCTTTATCTTACCTCTTTCAGAAGTTGTTCCAACAGGTTGGCAAAGTCGGCGGGAGCCCGGTTGTATTCGGGAAAAACTACCGATACCGCCAGCCCTCCGGTTCTAACGTCATCCAATGCCGTCAGCAACGTGTCTGCGCTGTCAACACCTCTGGTGATGCCGAAAATGGTTCCTGCATCTTCGCTGATTGCGGGATGGTTGGGATTAATACTGATTGTATTTCCCCCGCAGGCGGCAACATCAAACATCAGAGAACATTTGAGAGAACAAACAGCTCCGTGTGCGCCCAGACTTAGTGCCGTAAGCGCTTTTAGTTCAGGCAGGGTTCCGTAATTGATTAATGCGGAATTGGGAATTGTTTGCAAACAATATTGTTGAAACTCCGGCATGTCTTTAGGATGAAAAGTCAGCAATGTTTTAAACTTCATTTGGGCGGCCGCTTCGGCAATCAAATTGACAACTTTGATGTCAAAGGGATGAGCCGAGGAGATGAAGACTAAAGCAAAGTCGTTGTCGTCAATTTGGTTCTGCCGACGAAAAACGTGGTTTAATTCCGGCAAGTCCGGGGACTTTCTTACAACCAGGTAATCAGAGTATTTCGGCATCGGCGAGATGACGATATCCTGAGCCGCGAACAGTTTTAAGCGGGTCAGCATTCCTTTCATAACACTCGACGACACGATTATTTTCTGAGGCAAGCTGCGCTCAAAATTCAGTCTCGGTTCTATCATCGCCGGTGAAAGATAGGCCGGTTCAAAAATACCGATGACCGGAATTTTTTGAGCAGCGGCTGCTTCAGGGAGCGTGAAATCGACCTTGTTCGGAACTTTACGGAAATTTGAAATTGCCGTAACAACTGCACAGGGTTTTTCTTCAAGCAAAAATTCCCGTGCGGTTTCCATAGGAAAGCTTTCGATTTCAATCAGTTTGAAATGTGTTCTTTCCCGGAATTCGAGCTTTTTCAGCAAGCAGGGATAAGCCAGACCTTGTTGTGCGATAACAGTCACATCAAATTTTGCAGCCAGCAAAGGCAAAGCGGATGCTACGGCATTGGCTATTCCGGCATCATACATTGCAAAGACAATCTTGTTCATATAATTTTTATTTTATAGGGTTAATAATATTTTTTTCGATGAGACAGGATTATCTTATTTTGTACTTTTTGTCAATATGTGTTTCTGAAGCAACCCGGATTTTGTTCCGGGTTGCTTTTTTGTTTTATGTCAGGTCTCCACTGCATTGGTGACAGCACCGTCTCCAGGAGTCTACGTCACAGGAGCCTGCACAGCTGCCATAACAAGCAGCGGCATTTGAAGTTCCTACGCACTGCTGGCTGCATCGGTCCAAAGCGCCGGATGAGTTACAGCTTGAGCCCATATGTCCATATTCTTGGGCACATTGTTGGTAAGAGTATCCGCTCCAGTTGCTGCATGAAGTTCCTCCGTAGTATCCGTCGTCAGAACAGGACGGTGCCGGCAGAACGCATGAGTTTCCATTTTGCTCCGTGTAGCCGGAGTTGCAGCGCCATCCGGTGTTTATGGTATGGGTTCCGGAACAGTCGGTGCAAGATGATGTTGTAAAGCTGCTGTTTGCCGGTTTAGTGGTAATCCGGTCTTTGCAGTCCGGCAAAGAACAACTTGCTTTGCAGTTAGTATAACAGGTTAATCCGGCATAAGACACGGTGGTTCCGGTTTGACCGCTTGGGCAGGACGATACATAGCCGCCGTCAGAGCAGGTCTTGGCACGGCAGGAGTAGCAAGTGCCGGAAGTAGCACCACAAGAGCAAACCTTGGAAGTTGTCCCGGTCTGAACCTGAGAGGATGAACAGCTTGAAGCTGTCTCTTATACACATCTGACGCTGCCGACGATCTTACGCG
>OWIM01000017.1_pt1 | contig 111035 bp, 101 predicted proteins | sample 1732751 | NCBI WGS metagenome assembly OWIM01 (sample SAMN05065749, study PRJEB22554) | human gut metagenome | biome: ENVO:2100002; feature: ENVO:00000062; material: ENVO:00002003 | host: Homo sapiens | place: USA
ACGAGATGCAGCGTAGTCTCGTGGGCTCGGAGATGTGTATAAGAGACAGGTTATTCCGCAGTCGCAGTTTGAAAAAATGCCGCTGTCCCTTGAACGTCAGGAGGCGATGTATGATGAGAAGCTGACCGAAATCTCCAGTGCGATACAGGCAGCGAAATCCGACAAGGGCGAGCGCTTCACCGTAAAAGCTCTGGAGCGCCAGCGCAAGCAGATTGAGAAGAAAATTGAGAAAATGCGTGCTGCATTCAAGAAAGACGATTTCATCACATTTGAGGAACTCGGGTGTGATTTTCTTTTTGTGGACGAAGCGCATAACTACAAGAACCTCGCCGTTTTCTCCAAGATGAACAACGTCGCCGGCGTGAACGCGAATGCAAATTCTCAAAAGGCGTTCGATATGGAAATGAAGTGCCGCTATTTGCAGGAGCTTCATAACGGCGGCGGTGTGGTTTTCGCCACCGGAACGCCCGTAATCACACCTTACCAACACTCAAATACTGAATTTAATATCAATGCCCGTTTCATCGGAAATCGTCACAACCTCAATCATCGTTAAAGCTATTTCGTGCTTTTCTTGAACCGACAATTCCGACCAGCGTTTCAGCGGCTCGGACAGCGGCTTTGTGTCGATTTCCTTGTGCTTTCTCTGCTGTTTGTGTAATTTCTGTTCAAGCTCGGATTTCTGCTTGTGCAGAGCGTTAATGCGTTCCTGTATGTAGTCGAACAGCACCGTATCTGCGTTTGCGAGTTTGTCCAGAAGCTTGCGGATTTCATCGTCAATTCGTGCGAGTTCGCCGTTAATTCTGTTCTCCTCCGTATCGGGATTTGAACGCTTTTTCTTGGCTATTTCAAGCGTTTTTATACGCTCGTTCATTGCTTCAAATACCGCCTGTTCCACTTCGTCGGGGCGCAGCTTCACAGTCCTCTTAATACAGCTGTCTGCCTTATAAAAGCCCGTGTCAAAAAAGTATCTCCATTGCTTTGTGTGAGCCTTGTTCCAATTATAAGCAACGGATATTGAGTACCCGCAATTTGAGCATTTCAGCAGTCCCACAAGCCACGAATGGAGTGCGCTGCTGTTGTTCGGTATTCTTTTGTTATGCGCCTTTTTATCCTGCACAGCAAGCCACGTTTGTGCGTCTACAAGCCCCTCGTGATAGCCTGCTTTGACATAAACAGGCGCACCCGAGTGATGTTTTCCGTGCAAAAACAAGCCGTGTACTCCGTCATAAGCCTCAATATCATCAAGCATTTCAACGCCCATTGACGAAAAATAGCGATATATTTCTGCGTCTGCACGAACATAAAGCGGACTTTCAAGCAATCGTGAAATATACGACCTGTCCATATTTGACCTGCCATTTTTGTTGTCAACCGAGATGTCAATGCCGTTCTGCCGGAAATACGACAAGACATCTTTCAGAGAGGTTTTCGGCTCTTTGTAAATCTCAAACGCCTTTGCGATAACGTGCGCCCTGTCGCCCGGAACAAGCACCGAGCCTGTTTTGCCGTTTATTGTGCGCCGTTCGGGAACATAGCCGTAATAAACCTTGCCGCCCTGATAAAAGCCTGTTTCACGAGCCTTTGTGTTGTATGCGTCCGCAACTCTCGCCGCTATTGTTTCACGCTCAAACTCCGCAAAATTGAGTAGGTTATTTCTCATCATTCGCCCCTCTTTTGTTTCGGTGTTGAACGGCTCTGAAAGGGAAATAACGCTCACTCCCAGCTTGTCGAGCGTGTCTGTGATGTTGAGATATTCACGCATATTACGGGAAAATCTGTCGTATTTCTTCACGATAATCCGTGATATTTCGCCGTTTCGTGCGTCCGTCATCATCTCTTGAAAAGCAGGGCGATGTTCTATGTCCTTGCCCGATTTTCCGTCATCACAATATATTCTGAAATCAGCCCCCTCGCCTAAAAATCTGATACATTCCTCACGCTGTGCTGCTATCGAGAGCGAGTTGTTGCCCTTGTCCGCATCGCTTACAGAACGACGAACGTATATTGCCGTAGTTTTGCTCATAATCTAACCTCCTGTTGTAAGTCAAGCCGATTACGAGCCAATCCACAGATAGTATATCATAATCAGCGAGTTTTTTCAAGCAGTTTTTCGTTATTTGCTGTCATTTTCATCGTCATTACCTGTATTTTCGGGACTGCGGTTTTTCGCATTGGCAGCTTTCAGAATGTCATACAAGCGGTCAATTTTCGACTGCCTGACGCTCTCCGACACCACATCGGGCAAGTGTACCGTAACCTTGAATTTTCTTCCCGTCCATTTGTCATTTCTCTTGTTAATCATAGTGGTTTTCGTCCTTTCTTCTAAAGTTTGTTCGGTTGTTTCTAACGCATTTGAAAGCCGCCGCAGAATTGGTATAACGCATTACCTGTTTTGTCAGCAAAACAGTCTGCGTCAGGGGAACGCTCCCCTAAAACCCCTCATCACTGCCACAATCGTCATTGTTGTTTGCAAGCTGATGAAACAGCTCATTCAAAAAGCAAACGCTTGAATAACGGCAGAACTGAAAAGAAAAATTTTTCTTTCAGCTTTGCAAGGGGCTTTCTCCGTTACGCTGTTCCGCTTCGTGTTCCTCTCTAATCTGCTCAATAGCGGCAAGCGCTTTCTGTTTCAAGTCCTCGGAAAGCTCCTTGCGAAGCCAGCGGTTAAATGTCGGTTCTGAAACGTTCAGCTTCTCGGCAATCTCGTAGAGATAAACACCGTTCTCCCTTGCCTTTGTGCGAATATCGTTGTTGTGCTTAATCATAATATTGTCCTCCTGTTGTAAGTATTATTTTGAAATCCCACTTGACAAAACGCCATTATAGTGGTATTGTAATGATAACGGCGATTATTGTGGTGATATTGTTGATTATAACACTTCCGCTTTGGCTCGTCAAGGCATTTGTGGTAATTCAATTACTTTTCCACGAATATAGTCTTTTCACAATTTTGATGGAGGATTTTTTGACATTATGGAAAGCAAAAACACCTGTGTTGAGGTATTCGGCAAGCGGCTTAAAGAGCTGCGTAAAGCGAACGGCTACACGATTGAGCAGTTCGCCGCAATGGTGGGTATATCCAAAAGTACGTTAGGTTATTATGAGAATGACAAGCGTATGCCCGATATTGAGATACTTGCCCGAATAGCAGACACGCTGAATGTGAACGCTGATTACTTAATCGGCAGGACGAACACAACCGCTCAAAAGGGCAGGCAAAAAACGGTGTGCGAGTTCACGGGATTGTCCGACAGGGCGGCGGAGTATTTGTCAGAGATTGTGGAGAAAAAGGACTACGCAAAGCTGTCGATTATCAATCATCTGTTCGATGAGTTGACCGAGGACTATGATTTTTTCAGCTATGAAACGCAGAACGGAGAGGAAGCCGCAAGCAGTATCCTCGGTGCATTGTTCCTCTATTTTGAGAGATGTTCGGGCACGGAAAGCGTGTGGGACGAGTTTAACGACTTGGGCAACGACAGGCGCAAGGAGATACTCGCGGCGGCTTACAGGCAACTTCTTCTCAATCAAGTTACCGAACTTGTTAAGTCGAGTGCCGAAGCGTATAGGCGAGATAACGAGCAGATTGACAGATAACTTCAAAACCGAAAAGAATAGTTAAACCCTCCTGCGTTCGAGATGAACAGCAGGAGGATTTCGTGTTTTATGGGCAGGACACATAGAGATAAATCTATTGCTTGGTTGGATTTAGTCAACAGAAGAACAGAGGTAAAAGTTTGTGGTCGGGAAATTCATCTCCCTACTCTGCCACGGGTAAATTTTAACAGTGAGGATTTTTATCTTGCCTGTGTTACCACTTAAAAAAGAGGTGCGGAAGATTTTATCTTCCCAACGCTCCGCAAATCCATTTTGGAGTATCGGAGTTTAAGTCGCTGACCATGGGGTCAAGCGAAAAGGGGTTTTAGGGGATTTGCCCCTAACTCAATGCCTTATTGTGAAGCAAAGCGCAGCTGGGCGTAACAATATGGCTATTGAGTATAGCCTTATCGATTGAAGCCGAAAAAATAACATGAACGAAACAGGTGACAAGCGGGGGTATTGGCGAGGTAAATCGTTGAGAGCTACTTGGCATAGAGGTGTGTATTGGGCGAGTAAATTCCCTATGACTACAAAATCAAGCGGGTAGTTAGAAACCATAAACTCTGAACGATGCAGTCGGTTTGGTGTCTGGGATGGCGAGGTAAACTCTACAAAAGGCTGTCGATTATCTGCCAATAGTGACAAGATAAACAGCAACATAAAAATCCTAAAATGCTATTGAAAAAAACATAGGATTGTGGTATAATTATTATGGATATTTATAAGAAGTTTTTCTCGCAAGATATATTTTAATATGTTGCTGAAGACCGGAGTTACAACGAACGCAGGTGATGAACCAGCTGTTGTTGATAGAGATGACTTTCCATTTTAGGAAACCAACAGAGAAAGGTGAGCAAGCGTGTCAAAGAAGAACGATGACTTTTTCGTAGAAAAGAAACCTTGGTCTGAAGTAAAAGACCAGTTATTGGGATGTTACTTGAAGCCGTATGTTGCTAAAATTTTGCATACTCGTAAGCCGTTAGTTTATGTGGATTGCTTTGCTGGAAAAGGAAAATTTGATGACGGTAAGAAAGGTTCACCTCTCATTGCACTTGATATTATACAGCAAGGGCTGATATCATCAAAAATGAGTGGACATTTACAGATTGCTGCTGCTTTTATAGATTTGAACTATGCGGACGACCTTAGAGTGAATTTAAAAGATTATCCGGGAGTTAAAATCGTATCCGGCGCATACGAAGATAAGATTGGTGAACTTCTAAAAAATAAAGGTGGCTGCAATGTATTTTTATACATTGACCCGTATGGAATCAAGGCTCTGAATTGTTCAAAGTTTGATGAATTTGCTAATGGACAATTTAATACTATTGAATTGCTGCTTAACATGAACTCTTTCGGTTTTATCCGTGAGGGCTGTCGAGTTATGGGACAACAGTTCAAAATGGACGATGATAATTTTTTTGATGATCTTGTTGAATATGATACTACCAAGCTGGATACATCAGATAATTCCGTAGAAGCATTAAATCAAATTGCTGGTGGAGATTACTGGAAATCAATTATAGAACAATACTTGAGTGGCAAGATTAACGGCTACGAAGCTGAAGAAAACTTCTCTGAGCAATACTGCCTGCGGTTGAGTCAAAGCTATACATATGTTTTGAATATGCCGATTCGTATTCATCAGAATCAGCATCCGAAGTACAGAATGATTCATGCGACAAATCACCCAAGCGGATGTGTTTTGATGGCTGATAATATATGTAATCGCTGGGAACTCTTGAAAGATATTCAAAGTGGTGGGCAGTTGTCTCTTTTCCAAGATGATTTCAATAACCAGTCTATAGATGAATCTACAATAAGGGAACGAGTCATTGAGCACTTTTCGCAGTACGGCACATGGACTCCACTTACCGAGGGAGAGGCTATGTTCTATGTGAAGTACGGTGCGATATGCAAGTCTGGAGATATTGCAAATGTACTCAAGGCATTAGAAAAAGAGGGGCGTCTTGCGGTAAAGAGAAATCCGGCTTTTTCTGAAAAGACTCAACGACCCACGAACTTTATGGCAGAGGATCATGGTCATACTGTATCAGTAAAGTGGGTGAAATGATGAAGGTGGCAGGATACATAGAAAGAAAGAGTATGCTCTACCAGACTGGTGTTGAGTACGGAGACTATACGATGAATCATGTGCTCGGCTGTTCGCACGGCTGCAAATATCCGTGCTATGCCTTTTTGCTTAAAAAGCGATTCGGTCAGGTCAAGACATACGAAGAGTGGCGCAGCCCGATTCTTGTGTCCAATACTCTTGAACTGCTAGAGAAAGAAATCCCTAGGTTGAAAGATAAGATACAGTCTGTTCAGCTTTGCTTTACCACTGACCCATTCATGTATGGATACCCCGAGATTCAAGATATGAGCATTGCAGCTATACGAAGATTAAATGAGGATCATATAAAATGCTGCATTCTCACAAAAGGATTGCTGCCGATTGAGCTGAAGGACTTATATAGTGAGAACGAATACGGAATTACGCTGATTTCTCTCGATGAGGATTATCGTAAAAAGACAGAACCCGGGGCAGCATCATATGCTGACAGGCTCGCTGCACTAAAATCCCTTCACGAAGCGGGCTGTAAGACATGGGTAAGCATTGAGCCTTATCCTACACCGAATTTGATAAATCAAAGCCTTGGAGAGATTCTTGAGGCAGTCAGCTTTGTTAATAAGATTATTTTTGGTAGGACAAACTACAGCAAGACGGTCACTGAATATAAGGAGAATAAGCATTTTTACAATGAATGTGCAGAGGAAGTCATTACCTTCTGCGAGGAGCGTGGTATAAGCTATCACATAAAAACAAAAACTCAAACGGAAGAATAAGGTGAACAACTGTGGCATTACTATAGGATTTGATAAAGCCGATGATACCATGAATAAACTATAATCAATTGCTGGAAGTGACAAAATGAACGGAACAATACTCGTAGTAGACGATGAAAAAGAGATCGCCGACCTTATTGAGGTCTACCTCACAAACGATGGCTACACAGTCCGGAAATTCTACAACGGCACGGACGCTCTGAAATACCTTGAAACCAGCGAACCCGACCTTGCGATTCTGGACGTCATGCTGCCGGATATTGACGGCTTTCACATCTGCCGGAAGATACGGGAAAAACACTTTTATCCTGTGATAATGCTGACAGCAAAGGTAGAATCCGGCGACAAGATAATGGGCCTCACCATTGGCGCAGACGATTATATAACCAAGCCGTTCAATCCGCTGGAGGTGGTCGCAAGGGTAAAGACCCAGCTTCGTCGCTGCCGGAATTACAACAACCCCTTGCCGCAGGAGCAGAAAAACGAGTACGATATCCGTGGACTGTACATAAACCGCGACAGCCACAAATGCACTCTCTACGGAAAAGAAGTCACTCTCACCCCGCTGGAGTTTTCAGTGCTGTGGTATCTGTGCGATAATCAGGGCAGAGTTGTTCCGTCGGAGGAACTGTTTGAAGCGGTCTGGGGCGAAAAATACCTCAACAGCAACAACACCGTAATGGCGCATATCGGCAGGCTCCGGGAAAAACTGCACGAGCCGGCTCGCAGCCCGAAATTCATAAAAACCGTGTGGGGGGTAGGCTATACAATTGAATAAATCAAGCAGAAGAACTAAGCTGACCCGCGGTATCTTTGTTCAGTACATTCTGGCGCTGGTGATATTTACTGTGGCGTTTTTCGCGCTTTTCGCCGTAGCTTACTGGTTTGTAAGGCAGTTCTACTGGCAGTATGATGACCCGGTGTACCAGTTTCTTAAATTCGTGCAGAGATTTTTGGTATTCTTCCTCGCCGTTCCGTTTATTGCCGGCTGGGGAATAATCACCTATTTCTTCATGAGCCGCCCGCTGCGGTATCTTGACGAGGTAATTTCCGCGTCTGAAAGCCTTGCAAATCCTACAGATGAACAGATAATCCTGTCGGACAAGCTCAAAAGCGTACAGGACGAGCTTAACCGCGCCCGGGAAACCTCGCTCCATAACGCGCAGGTCGCTAAAGAAAACGAGCAGCGCAAAAACGACCTTATCGTGTACCTCGCCCATGACCTGAAAACACCGCTTACCTCGGTCATCGGGTATCTCACCCTATTGCGGGACGAGCAGGAAATATCCCCACAGCTTCGGGAAAAGTACCTTTCCATATCACTTGACAAGGCGGAGCGTCTGGAGGAGCTTATCAACGAGTTTTTCGAGATAACCCGGTTCAATCTGTCGAATATCGAGCTTCAGTTCAGTCGCATAAATCTCACCCGTATGCTGGAACAGCTTGTGTTTGAGTTCCAGCCTATGCTGAACGAAAAGCAGCTGCAATGCACTCTTACCGCCGCTCCGGACATCATGCTGAAATGCGATGTGAACAAGCTCCAGCGTGTTTTCGATAATCTGCTTCGGAATGCGGTGTTTTACAGCTTCGAGGGCAGCGAGATAAGCATTACCGCTGAGCAGTCCGATTTGTCCACGGTAGTGCGTTTCGTAAATCACGGCGATACCATACCGCCGGAAAAGCTGGAACGCCTGTTTGAGCAGTTCTTCCGGCTTGACCCCTCGAGAGGCACGAATAACGGCGGCGCAGGTCTGGGGCTTGCAATAGCAAAGCAGATAACCGAACTTCACGGCGGCAGCATTACCGCAAAAAGCGAAAACGAGCTGATAGAGTTTACAGTAACAATTCCGGTTTTGTAGGAAAATTGTAAGAAATTCCATAGGAAAAAATATGATTTCCGACAGAGAATGCAAAAAAATATCATTACTGCTTCTGATACAATAAAGGTATCAGGGGCAGTTTTTTCTGCCCGGAAAGAGGGAAAATACATGAAAAAATCAAAAATAGCAGTAATTTTCGGCGGCTGTTCGACAGAATATGAGGTATCGCTGCAATCCGCTTATTCGGTGCTGAAAAATCTTGGCGCAGAGAAATACGAGGTCATTCCGGTAGGAATAACGAGGGAGGGAAAGTGGTTTCACTACACCGGGGAATATGCACGAATTGCCGATAATTCATGGTGGGAGGACATTGAACATCTGTTTCCGGCAGTATTTCCGACAAACAGAGGTGCAGGAGGATTTATTGAGTTCCACGACGAAAAAATACGGAATGTCGGCGTTGATATTGCTTTCCCGGTGCTTCATGGAAAAAACGGCGAGGACGGTTCGGTGCAGGGGCTTTTTCAGCTTTCGGGAATTCCCGTTGTCGGCTGCAGTGTGCTTTCCTCTGCGCTGTGCATGGACAAAACGAGGGCGCACCGGCTTGTTTCCGCCTCTGGGATAGCAGTTCCGGAATCACTGACATTCACCCGCAGTAGCATGGACGCGGCTTTACATGATGTCATGGCGAAATTTCACTTTCCGCTTTTCGTGAAACCTGTGCGTTCCGGTTCGTCCTTTGGTATCAGCAAGGTACATTCAGAAGATGAGCTGCAAAGGGCTGCGATTTCCGCATTTAAGCATGACAACGAGGTCATTGTTGAGGAGAATATTGACGGCTTCGAGGTGGGTTGTGCGGTCATGGGAACAGACAATCTTACTGTGGGCAGAGTTGACGAAATAGAGCTGTCCGGAGGATTTTTTGATTACACCGAGAAATATACGCTGAAAACCTCCCGCATTTATATGCCGGCAAGGATAACTCCAGCCGAGGAAGAACGTATACAGAAAACGGCGAAGCTGATATACCGCACTCTTGGCTGCTCCGGCTTCGCTAGGGTGGATATGTTCTACACACCCGAAAAAAGGATAGTATTCAACGAGGTGAACACTATCCCCGGCTTTACGGCACACAGCCGCTTTCCAAGCATGATGAAAGGAATAGGTCTGTCGTTTGCGGATATGCTTGACAGGCTTATCGGGGAATATCTGAAATGAAAACCGTTGTTCTTAAACGAAACGAAATATACACAGGGAGCCTTATTCTTGTGAATGCAGAATATCCGCTCCGGAGCACTCCCACTGACCTTGCTCCTGCCGTAACGGGATTTGCCGAAATAACTATGGAACGCTGTGCAGTGGAGCAGTTACAGCTTATTCTTGATAAAATCGGTGCAGGAAACATGATAGTCCCGGTAAGCGGCTATCGCTCCAAAGCAGAGCAGACAGCGATTTATGAGAATTCGCTGAAAGAAAACGGCGCTGATTTCACGCAGAAATATGTTACATTACCCGACCACAGCGAACACCAGACCGGGCTTGCGATAGACCTTGCGCTGAACACTGACAATATTGATTTTATTCGCCCGGACTTCCCATACAGCGGTATCTGCGAAGAATTCCGCAAAGCCGCTCCGGAGTTCGGATTTATCGAGCGTTACCCTGCCGGGAAGGAGAATATCACCGGAATTGCCCACGAACCGTGGCATTTCCGTTATGTGGGCTTTCCGCACTCAATGATAATTGCCGAAAAGGAATTCACCCTTGAAGAATACACGGAATACATAAAATCATTCCGGCAGGAATGTCCGCTGCGTTACAGTCACAAAGGAATAGCAGCAGAGATATTCTATGCTCCGGCGGAAACAGAAATATCGGTCAACAACGCAGTTTGTCAGGTTTCCGGCAATAACACGGACGGCTTTGTTATCACTCTATGGGGGTATAAAAATGCGTGAAAACAGCGAAAGCTCCTACCCCGGAATTGACGTTTTCAGAGTGGTCGCTGCGTTTCTGGTGGTGGCAATTCACACCTCACCGCTACTTTCATTCAGCGAAACAGCGGACTTTGTTCTGACAAGGATAATCGCACGGACAGCCGTTCCGTTTTTCTTCATGACATCGGGATTTTTCTTGATTACAAGATACGCCGAAAATGCGGACAGGCTCAGAACATTCCTCAAAAGAACGGCGATTATCTATGCCGCAGGAATACTTCTTTACATTCCGGTGAACATCTACAATGGGTATTTCTCCGCTCCCGACCTCCTGCCGAAGCTGATTCAAGACCTGATATTTGACGGCACATTCTATCACCTGTGGTATCTTCCGGCGGCAATGCTGGGTGCGGCTGTTGCATGGGCGGCAGAACGAAGTCTGGGTTTTAGAGGCGCATTTATTCTGACCGGGGCGCTGTACCTTATTGGTATAGGCGGCGACAGCTACTATGGCTTTTTCGCAGGAAATCCGTTTTATGAGGCATTGTTTCAGATAATGGAATACACCAGAAACGGGCTGTTCTTTGCGCCGCTGTTTTTGGTGCTGGGTGGTTATCTCGCAGAAAAGAAGCCACATTCTCTGTGGCTTAATATGATAGGTCTGGCGGCTTCGGCGGCGTTTTTGTTGGCGGAGGGAATGCTGCTGCGGTTCTGGCAGGTTCAGCGGCATGACAGTATGTATCTGTTCCTGCCGGTTTGTATGTATTTCCTGTTCGGGGTAGTATGCTCGTTCCGTGGGCGAAGAATGGCAAGGTTGCGGCTGGTATCGCTTATCGTTTATATTATTCACCCACTGGTAATAATTGCTGTGAGGTTTGCGGCAAGGCTGCTTCACACGGAGAAGCTTCTTATCGAAAACAGCATGGTTCATTTTATTGCGGTATGCGTTGGTTCGGGGATTATCGCTGTTTTCGCCGCCGCTGTATATGAAAGGCTGCACAAATCGCCTGTCATTCCCGATAAAACCGGCAGAGCGTGGCTTGAAATCAACTCGGATAATCTCCGGCACAATGCCGCTGTACTCCAGAGTGCAATGCCGCCGGGCTGTCGGCTTATGGCGGTGGTTAAGGCGCAGGCATACGGACACGGAGCATTGCAGACCGCCGGAATTCTAGAAAGAGTCGGAGTGACAGCTTTTGCCGTTGCAACTATTGACGAGGGTATCGCATTGCGGAAATATGGCATTACCGGGAAGATACTGATACTCGGCTACACCTCACCATATCGTGCTAAGGAACTGAAACGCTGGCGGCTGATACAGACCATAATTGACCTGAACTATGCGGAACTGCTGGAAGCCCAGAATATAAAGGTGTCCGCTCACATCAAGCTGGACACCGGAATGCACCGTCTGGGAATAGACGCACAGAATATACAGGATATCGAGAGAGTTTACTCGATGAAACACCTCAACGTATGCGGTATCTTCACCCATTTATGCTGCTGCGATTCGCTGAAGCCGGAGGACGTTGATTTCACCCGGAAGCAGATAAGCCGGTTTTACAGCGCACTAAGCATACTGGAAAGCGACGGAATAAATCCGGGAAAGGTTCATGTTCAGAGCAGCTACGGGATGCTGAATTACCCGGAGCTGAAATGCGATTATGTCCGGGCAGGAATTGCGCTGTATGGAGTCCGCAGCAGCTTGTCCTCGGACGAAAAGCACCCGCTTGAGCTTCGCCCGGTACTGTCGCTCAAAACAAGGACAGCGCTGATAAGGAGCATTCCGAGCGGCGAAACTGTCGGTTATGGCAGGCAGTTCACGGCACAGCGGGATAGCATTATTGCGATACTTCCTGTGGGCTATGCTGACGGTGTTCCGAGAAGCCTTTCCTGTGGAAATGGCAAGGTTGAAATCAACGGAAAGACTGCACCAATCATCGGGCTTGTATGCATGGATCAGCTTGCGGTGGACATCACCGATATTGAAAATGTGAGGGTCGGAGATGTTGCGGCTATCATCTCTGCGGGGGGTAGCAGTTCTGTTTCTGCTCCCGAAGCCGCCAAAGCTTCGGGAACGATAAGCAATGAGCTTCTCAGCAGGCTGGGCAGTAGGCTGGAAATAGTATAAGTATACAATAATAAACCAACCGTGGAGCGTGCCGTTGTATATCATTATTGTGTTAATCTTATCTTGGGTGCGCTCATTGGGGGATAGTGGAGTATACCCTTCTTTGGGACGTTTTTATGTTCAATAAATATTATTATGGACTTATCAAAACTTTTCATCTGGTGCTGCAAGTGATTTTATATCATCATAGCTTAACGTAATACTATGCATACAGTTATCTTGCGAGATAGTATCTGAAAAATCCCATACACCTTCTGTTGATGTATAAAACGGAATTGGAGGAAAGGGGAGTGACATAATGTTGTCGTGTTTTATACAATCTCTATCTCTCGGTATTTCAACAAATAACGAGAAACATCCATAAGTCAGATTAAAAAGCATATAAGGCTTATCCCAAACAGTTTTTTTGCGCCTAAACAAACAGTAGTGAGGATATTTTGTTACATTAAAACCAGGTATCATTTTATATCTAACCAGTAATTGTTTGTTAAAAATATTTGAATGGTTCTTTTCGAGAAGCCATTCTATTGTACTTGAAAATAGAGGTAGTTCCTCTATCGGCATGACGGTAATTGCCATCTTTACGATGTCCTTAAATACCGCGATCGGACAATGCCTTCCAATTGGTTTTGAAATCTGAATTGAATTGTTAACTTTTTTAACATATTCTTCACCAACTTCTCTGCAGTGTTCCAAATAAGGTTTGCCATCTTTACAACCAAATTTAACACAATATTTTCCGCAGGTATCGGAACGTTTAGAGCAAGGTACTCTATAACAACATTTGGGTTTGCCATTCTTTCCTTTAATTTGCATTATGCTATGGTACAAATTAAAGTAATTGGCATATTCGTTTTCAATTGTATTTCCAAAAAATTGGTTACAATCATCACATTCATAATTTGATGCTAAAACTATATTGCCAATACACTCAGGAAACACATGAGCAATTTTTGAAAATGTTGTTTCGCTCTCATCTTTTCCGCAAAATCTGCATTTCTTGTTAATAGGTGTACCTATCGTTTGAATTCTGTGCTTAGGTTTCAGCAGTCTGGATTTGTCATCAAAATCTGGAGTACGTAGAATATCATAATACTTATCATAATACTGTTCTAATTCAAAATCAATTTCTTCTTTAATTCCCTTTTGCATACATATCCACCTTTTCATTGAGTTCAATTATCATTATACTACATTGGAATTTGAAATGCAAGAGAAACATTAGTTAACTGTTTCGATTTATACTCCAAAAAGTAATTAGGACATCTAAGAAGTTTGCCGTGTCATAGGAAATGTCAAATAATCGTCTTAAATTCATAATGGATTGGCTCTGCATCGGCGTTTGTTGAGTTGGTAATGTGTAGCCACAGGCACGCCGATCAGCAATTCCATAACCGAACTGTTTGTGTGGCAGTACCTCCTCCAGAAGCAGACGCTGGACGATATGAATATCGGATACTTTGACAACTGGGCTTCCGTTTTCGGCGTGATTACCCAGTCTATCGAGGTCAAGCCCAGCGGTGACGGATTCCGTCCGCGGACGAGATTTTCTAATTTCGTCAATCTGAATGAGCTTTGCAATCTGTTCGGCGAGGTGTTCGACATTGCAAAGACGGCTGATATGAACCTTAAACTTCCGGCGATCCAGAAAGGAAAACCGGAAATGATAATCTGCGAAAAGTCCCCGGAGCAGGAATTGCAGACCGATGCTGGAATCGAGCGCGCCCGGAGAATCGAAGCGAAAATTGTACAGCCGGACGAGGATAATATGCTCGCCGTCTGCACCTACATGACCAAAGTCGCGCTGGACGCCCGCATTATCGACCCGAAAGCCGAGGAATATGACGGCGGAAAGGTCGCTCTCTGCGCTGAAAAGATAATCGAGATAAACAAGGCAAATCCCGGCACGGCGCAGGCGGTTTTCTGCGACACGAATACGCCAAAAAAGGACGCATTCTCGGTATATCAGGCGCTTCGGGACAGGCTGGTGAGGTCGGGCGAATTCACCGAAAATGAAATAGCTTTCGTGCATGATGCTGCCAACGACAAACAGCGCCTTGCCATGTTCGAAAAGGTCAACAATGCCGAAATAAAAATCATTATCGGCTCGACCGGAAAGCTCGGAACCGGCGTGAATATTCAGCGGAAGCTCTCTGCCCTGCACCACCTTGACGCCCCATATCGTCCCTCGGACATCGAGCAGAGAAACGGCCGCGGAATTCGTCAGGGCAACGAAAATTCCGAGGTTTACATCGGGTACTACTCCACAAAAGGCACATTTGACAATTACCGCTGGCAGATTCTTGAGAAGAAACAGCAGATAATCTCGCAGATAATGTCCGGCAAGCCAGCCGCGCGCACCTGCGAGGATATTGATGATACTGCGCTGACGTTCGCTGAAATGAAAGCCGCAACGACCGGCAATCCGCTGATAGCCGAGAAAATGACGGTGGACAACGAGGTGAACCGTCTGAAATTATTGCAGGCGAATTATTATCAGCAGCAGCGCTCATTCGAATACGATATCAGCAGGCGGTATCCGGATTTGATTTCCCGAAAAGAAAAAATGATCGAGTGGACGAAAAAGGATATTGAGCTGATTTCCGCAGCGCCGCCGATAACAGAGGATACCTTCCGAATGACCCTTGACGGCAGGACCTATGTTGAGCGCACCAAGGCAGGCGATGAACTCTCAGCGCTGGTGACAAAATACATGATGTCCGATGATTATCAGGAGTACAAATCGAGGGCAGTCGGCGAGCTGAACGATTTCAAAATCATGCTGCTGCACAAGGGCGCTCTGGTGTCACTGTCGCTAAAGGCGAATGGGCATTATACCTGCGATTACTCGATGAGCGGGCTTGGCGGTGTGACCAGGCTGTGCAATCTGTATGAGCGCATTCCGGAGCAGATTCACGGGCTTAACGCTGAACTGGAGCAGGCGAAAAAGCAGCTTACAAACGCAAAGGAACAGTACGGCAAGCCGTTCCAGTATGAGGAACAGCTCCGTGCCGGTCTTGAACGCCAGGCTCAGATAAACGCTGAATTGGAAGTCGCCGATAAACCGCATGACGAAGCGGTTATGGGAGATTGTTCCGATGATGAAGGCGAAGAAATGGAGATGTAAGCATGGACAATACCGAACTCACTGAGCTTATCGAAAAGCTCGGACTTAAAAACCATTCCTACACTTTCAGCGTTGTCACGTTAGATTCGGAAAATTACGTCACTGGGGCGTATATTGAAAGCGCTGACGAACTGGAGGAACTGGAAATACTCAGTCAGTTTGATGAGGACTTCAGCCATGACGATACCGTCCGTGCCGAGATAAGCTATTATGTCATCGGGCAGTCGGACGCTGATTCTGAAAGGCTCCCGGACGAATTCTGCGGCGACATCATGGCGCACCTCAGTGCGGCGCTTGAATATGCAGACCAGCTTGAAGAACGGACTGTCATGGTTGATTTCAATGATTATGAGATGGAGATTTAAAAGATGAGCAACTTGACGCCAAGAACAGTTGACGGTGGTTTTACCGTGATTGATTCAGTGCGCCTCAGTAACAAGACAGAAATAGTCATGGGACGCCGCGAAAGTTTCTATGGAATCAATTACGCGACATGGGAGTGCTCAGACGGCAACAATTATTACTGGGGACATTATGACATAAGTACCGAACAGCAGGCGCGACTTGATATGTTTGAACGTGCCGCTGAGAGAATGCGCCAGATTCTCCCGGAACAGTATTCCCAGTCTGAAGCTGAATCAGAAAATTCTGACGAAGACGAATGTGAAATGTGATATAATTATTGCGGTTCGATTTTATCGAGCCGCATATATGTAGACTGAAAGGTAACTACTTGATGTCTGCTCCACAGGTGCCTCACCGTGAGGCAGTAATTTGTTTCTGAATTGACCTTGACAAACAGCATTATTCGAAGTAAAATATAGATAGTACATCACTTAACACAAGGAGGGCTAACCAATGTTGACAGACAATCCGTATGATTCCTCAAGAAATAATCTGCCCCTTATGCGGTATCAGATTACCCAGACACATGAAGTCCTGAAGGAGTTTGTATCGCATATTAGCGGTTTTGTTACAAGGAACTATGTGTACACGGATAAGGAAATTCCCGAAAAAATAAAAATGCTGGAGGACGAAGCACAGGAAATCAAGAGAAGCTTCTCGCTTTCAGACACCCGTGAGATACTGAACAAACACGAAGCACGACTTGTTGAAATCGACAGTATCATAAAGGACGCTACACCGCTGCCGCACAGATAACACTGCTCATATGAATAGTACAGGGACAAGTGAATTTCATTTGTCCTTTTTCTTTTTCGGAGGATTTATGAAAGATTATTCAGAATATTCTGTTGAGGACTTTAACAGAGCTTTTATGAGGTTTTATGAAGCTCTCACATATGGAAAGCAGCCGGTCAAATCACCGACTGCTTTTTTATTAGGAGGTCAGGGTGGGTCCGGAAAATCATCAGTACATGAGTACCTGTCTGCTGAAATCGGTAATATTGTTTCGATTGACGGCGATCAGTTCCGCCGCGAACACCCTAACTATGAGATGATCCAGAAGATTTACGGAAAAGACGCTGCAAACATCACCCAGTCCTTTGCAAATAACATTACAAATGCAATGATCGAAAAGCTCAGCGATGAAGGATACAACCTTGTGATTGAGGGAACCTGCCGCCGCGCTGATGTTCCACTGAAAACCTGCGGCGATCTCAAAGAAAAGGGATACCGTGTGGAGCTGGCGATAATGTGCGCCGATAAGGAAGAAGCATGGCAGAGTACGCTCGAACGTGCTGAGAAAATGCGGGAGCTGGGGCTTACTCCTAGAGAAGTACCGAAAGAAAAATATCAGGAAACGATAATTGCTCTCCCCGGCAATGTGTCTATTTTGTACCAGTCCGGTGCATTCGATGATATAACGCTCTTTAATCGTCAGCTTGAGGAATTATACAAATTCAGCCGGACACCTGATCATGATCCGGCTGATATTTTTTATCACTGTCTGCACAGCAGATCTGATGAACTTTATCGTCCACGCAGCAGCAATCCTATGGCTGTTCTGCTTTATGCAAACAGCCTAGACGAAGCCAGGGCTTATCTTGAGCACAACTTCTATGAACTTACGGAGGGCAAGCAGCTTGACGAAGGCTTCTTCCAGTTCAGCTGCTCGTCTGCCGGACGTCCGCTTCCGGATATAGAAGTGTATGATGTTTCTGCTCCGGAAAACGAAGATGACGAAGAAGAGGAACCGGAATGCGAAATGTAAACCCTGCCTCACCGTGAGGCACTTACTATGAAAGGACGATACATATGGCACAGTACAAGTACTCCAAAGATGATTACTACCGTCTGACCAATGCACCATGCATTGATGTGGCTCTTGCGCTTGGCATGGAGATAAACGAAAGAGCCAGCGACCAGAAAGCCTGGAAAATAAAAGACGAACAGGGACTGTGCATTTACCGCGAGGGCAACAACTGGTATAGGTTCTCGGACGGGAGGCACGGTTTTTCAATCGACCTTGTAATAGATAAGCTGGGCTGCAGCAGAGAGCAGGCGCTGGACTTCATCGCCAAGAACGTTGTGAACGGAGTGTCAGAACAGGTTCGTCTTGACCATAAAGCGCCTGCAAATGTAAAGAAAGAATTACCGAAAGAAAAAATATTTACTGTCCCTGCCCATGATGTTAAGCCAAGTCGGGTAATGGCATACCTTATAAAGACAAGAGGCATTGATCCGGAAATCGTCAAGGGTATGCTGCAGCGCAAGATGATTGCTGAGGACAGCGCGCATCACAACTGCCTTTTCTTCGGGCGTGATGAAAAAGGCAATATCCGCTCCTGCGCTCAGAGAGGTACGACACAGGTTCAATTTCGCGGCGAGGTATCCGGCGGAGATAAGGCATACACCTTTGCAATGAACGGAAAGAGTAATGTTCTGAGGCTCTTTGAAAGTCCCATTGACGCAATGTCCCACGCTACCTTTTCAAAGCTGCTAGGTAAGGATTGGACAGCAGACCACCGTCTGAGCACTAACGGCTGCGGAAGCTATGAAAGCATAAAGAAATACATGGACAACCACCCCGAAATATCATCGGTGTGGTTTTCTTTTGACAACGATGAAGGCGGACGTAATGGCGCAGCAGCTTCTAAGGAAAAGCTCCTTCATGATTTTCCTGATCGCCAGCTCAAGGTACATATATGTTATCCGACTCACGGCAAGGACTGGAACGAGGATCTCCAGCAGTTCCGGCAGGTTGAGCCCGAAGGAATGAGTGTTCGTGAATATGTCAGCAGTGACAGCAATTCGTATTTCTCGTATCATGGCTTTCATTTTCAGCCGGTTGGAATTCTTCCTCCCGGAAACACTCTGAGTGACATTGCACAGGATATATCCTCGCTTCCCGAAATGGGCTATAACGATGAATTTTCATATGCGGATTTTATCAGAGCAAACACTACCGGTAAGAACGCTGATATTTTCCGCTGCATCGAATCCAATCAGCTCTGTCTTCCCGGAGAAAATGAACTCTACTCCTATACCGGAGAATATCTTTCAACATTTCACGTTCAAACCGCACAGGAGGAACAGCCGGACGATGAATGTGAAATGGAAATAGGATGAACTGTTAGTTTGTTGACATAACAATTATAATGGAAAGGAATTCACAATGGAAATTTACAAGAACAATCTTGAGTACGCCAAAAAGAATGGTGAGCGCGAACAGTATCTTCAGAACCTGGAGTTGTGTGATAAATGTGGGGCATTTATACGTCATTCTATTGCCGTAAATTTCAATTTCACCACTAAATATCTTGACGTCAAGACAATCACCGCAGAAGTTACCGAAAAATACGGCTTTGAGCGAACAATGCTTATGCTTGCGCTCCGGGTTGATAGCCTTAAAAATGACGGGCGCGTTGATATCGCTAATAAGGAATGGGCAAAAAAATACCTCGTTAATTATCCCAATGCAGAAGAGCTCAGAAGAATAGCTGACCGGACGCTGGAAAGTGCTCATCCGGTTCTTCTTGATAACGTGGCAGAGGAAGTAAGGTTCAATTTCATGGAAATGAACAGGAGTAAAGAGCGTGAGGTCGAAGGCTACCGCATAATTCAGACGGTTAAAACCCCTTACGCTGAATTCCTCCTCGGTCAGAACAAGAATATGCCGAGCTATTATGCTACATGGTACAACGGCAATCATGACGGCGGTCTATCAACGATACAGGGACACTATTTCACATCAAACGATTCACAAAGCAATCTTCTTTCCGCATACCACGATCTTTATTCCCGTGCGCTCTCTGACGTAAATCATCACACACGCTTTGAAGAGCCTGCGCCCAAAATAGGCTCGATCATCCGAACCGTCAACGGTCAGAATATGCAATTTGAACTGACCGATGAGGAGCGCAACGGCGTATGGAACATGGTCGAGCAGCAGAATGTCGAGAGTCACTTTAAAGAACTGCTTAGCGAACGCGGCGTTCTTCCGGATTGGTCGGGCATGGAAAGCATAATCACAGATATGGCTGAAAAGTACCGAGATGATTTCGGGTACGGCTATGATGAAGATATGCAAGGATACATAGATGATCACGAAGATGAAATCAAAGAAATTACAGACAAATATCTGTATGGCGATATCTATGTTGACAAGGGCAATATTTCCGACTTTACCGGAAGAATAATGATTGTTCGCCCCGAACACATCAACTCCCGTGACGTTATTCCGGAGAATCAGCTTTTCCTTGCGCAGGAGGGACCTGGCTGCAACCCCGAGGATTACGGAAGCGAGATAAATGGAATATTCCTTTACGAACGTGAAGAAGCTTCCCTCACCAATGATTGTTTCCTCGGTGCAATGCGTGAGGAACACATACCTGAATGGGCAAATGAAGCCCGTGAAGATATCGCCGAGGAAAGCAGCAATGAAGACGCTGATGATGAATACGAACCGGAAATGTAGTATGCAGGTGCCTCACCGTGATGCACCATAATCCAGCAGAATGAGTGCCTCACGGTGAGGCAGCGCCGAAAAAATTCTTTTTTCGGTAATCGCGCCGCCGCAGGCGGCGTCCGCACTCCGTGCGGCAGGAATAGAAGCGTTCCCGCTTCTACTTAACATCGCAACGCCAAAGGCGTTGCACGGGGTTCTACTATGTGTTTTAAGGGTTCTATAAATCACCTCCTAAATTTTGTATCAAACAACACGAAAGGAATAAAAATGTATTTATTTAAGGAACGCCAAAAAGCCAAAATGTATGCATCATGCCAAAAATACGAAGAACTTTACTTTGATTCTTTAGATAACAAAATCAAAGATATCCCTCCTCAAATTCGAACATTTAGTTCATGCCTTTATTTAGAAGCTTTTAAAAGAGTCAAAACTATAACTGAATTTAATCAGCTTATAGAGTTGTTGGAAAACGATATTCTATCTTTTCCTCATGCACGTTCTGTACGACGGTTACTTTTAATTCATTTATCAGCATATACACGATATTACCCGAATCTAAAGGAATAACTCTATATGACCTGATGTTCTATTAATTTGGAGGCATTACATGGCACAAAATATCAAACGTTCAATCTGCTTAACTCCTGGAATGCTTGAAGAACTACAAATTTTTGCTTCGAGTAAAAATATAACTGTAGCTGAAGCTATTCGTTATTTGCTTGAAAGGGGGTTGTCACTTACGATGTTTACAGAGGAACAAGATACCATCCGACGTTTTATTCGCGAGGAAATCGAAAATACCCTGGCTGTCACGATGAAGCAGTATATGGATCGACTGATAAAAATGCAGGCGGTTACAACAAGAGTATCGTCCGCGGCGTTACAGTGTAACGTGGCAGTACTCGCCGAGAACTACATTGACAGTGCAACGCCGGAGGAGATACTTGCTAACGCCCTGCGGCAGTCCTGCCGGATTACACGAACCAAACCAAAGTCAGATGCCGAGTATCTCGCGGAAGCTCATGAATGGCTCAATGCTGATTTGGATACCCCGAGTGATAAATAAGAATAACAGGTGCATCACGGTGAGGCACCTCAAAAAGCTGAAAGGAATATAAAATGTCTGTTAATCTTACAAAACCGTTTCAGGGGCGTGAATACACCCCTGTCCACCTGATGGACGAAGAAGAAAGTATTCAGCGCAGCTCACTTACTACTGCTGCGCCCGACAAATTGCCCAGCTACACACCCGAACACATAGCGTATGAACCCGATGCTCCGGACCAGGGCGCTGACATTGATGTATCTGTCGTCCATGCTGAAAATGCTCCCGCTGTCGTTGAAAAGCCAGACCTCAACGTTTACATGAATGAACTGCTTGAGGGAATAGAAAATGCAGACGCTGATACGCGAGAAAAGTTCATGAACGAGTTCTTGAAAGCGGCTAAAAAGAAAAAGAAGTCTATGAAAAAACATGAGACTGCACTTTCAGAAGAAACAGTTCATATTTGTTTAACTGGCTTAGCATTTGCAGTTTTTGTACTTATTGGTTTTTTCTTTCCTACAATTATCGAATCAATAAGCTCAATCCTAAACGAATCAGAAACAGAAGCAATTTCAGAATCAATTTCAGTACTATTAGAGCTTGCAAATCACATTCGTCCACTTGTAATATCCATTGGATTTCTTGGAATGTTGGTATCATCATTTCGCGTTATTCATAAAATATTGTTTCCTTTTTAAACCGGAAAAGGTAGCTCTTTGACCGCAGCGGTAGCCTGCTGCGGTCTATGTTTAGATGCCTCACCGTGAGGCACCTAATGAAAGTGAGATGATATCATGCCAAAGATAATTTACAAGCAACAACACGTTGGTGATAACGGGCGCAAATTCTCTGCGTCACGCAACTCTCATTATGTCAAGTATATCGGTGAGCGTGAGCACGTCCTAAAAACATCTCACGAAACTAATCTTGTTAAATACATGGGTGAACGTGAACACGCTGCCAAACTCATTGACAAAAAAGTTAAGAAAGCCGAAAACGACAATCTTATTACTTATGATGTTCAGAGCAAGAATCAAGAAAAATCTAAGTACGATGAGGATATAGACAGTGCTTCGGAGGAAATGTTTACTGAACCGGAAAATGGTCTTTTTGGAGTAATTAACGGAAAATTTTCTGATAGTTACAGCACGGTCGAAATGCAGAAATATGTTCGTAAAATTTCTACACCACATCGGAATGTATTTCATAGCATATTCTCCTTTACTCCCGAAAGTGCAGCTGAAGCTGGATTGAACACACTGGACGATTGGGAAAACTGGGTTAAGTATCACATTAGCGACATAGCAAACGGCATGAATATGAAGATTGAAAATATTGAATATCTTGCCGCAGTTCACCTTAAAGAGGGACAGCCTCATGTACATATTATGTGGTGGGATATACAACAGCAGGTTCTGATAAACAAAGTTGATCCTCTTATTTGCGACAAGATACGAATTGACGCAATAAGAAACACTTATCGGGAACTTTTTAACGAAATATATAATAAGGAAGAAAATATGCGACGCAGCATGAGAAAGCAAATTGGTGAATATACAATTCAAAATGTCATTAACGGTGCTTCTGATAATTATACTTCTAACATATATGCAGCACTATATCAGATTTATCGCGCTCTTCCGCCAAAAGGTCAGTTAAAATACAAAATAATTAATTATACACATCCAGAGGTGACACGAAAACTTGATGAACTTACGCATTATATAATTAGTAATAATACAATATTCAAGGCTCAGTATGATGAAATATGCGAGCTTCGCTTTATGTATAATCAGCTGCTTCACAGCGAGGAATCTGTATATGGTAATTTCCAAATAACCTCTTACATGAAACAAGTCAATGATAAAGTTGAATATGCTGTAGGTAATGAAATCCTCCGCATCATAAAAGCTGAGAAGATGGCAGGTCACTTTGATGAATGGCAGTACACTGATGTTCCAAACTTTGATTCAATTACAGATGAAGCAGAGGTGCATCACGATGAGGCACCTCCGTTTTTCAATGATAAGCCTGATTCAGACCAGAGCATTGATAGAAACCCTAAGCCTGATCCCAATAATGACCTGCCTCACGGTGAGGCACCTGTATCACGAAAGCTGTATATCAGCTCATTTGCAATAAGAGAAGCCAGAAATGCTGTAAAGGATAAGGATTACGACAGAGCACTGGAATTATTCTCCAAAGAAGCCGACAAAGGAAATATCCTTGCCAAGTATGAAATTGCAGACCTCTGCCGCAGAAATCTGTGTCAGGGTAACGCTTTTGAAATCTACCGTGAAGCACTGAACGGCTTTCTGGAGATTGAACCGCGAACCAGACAAAAGGCATATGTTCACTACCGGATAGGCAGAATGTTTTATGACGGCTATGGAACGGATATAGATTACGAAGAAGCATTCAAGTGGCTGAAAAAAGCCGCCGACGAAGGTAATCATCTTTCGGAATTTGTAGTCGGAAAAATGTTATGCAATGGGACCGGCACAGAAAAGGACACGGAAGCCGGCACTGAATACTTGACGAGAGCTGCCAACTCCGGGAATGAATACGCACAGAATTATCTTGATTCTCGGACTTCCTGGGAGCAAGGGTGTGTTGTAAAGCTGGTCGGTTCTGTCGGGCGTTTGCTGTCAGAAAATCTGGAAAACAGCCGTGCTGCAATGGCGGAATGCTCTGCGGCAGTATTCGGTCATGGTGATCTGAGCAAGGAACAGATACGAGAACTTATACTGAAGAAGCAGGATAAAGAAAACACTGCCGAAATGTGAGGTGTCTCACGGTGAGGCACCAGTTAATGAAAGTGAGAAAACTCTTATGGATTTATATAGCCAGCTTAGCAGAATTGAAGAGCTTCGCCAAAAGCTGTCGCAGCTCCAGCCACTGAATTATGGTGAGGAAAAAAGACTTCTTGAGGAATTTGCGATTCGGAACACATACAATTCCAATGCACTCGAGGGATGTACACTCACTCTCCAGGAAACTGCTCTGATTATCAAAGATGGTATTGCAATCGCCGGTCATCCTTTGAAAGAACAGCTTGAAGTCATCGGACACAAAGACGCTTTTTATTATATTGTTGAAATGTCGCAGTCGCAATATAATAACAGATTGCTGGATACATTTGAAATCAATATGCTTCACTTTCTTACAGACGACCGATTTAAAACTGGTTTGTTCAGGCGCAATGCCTTAACAGCGACAGGAAGCACAAGCGCTACATCAAATCTTTATGATATTGAGCGCCAGATGATGAAGCTGCTCAGTGACTACGGAAAAGCGGATATTGATTTCTTTGCCAGAATGGCACAGTTCCATCTTGGCTTTGAAACGCTCTACCCGTTTGGTAACGGTAACGGGCGAACAGGCAGGCTTGTTCTTAACCTTGAACTGTTAAAAGGCGGCTACCGTCCTGTCGATATAAAATATACCGATAAGCAAAGATACCGTGGCGCTTTTGAAGAGTACCGTAATTCCAGCAGCATTGAAGCAATGAAAGCTCTGCTGGTGGAATATGAACTCACCGAGCTTGAAGAATACGTCACGATCGTCGAGCAGGCGTGAGCTTCACACCAGAAATATAATCACCTGCCTCACCGTGAGGCACCTGTTTGTTTGGAGGACGAAATGATATACTGTTTCAAAAAGCTGCGTGAGTTAAGACTTACACATATCTTTTTTCTTCATTATTCTATCTCGCTGTTTATCGGCGGCGCGGCAATAGCAGGACTGATTCTGCTTGGCGGGGGTTTACAATTTTACTCCGTTGTGGTATTATGTATTATGTATACACAGCCAACTTTCTTTATTCTCAGGCGCATAAAGATGTATGAGGTTAAGCACGAATTGAAATACGGAAATTATAGCGTGTCTGAAAAGTTCGGACTTGCTATTCAATCTTCCATCGTGAAACCTAGCATAGACAAAGATTTCATTATCTATACGGTTGTAATTCTAACAATGATTGCAATGTTCTTCCCTTACAATGGATTGATGATTATATTTGAAAATCAGCTTCTGGGAATTCCTCTTGTCTTGTTAATTGTTCCTGGAATGGCAACCTTAATATCTATCGTAAATAAAATAAAAGGATAAAATATGAGTATAGTTCTCTATGTTGTTTCGTTCCTTTCTGCTTTTTTTGCAGGAGTGGGCATATTATGCTTGGGCTACCTCGTTTGTCACATATATAATGTTACGGATTTTCTGTGCATTTGCAACTGGTTTGGTAAATACATGAAAATCAGCCAGCGGATACGCAACAAAAGTGTGGTTGAGGAAATACACGAAAAATACAGAAATATGCCCATTCGTGAACAAATAGCGGAATATGGTCGCCTTTTTGAAGCAGATTTTAACGAGATTTTTGATAAGCTCCAGCCTGGTATTCATTACAGAGTGACAACGCATTACAAACGCATAATGGAAAGGGCTATAGCTGACGGCAAGATAAAGTTGATCTGCCCGGTCAAGGAACTGAAGAACCGGACGCTCCGGGAGCTGAAGCCGTTGCTGGGCAGAATGGATTACAGACTTGCCAGAAAATGCGTCAAGAAGAATCCACAGGCAATTCGCTGCTGTGACAAATGTAAACGCGTATCGGCTTGCCAATGCAGACGTGGAGGAATTTGTTCCATCATATCCGAAAAAGGATTTGCAAGGTATGACTTTGAAATAGTATGAGGTGTCTCATGGTGAGGCACCTCCAAAGCGATTCAAGATGGTTCATAGAAATAAACCTGCTTTTATTATATTCTATTACTTGACAAACCATCAAAAATTGTTTACAATATGATTATTGAAAGGAGTGATTCCGTGGAATATAAACCAAAGTTTCACATGACAGTCGAGCAGAACATATTTGTGGCGAAGCGTAACATTGTAGATTATATCTGGAAGTCGGCACGCCTTGAGGGCATAAACGTTACTTTTCCACAGACTTATGCTATCATAGAAAAATCAAGAGTCAACGGCGTTGATGTTGAAGACATCTTGAAAATCACCAATCTTAAACACGCATGGCAGTATGTGTTCGACAGTATCGGCAAGCCGATGAATCTGGATTTTCTTTGCAGTCTGCATTCTGAGGTTGCAAGAGATGAAGCGTTAATGTGGGGTAAACTCCGAACAGGTAATGTTTTTATTTCGGGAACCTCTTATGTCCCCCCTATACCTAAAGCTGACGAAGTGCAGTCTGCTATTCAGAGATTGCTAACTATACCCGATCCGACTGAACGAAGCATTGAAATAATGCTTTGGGGAATGAAATCCCAGCTTTTCTGGGACGGAAATAAAAGGAACTCAATGCTTGCGGCAAATAAGATCATGATTGAAAATGGCTGCGGAATAATTTCTGTTCCAAATGAGTGCCTTGAAAAATTCAATGAAATCCTCTGTGACTACTATACTAATGATACCCTTGAACAAGCAAAAGAATTTGTCTATGAACACTGTATCGATGGTATAGATTTCACTGAACAGCAGGACGATGAAGGGGACGAAGATCTCACTCCTGATATGTAATGCTGCCTCACCATGAGTCAGCTCATAAATATGGTGATTCACTTATAACCCCTGCCTCACGGTGAGGCACCACTATAAATAAACTCAGGCGCGTTCATAGCAATGCGCCTGTTTTTATTGCCCGAGTGCTGAAAAACAAATTGACATCTTGGGTTCGTCAATGTGCACAAAAGGCGTTGTATAGGTTTGTGGAAAGTTTTATTCACAAACTAATTGACAAAGGCTTGTTTCTATGATATAATGTAATCAAGAAGAAATATAGCCTACACTAAGGAGGATAAAAATATGACACACACTACACTCAAACTTGTGACCGCTGCCGTGATTGTCGCAACGACTGCCCTGATCAGCGGCTGTTCCAACAAGGCGCAGGACATTGACCTCACGCTCATCGGCGGTGACGGACAGGATATTGAAAACAGATACACTGTTGATATCCGCTACGATACTGACGAGGCTCCTATCAACAGCGACACGGCTATCGTCATCTCTACCGCGGAACCCGAGGAAATCAGCGAGCCCGACATACCGAAAGAAGAAACCACTGCTCCGGAAACCACACCGGCTACAACCAAGGCAACACAGCCGGCTGTCACCATAACGACCGACAAGCCGCAGGTAACTACACCTGCCCAGACGGTACGCACCGATCTTCCGAAGGTCACAGCAGAACCGCAGTATACAACCGTAGCCACCACTACCACAAAGCCTGCAAAGCAGACTGAGCCGGCTGAAATCAAAACTGATGAGAACGGCTTCCCTGCGAACCCCAATAATGGTGATTGGTTTACAGACAGTACCGGTCAGCAGTATATGTATAATAGTATTTTTGAGCAATGGATTCCGGGCACCCCTGGTCACCCAAATGTGCAGGCGTTTCCGACGTTTGAGGTTGAGGGTGGAGATGAAATTATTCTCCATTAACAAATATAATATTGCTATGTTAGGTGTCTCACTGTGAGGCACCTAATTCTTTTATGAACAGGAGGATATTGTTTGAAACTTAAAAGGATACTTACACGACTCGCTACTTTACTATTAGTTTGGGCTTTTAGTTCAACAACCGCATTTGCAGGACTGAATCTTGGCAATGATGATGGAACCAATTTTAAGGGCGGAACTTCAAACAATTACTGGGGTGTCTACACAGACAGTGGAATACCACTGAATGATACAGAAGGATTGCGTGTTACTGTATATGATGCTAAAACTAGCAGCAAGGTATTTAACACGATAGACATTACAGGAAATGCTAATATAGCTGCTACATCAAATATTAGTTATTTTGCTGATAATAATGAGCTTATCCCTAAAACCACATGGCTAAGCTATGTTAGCAGTACATATAACAGCGTATCAGAGTCTGATATGACTAAGTTTAATAATTGTGTGATTTCAAGAAGTAGTGTTGGAATCGGTTACGCTGCTCAATACGTTCCCGAACTTGCAAGCATAGATATTGTATCTGTAAATAACACCAGTCATCTTGAAGCCATAAAAAATCTGCTCGGGAGCAAAGAATTCCTTGTTCACCTGTCAAGCTTACTAGGTGGCGGTCTTACATACGAAGACATCGCCCAGGGTAAATACAAAATTGCCTTTGAACCGGTTGCATATTTCCGATACAATGGTCAGAACTGGGCGATGAGCGCGACCGAATGCGGTCTGCTCAACAAGTACATGAAGAACTATTTCACTGCAGGCTGGAACAGCACAAATAATCTCCGCGCCCTGCTCGGACCTCTGACGCACTCAAATCTGCCACGTTCTGCATTTCTGGAAAACAAAGATCTCGGAATCCCAGTTTACTCACCTTCCAGCAGCGATTATTACAATGGAAATTCCAGTTATAACAGCGACATCTGCATAATCCGCTGCATGGGTATCGGCGTACTGAGCGCAGAGGAGCCGCCGGACGATGATATAGGTGAGGAGAGTACAAGCTCAGCTGAATACCACACCGATACGGACGTATACACTTCTTTCTATGCAATCAATGTGGGTGATGTGCCATTTATAGGCGAATCCTCTTTCAGCATTTACGACAGCGGTGGCGAAACTCCGAGAAAATATGAGCAGCTAAAAGAAGAAAACAAGAAGCTCATTCATGCCACCGGAAGTCAATCAGGTGTTACGTATTACTATGCATACACTTCGACTGAACTTGAAACAGTATATGCTGATGATGACGAGAAAATAGATGTGTTTATCGACAATCCTGCTTATGTACCAGACGAAGATGGAGAAATGCCATATGTATCGCCATATGTGAGGCTTGGTTCATTCAAGCACGGCGATGAAATGAGATTAAGCAACACATTTAAGGGAACAGTTTCATATAAAATAAAAACTACGTCTGGTTCAACAATAAAATCCGGCACAGTAAACATTACCTGTCCCGCCGGCGGTGAGGAAGCTATGGGTTGGATAAAGTGGCACACTCCCAGACGAGAACAATCTGTAGTGATAACACTTGAATCTAAACGCGATACGCTGATACTTCTTGATGAGAACGGCGATCAGTGTGAAAAGCTGATCATCAATGCGGATATCGCAAAGGTAAAGGAATCGACGCCGCCCGATCCTCAGGTTTCTGATACCCGTCCGTCGTGGCAGAAAATATATTCGCAGTCCTCGGTGCAGGATCGCATTTCAGAATATGTTTCCAACAACAGTTTACAGGAGCTTAGCTGGTACACTTGGTCAATAGGCGCAAGCTGGACACAGCACTGGGACTGGACCGACAAGAGAGTCAGTGTTATAACGGGCGGAATGACAGATCCGTCAAGCGATACACCTTACTGGGATGCTGAGACCAAAACTGAAGATATTACTTTTACGTCTTGGGGTGTAGACAACCACTACTTTGCGTCTGCGACTGCCGAGAGAATGTCGGGCAAGTTCTATACCGGTGCGGTGCTTATATCTAAAGCTGACCTTCAGCTTGAAAAAGTAACTTATTCGGTATCCATGTCGGCTGAGGCAACGATATCTCCGTCAGACTACTGCAAGACCGCTACATACAGCGAATCCAACGGTAAGTATACCATGAAATCCGGCTATGGAATTCAAATAAACGTTGATACACACCTCTCCGGGGATACACAGTACTGCACCGGAAGCCAGACAGCAAACGTTCTGTTCCCGGAGTTTAATTACAACCGCCACAATACTACGCTTTACAATCGCCTGCTTGAAAAGGTCAACGGCAGCTTCGTATTCAAGAAGAACAAATACTCGACCTACAATGACCGAGTGCACTTCACACCGATATGGTTCCCGGACAAGAAAAACTATACCGTATATGTTGAGGTGTTCGACGTGTGGTGTCCTGCGGGTCAGCTCTCCGTAAGACTAACCGATCAGATTTACATCAATGGCAATGTTTACGATGATTGGCACATCGCGCCGGTAAAGCCTTGATTTTTCTTTTCGGATTTATTACTGTCTCACGGTGAGGCACCCCAAAACTGAATAACTAAAGGCACAGTGTAATTTGATTATGCTGTGCTTTTTTGTATCTAAAGGAGGATTTTATGAACGTAAACCATGGCATAACCGATACCGGTAAGCTGAAAACCATTGAAATCGACAAGTACGAACCCATTCCGGATAAGCCTGGACGCTGCCGCGCAGTTGGTCAGGCAAGCAAGCAGGAGATATTCGACCAGTTGAAAGACCACCTCGAATATGTCGGAATGCTCCCTGATGAGTATTTCATAATTTCAACACAGCAGCCCGAAATCATTCCGGAGAACTGGCGTGATTTCACCTGCAACGTTTCATACGGCGGAAGCGAAGGAATATATCTCGATATCTCCCTCAATACCGCAAGTGGCTCTCAAAGCTTCATCACCGGAAAAACCCTCAGCGAAGATGTGGAGAGTTTCCTGAATATGTCCCGTGCCGCTGCCGAGTGCAACCTCATGCTCAACGGAAACGGAAGCGTTAAGGCGTTGCCGCGTGATATCGCAGAATATCTTGAATACATGAGCGAAATCGAGGACAAGGATTACTCAATCGAAGATACCGATGAAATGGAACGGTGAAAGGTGGTTCAAAAATGATAACCAAAGGGAATGTTTCGACATTCAGCTTTTACGTCAGGGCGTTTGATACCAAAAACAACTACAGGAATTACGGGGAGCCTGCCACTCAGCTCTCGCTTGAACAGGCAAAAGAAGAGTTTGCCAAGCGCTGTGCTCAGAACCCTTTGAGTGTAAATACGATGCTTGGGGTGGAGTATTCCTCCAAGAACGCAGAACTCAATAAGCACGGAGTGGGAGCCGTTGATCTGCTCCAGTGCATTAACGGTCATCTTAATCTGTCCGAGGATTATAAACTGGACGAGGTGCTTGCACACGAAACGCTTATTTCGGTCAACGCAGTATCTATCCTTAAGCGCGAAGCAGACAGATTACAGCGAATCAGCGACAATGCCACTGCAAAATGTGCAAAGAGGATAAGCGACAATATCCGTACCGCCTGCGTCAATACGGAAGCTGCAGAGCAGCTCATGAAATCACTTGCCGATGAATACGGCATAGACCGCGTCAAGGATATCGTTGCCAACGAACTGTTCGGCAACAATGAGATTGTCAATGCGGAAATTACTGAATACCTCAGCAGTTCGTTCAGCGGCAAATATGACAGCAGATTTTCTGTTTTTGGTAACTCTGAACAGCTTGAAATGCTTGCCCATGCAGCTCAGCGCGTGGAGGAAAGCCTAACGGAAACAGAATCGAAGCTGCGCAACAGCGGTCTTGTCTATGGCGATAGCAATTCTATCAGAGATAAGTCAGCCGACATCAAATCTGAGATAGACCATCACAATCGAATTGAGGACGAGGGGCTTGTCCCAGATGATGGGCTGAGCCTATGAAAGAAAAAATACTGCTGGTGTTACTGGTTCTGGTATTGTGCCTGAGCACCTGCCAGACCGAATACTATCCCGCCGCCGGCTACAGTTCAATGTACGGCGGCGATGCTCTTTATGAGTGGAACGTTGATGTAATATCAATATACACTTTTAAAGGCATAAGGCTGTAAGGAGTGTGATAAATTGAAAAATAACAGCATAATGTACCGAATTCCTGTATGCATTTTTCTTTTCGTTTCCGGTACCATCATATCAGTTCTGTTTTCTAACGCTCTGAATGATATGATAGTGTACGGCAGGCTGACCACACAACTTACGGATCCGGGCGCGCTTATCGGAAATATCTTCACACAGGATAAACTCGGACGGTTGTTCTTTCTGCTTGAAGCACTTGTGGTTCTGATATGCATTGTATATTTTGTCTGCGCAAAACGCACATATCAGGCAGATACATACGCTGTGACAGATAATCTTTCCATTCCTGTGCCGTATGGTCAGGGACAGCACGGTACTACATGGTTCATGTCCGAAAAAGAAAAAAAGGAGGTGTTTGATTATATCAAGATATCCCCTATGAATCCACTCGTTTCAAAACTGGTGGCTTTAGGCAAGGAACGGTATGACGCTATTGAAAATGGCGAAGAATATACCCCTCCGAAATTGGACAAGACACTTTGCAAAAGCGGCGGAATTGTCCTTGCAAGGGAAATGTCCGGGGATACCGAATGCTTGCCGTGCATTACCGATGATATACATACGCTGACAATCGGCGCGACGCGCAGCGGTAAATCCCGCTGTCTTGTATTGCAGTCGATATGCACCATAGCATTAGCCGGCGAAGGACTTGTTGTAAATGACCCCAAAGGCGAGTTATATCATTACACGCACTGTTACCTGGAAAGCCTGGGATACACTGTTCGTGTAGTTGATTTCAATTCCCCACAAAAATCTACTCACTATAATCCGCTTCAGGTAATCATCGATGATGTGAATAAAGGTAATCTTGATGCTGCACAGAGATCTATGTGGGACTTTGTAACATTTCTTGTAGAGAAGAATGACCATACCGAACCAATCTGGACCAACGGCGAGTGTGCCGTCATTGCCGCCGCAGTAATGTGCGTGGTTTATGATAATAAGGACCACCCCGAATACCAAAACCTCACGAACGTATACAACTTCATCGCTAATATGTGCAAGACTGTAAATAAGGTCATGCCGATTGACGCATACATGAACAAGCTGCCGGATAGTCACCCGGCAAAAAGCCTTATGGCGATTGCCAAGATAGCTCCGGACAAAATGGGCGGATCATTCTTTACATCGGCGCTGACCACGCTGCGACTGTATATAACTAACGATATGTATAACATAACTAAAGAGTCTGAGTTTTCCCTTGAGGATATGGGGGCTAAACCAAAGCAGGCTCTTTTTTATTTGCTTCCTGACCAGAAAACCACCTATTATCCTATTGTGTCGCTTCTTGTGGCACAGCAGTATGAACAGCTTGTAACCTATGCGAAAACACGAGGAAACCGACTTCCCAACCGTGTGAATTTCATACTTGATGAGTTCGGCAACTTTACTGCTATTCCGGATATCCAGTCAAAAATGACCGTAGGCGGTGGCTATGGAATACGCTGGAACCTGTTCATTCAGGATTTCAATCAGCTTATAGACAAATACGGACAAGAGGTCGCAAAGATCATTCAGTCCAACTGTCATTTCTGGATCTATCTGCATTCGCAGGATAACTCAACGAACAAGGAAATATCCGACAGACTGGGCAAATACACCACATCGACCTATTCTCTGGGCGGAACGACTCAGAAATATGCTGCACCGTCAAGCTCTACCAACATACAGCTTTCTGAACGCAGCCTGCTTTTCCCTGATGAGGTTGCATTAATTCAGCGACCTTATCAGATAGTTACATCAATTTATAAGCCGGTGGTCATGAAGTCACCGGACATTTCACAATGGATGTTCAATATCATGCTGGGCATGGGCGATAAAGCGCACAACACCAAGCTCATCGATCTTGATGAAAAACTTCGTCCGGAACGTGGCACAGCGTTCACCGAACAAATACTTTGGAAACCCTGGGAGGAAATCTTGCAGACAGCTGCTCCCGTGCAGGCTGCCTCGCCAAGATTTTCTGAACCTGGTTTACATAACAAACCACCATACTTCAGAAAGGGGTGAAATAAATGAAAAAGCTCAAAAGGTTCATCTCAATGATCATGGCAATGGCGACATCTGCTATGCTGGCTATAACAGCCAATGCAGAAGGCGGCGACCTTGCTTCATCTAAAGCAGTGACTGGTACAAAGGCGCTGCTTGATGATCTCTCCAATGTGCTACTGGTAGTCGCTCCGATTGCTGGTACGGCTTGCGTGATCTATTTTGCTGTGCGTCATGGTGCAGCAGATGAAATGGATCAGAAAAAATGGAAGCAGCGCATTGTTGTTGCTGTCGTTTCCATAGTAGTTGCTGTAGTGGCTTCGGCTCTCATCAAGGTACTCGTAAGCTATTACCAGTAAGGAGAGGTAACATGACCACAGATTACACATCGGGATTTCCACCCTAGCTTTGGTAATTCCTTTCAGCAAAACTTCTTACGGAGGAAACACCATGAATATTTCATGCGAACCCAGGAGCATACGCATTTTATCGAGCAATGGTAATCGACTTGCGACTGCAAGCATTACCATTGACGGAGCCTTTGTCGTTCGCAATCTCAGCCTTATGAACGGCTCAAAGGGTATGTTTGTGAATATGCCCCAGCAGAAAGGTGTTGACGATAAGGGAAACACCAAGTATTACGATATTGCTTTTCCGCTTACCGCAGAGCTTAGAACAGCAATATCAGAGGCGGTCATTGGCGCTTACAAAGAACGTCTGAAAGAGCTTCAGACCAATGCGGCGCATGACGATACACAGTCCGAAGCCAACACGTCAGCTGAGGATTATGAAGAAGACGACGTGAACGAAAGATTTTAATTTACAGGAGGATTTCTAACATGAAGGCAATCAGAAACAAGCTCATTTTCAAGGCATTCCAGGCAAAGGAAGCTGCAAGGGAAAAGGGACTTATGCTCAAGGCAAGAGTGCTGGACACAACCGGCGAGGGATATGTTGATACTGCTGTCAAGATCATCATCGCCGTTGTAATCGGCGGACTGCTCCTTGCAGGACTGGTCGCACTGTTCAACACAGTGATCATGCCCAGAGTAAACACCGAGGTCAACAGCCTGTTCGATGCTGCTTAATACATCGGCATTCATCGTTGATAGGGGCGCAGTAATGCGCCCCTATTTCAGATGAGAAAGGTACATAAATGACTTTTATACTCATCATTCTTATCGGAGCAATTCTATCAGGAATTGTGTCGCTTTTTTTCTCGTCGGAAATGCTTGTAGGTCTGTATGATGTCGTATTCAATAGTGGAATTACAATGCAGACGATAACAGGAGTGGAGTTTTTTGGACTTATAATGCCCATATCATATGGTGTGGGAATAAGCCTTATAATCCTCAAATTCTTGAAGAAAGCCTTTGACATCTATGTTCTCTGGACTGACGGTGATCCTGACGCGGATCCGTTTTTGCTGCTGACTAATTTTGTCCGGGCGGTAGGAACTGCGCTGATATTCCAATGGCTCTACGGATTATTTGTCGATATATTCCGCGATATTACGAATACCATCATTGAACGAATAAATTCAAACTGCAATCCGACCGTTGAATGGGTCAATTCCATAACCAGTCTGGGAATAGTTCCTGCAATATGCGGACTGATATTCATTATATGCTACCTGATATTGCTTTTGTCATTCATGGCGCGTGGGGTTGAGATGATGGTCATGCGCATTGGCGTACCGCTTGCCTGCGTGGGACTGCTTGACAACGACAAAGGAGTTTTCCGGGCATATATCAATCAGTTCGTAAAGGCATTCGCGACAACCATAGTGCAGATCATGCTCTGTAAAATCGGTCTTTCCCTAATGCTTAATTCTACCATGATTACGGGACTGAACATATTCTGGGGTATCGCCTGCATGATTGCTGCCATATCTATGCCCAAGATACTCAGAGAATTCCTTGTCCCCACCGGCGGCGATGGACACATTGGCAATACAGTATTCCAGACCGTGCACGTTGCTTCGCTTGCAAAGAGTGTCTTTACCAAGTAGGCGGTGAGTTATGGACACATTAAACACATTGAGCCTGTGTATGCAGGGGATCATTTCAGCCGGACTGATTATGAGAATCATCTTTTGTGCTATCAAGCTCATGCATGAGGAAGATGAAGCTGCCAGGTACAAAAAACGTATCAAAAACTCAGTGGTAATGCTGATAATTGCGCAGCTGATATTCCCGATAAAAGAAATTCTGATATCGTATTTCGGAAACGGTTACTAAGGAGGCACACATGGACGATGACAAGCTATATATTCCGTATGGTCTTTCCATTGACCAGGAATACTTTCCAGGTTTCGGCGGCAGAGAGCTGCGACAGTTCTTTGTCGGAATACTCGGCTCAGGAATAATTGGAGCGCTGCTGCTTATTTTTACCGGGCAGCTCCTTGCAATGATAGTTGCGCTGATGATCGGCGCGGCTGGCACCATGATGGCTGTACGCAAGGATCCGTATACTCGGATATCTGTTGTTGGTCAGATATCTGATATAATACATTTCCACAAGTCCCAGAAGCAATACAAGTACATCTACACTGCGCCGTGGGATATCAAGTGACTGTTTTTTCGCTGGTGGCAATTTATCTTTTCGGAATATCCCGTCAGGATATACGCCGCCACGAAATATCGAACTTCGCCCCCGTAGTACTCATTCTTGCAAGTCCATTCATAAGCACCACACCAACAGTGGAACGAATAGTAGGCTTGTTTGGACTTTTTCTGCCGCTAATGGCAGTCAACTTTCTCACCAATGGCTTTGGAATGGGAGATGTAAAGCTATGTGCGGCTTTCGGCTGGGTTCTCGGAGCGTTTGCCGAATACTGCTCACTTGCCGTTGCACTCACCGCAGCCGTTGTAGCAGGAAAAATCACGAATAACAAATTGCTGCCGCTTGCTCCATTTATATCTGGAGCAGGAATGACAGCGATTATTTTTAAGGAGGTTTTAATTTCATGTTAAAAAACCGCACGCTTATCGGAATTATTCTGATCGTAGCAGCAATCGGACTTTGCTTTGGCATATCTCCGCTGTTCAACACGATTCTCGCAAGCAAAACAACTATCATCAGGTTGAAGCAGGATATTCCGCAGGGAGTTCAGATCACCGGCTCTATGCTCGAAGCTGTTGAAGTAGGAACTATGAACCTGCCGGCAGATATGCAGAATGACCCGAAAAAGATAATCGGCAAGTATTCCGTTACTGCTATGTTCGCCGGCGACAGCTTCAACGATAAGAAGCTCTCGGATACAATAGACACTTCGGACAGCCTGCTCCGTCAGCTGAAGCCAAACGAAACCGCTATGTCCGTTACAGTCAAATCTCTTGCAAACGGACTTTCGGGCAAGCTCCAGCAGGGCGACATTATCCAGATAGTTTCCGTTGACGAGGACGATAAAGCGCAGATTTTTGAGGAACTCCAGTATGTAGAGGTCCTTGCGACCACTTCGGACAAAGGTTCCGATAACACTTACAATGACGGTGAAGTTAATGCGAATGCGGAAGACGAGGAGGATCAGTCCCTCTATGCGACTGTGACTATCATTCTGCAGGACAGAGCGCAGGCACTGAGATTAGCGGAATGCGAAAACACATCTCTTCATGCAATATTCGTATGCCGCGGCGATGAAGAATACAAGCAGAAGTGCCTTAAAGCACAGCTTGACCTCCTTACTGGCGGCACTGATGAAACAGCAGAAGCTACATCTGAAGCTGATACCGAGGAAGCTCAGCCGGCGATGAATATTCCCGAAAATAAAAATCAGAATAACGCTCCTGCAGGAAGTGAGGAAGCAGCTCATGGCGCATAAGATTATTGCCGTATATGGAAACTCCGGAAGCTACAAGACAACCACGGCGCTTTCCCTTGCCAGGTATATGGCTGCTAAGGGAACCAACATTATTCTTGTCGGCGCTGACACTACCAAACCGCTTCTTCCCATTGCAGCTCCTCTTGAGAGCAAGTTCGCCGGTTCTCTGGGCAAGGCTCTTTCCTCTGTCGATTTCGATCGTGATATGATTCTCAAGAACATCTACATGGCAACAGACCATGTCGGAATACTGTCCTACAACATCCGCGAAAATGCCAATACATACGCAGTCGTATCACAGGAGCGCATTGACGATCTGTATATGCAGCTCAGACAGCAGTCTGACACAGACATCATCGTTGACTGCACGTCTGATATTTCACAGAGCAAACTGACGGCAAAGGCTGTAATTACCGCTGATGTGGTTATTGAACTGCTCACCTGCGACACTAACGGGCTGGTTTTCGACGGGTCGCAGGAGCCGATATTACAGTCAGAGCAGTATACATATCGTAAGTTCGTTCGAATGATGTCACTCAGCAGCGTTTTCAAGCAGGACGAAGCTGCCATGAAAAACGCAATGGGACGTATTTCCGGCACAATTCCTTACTGCCCGAAAGCAGCGGAATATCTCAATCAGGGTACGCTGCTGACCAAAGGCGTTGATGACCGCACATATAACACGACCATAAAATCGCTTGCGGAAATAATAATGAAGGAGGAATGAACATGGGATTTTCTTTCAAAAATCTTTTCAAAAAGGACAAACCCCAGGAAGACACCGAGCACGTTTCCCTTGAGAAAAGCGCCGAATCAGATTCTGCAAAGACCGAAGCCAGGGCAAAGCACAAAAAGGGTGAAGTGGTAATCGCCGATTCCGGAAATGTCAAGGAAGTATCCAGAGTAATGCTGAAGTTCGATCAGCTCCTCCGGGCAACACAGGAATATATGTCCAAAACATACGGACTTGAACTGTACTCATCTGACAAGCGCGACACCATGAAGCAGCTTATCAAGCAGTATATGAAAGATAATAACTACTACATTGCTGGTGTTACGCTTGCGGACGCTGCTGACCAGCTCTACCGCGAAATGGCGGAATATTCATTTCTGACGCCGCTTCTCGCCCGAAAGGACATTGAGGAAATCAACATTAATGCCTGGGACGACATACAGATTATCCCCTCAAAGGGTAAGCCATATAAGCTGGAAGAGCATTTCACATCACCGCAGCACGCTCTCGATGTAGTGCGCCGTATGCTTCATAATAACAAGCTGGTATTCGATGCTTCCCGACCGCTTGTCACCGGATTTCTTGACAAGAATATCCGTATCTCTGCCGTGCATTCGCTTGTTGTAGGCGAAGATGTCGGTGTTGCCGTGTCTATCCGTATCGTCAATCCATGCAAGATAACCAAGAAACAGTTCATTGAGAGCGAAATGTGTACAGAGGAAATATACGACTTCCTTGTTATTTCGTTCATACATGGCATTTCTCAGGTATATGCCGGCGCAACGGGTTCCGGAAAAACAACGTTCATGGCTGATATAATGAGCAACTTCCCGGACGACAGACGCCTTATCACCATCGAAAAATCCGTGCGTGAGTTTATGCTCAAGAAATATGATGATAAAGGAAAAGCAATCAACAATGTCGTTCATTTTGTCACTTACGAAAGTGACGATCCGAGCCGCTGCGTAACCATGCGTAACCTGCTCACCAAGTGCCTGACAATGGATCCGGACAGTATATGCGTTGCCGAAATGAAGAACGAGGAAGCATGGGAAGCGCAGGAAGCAGCACGAACCGGACACACGGTACTCACGACAACTCACGCTTCTGGCGTAAAAGGCGTATATCCCCGTCTTGCAACGCTCTGTATGCAGCTTTATGGCGATACTCCGATGAATACTCTTCTGTCATTTGTTACGGAAGCATTCCCGATTGCAGTATTTCTCAAGAAGCTCGATGACGGCAGGCGTCATATCATGGAAGTAGCGGAATGCGTCGGCGTAAATGTGGAAGAGAGCAAAGCCATTACGCGTACACTCTGGAAATACAATGTAAAATCCGAAAAGAAAATAGATGGCAAGATCGTAATCGACGGCGAGTTTGTAAGAGTAAATCCCATATCAAAGGAGCTGCACGACAGAATGCTCGAAAATGGCGTTCCCGAGGATATGCTCAGAAAATATTCGGAGGAGGTGCGTTAATGGATAGAGTAATTTATCTTTTCGGCGCTCTGCTTATGTCCGCCGGCATTGTTATCCTGCTCGGCATAACTCCCGAAATAATAACTCAGGACATTATGTCACTGATGTCACGGCAGCGCAGCTTAAAGTATCGTGTAGCAAAAGCCCAGGGCAAGGTAAAGCAGAACCGGCTTCAGACTGCCATCATGAATATCAAGAATGCGCTTATAGCCACACATTCTGAGAACAAGTTCTCTCTGCTGATTTCTGTTTCCCTTATCGGTATCTGCGCTGGATTTCTGCTGGCGGCTCTGCTCCAGAATCTGCTTCTTATACCCATATTTTCGGGTATATGCGTGATACTGCCGTATGCTTACGTCAATGTACTGCTGTCCAACTACAATCGGCGTATCTCCGAAGAACTGGAAACGGCGCTTTCAATCATCACGACCAACTATGTGTCCAATGATGATATCATCTACGCTGTGGAGCAGTCCATTGACTACATCAATCCGCCGGTTCAGCAGGCTTTCCGGAAGTTCCTCACCCAGACGAAACTCATCAACTCCAATGTAAAGCTGGCTATCGAGCAGCTCAAGGGAGAAATTAATAATGAGATATTCCATGAGTGGTGCGACAGCCTTATTGAGTGTCAGGATAACGTTACGCTGAAGAAAACTCTCCAGCCCATCACTACAAAGCTTTCGAACGTGCGCATTATCAATGCGGAACTTCGGAATATGCTGATGAGCCCACGCCGCGAACACGTTATGATGGTGTTTATCCTGCTGGCAAATTACCCGATTCTGTATTTTCTCAACTCAGACTGGTTCAAGGTGCTTACCGACACCTTTGTCGGACAGGTGGTCAATTCCATTGTCGCAATAGTCGTAATCGTAACGGTAATCCTGGCATACAAGTACACTCAGCCCATTCAGTACAAGAGGTGATGTGACATGAGTATATACAATATTGCACTCTACGCAGCAATCGCTGTGATAAGCCTTGTGTTTGCAGGCGGACTGTACTGCTTTGCACTTATTCTGTTAAAGGTGCCGGCAAAGCGTACAACTAATGCAATCAAGTCTATCGCTTCAAGAAATCGTCCCTCTGCAGCCGGCTTTAAAAATACATACAACGATATTGCGCTGTTTGTATCACGGTTTATTCACATGAACGAATTCAAGAAAAAGGAGCTTACCGACAGCCTGAAAATAGCAAACATCGCTATGTCACCTGAGCTGTTCACAGCAAGGGCGCTGGTGAAATCCGCCGGCATAATGCTGCTGTCCATTCCGTTCTTTTTCTTCCTGCCTATATTCGGGCTGCTGATTATCGCCCTGGGAATTCTTATATACTTTCAGGAAAAGCAGAAAGTCGATTCCTGCATAAAGGAAAAGCGCAGACAAATCGAGTTCGACCTGCCACGGCTTGTATACGCTATATCCCAGGAGATACAGATGACGCATGATGTAATCTCAATCCTGGAACGGCATAAGGACAATTTCTCGCCGTATCTCAATGAGGAAATCGAGATAACAATAGCGGATATGCGAACCGGCAACTACGAAGCCGCAATCACCAGATTTGAGGGGCGTATCGGCAGCACCAATCTGTCAGAAGTGTGCCGTGGATTCATTCAGATGATACGCGGCGACGACACCTCGGTTTACTGGGAAACACTCAGCGTTCGATTTGAGGAATTACAGCGCCAGCACCTCCGCAGCATTGCGCTGAAGATACCGCCAAAAGTTCACCGGCTGTCGTTCTTCCTGATGATGTGCATGATGCTGCTCTATGTTGTAGTACTCGGCTGGGAGCTTATCAGCAACATGGGAATTTTGTTCGGATAAGGAGGCAAGAATGAAAAAACTTCTTAAACGGCTCAGTTCTACTCGTGGCGAGGGATATATCGACATCTCTGTTGCAGTGCTGGTTGTGATGATATTGCTTGTGGCAGTCATTAAGATTGCACCGGTATTCATCACGAAAATGACGATCAACAACTATGCAAACGAGCTTTGCCGCGAAGCTGAAATAGCCGGTCGTGTCGGCACAGAAACAACTACACGGCTTGACCGCCTTAACGAATCCCATCCCGACCTCAATCCTACCATTACATGGTCAAAGACAGGCAACATTCAGATTGGAAACACATTCACGGTGACAGTATCTACTACCTATGATTTCAGCTTTTTCGTTTTCAGTACTACGCCAATTACTATATCAGCTACCGCTGAGGGTACCAGCGAGGTGTTCTGGAAATGATAAAAATACTGAAAAAAAGAATACTCAGCAACAAGGGATTTTCTTATGTAATTCTCAGCGTTCTGATGATCGTAATACTGCTCATGGGTGTTGCTATTTTTGAGATAATCAGAATAAACATTCAGGCAGCAGCTGTCCGGGACAAATTTGAGGATGCGATTATCTCGATGTGTGTTGAGAATTACTCTGAGATGTACCAACCGATTCGTGAGAGCCATGCTTCAAGCTATGCTTTCAACGGAACACGCTGGGAGGAAAGGCACAAAGCCAATGAGCAGTACATTCGAACATATCTGAATAAAGCTATGAGCGCCGGCGAAATCATGCAATGCGAGATTGTGTCCATAAGTTTTGATGTGGATTCGCCGAGTGTTGCCCCTGTCGACACAGATACCGCAAAGAAATATGCGATATCTGGTAGCATTACAATCAAGGTTCCGTATCGTTTTGCCTGGCAGGAGCTTGCCCCAATATCCCTTAAGCTGGACGTAAAGTCACAGTGGAGAGCCCTATTCTAAGAAAGGAGAGCTATATGCAGATAGCAATAGCAATTATCACCCTTGTACTGTGTGCAGGGGTGCTTTACTGGTTTAAGCGTAGCGAGAACCAAAAACGTACTCGCCGCACTGAAGAGGAGGAAGACGAGCGTGAACGTCTTGCCCAGAAAACTGCCCAGGAATTCGTGAATGCCAAAGACCTCGGTGAGCATTGCCTTTACACGATTGACGGTTACATATTCGCTTATATCAAGATCGAGGGGCTTTGCCTTGAACTATACAGCAGACAGGAGCAGAAGCGCCTGTGTCGAGAACTCTCTGCTTCTCTTTCGGCAATCAAACGTCCCTACAAAAGTGATGCGGTAAGCCGTCCGGTTGATATCTCCGCACCGCTGAACGAATATGAGGAGCTGTATAACGCCGCGACTGGCGGCAGAAAAAAGCTGCTTAAATTCGACATGGAGTCACTGGCTGAAATGGTTGCGACCGGTGAATCCCTAGAGCGACAGCATTATATCGCTATATGGGATACAATTCAGCGTTCTGATGAGCGTACTCTGACCCAGGCAGCACAGGACATAGCAAAAAAGTATTCCGACTGTGGGATAAAGGCAGAACTGCTCGACAGGAAAGGGATAGTCCAGCTCTGCAACCTGGTAAACAATCCTGCGTATGTCCACGTCGAAAATGCAAATATTGAGGACGTTATTTCTGTCCTCTCTGCTGGATAAGGAGTATAAACCATGAACAGCGAATTACACATAAAACCTGGCAAGGATCTTGCTCCTCAGATTTATGAATTTTACCGGAATAAAATATGTTTTGGTGATTATAAGCCTGGGGATAAACTGCCGTCATATAAGTCGCTTGCGGAAAAATATGCGGTATCCTATTCTCCCATCAAGACCGCATATCAGTCCCTTGAAAGAGAGGGATATATTCACCTTTCGACAAAAGGCAGCATTGTGATTGAACAGCCGAAAACGGTTAAGGAAAATATTGCTTCCAAACTTGATGAAATGCTCCAGACGGCTCTGGATTTTGGCGCAGCAAAGGAAGATATTGTTGAAGCCATAGATTTTATCATGGAAAAATACTGCTGAGAAAGGTCATGGAATGAACAACAAAAAATCAGAAATACAGATATCAGTCAATACTGCGTTACAGGCAAGCATTACGCCGATCGGAATTGATTTCGAAATGAACCGGCTCCGGCTCGGCGAAAACTACTGCTGTATCTTCGCAATCACGGACTATCCCTCAGAGTGCGACTATGGCTGGCTTTCTAAGCTGACCAATATCCCCGGCACGATCGTTTCCATAAACAGCGAACCCATTGATAATGGTGAAGCTGTAAACGAAATCTCTAAGAAAATCCGTATGTACCGTGGACAGGCTGCCAGTACAAAGGATCCTCGCGAACGTCAGCGCTGCCAGAAAGCTGCTGACGACCAGGAAAAGATAATGGCTAAGATGGACCAGAACGGCGAAGTCATGGGGAAGTGGAATACTACGATAATGGTGCTTTCCCGTGACAAAGAGGATTATAACTCCAGATGCGACCGGGTGAAGAACGTTGCAAGTATACTCGGCTGTAAAATACGCGTTCTGTCCAATCTTCAGCGCGAGGGCTATCAGCAGATTTCCCCCACATATCCGCAGATAAAGCGCATACAGGAAACCTCCTCAAGGTACTTCCCGGTGAGTACGTTCGTAGGAGGTTTTCCTTTTTCCTCCGGCGGATTCAATGACGGTAAGGGATTTTACCTTGGGAAGAACAGCAGCGGCGGTCTGATTTTGCTGGACCTTTGGAAACGTGGTTCTTCAAGGACAAATAGCAACATCACAATCGTGGGAGGATCAGGTTCCGGTAAATCAACGGCGATAAAACACATCATCGCTTCTGAGTACGCCCGCGGCACAAAGATAATCGTCATTGACCCGGAAAGCGAGTACAAGGATATGTGCTATAATCCGCTGTTCGAAGGCAATTGGATCGACGTTGCCGGCGGCAAAGGTGGACTTATCAATCCGCTTCAGATACGTCCGGTACCTCCGGATACAGACGATGAAAACGCAGAGCCGCAGGAGAACGATAGCATTGGCGATCTCGCTATACATCTCAAAACACTCCAGACGTTCTTCCGGCTTTACATTCCCTCAATGGACGATCGGCTGAGAGCACTGCTTGATCAGGCGCTTGTAGAGCTGTACCACAAGTTTGGAATAAGCTGGGATACAGACGTATCCAGTTATTCAGCTAATCAGTTCCCGACGCTGACAGACCTTTATAACCTTATTGCCGAAAAAGCAAAACTCAAAGACAACAATACCGTATATTACGAAGATTTGAAAACATATCTCGAGGGAGCAGCCAACGGCGCGGATCATCGGCTGTGGAACGGCTATACGACCATAAATCCTACCAGCGGATTTATCGTGCTCGATACAAAGTCACTTATCCAGATGTCCGGAACAGTTCTTGCGGCGCAGTATTTCAATGTGCTGTCATGGTGCTGGGAGCAGATTACCCATGACCGCAAGGAACGCATTATGCTAGTGGCTGACGAGTGCTGGACGATGATTGATCCACGTTGTCCGCAGTCGCTGGAGTTCCTCAAAAATGCTGAGAAACGCGCCCGTAAGTACGAAGGAAGCATTATCGTGGGTACCCAGTCCACCAACGACTTCCTTGACCCGGAAGTTAAGTTCTATGGGCAGTCCGTCCTTGACCTTCCTACATTCAAGCTACTGTTTTCAATGGACGGTAAATCGCTAAAGGAAACAACTGAATTGTTCAATCTGAATGATGCACAGAGCGAGTACATTTCTTCCGGTCAGCGTGGCACGGCACTGATGAAAGTGGGAAATCAGGCTGTTATCGTCCGTTTTGAGCTAAGCGAGGAACGGCTTGAAATGTTCGGCAGAGGTGGAGGTCGATAAGTTTGGCGGTAAATCCGAAAATAATAATGATGGTCGCACAGGCGGCAAAGAGCGAAAAAGTTCGAAAAGCCGTTCTGTATATTGTGTTTATGACTCTCGGGCTTATAATGATGATATTCGTTGTATTCACTGGGTTGATAAGCGGGCTTTTTGCGGTGATTGAGAATACTAATCTAAAAAATCACTGGGATTATATGCGCGCCAACATTTCCGAAGTATTCAACGGCATTGAGGGCGAAATCAATTCAGATGTGAAAGATGAAGTTTATGACTTCATGCCGGAGTTTTCTGTAAACCTTTCAAAAGCCACCATAGCCAACAACTTTGACGGCAGTTCCCTTATCCTATACGATGAGGATGAAATATCCCGAGCTGAGAATATAATGCGTGATTACGCCGGACAGCTCCGTGCAATAAAATCTCAGGACGAACTTGTCAGCTACATTTCCGATTTTGATACAGAACTTTCTTTTTCGGATATCAGCAGCATTCAATTCACCGATGACAAAGGTATAGATAATCTGTCCGAATACAGCGATGAACTTAAAATTTTTCTGTATCATCGTGCTATGGAACAGATGAGTAAATACAACTACACGTTCGAAAAGGTTGAGGTTGACGGAAAGCCGGCTGACCGTCAAACCCTTGTTGTGACAGCAGCGGATGGCAGCACTCAGACAGTGGAATACACCTGCATAGGCGGCGGTGAGATATATCTCCCGGAGTTCCTTGCTATGTATCACATACGGCAGGTTCGGGAGTATCTTATTAAAGTTACCGAAAATAAAATAGCGGAAGATGTAGACAGCCAGCTCGCTTCAGCTATCGGTGACATACCGGATACCCAAGAACAAGCCCAGGAATACATTGAAAGCTCGTGGAACAGCATGATTAATGGAAAGGGTGCGATAAACCTCAATATTTTTGAGGTATCTAACCTGAAAACCATTATGGAAAATGCCAATATGGATGGTGCTGTCAAGATTGAAACAGAACGTTCCTCTGATAGGCTTTCCATTACGCTGGAAACAGTCGGCTCAGATGTATGGAAGGAGATTTTTCAAATAGAAGAAGATCTCTGGAAATATGTCGAACAGACTCAATCCGAAATTGAGATGGCTCTTACCGATGCCGAAATTCCTGAAGAAGAATGGACTATATCCTTGGACAATATGGTTCAGCTCGCGCTGTTCGTATATTTCGAAGGCTTCTTCGAACTTCCGGTCAGCAGTTCAGACCTTGCACCTGGAGGTAATGGTATACTGTCGCAGTGCGGTGATGTATCAGATCTGCATCAGTACACCTACGGCACGAAGGATATGGGAGTTCCTGAAAGAGGCATTACGCTTGAGCTGACAGGCAGGACAACGATCCATGCAGATTTGCTTAATTGTGGAAGCTGTATACAGGACGCCTTTATATACGATGTATGGAACATGGACGAGCAGAATATCGCTAATGATACCAATTCCAACGTCTTTAATCAGAGTGCCGTCACTATCGCGTACATAATAGATACTCAGCAGTTTGAAGAAGATTACGGATTCCCTTTCCCGACAATAAACGGCTTACGCGGCGGAAACACAATTACTCTTTTCCTGGAATTCACCTGCCTGAGCAAGGTAGAATTTGAAGACCTCGATATTGGCAGTCCCGTTGACCTTGAGAATTTGACTGTCGGTTACTCGCATGACGGGTATTACAGCGACACTTACGACAAGGGACTATGGCGTCACCATCTGAACCGTAATGAGTGCATTCCGCACGTCGGAATAAAGACCTATTTCATGTCTGGCGAAGCTGCTGCCCCTGATCCACCGCAGGGAACGCATTACTATGGCGGACCAAGTGCAAAGGATATTGGCGTAGTTGCCAATCCTAGACTTTGGTTCAAGGCATTCCGCACCGGCATGAGCGATGAACTGTTTGAAACTATCAAGGCATTTGAGCCAGAATAGCAATATGATAAGAGAAAGGAACTTCTACCATGACCAATCCGTTACTTATTTCCCGAAAAGAAAATGCCGGCATTCTGAGGAAGATATGCTCGGAAATAGGGGCAACTCCCCGCGAAATTTCGGGTGATGAATGGTCGCTTGCACTGTTCATCAAGACAGACCTCAAAAACTATATGTACCAGTCGCACTACGTCCTCGATGTTTCAGCGTTCCTGGAAAAGGGCGATGATTTAGTTGCGCTCTGTGAGGGCATTGCGCTCCAGAAAGATCCCAACAGCATAATCATCTATGCGGATCATTTCTTCCCGGGAGATGATTTCCTGGACAAGCTGGTGCATAAGGGTATACATAATATCGTAGCCAACTACCCTGATGTGGACGAAAAGACAAACGTCACTAAGATGATGGAGGATCTCAAAGAGTGCCTTACCACCGGCTTATCCAGGCAGAAGTGGCGTAAGTATGACAAGTCATTCGACGCGTTTGCCGAAGCACGGGAAGCTGCTCTTATTGCCGAAAAAGAAAGCGAGAAGCCGCGCTATTCACAGGCGAGCCTGCATATTGCGGTTGTGGGAGCGCAGAGCAGGATAGGCACAACTTCCTTTGCTTTGCGTATGGCAGAGTACTTCCGCAGCCGCGACGGCGAAAGCGTAGTTGTATGCGCCAGCCGGCGTGGAGCCGAGCAGCTCGAAATGATGGAAACCTGCTATGAAGAAGCAAAGGTGCAGGACGGAATTTACACGATCAACGGCATAGACATTTGCAGTTCTGATACTGATACCGCAAAAGTCTACAACGCTGAGATATATGACTTTGGCAGCAAGAAGCCAACGGACTTTTCCGGCTTCGACAAGATATATGTCGTAGGCGGCACTTCGTGGAACGAGCTGCCGATGATATATGATATCCAGAATGACCTCAACATGGTGAACTACACCGTTGCCGTCAACTTTTCCGATGAAACATCTGTTGAGAAGAACCGTGAGCTGCTTTCCGTCAACCTCAATGATGTAATTTGCCTGCCTTATGCGCCGGATCCGTTCTCACTGACCGCCGGATATGAGGAGATTTTCGACAAGGATTTTGCCGAGTGGGCAGACAGCCCTGCTGAAGAAGCTGATTTATCAGCCGAAAAATAAAGATATGGAGCAAACAAGCCATGAAACAGAACAGACAGTTTGTCCGGGTTAATTCGGACTTTATAAACAAGGACCTGTCAGCCGGCGCTGTAAAGGTTCTGTTTCTGCTTGCTTCGATAGCCCAGGCTGGCGGCAGTGATACTGCTGTCATATCCAATGCAAGAATCGCTGAGCGCACCAAGCTCACGAATATAACCAGAATAATCAATGAACTATACGCCATAGGTGCAGTAACTGAGCGCATTCAGCGCTTCAAGAGCAATCGCCAGAAGTGCAACGCTTACGTCCTTTCAGAAGCCGTTTCAGCGCCGAAAAACTATGTTCTTGTTCCGGCACCCGCAGTGGAACTTCCTAAAAGCTGTCTTAGGCTGTTTATGCTGTACTGCATACACGCTAGTGCAGAGGGGCGCTGCCTGCTGTCCCTTTCAATGATACAGGAGCTGTCCGGAATGGCGCGCGGAACGATCATTTCCTGCAATAAGGAACTTACGGAGCAAGGCTACATAGCCAAGCAACAGTACGTTCGCAGAGAGGGAGATTTCGGATACAACCGAGTATACATCTCTCATCTTCTCCGGCGCAGGAGTGAGACCAAACGTGCGGAAACATTCCGTGTTATCGTCAATTCCGGTGTTCTCAGCTTTGAAAGTAAATGCGCTGCTGAGCGTTCCCTGTCCCAGGAGCCAACTCCAGAATTTGCAAAAGCAATGCGATATCTGTTCCGAAATACCAGAGTTGCACATTTTATCAGGACTATTCTCCGCAGCACGAAAAATGCTGCGGTTTTTCTTTGCCAGAAATGGGGTAGTCGAAAAAAGAATACCCGATTTATAAATCTAAAACCTGTTTTAATTATTTAAAAACACTTACCGAAAAAAGAATTATTATACTTTCGGTAATTTGAAAGGAGCTGCTTATGTTAAGCATAGAAACGATCTCTCAGCGGCTTGCGGACGCCAAAGGCAAGCGTGAGCGCCTTATATCCACCCTTAACCGGCATATTTCCGCCCTGGAGAAAAAAGAACGCGAATTTGAGAAAACCTACAAGCTGAAGCCGGAGCTTTGCAGCGAGGAATCCCTCAGAGGAAATGACAAGGCGTTCTGGGATTTCTATTCGATCAAATCAAAAAATAGCGATATTCTTTCCGTGAACAAACGTATCCAAGAAGCAGAAGAACGAATTCAGGCGCTCCAGGCTGAGCTTCGCTCTGCCAAAGCACAGCAGGCGTTTATGGAAAATCAGATTCCTGATGTTATAAAAGACTTCTTCGTGCGCTGGAAAGAAGACAGTATTTCTTTTTTCAGCAATCGTTATGAGCAGTATCAGGATTTCGTTCAGGAACTTCGAACAAAAGAGCTTACAGCCCGGAAAGAAGCGGTCAGGACGGTTCCTGCATATTCTCAATACGCAGAACGTGTGGACAGAATGAGCGATTACGATTTGCACAACGTGTTCCCCAGAAAGCCAATGGAAGATTTCCTGAAATCGCTGAATCTTGATTACCGCAGCATCAGCGAAGCTAAGAGCAGCTTCGCCGGTCCGATCGTTTCTGCGATGTGCAAATACAATGACCCGGAGCAGCGGAGAGTATTCCTTGAGCGAACCATGGACCGCGAAATGAGAAGCAAAATGCTCGACCTGGCTCAGCGCATAGGGGAAAAGGTCGGCAGGATAACCGACGCTGCTGGTTTGCACGTTCAGAACGGCGAAATTGCCGGTGTGATTTACGGAGAGAACGGCAGTGCGACCATTCAGACAATCGGCGCCGGCGGGTATAATATTCAGCGCTTTCATTTCCGGACGCTTGTTCATGAGCTGGAGCAGTACCAAGCTCAGGAGCAGGACGATCAGTCTGAGCAAGAAGACGGCGATGAGATGGAGATGTGAATAAAACATAGGTGCCTCATGGTGAGGCACGTAGTTTTTACTGGAAAGGAAAAAATATGATTAATATCCGCGAACACTTTAAGAAATCTATGCTTTCACAATATTATGAATCTGAAGACTCAAAACGCATTCCCGAAAATGTGTTTTTGAAAATTCTTGATGATTATATGGAAACGGAATGGATTAGTAATTATGAACACGATGAAGAACAAAGACTAAAAGATTTTATTCCTCAAGGCGAACCCTATGACAGGGAACGTGCGATAGAGTACGCTGAAAAAAGAAATGTTTCGATAGATGATATTGTTTATAGCATAGCATGCGGCTTTTGGCTTGGATTCCCAATAATGATATACGAAATGGCTGAATCAAAATTTGGCATACCTCTCTGGAATACAGAAAGACCATGGGCTGATAAAAAATGCTATAAAAAATGCCCATTGGGTGATTGCTGCAATTGCCATCCTAATATGATATTTTATATCGGCAATAAGAACTATTGCCTGGGACAGCTTTATATGAATAACAAATTACATGACAAGAGTACGCTGGGTTTGCCCGTGTATGACGATTACGAATTATATTGTCTTACAACACCATTTAATGAACTTCATCCGCCTGAAAGAACCCCGAGCAGTATTGTCGACCAGCTGCTTGTAGGTTTTCAATTTGACTACACAGAAACAGTTCCGAAAGGATTATTCTATGGATGGATGTATCGTACTTACGGAGTCATTGCTCCGAAATTTCGCAGAAGGAATAATAAGTTTGTTGGCGGCAATGTTATTCCTTTTCTATAATAATCATATGTGACTTCTCAATCTTAAAATTGTTGTATTTTTTATGGCCTTTTTTCGTCCATTTCATGCTAGTAAACATAGCTATTAAAGCTACGTCGCAATCAACATTATTCTTTATTTTACTATATGCTTGTTCCTTCACGATTCCTGAGCAAAACGGATTTTCTGCACCTATTTTATAAATATTAAGTGACATAAAAGGTCCATCTTTAGAAAGACGTTTTTCCCATTTTATTTTCACACGCCCATAGAACACCATAAACCTATCATAATCTTCTTCAAGAAAAGGGGATGTCAAGGACTTGGAAGGAATACGCTTTTGGTTACTTTTTCTACTGACCTTTTCTCTAGGTATGGGTTTCATATCAATGTCGTTGCCATTTATATTTACTGCAAGGGGGTGATCTTTAGTTCTAATCTTTTTCAAAAGAGAATCAATAACTTGGCTAAGTCTTAACTGAATATCTCTTTTGTTCGGTTCTAGATCAATCTTTGTTTCAATATGATTATCCGATATTTCATCTAACCCCAAAACACAATCATCATTATGATCTTGATGTTGGAATCCTCTTAAATAAAAGCCATACTTTGTCCGGCACAAGGTAAGTTGAGGTACTTTACATTCGGGACAATACATATTGTTGCAGTATTTTGTCAGAAAAGCATCATTGTCCTTGATTCTTTCTTCTATCAAATCTTCGATATTTATCACATCTACACTTTTATTTACGGGATCAATGTATGCAACTGAATCATATTTCCCATACTTTCTTTTATCCATAAATGCTCCTTTCATTATATCAGATGCCTCACGGTGAGGCACCTGTGTGTTTCATGATGTGTATATTGCACAAAACGCACAACAAAAAATTGTTATTAATTGTACCGCCATTGACATTGACAAGCGGAGAATAATATAGTATAATAAACAAGGTGATTTAACAACACCAATTGGCTTCCATGAATTCCATTTTTCACGCAAGCCTTGAACAATATTCAATTAACACCCGCAATCCTTGCGTGCGTGTACACACACACAAGGACGACCGAGAGGATGTTACCAGCATCCAAACGGCTTTTACAGGTGCCATCTCTGCGCTTGATTTTGACGGTCAGCGCTTAGATATACTTTGTGAGAGCGTTTGGACTTATGTTCAGACGCTTTTACTATTTTCTCCGAGGACCTCTGTTCGCTCTGTATTCTGAGTCCATAGCAACAAATTCATCCACGGAGATAGAGAAACAGTGGGCGAGGGCAGCATATTTGTTCAATCCATTGCCTGTTCTTGTCCCGCTGAAATCTCTTTTGCCTGCCATAATGCTCCTTGCATGATTGGCAGAACATTCGCACACCTCTGCTAACTTGCGGATCTGTTCTGTATAATCGGCTATGCCATTTTTACATAACAGTTCTGCGAGGTAGTGGCGGTACTCCTTTGGAAAGGAGTATTCATTGTGGCTTGCCATGATAGTACCATCCTTCCTACTTTTTCGGAACAGCTGAGCAATCTCAGCTGAATTTGCTTAAACCCGCCTTTGACGGTTTTAATACAAATTGAATGCCACCATGCAATAGCAAATGTTATCTTGTCCTTAGGACTTCGCCATGAAACGAGCGAGTGTGACGGCTGTGAAGCCGACTAAACAGAGGGATCACATCAACGTCAGTGTTTTCTTTCTTCAAAGGAAAACCCTCAGCTTGATAACGATAGCTGATGTCCGAACTGATGGAAAGATAAGATGAACGAGCAGGTAACTCCTGACTGCGTTCTGCGAATGTGCGTATAGGTGGAAGCACTCAAAGCAATATTCTCGTTGCTGCGGCACTGAAAGTTCTAACACCAAGGTGCTGCGGCAGCGTTAATATACATCTTTATATAACAAAGAGATTACACCCCTCATCCGAGCTGTGTAATCTGTTTGTTATAAGTGGTTGCGGGAGCCAGATTCGAACTGACGACCTTCGGGTTATGAGCCCGACGAGCTACCGAGCTGCTCCATCCCGCGATATCAGTACTCAGGAGGTTTTCTCTTGAGTACTCATCTATTATATCATGTTGAATGCGATTTGTCAAGTGTTTTTTCAAAAAAAGCTAAAAAAATTTTATTGAGTTGAAAGCACCCTGACAGAAAGCAGTCCGGACTGCTCGCAGACCTCCGCTCTGGAGCCGCTTCTCAGTCCGCCGGAGATCATCATTCCGGAGAGCATGTTCTCGATTTCCGCGGTGATCGTCCTGCGGAGCGGACGCGCTCCCATGCCGCGCTCCCTTCCGGAGGAGCTGTCGCGGCAGAGGTGCTTCACGGCGTCGTTGGTGAAGCTCAGCTCTATGCCGCAGAGCTGAGCGCGCGCCGCGAGTTTCCGCAGAAGTATGCGGCAGATTGATTCCATCTGCTCCTCGCCCAGCTTGCGGAACACGACCACGTTGTCTATTCGGTTGATAAGCTCCGGGCTGAACCGCTTTTTCAGCTCCGATAAGACTTCGGATTCCCCATCGTCCTGCTGCCCCGAACCGAACCCCAGCGTGTTTTTAGAGAGCTGCTCCGCGCCGATGTTTCCGGTCATTATCACAATGGAGCTCCGGAAATCCGCCCGTTTGCCGTCGGCGGCGGTGAGAGTCCCCTCTTCGAGTATCTGAAGAAGCAGATTCAGCACGTCCGGGTGAGCCTTCTCGACCTCGTCGAAAAGCACGACTGAATATGGAGCGCTCCTGACCCTTTTAATGAGCTGCCCCTCCTCCTCGAATCCCACGTAGCCGGGAGGCGACCCTATCAGCTTTGAAACCGAGTGCTTTTCCATGAACTCCGACATATCAAAGCGTATCATGCGCTTCTCATCGCCGAAAACCGCTTCGGCAAGCGCCTTAGCCAGCTCAGTCTTTCCCACTCCGGTCTGCCCGAGGAACAGAAACGAGCAGGTAGGGCGCTCCGGCTCTTTAAGCCCCGTTCTCCCGCGGCGGACCGCATTCGCGACCAGCTCCACCGCCTTATCCTGACCTACCACGCGCCTGCGGAGCTGCTCCTCAAGCCCGGAGAGCCGCGCGGCTTCGTCCTGCGAGAGCTTCTGCGCCGGGATACCAGTCACCGCCGAGGCGGCGCATGCGATGTCCTGCCGGTCGACTGCCGCGCCAATGCCGCCGCTCAGCGCCTTAACCAGCGCATATTCCTCATTGCGGAGCTTCTCCGCCTCCGCAGCGGATTTTACCACTGCAAGCCCCCTGCGTACCTCCGAAAGCCTGCGGGCATACGGAGCATTCATAGCCCCCGAGCGCACCCGCGCCGCCGCTTCGTCCACGAGGTCAAGAGCTTTGTCCGGGAGGTTTCGGTCGGTGATATACCTCACCGACAGCCTTACCGCCTCCTCAAGCGCCGCGTCGGTTATCGTAACGCAGTGGTGGGTCTCGTAGCTGTGCCGCATTCCACGGAGTATCTCCAGAGTCTGCGCTTCCGTCGGCTGCTCCACTGTTATTGGCTGGAATCTCCGCTCAAGCGCGCTGTCCTTCTCGATGAAGCGGCGATATTCCTCGGTGGTGGTGGCTCCTATAAGACATATCTCGCCACGGGCCAGCTGGGGTTTCAGAATGTTTGCCGCATCTATCGCGCCCTCGGCAGCTCCGGTGCCGACAATGCTGTGAAGCTCATCTATAAACAGTATCACATTCTGACAGCCTGCGGCTTCCTCTATCACGCTTTTCAGGCGCTCCTCAAAGTCGCCGCGGTACTTCGCCCCGGCGAGCATCGCCGTCAGGTCGAGGGAATATATCCGCTTCCCGAGAAGCCCCTGCGGGACGCTCCCCGCCGCTATGCGCTGCGCGAATCCCTCCACCACGGCGGTCTTGCCGACTCCGGCGTCCCCGATGAGGCAGGGGTTATTCTTGCAGCGCCGCAGCAGCACCCTTATAAGGCGGTCGGTTTCCTGCTCCCTGCCTATCACCGGGTCGAGCTTCCCGGAGGCTGCAAGCTCGGTGAGGTCCCTGCCGTATTTCGTGAGCGCCGGGAATTTCGCGCGGCGCTCTTTTTCGCTCTGCTGGAAGTCCGGCTCGACATAGCGCTGCGCGCAGACCTCCCCCGCGAGCTTCACCATATTCACGCCAAGCTCCGCTAGTATCGACCAGGCGCAGCACTCCCTGTCGAGCACCACCGCGCGGAGAAGGTGCTCCGTCCCGGCCTTGCGCTTGTCCTCGGCGGCGGCAAAGGAGAGCGCGTTTTCCATCAGCCTGCGCGAACGCGGCGTGAGGTCGTTCATGCTCAGGCGGGTAGGTCTCCCCTTGCCGACCAGCGTTTCCAGCCGCCGAAGGACTTCATTGCGACCTACGCCGTACCTCCGCAGCACCGACGCGGACGGAAAGCTGTCGTCGCTTACCAGCCCGTAAAGCATGTGCTCGCTGCCGACATAGGTGTGACCATATCCCATAGCGGCTCCCAGCGCCGAATTGAGCGCCTTCACCGCACTATCAGAAAATCCGCTTATTGAATTCATGTTGTTGACCTCCTCGTTGATACACATAGTATGAGCAGAAGTCAGGAATTTATTTCATCGGCAGGAAAATTTCTGTAACAGATTTTCGCACTCTGCATACTATGTACTATGAAACGGAAGCTTCAGAGGGAAGCGGAAATTTCTACTATAGTAATAGGAGGACACGAATATGTCATGCTTCAACGTTGGCGGCGGCAACTGCTGCTGGATCATCATTCTTATTCTTATCCTGTTCTGCGGCTGCGGCAATGGCTGCGGTAACGGCTGCGACAATGGCTGCGGCGGCTGCGGCAACAACTGCGGTAATAACTGCGGCTGCTGATCGTTTCCCGGGTATAGCCTGATCCGGCGTCAGTGAGCGGTGAGTGCTGACGGCTCGGCGCGTCAGACCTTAACACGCTCCTGAGCAGCGACAGAGGGCGCCTTTCAATGAAAGGCGCCCTTTTCTCATGGGAAATCCAGGAATATTTGCCGCACTGGAATATTCCACCCAGATCAAAGCCGGGTCAAATTTATGCCGAGCAGGATTTTTCAGCCGCCAGCAGTCTGCCTATCCTTGCCGAAAGCACGCTTCCGTCAGCAGGCTTGCGGATAACGTCTGCCGCGCCGGCATTCAGGAACATCACTTCTGCGGCAGGCGAACGATCCGCCGTGTAGACCACTGTCGGTATATCCTTCAGCCGCCCGTCAGAGCGCAGCGACTTCAGCAGAGATACATCGTCCGCGCCTGCGGATAGCAGTATCAGCTCTGGAACATGTCCCTCAAGATACTCCAGCGCCTGCCCGCCGCTGCTTACCGACGCCACGCCGTATTCCTGGAGCATACGCTCGGTCAGGCAGCGGAACATCAGGTCGTTTTCGATATACAGCACCCTGCCCTCCACATTGCAGGAACCGGCTTCAGAGCCGCCGGCAAGTATGCCGCGTATACGCCCGGCAAGCATTCGGTACTGCTCAAGAACACGCCGCGTGTTCTCGGTGATATACCCGGTATCGCCGGACTTGGCCGCCTCCTCAAGCCGGAGAGCCTCCTCGTACAGCGCGTTCGCCCCTATGGTGCGGGAGCCGCTCTTCAGCGCATGAACCTGTATGCGGTAGTTCTCCAGATCCTTGGCGGCGAAATATTCCGAAATGAGGCCGTACCTGTCCTCCTCAAGATAAGTGCCGACTATATCAAGATAAAGCTCCTCGCTGTCGCAGCAATATTGCAGCGCCGACGAGACGTCCAGAAACTCCCCGAGCTGCTCCATTACGCCTTTTTTCGGAGCCGCAGCGAACCCGGACGCCGGCTCGCCGTCTCCCATGCGGACATACTCGGCGGGAAGGTACTTCATAACAGTATCCCAGAGCTGCCGGCTTGAAACCGGCTTTGCAAGGTAATCGTCGAAACCGGCGTTGAGGTACATATTGCGCTCTCCTGAAACCGCGTTCGCTGTAACAACGATTATCGGAACGCCCGGACACAGCTCCTGCTTTTGTATCGTCCGCAGGGTCTCCATGCCGTCCATTACCGGCATCATATGGTCTAGGAGTATGAGGTCGTAGCGGTTCCTGCCAATAAGCTCAAGTGCTTCCACGCCGTTCACCGCGGCGTCTATCGTGACCCGGGTCTCGCGCAGGCTGCGGCGGTAAAGGTCGAGGTTCATCTCGTTGTCGTCGGCTATGAGTATCCGCGCCTGCGGAGCCGTGAATCCCGGCTTGCTGCGCGAAAGCTCTCCGGGACGCGTCAGCGCCGCCGCATCGCCTACCGGGCTTGGATCCGAAACGCCCTGCCTCAGCCGGAAGCTCATGCAGGTACCCTTGCCGTAGGTGCTTTCCACCTCCAGGAAGCTGTCCATCATCGAAAGCAGCCTTGTTACAATGGTAAGTCCCAGACCTATCCCCTGAATATTCTGACTTCGCTTTTTGTCCATTCGCAGGAAACTCGAGGATATCCGCGCGACGTCCTCCCCGCGCATGCCGGTGCCCGTGTCCTTGACTTTAACGCACAGCCAGCCGCTGTCGCCGTCAGGTTCCCAGCCGACTTGTATCTCCACCCATCCGCGCTCTGTGTACTTCACCGCGTTGGAGGTCAGATCGTTCAGTATCCTGGTTATGCGAACGCTGTCTCCATGGAGCGTCCTGGGAATATCCGGTGAGAAATCAAGCCGCAGCTCGATATCTTTTTTGTTTGCGTGGTATCCCGCGAAAGCGGCGATATCAGAAAGCATGGAAGCCGCAGAGTAGTTCGTTTCCTCAATACGGAAGCTGCCTGTCTCCATCTCGGTGAAATCCATCATGTCGCTTATCATTGCAAGCAGAGTCTTGCCGGCGCTGCGGATATTTTCAGAATACCGCGTGATCTCTTCGTCCTGGGACTCACGCAGCACCATTTCATTGAAGCCCAGCACGGCGTTGATAGGCGTGCGTATCTCATGAGAGACAGTGCTCAGGAATTCTGTCTTGACCTGGCTGGCGCTCTGTGCCGCCGCCATGGCCTCCTCCGCCTCGTCACGGGTGTCGCGGAGTTCCTTCATGGTTCGCTTGAGCACCTTGAGATCCGGGGTCTCCATCGCAAACATCAGCATCATCAGACCGATGGATACCGTGAACAGCGTAAACAGCACGTTCGGGAAAATAAGCTGCACAACCGGTCCGGAGATCAGTACGAGAATATACACGGATACCGAAATGCGCTGCGCACTGCTGAATTTTCTGAAATTCACGATCATCATTATACTTGTAATGATTATCGCAGCTATCGGGATCACATGTATCAAAAGGTAAAGCGGACCGTGAACGTATCCCGTCTCATCAAATGAGAATATCCACCCGGTGAAGATGTTGATGGCGAGCAGTACGACCATCGCCACCGCTGCGCCGAGCGTGAACTCCGGAATATGGCGGTGCCGCGCCGTGCCGTAGATGGCGCAGGTGCAGTAGATCACGAACTGACATTCAAGGAACACGTCTGAGATCAGGTAAATAGTATTGAGCGCGGTGTTGAGCCATATCGGAACGCTGTCGGCATAGCTTATGGTTATCGCGGTCACGACGTCCAGGGTCACTGCAAGGAACAGCACTCCTGCGAGCCGCTTGAAATGCCGGTTGCTTGGCGAATCCGACGGATATTGCAGATATACATACAGGTTCAGCACCACCAGCAGAGCCGCTGCCGCAAGCTCAAAGTAGATGTTGTATTTCATGCTTCGGTGCCGAGAAGCGCGGCTACCTTATCGGTAAGCTCCTTCGGCAGGAAGGGCTTCCTGAGGTAAGATGTGACGCCCAGCCGTATCGCCTCGCGGACAGTTTCCTGTGTGGCGGAGGCGGTCAGGAACATCACCGGGATATCCTTAAGCTTCTCCGACTGGCGAATGCTTGAAAGCGTGTTGAACCCGTTGAGCAGCGGCATTTCGATATCAAGCAGAATGCAGTCTATCCGAGGGTTGGAGGGTTCTCTCAGGAACTCCAGGCATCGCTTTCCGGACTCGGCAGTCACCACCTCGTGATCCTGCTTTTCCAGAATAAATTTACACATCTTAAGCGTTATCTTGTCGTCGTCGACTACCATTATTCTCTTTTTCATCAGTATTTCTCTCCGTTCTCGGTATATTTTTGTATGTAAGCTGCCGCCGCTTCGTCAAAGCTCCTGCAATTCGATATCAGCCGCCGCTCATGCGACCTTAGTTCCGCGATGTTCCCGGCTGCAAGAAGATCCGCGGAGTACTGTGCGGACTGAGCCAGACGTTCAGCTCCCACCGCCGCGGCAGCGCTGCAAAGCTCGGTGCAGGTCTGCGCGTACTCCTTCCAGTCGGAGTTATCCAGAGCCTTCTCCAGCGATTCCGCCCGCGAGGTCATATCCGCCATTCCAATGATCCTGCGGAACAGCTTTTCGTCGCCGCAGCAGCAATTTATTCCCGCAGCAGCGTTCAGTTCCGGAAGCTCCCTTGCGCCGGAGGCGGCTTCATGCGTTTCCGAGCCGGGAGTTATCGGAAGGATCAGCTCCCGCGGCAGGTACTCAAGCAGCACCGATTCCAGACGGTCGCTCTGCACCGGCTTTGCGAGGTAGTCAGTAAATCCGCAGGCGGCGTACTTCTCACGCGCCCCGACCATCACGTTGGCGGTCAGCGCGATAACCGGGGTTCCGGCATTGGGAGAGCCATCCTGTGCACGGAGCTGTTTCAGGGTCTCAATGCCGTCCATATCAGGCATAAGATGATCCATGAATATCAGGTCGTAGTGCGTACGCGAAACCAGCCCGAGGCACTCGCGCCCGCTGTAGGCGGATTCGGTCCGTATCTGCGTCAGACGGAGCAGTCCCTTTATGACATCTATATTGAGCTTCACATCGTCCACTACCAGGATCCTTGCTCCCGGCGCCCGGAAGCGCTCGTGATACTCCTCTTTCTGACCGCTGGCGGCTCGGCGGTTCTCGATGAACACCCCGACCGGTTCGTATGACACCACGCGCTGCGGTATCTCCACAGTGAATTCCGAGCCGGAGCCCAGCGTGCTGCGCACCGCGATGGTACCTCCCATCATTTCAGTGAGATGCTTTGTTATATTGAGCCCAAGACCGGTGCCTTCGATGTGGCGGTTGGTAATTTCGTCCAGCCGGCGGAACGCCTTGAACAGGTTCTGCTGATTCTCCTGCGAGATACCCATTCCGGTGTCGCGGACGGATATTTTCAGCATGATCTCGTTTTCAGCGGTATGTTTGAAATCAACGCGCATAGTAACCTCGCCCGCGGAGGTGTACTTCACGGCGTTTGTCAGCAGGTTCAGTATGACCTGCCGCAACCGCACTTCATCACCGGCGAGCTTCGCGGGAAGCTGAGGATCGTTCTTTATCTCAAGCAGCAGGTCTTTTTTCTCAGCCCGCATTATCATCATGCTGTAACAGTCGTTCATTAGCTGCTGCGTACTGTATTCTGCGGTTAGAAGCTCCAGCCTGCCGGATTCTATCTTCGACAGGTCGAGGATATCGTTTATCACCGATAGCAGAGAGTGCCCGGCAGACTGGATATTTGCCGCATAGCTCAGGATAGACTCGTCGCTGCTTTCCCGTAGTATCATCTCGTCCATTCCCAGGACCGCGTTGATGGGCGTGCGTATCTCGTGCGACATGCTTGCGAGGAAGGATGTTTTGGCTTCGTTGGCACGGTCGGCGGTGCGCATCGCTTCCAGCAGCTTTTTTTCCTGCTGTTCCATTTTGCGCTGCTGTCGCTTGAAAACTACGCTCTGGTACTTAACGGTAAGCCCGATCATCACCGGGACCGTCACCATCACCTGAGCTACGTCAAGCACTGCCATTTTTGTGAGGTCGCCCTCGGGGAGCAGGATAAGTTCCGGGAAGAACATCTGGACTGCAAGGCAGCCGAGCGCGGCGATAAGGTCAAGCGCGAACATCACGCAGCACCTGGCGCCGTCCATCGCGAACCACGGGAACACCAGCCCGAATGCGAGCCAGAGGGGCATTCCGCTGTAGACTCCCCCGTTCAGCATGTACATCAGCGGGAACAGCACCAGATTTACCGCAATAGTGATGAGGTAGGACGCAGCTTCTTTCTTTTTGCGAATAACCGAGAGATAGAACGCCAGGAACAGCGTAAGCAGCCCGAGCAAGGAGGCAAGGTTCCCCGCGAGACTCATCTGCGTCGCGAAGGAGATCACCACTGACGCGGCGCAGCCCGCCATGCTTATAGTAATCAGTATATTCTGAAGTTTGTGGCGTATGTCGAGGTCGTCGCTCAGAAGGAGCGTACGGAGTTTGCTTTTGTCTGAGAGCATGCGCAGTATACCCTCCCTGAGTTGGCTCGCGGGGATTTCCCGCATTTGGCATTTGATATATTGATTATAGCATAAATCTATATAAAATGCAATATACATTAAAATATTTTTGTGCAGAAAAACAAAAGATTACAGAATTATAGTCCGAAACATACGCTTGCAACAAAACAAACACGGGCAGACAAACTGCCTGCCCGTTGTTTAATAATTGCCGTAACCGCCGCCGGAATTCAACTCACCGCGCCTCCGGAACGCTTTCCGTTTTCCGGAGCTGGACCTTCTTTTTGAGCCTTCTCCGGCATATGAAGAAGCAGATAACATGCGCCGCGACCGTTATCACCCAGGAAACCGGATAGGACAGGTACACAGTGTCCGGCGTATGGAACTGCTCCATTTGGAACACCGTCCCGAGCCACACAAGCCTGAGTCCGCATGCGCCGAGCAGCGAAACTATCATCGGCGTGACTGAATAGCCCATTCCGCGCAGGGAGCCAACCATGACGTCCATAATGCCGCACAGGAAGTATGTGCCGCAGACGTACATCATACGGCGCACGCCGGCGTTTATCGCCTCGTCTCCGGAGGTGTAGATACTGAGCAGCGGCCGGCTGAACGTCATCGCAACGCCGAGACCCAGGATAGCCCACACTGCCACCACGCACAGCAGTCCGCAGCGAAGTATCTTGTTGATACGCTCGTATTTCCCTGCGCCAATGTTCGCGCTGGTGAACGACAGCGTGGACTGATAGCAGGAGTTCATTGCCATGTAGACGAATCCCTCGATGCTTGCCGCCGCGGAGTTACCCGCAATGACCGCCTCGCCGAACAGGTTTATGGAGCTTTGGATAACCACGTTCGAGAGCGAGAACACCGTTCCCTGGAATCCGGCGGGAAGCCCGATTTTAAGTATCATCAGCAGCTTGTCTTTGTGGATACGCAGGTTTTTCAGCCGCAGCTTCAGACCGTTCTCGTCCTTCTCGCGCATGAGACAGCGAACCATCAGCGCCGCCGAAACACCCTGGGAAATCGCGGTCGCGAGACCTACTCCTGCGGCGCTCATATCCAGCGCGATGACGAACAGCAGGTCGAGCAGCACGTTGACTACTCCGCCGCAGATGAGGTATATCAGAGGGCGGCGGGTGTCCCCGGCGGCGCGGAGGAGAGCGTTTCCGAAATTGTAGATCATCATGAACGGCATTCCGCAGAAGTAGAGCCGCAGATAATCCGAAGCCATGCCGAGAATGCTCTCCGGCGTGGACATCAGCCCGAGTATCTGCTCCGCGAAAAGCAGTCCAGCAGCCATCAGCAGGAATCCGCTGATAACGCTGAGCAGCATTGCCGTGTGGACTGTCCTGTTAAGCTCAGAGTAGTTTTTCGCGCCGCAGTAGCGCGCCGCCACGACGTTCGCGCCGATGGAAATACCGATAAACAGGTTGGTCATGAGGTTGATGAGCGCGGTGTTCGAACCTACCGCGGCAAGCGCGTTATCGCCTGCAAACCTTCCCACGACGATGATATCGGTCGCATTGAAAAGCAGTTGGAAAAGCCCCGAAAACATTATCGGAAGTGTAAAAACTATCATCTTGCGCAGCACGGGGCCGCTGCACATATCAACGTATTTTGCTGATCTCATTGGTCGCTTCTTTCTGGAATTTCGCTATTTCACCGGCTCAAACCGGTATTTCTGTCTTGCCTCGGGGTATTTCTCACGGTCGGTCTCGGAAAGGAACATCTCAAGCGGGCGGGCGCATATCCTGTGCTCGCCGTAGAGCGCACGGTACACCACCAGCATTTCTCCGGTCTCTGTGTGGCGGGCAACTCCGAGTATCTCGTAAAGGTACATCGCGCTGTCCGCGCGCTCGCTTTCCGGGAGCATTCCGCGCTTGAAGTGCTGCACGACGGTTCCCGGGAGCAGGTCTTTTTCGGTAAGCTGCATGTTACACCACCTGGAAAATATAGAACTTAAGGTAATCCGTCTCTGGAACATTCCAGAGTATCGGGTGATCCGGAGCCTGCCTGCGCGCCTCTATCTGCCGCAGCGAGACTCCCGCGTCGGCTGCTGCGTCATGGAGCATATGCCGGAACAGCGTTTCAGTCATGAAGTGCGAGCAGGAGCAGGTCGCAAGGTAGCCGCCCCTTGGCAGCAGCCTCATAGCCTTGAGGTTTATCTCCTTGTAACCGCGCTCCGCCGCCCTTACGGTGCTGGAGCTCTTCGTGAACGCCGGCGGGTCGAGGATTATGAAGTCATAGGGGTGGCCTCCCGCGCGGTAAAGCTCGGTGAGCAGGTCGAACACGTCAGTCTGCCGGAACTCCACGTTAGTGAAGCCGTTCTGCTCAGCGTTGCGGCGGGTCATCTCGATGGCGTCCGCGGAGATATCCACGGCGGTCACAGACTTTGCTCCGGCTGCTGCGGCGTTCAGCGCGAACGAGCCGGTATGCGTGAAGCAGTCGAGGACGGTACGTCCCTCCGCAATGCGGCGGATAGCCTGGCGATTGTACTTCTGATCGAGGAAGAATCCGGTTTTCTGACCATTGATGTAGTCCACGGTGTATTTTATGCCGTTTTCAGTTATTTCGGTCACGCCGGAAAGGTCGGTGCGAAGCCACGCGCCAGCCCAGAAGCCCTTGTATTCCTCCATGCCCTCAAGCTCGCGTATCTTAACGTCGTTGCGCTCGTATATTGCGGAGATATGCTCGCCCATATCCGCGAGGGTCTGCACAAGCAGCTCGTAGAGCGCGTCCTTTACGCGCTCCGTGCCGAGGGACAGCACCTGCGCAACAAGGACGTCACCGAATCTGTCGACGGTGAATCCGGGAAAGCTGTCAGCCTCGCCGAATATGAGACGGCAGCAGCGGAAATCCTCCGCGCCCATGACGGTGCGGCGGTAGTCCAGCGCGTAGCGTATCCTGCGGGCGTAGAAGTCCCGGTCGAATTTGTCGTTGGCGTTGCGTGAGATGACGCGTATGCGTATCTTGGAGTTGTCGTTTATGTAACCTGTGCCGAGGTAGCGCCCCTTGCGGCTGAAAACGTCGGCAAGGCCGCCGTTTTCGTATTCGCCGGAGACCTCTGTGACCTCGTCGGCATAGACCCACGGGTGTCCGCCGCGGAGTGCCTTCTCGCCCTTTTCGGTGATGGTCGCCTTGGGATAGTTTCTTTCCATATTATATAGTATCCTTTTCTTTGAAATTGAGTACCTTTCATTATACATCTTTTCACAGGAATAGTCAAGACATGGCGGCAGCTCCGCGGGATACTTTTTGCAAATACCTCCCGGGACGTCAAAGACCCTCCTGCGCCGCAGCGCGGGAAGGTCCCGGGTCATTTTCTTTTGGGGTCGAAGCCGGTCACTGATTTCAGGCGTATCTTGTCGGCGTACATCGCTTCGTCAGCGCTGGAGAGCATTTTGTCGCAGTCCGGGATATCGCCGGGGCTGCGCAGGCAGGTACCTATCGGCATGTAGATCGGGTAGGGCTTGCAGGAGGTGCTGTTGGTGATGTTCACCTTTTCGCTGATCTCACGGCGGAATTCGTCGATTCCCTGCTGAGTGATATCGCCGTAGGCAGCCTTCACGAATTCGTCGCCGCCGATACGGAAATTCTTCTCGCAGGAAGCTCCGCTGACGCGGGTGCAGGAAAGCAGTCCGGCGGCGGTATTTATCAGATTATCGCCCTCGCTGTGACCGAAGCTGTCGTTTACGTATTTCAGTCCGTTCAGGTCGGACATTATCAGCAGGAAGTTCTTCCCCGCCTCCCGCGCCTCGGTTATCATCTGTGGAAGCATGGAGTTGAAACCGTTTCTGTTGAAAAGTCCGGTCATTGAGTCCGTAACGGCGTCCTGGTTGACCTTTTTATAAAGGTACCGCATTATAGTCAGGCGGCGTTGGGATTCAACGGCGTTTGCCAGGACGTTCACCCAGAAATCAAAGCTTGCCTGCGGTGAAATTATTTTACTGCCGTATGAGAGCACGGCGTACCCGTAACACCTTTCGATAAAATGTAGCTGCCTGAAAACATACGCGGCGGGGTCGCCGTCGGCGCTGAACAGCGGAGGGTACACCTCGCTGACCGGGAACCGCCTGTCCGTTCCGACGAAAGCGTCTGAGGTCCCGTCGGGGAGGCGTTTGTGGTCAAGCACCATCAGCATTTCATCGGTGTAGCTTACGCAGACATCGTTCTCGTCAAGCGACAGCTCGGGCTTCACTACATCGTCGCACATGCACACGCTGAATCTGGTGAAGTCCCCGAACAGGTGTGTATACCAGTTTGCGGTCCACAGGGTCTCGCGGATGTTCGGGCGCCTTATCAGGCTCTCGCTCATGGTGTTGTACTCGGTGAAGAAATCGCTGATCTCGTTGGGATCCTTCACGCGGAAATCCAGCAGGTTGTATTCGTCCGGGTACATGCAGCCGCAGGTCATCGCGGGGCGTTTCTGGAACTCGGTAGGAATACGGTTGACGCTTGGAATGCTTCCGCCGTTTATCATGCTGAACAGACCCTCGCAGGCTGAGAATCCGAGGCTATCGGTGGCTCTTATCGTTGCGGAGATGTATTCCGAGGTTTCGGTCTTTTCGCCGTAGCACGCGAGCTTTATATCCCTGGGCGCGCGAAACCCGCGCTTGTACAGCGCTTCGTATATTCCGTCCGCCATGTAGCTGTTCGCGCATATTATCGCTTCCGGAAGCCCGCTTTCCCCCGCCAGCAGTGAGCTTACGATATCTTCGCCGCAGGTGCGCCAGAAATCTCCGTAAAACATGCGGTTTTCGCGTATTTCAAGGTTATTTTTCGACATTGCCCGGCTGAACGCTTCCAGGCGGTGTTCAGCGTGAGGGTGGTTCTTTCTTCCGGTAACGAACGCGATATCCTTACAGCCATGCCCGGCGGATAGGTGATCCACCAGGAACTGTATCGGCTCAGAGTCGTCCGAGAGGAAGCAGGGAAACTCATCACAATTGCCGTCGATGGTCACGACCGGGATTTTTATTTTTCTGGAAGCCGCAATCAGTTTTTCGGTGATCAGGGTGTCGCGCATGGAATAGTCGATAGTATCCGGAAGGTATATCAAGCCCGAAAACCTGGAGTAATCCCCTAGGAGTGAAAATATCACCATTTCACCGATCTGGTAGGCTTCGTCGCTGCGTGTGCTTGTTACGCAGAATACCGCTACGTTGACGTCATGGCTGAATGCCGATCTGTATATTCCTTTAAGTATCCCGGACTGATAGTCCAGGCTTGGTTTCTCAGTAAGCACAGCAATACATTTTCTGTTTTCCATAATCCACCCCTTATACATGCAATATATACATATTTATTATACATCATCAAAAGTCATCATGTCAATGACCTGAGATAAATTATCATCTATTTTTTAGAAAAACCCAGTTGTGAATTATGATTCAACAGCCATACAAATGTTGCATATCTCATTGACAGACGCATCAATACGTGATACAATAATATAAGCAGACTTCCAGGTGGGTCTGATTTTTCTTCACTCAAAGGAAGTGCGTTTTATGTGGCTGGTGTTCGCGGCCGGGTCGGCGTTCTTTGCCGGATTAACTTCAATTCTCGCAAAATGCGGTATCCGCAAGACTGATTCTACTGTGGCAACCGCGCTGCGCACCATCGCGGTGCTTATCATGGCGATACTCATGACCATGATAACCGGCTCCTGGAGCGGCATCACGAACATAAGCGGCAAAACATGGCTGTTCCTCGTGCTTTCGGGACTTGCGACCGGCGGTTCCTGGCTGTGCTATTTCAGGGCGCTTCAGGTAGGCGATGTAAACAAGGTCGTGCCGGTGGACAAATCCAGCACGGTGCTTACAATGGCGCTCGCTTTCATCTTCCTGCATGAGAGCATTTCCCCGCTGAAATGCATATGCATGGTGATGATACTTGCCGGAACCCTGCTGATGATCGAAAAGAAGAAAACCGACAGTCCCGGCTCAAACAGCGCGAAGTGGCTTCCCTACGCGATTCTCTCGGCGGTATTCGCCGCGCTGACCTCGATACTCGGTAAAATAGGTATCGACGGCGTAAGCTCCGACCTCGGCACTGCGATACGCACTGCGGTGGTCCTGGTGATGGCATGGCTGATGGTCCCTGTGACGGGCAAGGCAGATAAGCTCCGCGGGCTGGACAAGCGCGAGCTGCTGTTCATCGCACTCTCGGGACTTGCTACCGGCGGCTCCTGGCTGTGCTACTACAAGGCGCTTCAGGACGGCCCTGCAAGCGTTGTTGTTCCGATAGACAAGCTTAGTATCCTCGTGTCGATACTGTTCTCCTACATAGTGTTCCACGAAAAGCTTACGAAACGCTCCGCTGCAGGTCTTGCGATACTTGTCGCGGGAACTCTGCTCATGCTGGTCGGATAATACAAAGATGGCTACTCTTTTTAAGGCAGCCATTGAATTGTTTAGAGGCGATGTATGCTTCCTCAACAGTCCACCGGACTGTTGAGGAGGAAAGGCGCAACTAGATTTTATATGTGGCTTGTTTTCCCCACACCCCTTTAGCGCTCTTTTGGCGTTTAGCCGTGCTTCCGCACGGAGTAACTGCGCGCCAGCGCGCAGAGTGCGAGGGTTTTGATCTTACGGTCAGCCCCTCCGGCGCTTTGCGCCACCTCCCCCACTGGGGGAGACACCTCACGCTCCCGCTTCCTTTTGTAAACAAAAGGAGGCGAAAACCAATTGCTAACGCGGTATTTAACATGCAGCTGCTAAATAATAGGGAACCTCTAAAAACCGGTGTGAAAAGCAAAAATGGGCAGGGTGTGCCAGATTCTAGGAAAGCCGACGAAGTAAGGCTGTATGCCTTACGAGGAGGTGCAACACGATGTTGCAGAGCGAAATAACCGAGTGACGGCATGGACGCCGTCACATCAGAAATTTCGCTCGTTGACAGACGAAGATGGCGCGCACTGCCCATTTTCGCTCACATGAGGTTTTTAGAGGTGACCTTATGTATTATCACTCTTTTTTCAACTTTTCAACCGAAAAAATCCATCACAGATGAAAGTTAAGTTAAAAGCAAGATACCTATTGCAATTTTCAGAAAAAAGTTGTATAATCGAAACAGAGGCGGCAGCAGCCGCTGCATTAATTAATTATCGGAGGAAAATAAAATGGCAGAGAATGAAGTACTTATCGAAACATCTGCAAGACACGTGCATGTGACACAGGAGACCCTTGAGGCTCTGTTCGGCAAGGGAGCTCAGCTCACCAAGAAGAAGGATCTTTCCCAGCCCGGTCAGTTCGCGAGCGAGCAGCGCGTTACAGTAGTTGGCCCGAAGAAGGAGCTTGCAAACGTAAGCATACTGGGTCCGTGCCGTTCAGCTGATCAGGTAGAGCTTTCCGCTACCGACGCACGCTCCATCGGTCTTGGCATTGCTATCCGCGAGAGCGGCGATATCGCAGGTACTCCGGGATGTACACTGAGAGGTCCGGCAGGCGAGGTAACGATTAAGGAGGGCGTTATCGTAGCAAAGCGCCATATCCACCTCACACCCGAGACTGCTGAGAAGCTTGGCGTAAAGAACAAGGACATCGTTTGGGTAAAGACCAACACCGACGGCAGAAACGCGATCCTGGGCGACGTAGTTATCAGAGTCAGCGACAAGTTTGCTGACGCTATGCATATCGACACCGACGAATCCAATGCTATCAGTGCTGTTCCTGGCCTGATGGGAACCATTATTAAGTCCCTGTAATTTTAAATCCCCCTTCGCTGGAAGGGGGATTTTTCTGTCGGAAACTATAATTTAGATGTGTAATGTTCTTCCGAAACAGTCCGCCGGACTGTTTCGGAGGACTGGCTCAACAAAGACAATGTGTTGCTTGTGGGGGAAAACTCTTGTTTTCCCCCACACCCCTTTAGCGCTTTTGAACGTTTTGACTGCGCGCCGGCGCGCAGAGTAGCCGTGCTCCGCACGGAGTATCCGCACTTCGTGCGGAGGTTTCGCCTGGCGGCGACGAGGGCGCTGCCCTCGACTCGCAAGGGGGACGCGTCCCCCTTGACTCCCGATTTGGGGTTGCAGTAAGCGGAACACTCGCCGCTAAATTATAGTTTATAATCTCCAAAAACGCGACAAGTTCGTACTCGGTCCATCTTAACTGGCCGCCAAAGGCGGGATTGAATAAAAAGTGGCTGTAAAATACAGCCACACAAATATTCAACAGGAACCTGCCTGCCTTTCAGCCTGAGCCTTCGCCATTTTGCGCCAATTGATGAACCCGTAAATGTCGTTGACAAGGAACGCCATAAAGCACACCGCCACCGAAATATACTTAATATCGTCAGCCGCAGCCATCAGCCAGAGAGCCACAAGAACAACGTCGTTTGCCGCGTAAGCCACAGCATAGAGCTGGCTGCGCCGGAATACAAAATATACCGCTGCAAAGCTGGTAGTTACTGATATCGTGCTTGGGATCAGGTTGGCGGTATTGAAATACTTCAGGATAAAGTAGAACGCTATCGTGACCGCTATAGTCAAAAATGCCATGAACACGAATTCCGGAGCCTTGAGATGATTGACCTTCACCTCGTCTTTCTTGTCGGATGGGTGTCTCAGCCAGGATACCAGCGAAAACACCGCCATCGGCATTGACATCCCGAGGTAGGTTATCATCTCGCCGTAATACGCGAATCCCCAGGAGATCGCGCCGTACAGCAGCGCAAAAACTATCGCCATCGCCTGAGCCGCCGGGTGTCCTTTAGCCGCGAATATCAGCGACGTCACCCCGATCAGCGAAGCCAGAAGCGTTATCCAACTGCTGCGGTCGAACATCAGGAACGCCGCCAGCACTGCAGCCACCGAGCCCGCCCACAGCGCAAGCTCGCCTTTTGAAAAGTAATTTACAAGGTATTTCATAGTTTTCCAGGTCCTCCAAACAAAAAAGCACCCGTGCGTATCTTCAAAGACCTAACGATACGCGCGAATGCTTCATAATTGCATTCTCTACCCGGTGGCAGATTTGATTTATTTCGATATGATTATATCACACGGCTGCCGATTTGTCAAGCGTTCAGGCTCCCCATTCCTTCGGAGGTTCGCCGTTGAACTGCTGGTCGTCCGGAGATTTTTCAGCGTCCGTGAATTCGCCGCTGCCCTCTGCCATTACGGTATCTCCGGCGGAGATACCATCGAGGATTTCGGTGTAGCCGCCAAGGCTTGCGCCTATAGTAACTTTCAGCTTGAAACGTTCCTCGCCGTCCACCAGCGTGACATAATTCTCGGTACCCGAGGATTTGACCGCTGAATCCGGAACAGCAAGCACGTTCTTTCGTTCGGAAGTTACGAACACCGTAGCCCATCCCGCCGAAACAGCCATAGCCGAGTCGGTCAGGACCTGCTCCATTGCGTTGTTGTCAAGCTGGAAAACCGTACGCTTGGCAGCGCTTCCGGAGGCCTCGGACGGTGCGGCGTCGGGAGCCTGAACGACCGTTGCATCATACATAGTGGTATCTATCCTGACCTGAACCTTCTGCCCGAACCGGAACTGAGAAGCTCCGCCGCCGTCGAGATAGACTTCGGTCTTGCTGATCTCGGAAACTGCGCAGCAGACCGCGCCTTCAGTCACCGTGGAGCCTTCAGTGACCGCCTTTGTAAGGGTGATTATCCCGTCAAATGGAGCCTTTATCGTGTAGGATTCCTTTTCCTCGAGCATTTTGTCCAGCTTTAGCTGCTCTATCTCGTACTGGAGCTGATCAGCGCGGCTCCCCGACAGCGATGACTGGTATGCCGCATTGACTATAGTCTGCTGATTGCTGATATCGTAGTCTAGGTCGGAGGAATCAAGCTCCGCCAGTACCTCGCCCTTTGTCACTGTTCTGCCCTTGAGCGCGTTGAACGACTTCACCAGCGCGTCTCCGGGGTAGGTAAGATAAACGGCATACGGATACCCGATAGTAACGCCGATGCTCTGCGTTTCGGACAGATCCATGTATTTGGCTTCGGCTATTTCATACTGTACCGCCGAAGCTCCGTATATCGGTAGCTGTATCTCGCCGCTGGCGTCTCCGCGGGAGCAGCCTGTTAACAGTGTTATTGCAGCAAGCAGTGCCGCAGCAGTCTTTTTCATATGGAACCTCTCAGGTAATCAGTTCGTCAGGTTGTCAGCCGTTTACGCTCTCTGCATTTTAAGCATTTTCAGCGAGTCTGCGCATCATTTCCATGCACATTCTGCCGTTGTGATAGGGGCACTTCCACGGATCGACCATCGGCTTGAAATCAGCGGGCTTCCAGTTGTCATCTATCTGGGAATGCCACTCGCCGCCGGGGCGCTTGTCGATGATGTGCTCCTGAATGAACTTCCACACGCTGGAGGAGATCTCGAAATACTCCTTGCCGCCGTAGTGCTTCTGGTAAGCGTTCATGAAGCCGATAACGGTTTCCGCCTGTACCCACCAGATACGCCAGGTGTTGATCTTGTCCTTGTCGCGCTCGTTGAGCAGGGAGCCGGAGGCCTTATCGTATGCGATATCAGCGATGTTCTTAACGATAGCCTTGTTCATTTCAGCGAACTTCGCGGTTATAGCCGGGTCGCCGATAACTTCGCATGCGCGGTCGATGAGCCAGGTAGCCTCGATGTCGTGGCCGTAGGAGTGGATATCGCCGATAACGTCCATGTTTCTGTCAAAGAATACCAGGAGCTTATGACCTTCCTTGTCGTAGATCTTGTCGTATGTAAGGTCCAGCTGGAACTTGAGGCGGTCGAGAACCTTCGGGCTGTGGTCTGCGAGGTACAGCTCGGTGTAAGCCTCCATCAGGTGGAGGGTGGTGTTCATGGTCTTGTCAGCCATCAGACCGTTCTCGGAAAGCTCGTCGTTCTGGAGCTCGCTCTTCCAGTCGCGCGCCATTGTTTCGAGGTAAGCAACGTCGTCTGTAGCGTACTTCTCGACAAGATCCATTATCTCGTATGCGAGCTTCAGCGCGTTCTTGTCGCCGCTTGCGCGGTAGTAGCTGGAAAGCGCATAGATAAAGAACGCCTGGCAGTAGCTGTGCTTGAAATCGTCCTTTACGGTGCCGTCGTAGTTCATGCTCCAGTAAACGCCGCCGTATTCCTTGTCGACGCACTTTTCGGTCAGGAACTTATACGCGTGCTTTGCCATGTCCAGCAGCGCGGGATCCTTCAGCTCCATATACGCGTTGGAATAGAACCACAGAATGCGGGAGTGCAGGATAACGCCCTTTTCGCCCTTCTTGTCGACATTAAGCGCGCTGTCCATGAATCCGGTGAAACCGCCGTTCTCATCATCGCGGAGCTTGTTCCAGAACGGGATTATGTGTCCGGTCAGTTCCTGTACAAATTCTTCTCTTTTCATGCTCTTGTACCTCTTGTCTTGATTTAATGTTCTACCCATCAAATTCCTATACTATGTCAAGCAGAGTGCAAATTTAAGGTGCGCTCCGCTCGTTTTTGAATTATGGTGTCTTAAAATTCAGACACCCGAAATTAAAGTGAGAAGTGCCTAGATGCTAGGAACGATGACATGGGCTAGGCTTAAAGCCTGCCCATGTCATCGTGACGATGCAGATAGGCGCTTATCGCTTTAATTTTATTCGTCCTTGCCGCAGCAGTTCTTGTACTTCTTGCCGCTTCCGCAGGGGCAGGGGTCGTTTCTGCCGATCTTCTCGCCCTTGTTCTTGTAGGGAGTCTGTGCGCCGGCGTTCGGAGCGTCAGGCTTCATCACCTGCTCGCGCTGCGGAGGGCGCTGTACTCTTACCGGAACGGTCAGCACCATTCTTACGGTCTCCTCGCGGATCGCCGCGATCATCTCGTCGAACATCGCGAAGCCCTCGAAACGGTACTCTACTACAGGATCCTTCTGACCGTAGCTTCTGAGGTAAATACCGCGCTTGAGTTCCTCCATCGCGTCGATGTGATCCATCCAGTGGCGGTCAACGGTCTTGAGCAGGCATACGCGCTCTACCTCGCGCATTGTTTCTGCGCCCATGTCAGCCTCGCGGGTCTTGTAGATGAGCATTCCTCTTTCCTTGAGGAAGTTGGAGATATCCTTCTTGTCAAGCTCGTTGAGCTCCTCGGTTGTGTAATGGAGGTCGGTGTCCATAACGTACAGATTCAGGAAGTGAGAACGCAGACCGTCGAGGTTCCAGTTCTCAGCGACTGTATCGGAGCAGTACATGCTGACAGCCTCGTCGATGGAGGTGTTCATCATGTCGATGATGTTCTTGCTGATATCCTCGCCGTTAAGCACCTTGTTGCGCTGAGTATAGATAGTCATACGCTGCTGGGACATAACGTCGTCGAAGTCGAGTACGTTCTTTCTGATGGAGAAGTTTCTGCCCTCTATCTTCTTCTGCGCGGACTCGATAGCGCTGGAAAGGAATGAAGCCTCGATAGGCTGATCCTCGTCGAAATTCATGGTCTCCATGAACTTCTGAACTCTGTCGCCGCCGAACAGTCTCATGAGGTCGTCCTCAAGGGAGATGTAGAAACGGCTCTCGCCGGGGTCGCCCTGACGGCCTGCACGGCCGCGGAGCTGATTGTCGATACGGCGTGACTCGTGGCGCTCGGTGCCGATGATGAACAGACCGCCTGCTGCGCGTACTTCCTCAGCCTCGGGCTTGATCTGAGCCTCGAACTTCTTGTTCAGCTCCTGATACTTTGCTCTTGCTTCGAGGATCTCCTCGTTATCGGTCTCGGCATAGCCGGTAGCTTCCTGGATAAGCTCCTCGGAATATTCGAGCTTTCTCATTTCGTGAATAGCGAGGTACTCTGCGTTACCGCCGAGCTTTATATCCGTACCGCGGCCAGCCATGTTGGTGGCGATGGTAACGGCGCCCTTCTTGCCTGCCTGAGCAACTATCTCAGCCTCGCGCTCGTGGTTCTTTGCGTTGAGCACCTGGTGCTTGATACCGCGCGCCTTGAGCAGTTTGGAAACCAGCTCGGACTTCTCGATCGTGACAGTACCTACCAGCACCGGCTGCCCCTTCTTGTGGCATGCTTCTACCTGGTCGCAGACCGCCTTGAACTTTCCGCGCTCGTTCTTGTAGATCTGATCATGGTTGTCGATACGGATAACCGGCTTGTTAGTAGGGATCTCAATAACGTCCAGACTGTAGATCTGGCGGAACTCGGATTCCTCGGTCATAGCTGTACCGGTCATACCGGACAGCTTGTCGTACAGGCGGAAGAAGTTCTGGAATGTGATGGTGGCGAGGGTCTTGCTCTCGCGGTTTACCTTTACGCCTTCCTTCGCCTCGATAGCCTGGTGCAGACCGTCGTTGTAGCGGCGTCCGAACATCAGACGGCCGGTGAATTCGTCAACGATAACGATCTCGCCGTCCTTGATAACATAGTCGATATCAAGCTTCATGATACCGTTTGCACGGATAGCCTGGTTGATGTGGTGGAGCAGAGTGGTGTTCTCAGGATCCATCAGGTTCTCAACGCCGAAGTACTTCTCAGCCTTTGCAACGCCGTTGGGAAGCAGGTTGCAGGTCTTTGCCTTCTCGTCGATAAGGTAATCGCCGTCGAACTTTGCTTCGTAGTCCTCCTTGTCGTCAAGCTCTGCTACCTTGTTCATGGTGAGGGTCTTGGCGAATTTGTCAGCCTTTTCGTAGAGGTCTGTGGACTTGTCGCCGCGGCCGGAAATTATCAGAGGAGTTCTCGCCTCGTCAATGAGTATGGAGTCCACCTCGTCGACGATGGCGAAGTTAGGTTCGCGCTGTACCTTGTCCTTCTTGTACATGCACATGTTGTCGCGCAGGTAGTCGAAGCCCAGCTCGTTGTTGGTTGCATATGTGATATCGCATGCGTAAGCGGCGCGGCGGGCGTCGTTGTCCATATCGTGGGCGATAAGTCCGACGGTAAGACCGAGGTATCTGTGTACCTTTGCCATCAGCTCGCTGTCGCGCTTTGCGAGGTAGTCGTTGACGGTTACGATGTGAACGCCCTTGCCTGTCAGACCGTTCAGGTAGGACGGCAGAGCGGCAACGAAGGTCTTACCTTCACCGGTCTTCATCTCGGCGATACGTCCCTGATGGAGCACGATACCGCCTATGATCTGTACGGGGTAGTGGCGTATGCCGATAACTCTTGTGGAAGCCTCGCGGCAGACCGCGAAAGCGTCCGGCAGGATATCGTCGAGGGTCTCGCCGGCTGCGAGCCTGTCCTTTAAAATCCCGGTCTGGGACTTCAGCTCCTGCTCGCTCATCTTGGCGTACTTGTCCTCAAGCGCCAGTACCGCGTTCTTTATCGGCTCGATCCTCTTCAGCTCTTTTGTTGAATAGGTGCCGAACAGTGATTTGAATAAACCCATTTTATTGTATATTCCCTTCTGTAAAAAAGTTCATTGCTGAATATAAAAACTCATCTTATATTATACAATATCCCTGCGGATTTGTCAACTGAAAACTTTAAATAAAACATGCTGAAGATGTCCTTTGCAGCATTTTCCGTTAATTTTTCGTTCAGAAAAGCAGATAATATCAGCGAAAGGAAGTGTTAATGTGGAAAACTATCCCTATCCTCCCGAGACCGACCCGGAGCAGGCGCAGCAGCTTCAGGACCCGCTCATGAACTCCGGCAGCGCCGGGGACTGCACCGGGCTTATACCCTCAATGCCCGAGGACGGCGAGGAACTCGACAGCTACGCGGAGCTGTACGGATTTCTCCCGCCTGAGCCGGGGGAAAAGCGCTGAAATAAAAACTCCCCTCAGCCGGTGCCGGGGGGAGTCCTGCAATATTTATCAGAGCGTGGAAACGAAGCGCTTAAATGCTTCCTTGCCGCTTTCGGTGCGTTTGAACACACCTGCGTCCTCAAGGACCTGGCCGAATACCTTTCCGACCTCGGCGTGAATGATGTCCATTGCGTTGTCGGCGTTGAATTCGGGGTGCGCCGCGAGGACCTCCTTAGCCCAGTCGGCGTGGGAGGCGATACGCTCGTCAGCCGCGATATCCGCGCCGGAGAGCATAGCATCCCTGAGTATGGAAAGCTCGGTCGCAAGTCTTGCGGGAAGCACCGCCAGACCCATTACCTCGATAAGTCCGATGTTTTCCTTCTTGATGTGGTGGAGCGCAGGAGCCGGGTGGAAAATACCGAGCGGGCGGTCCTCGGAGGTTATGTTGTTGCGGAGAACGAGGTCGCATTCATACTGGGAGCCGTTCATTCTCGCGATAGGAGTTATCGTGTTGTGGGGAACTCCGTCAGTCTGCGCGAAGATACCGCCCTGCTCGTCGGTGTAGGCTCTCCACTTTTTAAGCACCTCTGCGCACGCCGCGGAAAGCGACGCACGGTTATAGGACGACAGCCTGATAACGGACATCGGCCACTTGACGATACCCGCATTGACATCGGAGTGATTGCTCAGCAGGAACGGCTTTTCAACAGAAGCCCTCGCCATCGGGAAGGTGTAGCGTCCGCCCTGGAAATGCTCATGGGTGAGTATCGAACCGCCGACGATCGGAAGGTCGGCGTTGGAGCCCAGCATATAGTGCGGGAACTGCTCTATGAAATCAAACAGCTTGTCGAAAACGCTGTCGTCGATCACCATGGGAACGTGGTTCTTATTGAATACTATGCAGTGCTCATTGTAATATCCATAGGGGGAATACTGGAGGAACCACTCGGAGCCGTTCATCTCGACCTTTACGGGGCGGAGGTTCTGGCGTGCCGGGTGGGTCAGATGGCCTGCGAAGCCCATATTCTCAGCACAGAGCTGGCACTTGGGGTACTTGGAAGCCTTCTGGGTCTTGGCGGCGGCGATATCCCGGGGATCCTTCTCGGGCTTGGAGCGGTTGATAGTGATGTCGAGCACGCCGTATTCGGAATCGTACGTCCACTTCATGTCCCTGGCGATACGCTCAGCGCGGACGTAGTTCAGCTTTTTGCTGAAATCGAAGTACCAGTCGGTAGCCTCCTTCGGGCTTACCGCCAGGCGGCGCTGGAACTCTGCGTTGACCTCGTGCGGGAACGGCGTGAACACTCCCATGATCTTCGTATCGAAAAGATCTCTGTAAACTGCGGTGTCCTGGATCAGTCCCTTTTCGACGGCGTAGGAAATGATCGGCTCCAACAGAGCCTCAACGGACGCATTTCTGTCGTCGGCGTTGTTTTCCTCCCAGTCGCTGAGCTGGAGTATCTCCATGAGCTGATTGCGCACTACATACTCGTCGTCTGCGGTTATGAGTCCGTTTCTTTCTGCATATTTAATGAGCTTCTGAATACTTTCGTAGATCATTATTGATTCCTCACTTTGTAATAATGTGCACTGAGCACCTGATAATATTATATTCCACATCGGCTCACAAGTCAATATCGTTTCTGAAAAAAGTTCCTGTTTACGCTGTTGTACTATGCAAATTTAAAATTCTGTGCTATAATAAACTGTAATATGATTGAAAGGAACTCGGAAATGTATAAGATACTATTCGTCTGCCACGGCAACATATGCCGTTCACCGATGGCGGAATTCATATTTCTCGACATGCTGAAAAAGCGCGGAATCACCGGAGTGACCGCAGCGTCCGCAGCGACCTCCACCGAGGAGATAGGAAACCCCGTACATTACGGCACAGCCTCGATACTGCGGAGGCTCGGGATAGACTTCTCAGCCAAGCGCGCCCGGCAGATGACCCGCTCCGACGCGGAGGAATACGACCTGCTGGTCGGCATGGACGGCGCGAATATCCGCAGCATGACCCGCATAGCCGGGGAGAAATACTCCGGGAAGATACGCCGCCTGCTCGATTTCGCCGACCGCAGGGCAGGGAGCGACATCGCCGACCCGTGGTACACCGGCGAGTTCGAGACCACCTACCGCGACGTATGCGAGGGCTGCGAGGGACTTATAAACTGGCTCAGACGGGAGAAAAAGCTTTGAGGACGCTCGAAAAAATGCACCCGGCGGTGTGCTTTTTGTACCTTCTGGCGGTGCTCGGATTTACCGCATTCGCCCGGGAACCTGTGACTGTACTGATCTCGCTGGGCGGTTCGGTGCTGCTTGCGGCGCTTTCCGGCGGTCTGAAGGGGGCGGGCTGGTTCGGAGCGGTCGCTGTCACCGGGGCGCTGGCGAACTTCCTGTTCGTCCACAATGGAGAGACCGCGCTGTTTTTCGTCGGCGACCGGGCGTTCACGCTGGAGGCGCTCTGCTACGGGGCGTTCGTCGGGGGAATGCTGGCGGCGGTCTGCCTGTGGGGAGCCTGCGCTGTGCGGTTCGTCACAAGCGATAAGTACATCTGGCTCTTCGGCAGGATATTTCCTGCCGCCGGGCTGGTGCTGTCCTGCGCTATACGGTTCCTGCCGATGTTTATCCGCACCTCCCGGGAGTTCGCCGCAGTTCAGAACGTGCAGAGCATTCGCGGACGGCTGCGTGCATTTTCTGCCTCCGTGGGATATTCTGCGGAACGCGCGATGGATTCCGCGCTGTCGATGAAAGCGCGGGGCTATGGGACTTCTCCGCGCACCAGCTTCTCGATTTACCGCTTCACGGAATACACTGCGGTTTCCATGGCGGCAGTGCTTGCCGCCGCCGGAATTTCGCTTGTTCTCAGAGTTTTCGGTGCCGGGGAATACTACTTTTATCCCGCGCTTTCGGATATTCCGTTCGGCGCGGCGGATATCGCGATGTACTGCGCGTTTGCGGCGCTGTGCCTGCTGCCCTCCGCAGTGATATTATACAGAAATATAGCCTGGAATGTCCGGAATAATTACGGCGATCCTTCAAAGGTGAATAACAATGGATAAGATATGGGAAGAACTTTATAACGCGGCAAGGGCAGTCCGGTGCGGCCGCCGGATATCAGAATACGTCGAGGCCGGGGGAGTTGCCGCGGCTGTGCTTTCGGATTCCGGGAAGATATACACCGGAGTCTGCGTTGATACGGCGTGCACGCTTGGTATCTGCGCTGAGCGCAACGCGATATTCAATATGATAACCAACGGCGAACACCGGATAAGCAAGGTCATAGCGATAATGCCGGACGGAAACAGCGGCGCTCCCTGCGGGTCCTGCCGGGAGCTGATGACTCAGCTTATGCCGGAGGACTACAGGAACATAGAAATAATGATAGACTACAGCGCCGGCAAAGTAAAGACGCTCGGGGAGCTTACCCCGGAATGGTGGATATGATACAGATAAACGACCTTAAATTCAGCTATCCTGACGGCTCTGCGGCGCTGCGCGGGGTCAGCCTTTCGGTGAAGCACGGGGAGTTCGTCACGCTGTGCGGACTTTCCGGCTGCGGGAAATCAACGCTGCTTCGGCTGATGAAGCCGGGGCTTTTTCCGCGCGGGGAGCTTTCCGGAGACGTGAGGTTCCTCGGCAGAAAGCTGACCAGCGAGCCGGACCGGGACGCCGCCGCGAAAATCGGATTTGTAATGCAGGATCCCGAGGCTCAGACCGTCACCGACAAGGTGTGGCACGAACTGGCTTTTTCCTGCGAGAGCGTGGGAATGGAGCGGAACGAAATACGCCGCAGGGTCGGCGAAATGGCGGGGGACTTCGGACTTGAGGAGCTTTTCGACAAGCCGACCGACGCGCTTTCCGGCGGTCAGAAGCAGCTCCTCTGCCTGGCTTCGGCGGCGGTGCTCCACCCGGAGCTGCTGCTTCTGGACGAGCCGACGTCTCAGCTCGACCCGATAGCCGCACAGAACTTCATCGACGCCGTGCGCAGGCTGAATCGCGATTTCGGCGTGACCGTCATAGCCGCCGAGCACCGCCTTGAAGAGCTTCTCCCGATATCCGACAGGGCAGTTGTAATGGACGGGGGAAGAATCATAGCGGACTGCGCTCCGGCGCTTCTAGCTGACAGCCTTCCCGCAGGTCACCCGATGGAGAAGGCGCTCACCGCTTCGCAGCGGGTATTCCGGGCGGCGGGCGGCAGGGGAGCTTCACCGGTATCCGTCCGCGAGGGCAGGAGCAGCGCAGTCTGCCGTGAGTATCTCACGGAGCACGCGCAGAAAGCCGGGAAGCAGTATTCGCCCTCCGGGGAGCCGCTTGTTTCAGTTAAGGAACTGTGCGCCGGCTGGGGCAGGAACGCTCCGGAAGTGCTGCGGGGAGCGTCGCTGCGGATATTCCCGGGGGAGATATACGCGGTCATCGGCGGCAACGGCAGCGGTAAATCTACGCTGCTCAAGGTGATCTGCGGAATGCTCCGGCAGACTTCCGGAAGGGTAAAGCTGCGGCGCGGGCTTGTTCCGGCGTATCTTCCGCAGAATCCCTGCATGCTGTTTACGCAGGATACAGCAGGTCAGGAGGCTCCGGCGGAATACCTGGAGCGTTTCGGGCTGGCGGAGCTTTCCGGGCGGGATCCGCTGGATCTTTCCGGTGGCGAGCGTCAGCGGCTGGCTCTGGCGAAGCTGCTGTCTGGGAAACCGGAGCTGCTGCTTCTGGACGAGCCGACCAAGGGCATGGACGCCGCCTCAAAGCAGGAGCTTTCCGGGCTTTTGCGGAGCGTCGCAGCGGACGGCTGCACGGTGCTTCTTGTTACCCACGACACCGAGCTTGCCGCAGAATGTGCCGATGTATGCGGAATGCTCTTCAACGGCGAAATACTCAACGAGGCAGCTCCGGAGGAGATGTTCCGTGAGAACTACTTCTATACGACCCCGATGGCAAGGCTGATCCGGGGAATAAGTGAAAACAAATGATATAGTTTTTACACAAAATCCGGGAAAAGTAGTTGAATTAGAATAAAAACTGTGCTATAATAAATTTGATACACTTTAGGACAGGTACGGATAAAAAAACGCGCAATATCAGCGCTTACCGCTGTAATTACGATATCTGCGCAGAAGCAGCCCGTCCTGAAACTGCAGGTGTATGGTGTAGTGCAGCGGAAACACTCCGCGCATGGCATTGCTTCCAATGAGCGTAACGTTTCAGATGATGTGTTAGCGCTCTGATACGGGAAGCGGGGAGAGAATGGTCAAATAAAGATCAAGGAGCTATAAATGGCTTATACAAACGAAAATCAGCAGCTCATGCAGAAGCTGTCCGGAGAGATATCCAAAGTAATAAAGGGAAAGGGCGAGGCTGTGCAGCTTATTCTCACGGCTCTGCTGGCGCAGGGGCATGTCCTGATAGAGGACGTCCCGGGCGTGGGCAAGACCACCCTTGCGATGGCTCTGGGGAAGGCAACTGGACTTTCATTCCGCAGGGCGCAGTTTACGCCGGACGTGATGGCTTCTGACATCACCGGATTCACGATGTTCAACCGCGAGGAGAACCGTTTCGAGTACCGCTCGGGTCTCGTTATGACGAATATACTACTTGCCGATGAGATAAACCGCACCTCGCCGAAAACACAGTCGGCGCTGCTGGAAGCGATGGAGGAGAAGCGCGTCACCGTCGACGGCGTGGTACACCAGCTTCCGGAGCCGTTCATCGTTATTGCAACGCAGAATTCCCAGGGGTATGTCGGGACATTCCCGCTGCCGGAGGCTCAGCTTGACCGCTTTATGATCAAGATAAGCATGGGCTACCCCACCGTGGAGGAGGAGACAGGTATCCTGCTCGACCGCCTCGGTGAGAATCCGGCGAACGAGGTCAGACCCGTAATGACCGCCGAGCAGCTTTCTGCGTGCATCGCGGAGGTTCAGCAGGTGAATTTTGCGGAGAGCCTGTGTCGCTATGTCGCGGAGCTTTCCGCTGCGACAAGGGCGCACGGCGGCGTGGAGCTGGGCGTAAGCCCGAGAGCCTCCCTCGCGATAATGCAGGCGAGCCGTGCGTATGCATACCTTGACGGCAGGGATTACGTGGTGCCGGAGGATATCGTAAGGCTGATGATCCCGGTTTTCAGCCACAGGATAGTTCTCAGGCAGGAAATGAAAATGCGCCGCATGGACGTCACAACAGTGCTTCAGGACGCGGTTTCCGCCGTTACCCCTCCCGTAAGGCGCAGCCTTTAACGAGGAATTCACATGCGAAGAAACAGGATATTGTATATTTTAATGGCGCTGGCGTTCCTGGTGTTCTCGATAGCTTATCAGAGCCGCATTTCGTCGGTGCTGCTCATTGCTGCCACGGTTTATCCCTTGCTGGCAGCTCTGGCGGCGTTCATCGCGAGCCGCACCGCCGAGGCGGGATTCATCGAGCAGCGCGAGGTTCACCCCAAGGAAACGGACATCGAGATATGGCTGTACGTCCGCAGCCGTTTCATTCTTCCGCTGGCTCCGGTGGAGTTGCAGTGCAATCTCCCTGACCGCGACACCGGTCTGTTCTGCGCGAAGCGCGTGTATGCGGCGGTCCCGCCGTTCGGGAAGTGCCGCATTTCAGTTTCCGGAATGCACCGCTATCGCGGCTCGTACGCCGCAGAGATAAGCCGGATATCGGTTTTCGACCCGCTCAGGATAATATGTATCTCAAGGAAGATATCAAGTGAAGAAACGCTGATATTCCTGCCGAGAAGGGTGGATATCGGAGAACTCCCGGCGGAGGCTCACAGCGAGAACAGCTCGAACCCCGCTCCGCTGCTTCAGGGCGAGCGCGAGGACTTTTCGCACGTTCGCGAATACCGTCCGGGCGATATAATGCAGCTTGTGCACTGGAAGCTCACCGCCAAGCTCGACGACCTGATGATAAAGCAGTACGACGAAGCGACCGAGCACAAGACCGCGGTAGTATGCGACTACAGCTTTGACGGCGCGACCCCGGGAGCCGTGATGAAGCAGGCGGACGCAGTGATCGAGGCGGCTATTGCGTTTGCTATGGCGGCGGTGAAGTCCGGAGACGGCGCTCTTGTGGATTTCGGCGCATGCCAGCCGGAATTCCGGCGCGTTATACGCAATATGGGGGATTTCGAGAGTTTCTATGATATGATGTCGGTATTTCCGGCGCGTCTTGAGGTGCAGGACGTCGCTGAAACGCTCCGCGCGGCATGCCGCAGCGGAACAGCCGCAGTGCTGTTCATAACCTGCAGTCTCACCGAGGACAACATATTTGCGGCGGAGACCGCCGCAGAGTACTTCCACGGGGAGGTTGCACTGGTGTGGCTCAGCATGGGGGCGCACTCCGAGCTTGAAGCGCAGGCTGAGAACAAGAAGTTCATGTTTGTTCCGATACGCGGGGAGCTTGACGAACTCAGGGAAAACGAATAAAACACAGGGTGCGGAATATCCGCACCCTGTATTGTATCACTGCCCGATTTCGTCCAGAAGTATCGCGGCGGCGAATTCAGCCATGCACATGAAATCCGACCTGCCGCGCCGCCGCACCGGAAGCTCCATAGGCTCACAAACGCCGGACATCGTTTCTACGGCGCGGTTGAGCGCGAGGGTCAGAGTTTCTCCGTCGTCGGAGGTGACGCTGACCGTGTTTTTCACGCCGCGCCCGCAGGTTATAAGCTGCACTCCGCTGACGCGCTCCGAAGGTACTGCGGCGCTGTCGCCGTTTATCATAACTCCCGCCGCCCGGACTACGCGCGGGACCTCGGCACCGTCGCACACTATAACGGCGCACTTGGCGCAGTCGATAAGTTCCGCCCGGGAAGCCTGAACGCCCTGGAATCCTTCCGGGAGCGTTTCTCCGCCCGCCACTATGATATATCCGCCCATAAAAACACCCCCGAAACGACCTTTCGGGGGTTATTTTACGTTTATCTGCGGGAATTATTCAGCCTGCGCCGGAGCGAATCTTTCCATTATCCGCACGGCGGTCTTTATTCCGTCCACCGCCGCTGACATGATACCTCCGGCGTAGCCGCAGCCCTCGCCGCATGGGAACAGATTGTCCGCGCATTCCGCTGATCCGGCTTCGTTCCTCGGAAGCCTTACCGGGGAGCTGCTGCGCGTCTCTATCGCGGTCAGCACGCTGTCGCTGTCGGAGAATCCGGGTATGCGCCGGTCGAAGTATCTCAGTCCGTTTTTCATCGGCTTGCTGACGTACTCCGGGAACAGCTCGTTCAAATCCGCAGGCTCTACGCCGAGGGAGTAAGTCGGGTCGACTCTGCCGAGCGTGAAGCTGTTTCCGCCGGAAACGAACTCCCGGGTGAGCGCCGCCGGAGCCTTCCCGCCGCGCCCGAGCTGGTACGCTTTTTCCTCCAGCCGGTGAATGAACTCCGCGCCGCCAAGCGGACCTCCGCCGAAATCCTCCGGAGCCACGGAGACCAGCACGGCGCTGTTGGCGTTTTTACCCGCGCGGTCGAAGTAGCTCATGCCGTTGGTGACTACCGTGCCCGGCTCGCTCGCCGAAGCCACGACGTAGCCGCCGGGGCACATGCAGAACGTATAAACTCCGCGGCCATTATCGTGGTAGGAGAGCTGATATTCCCCGGGCGGGAGCGCAGGGTGCCCGGCGTATTTTCCGTAAAGCGCACGGTCGATGTCCGCCTGCAGATGCTCAATACGCGCGCCCACCGAAAATGGCTTGGGAACGAGCGTTACGCCCTTTCCGTGCAGCATTCTGAACGTATCGTGCGCCGAATGCCCCACCGCCAGAGCCAGCGCTCCGCAGGGGATATCCGCGCCGTTGACGCGTATGCTGTCCACTCTGCCCGAATGCAGCTCCAGGCTTTCAAGCGGCGAGAGGAAACGCACCTCGCCGCCCAGCTCCAGTACGCGGCTGCGCAGGTTCTTTACAACTCTGCGGAGCTTATCCGTGCCGATGTGCGGTTTCGCCTGGGTCAGTATGTCCTCCGGCGCGCCGAATTCCACGAGGCGTTCCAGCACCCGTGAGCAGAGCGGGTCGCCGATACGGGTGGTGAGCTTTCCGTCGGAAAACGTTCCCGCGCCGCCCTCGCCGAACTGCACGTTGGTGGACTGGTCGAGCGCTCCGCCTGCCCAGAAGCCCTCCACCGCCCGGATACGGCTGTCCATATCCGCGCCGCGCTCCAGCACGACCGGCCTGTAGCCGAATTCGCACAGGGTCAGCGCACAGAACATTCCCGCGGGTCCGAAGCCCGCAACATAGACGTCCCCACGAAGCCGCTCCTTTCCCCGGGTGAACGACAGCGCCCCCGGCTCGTACAGCCGGACGTTCTGGTGCTTTTCTGCGAGTCTGCGTTCCTTTGCGGGGTCTTTCATCGCGATGTAAACCGAGTTCACGAAGCAGATATCCCGCCGTGCGTCCACGGAGGATTTGTAGAGCTTCGCGGAGGCGGTCTCGGCGCGGCTCAGGCGCAGCAGGGACAATGCCTTTGCGACGGCATTGTCCTTTGGCTCGTCAAGGGTGGTTTTTATCTGTGAGATGATTATTGCCATTTATTCCTCGTTAACTGATGTGGTGACTGCGCTGACAGTTATCTTGTAGCTTCCGACAGCCCAGCAGGTCTTTCCGCTGGAACCGCTGATTATGATGGATACCGGAACGTCCTGCGAACCGTCGTGCAGCGACGTTGACAGCAGGTTTGCGGTAACGTAGAAGTCGGTGGAGGACAGTGCGCTGATATCCTCGGAGGGACCGATAACCGTAAGGGTCAGCTCTCTTGTTATTACGCTTACGTCCATGTTGTCCGGTTCGTTCACGATGGTGATGTTGCTTACCGGGAAGTCCAGCTTGCTGTAATCAGCGATATCCCATGTAATGCGGACGCTGTTTATTCCTGAGAGGTTCTTGTAGCCCTCGGGGAGCTTTATCGGAACGGTGGAAACGGTCTGATTGATCCTGATGTCCGTGAGGTTTATCGGATCCTCAAGCTCAAGCTCGCTGAGGTTGTTTATGCTTCCGTCCGGAGCCGCTACCATGATGGACTGAGGCTGCATGGTGTATTTCAGAGTATCAATGTCGAAGTTCTGCGGAACGCCGGTGAACCGGAATTTCAGCGGAAGCTCCTTCTGTATCAGTATCGGAATGTTCACAAGAACATTGTCGGTGCTGAGTTTAACGGTGGAGTTGTCAAGGCGCGAACCGTTGTTCTTGTAGATGGTGAGATCAGTCTTGACCTCGTGGCTTTCAAGCGTGGAGCCGTCATAGGAAGCGTTCGCCTCTACGCGGTTTATCTCATCGAGCACGGAAACCGAGCCGGTTATTGTGACTGTCGGCGGGTTGGAGGTTATCTCGTCCACGTAGTAGCCCTCCGGCAGGCTGATATCAGGCGCGCTTGCGGTTATCGGGAACTCCCGTGCAGCTATCTCGTCAACGGTTATCGTTACCGCCATCTGTGTGTTTTCGACAAGGCTGTATTCCACCTTGTCATTCTTACAGGCTATCGTTACTGAAAGGTCGTAGGTGCCTGCGCGGCGGACGTTCGTGAGGTCGAGCGCGGCTGTGAAGTCCTCGGCTTTCAGGTCGGATATATCGTAGCGCTTGCCGCTTATGCGGATATCCGTGGTGCCGGTGTAGTCGCCGATTATCTGGAGATTGTTCGACTTCATGAAGTCAGTGGGTTCGGCTTCTATAGGTATCCCGATGAGGCTCTTGTCTATCTCGGGGAACTCGTTTACGGAGATAGCGAACCATGCGACAAATGCCAGAATAACGCTTATAAGCACTATCCAGACGTTTCCGAAGAAGAATTTCGCAAGCCCCTTCAGAAGCCCTACCAGATGGAATTTTTTCTTTTTCTCAGCGGAAAGCTCCTCCTGAGTATCGTTGCTGTCGTTTAAGCTGCTCATTCTTCCACCTCGTTTTCATTGCTGTCGGACTGCTTTTTCTTCCTGCCCTTTGACTTTGACGGCGCGGGGAGCGGCATTTCGTCGCGCAGGATCTTCAGCAGCCATTCCTTGGGGTTGTATTCGTTGATCGAACGGATTATCTGTCCCGATTTTGCCACGGAAACAACTCCGGTTTCCTCGGATACGATGATGACCACCGCGTCGGAGTTCTCTGACATTCCTATCGCCGCGCGGTGACGTGAGCCAAGCTCCGGGTCGATGTACTCGCGGCCCTGCTGCTCCGGCAGCGGCAGGAAGCACCCAGCCGCGTATATCCTGTTGTTCCGGATTATTATTGCTCCGTCGTGGAGCGGAGATTTGTTGAAGAACAGGTTGCAGAAAAGCTCCGGGGAGGGCTTTGCGTCAACGATCGTGGATTTTTCGATTATATTCTGGAGCTTCGTCTGGCGCTCGATAACTATGAGCGCGCCTGTCTTGGTGCGGCTGAGCCTTTCGCATGCGTCGGAGATCGCGGTTATGGCCGTGTCGCGCTCAATGACCTTCTGCGCGTCAGCCTTCTCGAAGTACGCAAGGAACGGTATCCTGACCTTTGCGGTTGTTCCGACCTTCTCAAGCAGGCGGCGTATCTCCGGCTGGAATACCACGACTATCGCGACCAGACCCCATTGCAGGAAGAAGTTCTGAAACAGGTAGGTCATGACCTTGAGCTGACCCAGCCATACCAGAAGATAAAGCAGCGCTATCAGCCCGATACCTTTAAGCAGCTGGGTGGCGCGGGTCTCGCTCATGAACCTTATGACCGCGATGAGCAGCAGGGTCAGCAGGATTATATCTATAACGTCCGGTATGGTTATCGACATAAATACCCGCGGAGCGGCCGCTATCATGTCCAAAATATCCAAAGTCATTCCTCTTTTCTGAAAAGTACTATTATTCTTATTATAACAAGATATGCGCACAATTGCAAGTGATTTTCCCCAAAAAATCCTGCGGCGTTTAATTAATGCATACCTCTTGATATTTTGCCGAAGTTATGCTATACTGAAATCAACACCGCACAGCGGCAGTAATGACGAAAACGAGGTAATCGAAATGGATATCAAGGCAAAGATCGACGAAATAGTAAACAAGGTGAAGAGCGACCCGGACATCGCTTCAAAGTTCCAGAAGGACCCGATAAAGACCGTTGAGGGTATCCTCGGCGTAGACCTTCCCGACGACGTTATAAAGCAGATAGTCGACGGCGTTAAGGCTAAGGTGAACGTCGACGAGCTCAAGGGCAAGCTAGGTGCGCTTGGCGGGCTTTTCGACGGCAGATGATATTTAAAGGAGCGGCAATATGAAAAGAACACTCGATTGGGATAAGTACCTTGAAACGTCCGCCAGAGCGGTCTCCGGCGGCATTGTGATGCTGAAGAACGACGGAGCTCTGCCTCTGAAGCAGGGCGGGACTGCGGCGGTATTCGGCAGGATACAGCTCCATTACTACAAGAGCGGAACCGGCAGCGGCGGCATGGTGAACGTTTCAAAGGTTATCGGGATAACCGACGGACTGCTCGACGCGGGCTACAAGCTTGACGAGCAGCTTCTGAACGCCTACCGCGAATGGGACGAACAGAACCCCTTCGATTACGGCGAGGGCTGGGGCGGCGAGCCGTGGTCTCAGAAGGAGATGCCACTTACCGACGAACTGGTGGGCGGCGCGGCTTTCCGTGCCGACGTTGCAATAGTCATCATCGGGCGCACCGCCGGCGAGGAGATGGACAACAAGCTTGAAAAAGGCGCGTTCCTGCTCTCCGACCTGGAGGAGGACATGCTCCGGCGCGTGACCTCCGCGTTCGACAAGACAGTTGTCCTGCTGAACACGGGCGGGCTTATCGACATGAGCTTTATGGACAGGTACCCGGTTTCCGCGGTAATGTACGTATGGCAGGGAGGAATGGTCGGCGGCGCCGGAACCGCGGCGGTTCTTACCGGCGAGGTTTCCCCGAGCGGAAAGCTCCCGGACACCATCGCATACGAAATTTCCGACTACCCCTCGGATAAGTTCTTCGGAAGCGGCGATATGGACTGCTACGGCGAGGATATCTACGTAGGCTACCGCTATTTTGAGACATTCGCGAAGGACAGGGTGCGCTTCCCGTTCGGATTCGGAATGTCATACACAAGTTTTGACATCGCTGCTTCCGATTTCAAACTTGACGGCGATAAGGTCACCGGAAGCGTGAACGTAAAGAACACCGGAAGCACCCCCGGCAGGGAAGTCGTGCAGATATACTGCTCCGCGCCGCAGGGGAAGCTCGGAAAGCCCGCAAGGGTGCTCTGCGGCTTCGATAAGACGCGCGCTCTCCAGCCCGGCGAGAGCCAGACCCTCAGCTTTGAGATACCGCTTGAGAGCGTCGCTTCCTACGATGATTCCGGAGTTACCGGGCACAAATCCGCGTGGATACTCGAACAGGGCGGCTATGTTTTCTACGCGGGCGCCGACGTCCGCAGCGCTTCCGAGGCGTACAGCCTGACGCTTCCTGAAACCGTCGTAAGGCAGTGCAAGTCCGCGCTGGGGCCGCTTACCGCGTTCAAACGCATGGTGAACTCCGGCGGAAAGCCGGAATTTGAAGATGTTCCGCTCACCGGGGAAGCATTCCCGCACGACCACGCGAAGCTCCCCGCCGAGATTCCCCAGACCGGCGACAGGGGAATACGCCTTGCCGACGTAGTGAACGGAAAGAACACGCTTGAGGAATTCACCGCTCAGCTCACTGATTACGACCTCTCCTGCATTATACGCGGCGAGGGCATGGGCTCCCCGAAGGTCACTGCGGGAACAGCGGCGGCATTCGGCGGCGTTTCCGATACGCTGACCGCGCTGGGTATCCCCTGCGCATGCTGCGACGACGGTCCTTCCGGAATGCGCCTCGACTGTGGCACGAAGGCGTTCAGTCTGCCTAACGGAACGCTGCTTGCCTCCACGTTTGACCGCCCGCTCATGACGGAGCTGTTTACATTCATGGGGCTTGAAATGCACACAAATCAGGTGGACTGCCTGCTTGGCCCGGGCATGAATATCCACCGCCACCCGCTCAACGGCAGGAACTTCGAGTACTTCTCCGAGGATCCGTACCTCACCGGCGAGATGGCTTCCGCAGAGCTTGCGGGTCTGCACTCCATCGGAGCTGAGGGCACGATCAAGCACTTCTGCGGCAACAACCGCGAGACCCGCCGTCACTTCCTCGACAGCGTTATTTCCGAGCGTGCGCTCCGTGAGATATACCTGCGCGGATTCGAAAAGGCGGTAAAGAAGGGCGGCGCGAAGTCCGTCATGACGACCTACGGTCAGGTGAACGGCGTGTGGACCGCCGGAAACTACGACCTCGTGACCGGAATACTGCGCGATGACTGGGGCTTCGACGGCTTCACAATGACCGACTGGTGGGCTAACATCAACCGCCGCGGCAAGGCTCCTGACAAGTCGGATTTTGCGGCAATGGCGATGGCTCAGAACGACGTGTACATGGTAACTGCGGACGGAGCCGTATGCAATGACAACACCCTTGACAGCCTGAACTCCGGCGAACTCACCCGCGGGGAATTACAGCGCAATGCGATGAACATTCTGCGCTTCCTGACGACTACCCACGCGATGAAGCGCGTAATGGGCTGCGACGACGAGACCGAGATAATCAACCGTCCCGCTGACGCAGGCGACGTTGATTCCACGGATATCGAGTTCCACGATATCGACGAGGATCTCACCCTTGATCTCACTGGGATCACCACTGAAAAGGGCAGCAGCTACGCGTTCGGTCTGAATGTCTCTAAACCGGGCGTGTATAAGGTAACGCTGACAGCGTCCAGCACTCTTTCCGAGCTTGCGCAGACTTCCGTGTCCATATTCGCTCTGGGAAGCCCCTGCGGTATGTTCACGTTCAACGGAACCGGCGGAGCTCCGGTTTCCCAGACAAAGGATGTGAAGTTCCTGTCAAACTTCATGTCGATACGCCTGTATTTCGGCGGAAGCGGGCTTAAAACCCAGAGCATAAGATTTGAACTCAAGGAAAGGTGGACATGATATGGTACGTCCGATAGTAAAGGATAAGTTCCTGCTCAGCCAGAGATCCGCGCCGGCTGACCGCAGCGACCTTCCCACGGCGCAGGACATGGTAGAGACCATAGCCGCCCACGCTGAAGAATGCGTAGGCATGGCGGCGAATATGATAGGAGTTCTCAAGCGTATTATCGTATTCCAGGACGGCAGCAAATACATTGTTATGCTGAACCCGGAAGTTAAATGGGCAAGCCCCGAGACCTACACCATCAAGGAGGGCTGTCTGTGTCACGAGGGCGCTCAGGACGTCACGCGCCATGCGGCGATCGAGGTGGAGTTCCAGGATCTCCGTATGAACAAATGCCGCAGGAAGTACGACGGAATAACCGCAGAGATAATCCAGCACGAGCTTGACCACCTTGAAGGAATACTGGTATGAATTTCGACATTATCCGCATCACGGAGCGCCCGGAGCTGAAAACTGCCGCAGCGGAGTGGTTCCACGAAAAATGGGGAATTCCGTATGAGGCGTATCTTGAGAGCATGGAGGAAGCGATGTCCGGAAAAGGCGCGGTTCCGCAGTGGTACCTCGCGCTTTACGGAGACCGTATCGCGGCGGGAATGGGCGTTATCGCCAACGATTTCCACGACCGCACCGACCTCACGCCGAACGTGTGCGCAGTATTCACAGAGCCTGATTTCCGCTGTCAGGGTCTGGCGGGGAGGCTGCTCGGGTTCGTTGCCGACGATATGAAATCCGGTGGGATAGACGCGCTGTACCTCCTGACAAGCCACGATTCGTTCTATGAGCGCTACGGCTGGGAGTACCTCTGCCCGGTGACTCAGGAAGGCGACGATGAGCCGTCGAGAATGTACGTCCACAGAACATGACGGAATTCGTGCTTGACGGCTTCTCCTGCCGCGCGGAGGGCAGCGGGGACGTACTGGTGATGCTGTTCAGCGGATTTGACGAGCAGCTTTTCCGCGGGGTCTGCGGGCTTGTCCAGGACTGCCGCTGCGTTCTCGCGGAGTTTGGCGAGATAGACTGGGACAGGGACTATTCCCCGTGGGAGGCAAGCTCCGGCGGGCGGCGCTTCAGCGGCGGTGCTGAACGCCTGTTGGCGTTCCTGCCGGATTTCACGGCGGAGCTTGAAAAGCGCTTCGGGAGGTTCGGCAGCGTGTACCTCTGCGGCTATTCACTGGGAGGTCTGTTCGCGCTTTACGCGGACGCGCTCTGGGACGAACCGCGGCTCTGCGGCGCCGCAAGCTGCTCAGGGTCGACATGGTTTCCGGGCTGGCTTGAGTTCCAGCGGCTTCACCCGCTCAGGGGCAGGATATTCCTCAGCCTGGGCGGAAAGGAGAAGAACTCCCCCGATCCGCTGATGGCTCAGGTCGAGCAGACTACTATGGAAGTCAAACGGCTGGCGGAGCGTTCCCCGGAGGTCACGCAGACGGTTTTTGTCCACGAATCCGGCGGGCATTTCAGTAAGGTCCCGCAGCGCATTGCCAGGGGGATCAACGGGATAATCAAATAAATACGGGATCGGGTTTGCTGGCGCAGACCCGATTTTTTGCGCCTGATGACAGCATAACCATGCTTCGGAATTGATTCCGTGCGCCAGCCGCGTTATTGCTGTCCTGAACCGCCATAGAGAAAAAACAGCTCCTAAGGCGTATTGTGAGGGTTTCCGAAACACGCAGCGAAACTTTGTGCAATAAAGGGAATTTCGCAGAAGGGCTTGAAAAATCTGAAATTATATGTTAAAATCAGAATCGTCGGAAACGTTTTCGGCAAATCGTAGAACGGGGTGACAGCATGACTATAAAGGACATAGCAAGGCTTGCAGGCTGTGGGGTCAGCACAGTATCAAGGGCGCTCAATGGCAGCAGCGAGATAAGCGATGCGACCCGCGCGCGCATCAACGAGGTGATACAGAAGTACAACTACACCCCGAACGGGAACGCGCGGAGAATGCGCCAGACCGCTCCGAATTCGGTGCTGCTCATAGTCAACGGAAGCAGCAACCTGTTTTTCTCGCCGCTTATCGAGCAGATACAGACCGCAGCGGAAAGTGCGGGACTACAGCTTGTAGTCAACTACATCGACGAGCAGGAGGACGAGGTTCAGACCGCTGCGCAGCTCTGCGTTGAGCAGAAGCCCGCCGGGATTATCTTCCTGGGCGGCGATATCAGGAACTTCCGCAGGAGTTTCGCCGGTATAAGCGTTCCCTGCGTGCTCAGCACCGCAAGCGCGAAGGAGCTTGGCTTTGCTAATCTCTCATCAGTGAGCGTTGATGACGTTGACGGCGGTAGGATGGCCGCTGAGGAACTTCTCCGTCTGGGACACCGAAGCATAGGGATCCTAGGCGGCGATCTGGATTCCGGTCCATCGGGTCTGCGCTATTCCGGATTCGCCCGGACATGCACGGAACACGGAGCGGAGACTCCGGTGTGCGAACAGTGCAGTTATACGTTCTCCTCGGCTTACGAGGCGGCTATTGCGCTGTTTCATCGCTGCAAGGATATGTCTGCTGTGTTCGCGATGTCCGATATTATCGCTGTCGGAGCTGTCAGGGCGTTCCTTGATATGGGGAAGCGGGTGCCGCAGGATATTTCAGTCGTCGGCTTCGATGGCATTGATATCGCGGATTTCACTAACCCGAGAATTGCTACTTTTTCACAGCCGATACACCAGATATCGAGCCTTTCGGTGAGAATGCTGGTGAACATGATCGAAAACAGCGCCGAAGCAAGTCACGTGACGCTTCGCGCACAGTATAAGGCGGGGGATTCCGTCTGCATGAAACGAACGGAGGTAAACGAATGAGAAAAAGCGGGATACTCCTGCACATAGCGTCTCTGCCGAATGATTACGGCATAGGCTCCATGGGCAGGGAGGCGTACGATTTTGTAGATTACCTTAAAAAATCCGGTCAGAGCGTATGGCAGATACTGCCGCTTTCCCAAACCAGCTACGGCGATTCCCCGTACCAGAGCTTCTCAATATACGCCGGGAACCCTTATTTCATCAGCCTTGACGTGCTTGCCGAGGAAGGTCTGCTAAAAAAGAGCGAGTACGAGAACATCAAGTGGTGCGAGGATCCGCGCTACATTGATTACGCCACGATGTACGAGCAGTTCTACAAGGTGATGAAGCACGCTTACAGGCGCTTTTCTTTGCAGAGGAATGGTAACGTTTCCGGAGAATACCGCGCGTTCCTGGATGATAACAAGTGGCTTCACGATTACGCGCTGTTCATGGCTCTCAAGGACGCCCACGGCGGGAAGGCGTGGAGCGAGTGGGAAAAGCCCCTTCGCCTTCGCGAACCGTCTGCGGTGAAGTCCGCGGAGAAGAAATACGAAGCCGAGATGGATTTCTACATCTTCCTGCAGTTCAAGTTCTTCCAGCAGTGGCATAAGCTAAAGAAATACGCCAACGACAACGGCATTGAGATAATCGGCGATATCCCGATATACTGCGCCCTTGACAGCGCGGACGTCTGGTGTCAGCCGGAGCTGTTCCAGCTTGACAGCGACAGAGTCCCGACTGTGGCAGCAGGCTTCCCGCCGGACGCTTTTTCCGCCGACGGCCAGCTCTGGGGCAATCCTATCTACGACTGGGACAGAATGAAGCAGGACAATTACCGCTGGTGGGTCGGCAGAATAGGCTTTGCAAAGAAGATATACGACATCGTGCGCATCGACCACTTCATCGGCTTCAACAGCTACTATGCAATACCGTTCGGAAGCAAGACCGCCCACGGCGGCAAGTGGTGCGAAGGTCCGAAGTACGACCTGTTCCGCGTGATAAAGCAGGAGACCGGAAACGGCGGCATTATCGCGGAGGATCTCGGTATCATCACTCCGCCGGTGCGCAAGCTGCTCAGACAGGCGGCGTACCCGGGAATGAAGGTGCTCCAGTTCGCGTTCGACCCTTCCGGCGACAGCGAGTACCTCCCGCAGAACTACAAATCGCAGAACTGCGCGGTGTACACCTCCACCCATGACAGCGACACTGCGGCGGGCTGGTTCAACGACCTTGACCGCAATACAAAGCGCTTCGTAAAGGAGTACCTCGGGATCAGAAAGGCGGCGGAGCTTCCCCGTGCGTTCATCGACATCGCATGGAAGAGCACCGCGGACATCGCCATGACGACTATCCAGGAGCTTCAGGGATTCGGAACGGAAGCGCGCATCAATGTTCCCTCCACGGTGGGCAATAACTGGCGCTGGAGGACTCTCAAAGAGGACTTCACCGACGAAAACGCCGAGTACCTGAACCGCCTGACCGAAATAACCAACAGAAAACCGCCCATAAAGCGTAAGAATAAGAAGTAACGAAAGGAGCCACCACATGAAAATCGAGAATTTCAAGGAAAAACTGACCGCCCGCTGCGAGAAGGAGTACAACGCACAGCCGAAGGAGCTTACTCCTGAGCAGCTCCACTGTGCGGTTTCCGGGCTTGTTATGGAGGAGCTGTCCCCGGCGTGGGAGAAGAGCCGCGCGGCTCATGACAAGGCACGCAAGGCAAGCTATCTTTCAATGGAGTTCCTGGTAGGCAGAGCGGTGTACAATAACCTGCTGTGCCTCGATCTGCTGGACAGCACAGCCGAGGGTCTGAAGGAGCTCGGCGCGGATATAAACGAGTTCGAGGAGATAGAGGACGCGGCGCTCGGCAACGGCGGTCTGGGCAGACTTGCAGCGTGCTTCCTGGACAGCGCTGCGGCGCTCGGCCTTCCGCTTGACGGCTACGGAATACGCTACAAGTACGGACTGTTCAAGCAGGGTATCAAGAATGGCTTCCAGACGGAGACCGCCGACAACTGGCAGCGCCAGGGCGACCCGTGGAGCATTCGGCGTGAGCAGGAGAAAGTTGTCGTCCACTTTGCTGACGGCGATGTGAACGCAGTTCCGTATGACTATCCGGTCATCGGCTACGGCACTGAGAATGTCGGCACGCTGCGCCTCTGGCAGGCTGAGACCGACGACGAGTTCGATTTCGACCTGTTCAATCAGAGCAGGTACACCGAAGCCGGCGAGAAGAAGCGCGCAGCCGAGGACATCTCCCGCGTGCTCTATCCGAACGACGAGACTGAGGCCGGAAAGCTGCTCCGCTTAAAGCAGGAGTATTTCTTCTCCGCAGCAGCAGTCGCCGACCTCGTCAGAAAGCACAAGAAGCAGTTCGGGACGATGGACAATTTCGCGGACTACAACTGCATTCAGATGAACGACACCCACCCCGTTATTGCGCTTCCGGAGTTTATCCGCATTGTAATGCGCGACGAGGGTTGGAGCTTCGACAAGGCTTTCAGCGCGGCGCAGCGCGTGTTCAATTACACCAACCACACCATCATGCAGGAAGCTCTTGAGAAGTGGGACAGCCGCCTCATCGAGAAAATACTCCCCGAGGTGTACAATGTAATTATCATGCTCAGCGAGGCGTTCGAATCCGAAATGCACCGCCGCGGAGTTCCGCAGGAAAAGCGCGCCGTTATGCGCCTGATAAAGAACGGAACCGTTCACATGGCGAATATCGCGGTGTTTGGTTCGTCTTATGTCAACGGCGTTGCGGCTATCCACACCGACCTTCTTCGCACGACTGTGCTCAAGGAGTGGTACGAGCTGTATCCGGAGCGCTTCCAGAACAAGACCAACGGTATCACGCAGCGCCGCTGGCTGGCTCTCTGCAACCGCGAGCTTTCCGCGCTCATCACTGAACTGCTGGGTGACGAGGGCTGGGCGACCGACCTCGACAGGCTCAAGGAGCTGAAGAAGTACGCCGATGATGAGAGCGTGCTCCGCCGCTTCATGGAAATAAAGAAAACCAAGAAGCAGCAGCTTGCGGAGTTTATCGAGAAGTCGGACGGCGTGAAGACTGACCCCGGTCACATCTTCGATATCCAGATAAAGCGTCTGCACGAGTACAAGCGCCAGCTTCTCAACGCGTTCTCAATACTCTACCTCTACTATGAGATCAAGGACGGCAATTTAAAGGATTTCACACCGACTACGTTCATCTTCGGCGCAAAGTCCGCGCCGGGATATTACCGCGCGAAGGGCATCATCAAGTACATTAACGAGGTCGCAAAGCTGGTCAATTCCGACCCGGCGACAAAGGATCTGCTGAACGTCGTATTCGTAAGCAACTACCGCGTATCCTATGCGGAGAAGCTGGTCGCTGCGGCTGATATTTCCGAGCAGATATCCACGGCGGGAACCGAGGCTTCCGGTACCGGCAACATGAAATTCATGCTCAACGGTGCAGTAACTCTCGGCACGCTTGACGGCGCAAACGTCGAGATAGCAGAGGAAGCCGGCGCAGAAAACGAGTATATCTTCGGCGCTACCGTCGAGGAGCTCGAGCGCATTATGCCGAGCTACATTCCCCGTGATATCGCCGAATCTGACCCGAAGATCAAGCGCGTTGTAAGCTCTCTTATCGATGGTACCGTTTCCGACGGCGGCACCGGAGCGTTCCGCGAACTGTATTACGCGCTTATGGAGGGCGCAAGCTGGCATGTTCCGGATCACTACTACCTGCTCGGCGACCTCAGGAGCTACGTTGACGCGAAGCTCGCTGCCAACCGCGATTACCGCGACAGCCTTGCCTTCGCAAAGAAGTGCTGGCTGAACATATGCAGCGCAGGAAAGTTCAGCTCAGACCGCACCATCGCCGAATATGCGAACGATATCTGGCACATCGGAAAGGTTTCCTTGTAATACAATGCGGTGTAACGCGCGTTTCACCGGAAACGTTGCCATAATTCACAAATACGCCATGGTGCGATTTGTTTATCGTGCCGAATTTACAATAGTTTTGGCAATTGTGAGGTTTTTTTGTGCAGAATCGCTTGACAAAACATTTTTTTCTGTTATAATTAAATCAAGATTTCGAATCAAACAAAATGATTTCGAAACACGCCGTAGTGTTCACTCGCAGTCATGCAGATGCTGCGAGTGAATATTTCAGAAACTTTATTTCGAAACAAAATGCAAGTTTCGAAATGAGCAATACGAACGAAAAGTTCAGGAGGAATTTATTATGAAGATCAGAAAGATCATGACAGCCATCACAGCCACAGCAATGGCAGGCGTAATGTTCGCAGGCTGCTCCAGCAGCAACGGAGGCTCTTCCGCAGGAAGCAGCGCGGACAGCAGCTCCGCAGCGGACAACGGCGGCGCAGAGAATAACGGAACCGGTTCCGGAGAGGTGAGCCTCACTGTATGGGGATCCCAGGAGGATCAGGAGATGTTAAAGCAGATGTGCGACGCATTTGCAGCCGCAAATCCCGATAAGAAGTACACATTTACCTATGGCGTTGTCAGCGAGGCTGACGCGCAGAAGGAAGTGCTGAAGGATATCTCCGCAGCCGCAGACGTATTCGCATTCGTTTCCGATCAGACTGCGATCCTGGTTGATGCAGGAGCGCTCTACAGAGTCACCAAGAATAAGGATCAGATAATAGCTGAAAACACAGAAGCGTCAATATCAGCGGCTTCCAACAACGATGAGCTTTACGGCTATCCTTACGTTTCCGATACCTATTTCATGTATTATGACAAGTCCAAGCTCAGCGAGGACGATGTAAAGTCCATCGAGGGTATCATGAGCAAGGATATAGAGGGCGTTTCCACAAACTTTGCTTTCAATACAGATGACGGCTGGTATCAGTCTGGATTCTTCTTCGGCGCAGGCTGCAAGCTGTTCGGCGAAGATGGAACCGATCCCACACAGTGCGATTTCAATAACGAGCGCGGCTACATGGTAGGTGAATATCTCATCGACCTGGTTGCAAACCCCAAGTACGGCGCTAACTTTGATGATTCGCTCGTAAAGGCAGGCTTCGCGGACGGAACCCTCGCAGCTGCTGTTTCCGGTACATGGAACGCTGCGGAGATACAGGCTTCTCTCGGCGATAACTACGCAGCTACCAAGCTTCCGGAGTTCACACTCTCCAACGGCGAAACCGTTCAGATGGGCAGTATGGCAAACTTCAAGATCATGGGCGTTAACTCCGAGACAAAGAATCCGCTCGATGCAATGGCACTCGCTGAATGGCTCACCAACAAGGATAACCAGAAGCTGAGATTTGAGAAGCGCTCCTTCGCTCCCACAAACGTTGAACTCGCAAACGATACCGAGACTATGAACTCCAACATCGCAATCGGCGCTCTTGCACTGCAGGCTCAGTACGCAACAGTACAGACCTCCATCAGCCAGTGCCAGAACTTCTGGACTCCTGCCGAGGCTTTCGGTCAGGAGATAATCGCAGGCACCTGCACCAAGGATAACCTCCAGGAGAAGCTCGACGCTTACGTTAACTCCGTTCTGGCTACCCTCGGCTAATTAAACATCCATTCCTAAATAAATAGGTTTCTCCCCTTTCCATAATGCGGGCGGATCTCCCAAAGCCGCCCGCAGAAATGGAAAATATCTGCTTTATGCAGTTTCAATGCCGCTTTGATCCCGTTTTGAACGTATTGACAGCCGACTGCTATGGTGATATAATAAACTGTATATCTCCTGTGAAAAGTCGCACTGAAATTGCACAAAGCGCCGATATATTTCAGGAGGTTAATGCAATGACAAGAATTGATTACTTCGTACTCCCATGGTACAAAAAGGTATTGTTCCGCGTGGCGGAATTCTTCAAGGCGCTTGGCATGGGCATTGCTCATTTCTTCATGAGTATCCCAGGCGCGCTCGCTAAGTTCTTTAAAAAGTTCGGCAGAGGCTTCGTGTGGCTGGGTCGGACGTTCGTACACGGCGGTATCCTTACCAAGCTGTCGTACATCGTGATGGGCGCGGGCAGCCTGTTCCGCGGACAGATCATAAAAGGTCTGATGTACCTCGCGGCTGAGGTCGCTTACTTCGGCTTCATGATAGACACCGGATTCGGGTTCCTCGCAGGGCTTCGGAACCTCGGAACAGTTCAGCGCGGCTGGCAATTCGACGAGTCCCTCGGCATTGACGTGCTTCAGGACGGCGACAACTCCATGCTGATACTTCTCTACGGTATCTTCGCGCTGTTCATTACGGTGGTGTTCCTTTTCCTGTGGGTTCAGAACATTCACTCCGCCGACATCGCGGAACGCCTGAAAAAAGCAGGCAAGAAGCTCCCGGGCTTCGTCGACGACATCAAGTCCCTGCTTGACGAGCATTTCCACAAGACGCTGCTGTTTATCCCTGTTACCGGCGTTGTCGTGTTCACGATAGTTCCGCTGGTATACATGATCTCCCTCGCGTTCACCAACTACGACAAGGATCACCAGGTTCCGGCAAACCTCTTTACTTGGATAGGTCTTGACAACTTCAAGGTCATTCTCGGAAGCGATTCCACCATCGGACATACATTCTGGCCGGTCCTCGCGTGGACGCTGGTCTGGGCGGTATTTGCGACCTTCCTTAACTACCTGCTCGGAGTCATTCTTGCAATGCTTATCAATAAGAAGGGCATTCGCTTCAAGGCATTCTACCGCACGCTTTTCGTTCTCGCTATCGCAGTTCCGCAGTTCGTTTCGCTGCTGGTAATGAAGAACGTCCTCGCAGAGGCGGGTCCCATGAACGTCCTGCTCCAGGAGCTTGGCTGGATAAGCTCGCCGCTCCCGTTCTTCACCGACCCGACATGGGCGCGCGTGACGGTCATTATAGTTGACCTGTGGATAGGTATTCCGTACACGATGCTGATAGTTTCCGGTATCCTGATGAACATTCCGGAGGATCTCTACGAAGCCGCAAGAATAGACGGCGCGTCTCCGTTCGTTATGTTCACCAAGATCACAATGCCGTATGTGCTGTTTGTTACTACTCCGTACCTCATCACACAGCTCGTCGGCAACATCAACAACTTTAACGTCATCTACTTCCTTACCGGAGGAACTCCGGCAACGCTGGATTACTACCAGGCGGGCAAGACCGACCTGCTGGTGACATGGCTGTACAAGCTGACCGTCAACTCCCGCGACTACAGCTACGCTGCGACGATCGGCATTCTGGTATTCATCATCTGCTCGCTTCTGTCGCTCATCACGTTCCGCAGATCGGCATCTTACAAGAATGAGGAGGCGTTCCAGTAATGAAAGAGGACAGATACTATTCCCGCTCCTATTCAAGGCAGCAGAAAACGATCAATGTCGTTATCCAGATAGTGCTTCTGGTACTCGGTATCATGTGGATTCTTCCGCTGATGTGGATTATCCTGACATCGTTCCGTGCGGAGCCTGGCTCCTACACCAGCTACTTCTGGCCGAAGGGCTTCACCCTTGACAACTATATGCGCCTGCTGTTTGAAGACCAGCAGTTCAAGTTCTCGCAGTGGTTCCTCAACACGTTTATTGTGGCTGTGGTATCCTGCATCGGTTCAACGTTCATCGTGCTGGCGGTGTCCTACGCGCTCAGCCGTCTGCGCTTCAAGATGAGAAAGCCGATGATGAACGTTGCGCTTATTCTCGGAATGTTCCCCGGATTCATGTCAATGGTAGCTATCTACTACATCTTAAAGGGTCTGGGTCTCACTGAGAACCCGCTGGTATGCCTCACGCTGGTGTACATTTCCGGTTCGGGGCTGACATACTATATCGCGAAGGGCTTCTTCGATACGATACCGAAATCCCTGGACGAATCCGCCTACCTTGACGGCGCGACGAGATCCCAGGTGTTCTTCAAGATAACCATACCGCTTTCAAAGCCGATAATCGTGTACACCGTTCTGACAACGTTCATGGCTCCCTGGGTAGACTACATCTTCCCGAGCATGATCTGCGGAGCGAACTACGACAGCTACACCGTTGCGCTGGGCATGTTCAAAATGCTGGAGCGTGAGTTCATCGGCGCATATTACACCCAGTTCGCGGCAGGAGCAGTACTGGTATCTATCCCGATAGGCGCGCTGTTCATCGTAATGCAGAAGTATTACGTAGGAGGCGTAACAGGCGGCGCAGTAAAGGGTTAAGGAGAAAAACGCATGGCAGGAAAGAACGTAACTATCCAGGATATAGCCGACCGTCTGGGAATGGCGAAAAGCACGGTGTCGAAGGCTCTTTCGGGAGCCACCGACATCAGCGAAAAGACCCGGGAGCGCATTCTTGGCTGCGCAAGCGAAATGGGCTACCAGGTAAAGACCGGACGCACGGCGTATTCCCGCAATCTCATCGTGTTCATCTATGGAAGCATACACTACGACAAGGTAGATCAGTTCGGATATGAGATAATCCTGGGAATACAGGCTGCGGCGGCTGAGCAGGGAATAGGCGTGAACATCGTTGCGATAAACGACGAGGAGCTGAAAACCGGCAGCTACTATTCCATCATGTCCGGCGGTAATTACGAGGGCAGCGTGTTCCTCGGATTCAAGCCGCACCCGGTGTTCGTTGAGCACATCAAGAGCTTCAATATCCCGATGGTGGTGCTGGATAATTACGTTGATTCCCCGCTTGTGGCCAGGGTCGGCTGCGACAGCGCAGAGGGTATCCGCCAGGCGGTGCGCTACCTCTGGTCGAAGGGGCATGACCGGATAGGGTTCCTCGGCGGCGAGCCAGACAGTATCGTCACCATCGAGCGCAAGCAGGCGTACTCTGACGCCCTCGCAGAGCTTGGTCTGGTGGAGGATCCTGCTGCTGTGAAGTACGGCTGTTTCTCGGCAAAGGGCACGAAAAAACGTATCCTGGAGATCGCCGAGACCGGAGTCACCGCAGTGGTCTGCATAAGCGACCTTCTCGCCTGCACGGCGGTAAAGGAGCTTATACACGCCGGGTACAGCGTTCCGGAGGACATCAGCGTTACCGGCTACGACAACCTTCCGCCGTCCGAGTATTCGCAGCCCCCGATAACTACGCTCAGCCAGAACCGCATACACATCGGAAAGACGGCGTTCTTCATGCTTCAGCAGATGAAAAACGGAATACATATCAAGTCCGTAATGCTGCGCCCGGAGCTTATCGAGCGCGAGTCAGTCAGGGAGATATGCCCACGGGAGCTTCCGAAGGAGAAATAATGACATCTTCATGGATAACCACCATTAAACGCACAGCCGCTACAGTTTTTACTGCGGCGGCTGTGCTGGTTTCCGGGTGCAGTTCGCCGGAAACGTCAGATATGACAAGTTTGAACAGTTATAAATACGAGCAGGAACTGAACATCATCGACGACAATTACCGGAACTACTATCAGATATTCGTGGGTTCGTTCTGCGACAGCAACGGCGATGGTATCGGCGACCTGAACGGTATCACTTCAAAGCTGGATTATATCCAGGACATGGGCTTCAACGGGATCTGGCTCACGCCGATAATGCCCTCGCGCTCCTATCATAAGTACAGCGTGGAGGACTACTACAGCATAGACCCGCAGTTCGGCACGATGGAGGATTTCGAAAACCTCTCCGCAGAGTGCGAAAAGCGCGGCATAAGCCTGCTCATCGACCTTGTGATGAACCACAGCTCGCGTTATCACTCTTGGTTCGAATCGGCTTCGCAGAGCCTTCGTCAGGAGCCGTGCGGCGCACCCGCGGAGGAAGACTGCCTTTCCGAAACGCTCTGCCCGGTCCACAACAAGTACGTTGGCTACTATTATTTCGAGGATGAAAAACCTGCCGGGAGCGCCGCGTGGTATCAAACGGGAACTAAGTGGTACCAGGCGGTGTTCTCCGAAAACATGCCGGAGCTGCAGCTCGACAACCCGGACGTCCGGGAGGAATTCGAGCAGATAGCGAAATTCTGGCTGGATAAGGGGATAGGCGGATTCCGGCTGGACGCCGTAAAGGAGTACTTCACCGGAAATCCCGACAAGAACGTTGAGGTTCTGAACTGGTTCTGCGATTACTGTCACAGTATAAATCCCGGCTGCTACATCGTCGGCGAGGTGTGGGAGAGCTTCACCACCTACACGAAGTACTACGCCTCCTCGATAGACAGCGTTTTCGGCTTCACGATGGCGGAGTCTGACGGCAAGATAGCAAAGACCGTGAACCTCAGCGGAAAGGCGAACTCTGCGGAGTCGTTCGCGCAGGCTATGACTACGGTAGAGCAGACTATCGCGGATTACAGCGAACGCGGTATCGACGCGCCGTTCATCGGCAACCACGACACCGACCGCGCCGCAGGAATACTGCGCTACGACCCGGCGAGGATAAAGGAAGCCGCCGGGCTGCTGCTGACGATGAGCGGCTCGCCGTTCGTGTATTACGGCGACGAGATCGGGCTTTCCGGCAGCGGGCGGGACGAGAACAAGCGCGCTCCGATGATATGGGACGACAACGGTTCCGGGCTGACATACGGACCTCCGGATATGGAGCGGCAGGAAAACCGTTTCGAGAGCGTGGAAAAGCAGCTTTCCGACCCGGATTCGATACTGAATTATTACAAGCGCGCACTGCGTATCCGCAATGAAAATCCGGAGATATCAAGGGGTACTACCGAGGTCATGGAGCTTTCCGGGAACTCCGGCGGCGATATAGCGGCGGTCAGACGAACCTGGAACGGCAGCAGTATCCTGATAGTCTACAATCTCTCCGACGAAGCGGCGTCGCTTTCTGACGCGGCTCTGGAACTTGACAGCCGGAGTGTACGCGGATACCTGGCGGTATCGGCCGGCGATGAGCCTTCGCTTTCCGGAGAGCTGGAGATTCCGCCGCACAGCATAGTATTCTTGAAATGATTTGGAGTGAAAGTATGAACAACTTTGATAATATCGACAGGGAATACGCATACGACGGCGAGCTTGGCGCGGTCTGGTCTCCCGAAGCGACCAGGTTCGCGGTGTGGTCGCCGGAGACCGAGAGCGCGGAACTCCGGCTGTACCATGACGACTCCGAGCCGGAGCCGTTCCGCACCGAAGAAATGCACAGCGAGAACGGCGTGTGGAAGGCGGAGGTTTCCGGCGATCTCAGCGGGGTGTACTACACATATGCGTTCACCAGGAATGGAAACACCGCTGAAACTATCGACATATACGCGAGAAGCGCAGGTGTAAACGGCAGGCGCGGAATGGTTCTTGATCTCCGTACCACCGACCCGGAGGGCTGGGAGCGTGACAGGCAGGTCGCCCTCGGCGACTACACCGACGCGGTGATATACGAACTGCACGTCCGGGATTTTTCCTCCGACGAGAGCGGGAACTTCACGCTGCGCGGGAAGTTCGGGGCGTTCTGCGAGAAGGCGGTCAACGGATTCGGAGAGACTATCGGTCTTGACTACATAAAGAAGCTGGGGGTAACTCATATCCACCTGCTGCCGGTGTCCGACTATCAGTCGGTGGACGAAAGCGACCCTGACGCGGGCTTCAACTGGGGCTACGACCCGCTGAACTACAATATTCCCGAGGGCAGCTATTCCACCGATCCCCACCACGGCGAGGTAAGGGTAAGGGAGTTCAAGCAGCTTATCCAGGCGGCGCATGAGCGGGGCATAGGCATTATAATGGACGTGGTTTACAACCACACTTACGCTACGGAGGATTCTCCGTTCAACAAGACGTACCCCGGGTACTATTACCGCCACAACGCGGACGGCAGCCTGTCGAACGGCTCCGCATGCGGAAATGAATTTGCGAGCGAGCGTGCGATGGCGGGCCGTTTCATCGCAGACAGCCTTCTTTACTGGGCGCGGGAGTACCACATTGACGGCTTCCGGTTCGACCTGATGGGGCTTCTGGATATCGCAGCGCTGAACCGCGCCGCAGCGGAGCTCCGTGCGGAGAACCCCTCCGTGATACTCTACGGCGAGGGCTGGACGGGAGGCTCCTGCCCGCTTCCCGAGGAGCTTCGCGCAATGAAGAAGAACGCCCGGAAACTTCCGGATTTCGCGATGTTCTCCGACGATCTGCGCGACGGCGTGAAAGGCTCTGTTTTCTACGACGCCGACTGCGGCTACGTTAACGGCAAAGCCACCGAGCGCGCGGAGCTTATAAAGTCGGTGATGTCCGGCGGTGTCTGGCGCGAGGACGTCGGCAGGGCTTCAGCTGAATGCTGGACGGATAAGCCGCAGCAGTCGGTGAATTACGTTGAGGCTCACGACAACCTTACGCTATATGATAAGCTGAGAAGCTCCATGCCGGAGGCTTCCGGCGCGGAAATAATTGCGGCGGATAAGCTGGCGGCGGCGATAGTATTCCTGTCGCAGGGAGTTCCGTTCATTCAGGCTGGGCAGGAAATACTGCGCAGCAAGACCGCTCCGGACGGCAGCTTTGTCCACGACAGCTATAATTCCCCGGACAGCGTGAACTCCATAAAGTGGAACGACGTCACACTGCGCCGCGGCGTGATGGAGTATTACCGCGGCCTGATAGCGGTGAGGAAGTTTTTCCCGCAGTTCCGCATGAGGGACGCGGAGAGCATTCGCAAGATACGCTTTGAAACGCTGGAGGGCGGCGCGGTCGCTGCGGATTTTGGCGGTCTGCTGCTGATAGTGAATCCGGCGGCTCACCCGCTGAAGTACGAAAACGGAAGGCGCATGATGGTATACGCGGATCATATCACCGCCGGAACTCGTCCGCTGTTCATTGCCGACGGCGCGGTGAGCGTGGCTCCGAGGGGCATCATTCTTGCGGAGTACCGGTGAGGAGGGCGTATGGACTGCACATTCAAAACGCCGGAGGGGAAGTTCAACCTGCGGGTCGGCGCTGTAATAACAGACGGTAAGCGCGTGCTTGTTTCAAAGGACGGCAGCCACAGCTTTTACTGGGTGACCGGCGGCAGAGTGAAACTTGGTGAGACCACCGAGGAAGCGATCCTGCGCGAGATACGCGAGGAGCTTGGCGTTGAAGCCGAGGTTGCCCGGCTGTACTCCATAGCCGAGAAGTTTTTCACGGTTGACGGTGTGTTCTATCATGAGCTGGAGTACCTGTACCTGATAAAGCCGTTTGACATCGCGAAAATAGACTACGGAGCGGTTCACTGCGACAGCCCGGATATAAGCCTGGTGTGGCTGGATACGGATTCCGAACCGGATATGCCTGTGTATCCGGAGCACCTGTTTGAGGCGGTCAGGAATCCCTCTGGCGCGGTAAGGATAATGGTTCAGAAAAGCCCCGGCGATTCAAAATAGAGATTTCATAAATGAAATGGGCTGTATATCAGATACAGCCCATTTTAATTTACAGTTCTTCAACAGCAGCAGCGAATCCAAGCGCCTTTAGCTGAGATATAACTTCTGCCGCAGACTCACGCGGCACTACTTTTTCAGCGTTCACCCTGACCCGGGAGCTTTCAAGCCTGCTTCTGAACCAATTCATGTCCTTGCCGAACCTGGCGAGCCAGTGCTCGGGGTCGCCGTGGTTGGAAGCGTACCCGCGTGCATGAGCTTCCTTGTGGCTTATCACGTTTTCGGGGAGTATCGATGGGTAGTTCTTCATGAGGCGCTGACAGAGCTGTACGGCAAGCCCGAAGGCCTCCTCGAAGTAGGCGCGGTCGTTCAGCGCGTCCTCCGCTATTTCTATCTGGATATACGCCGGAGCGTAGTTGTAGCTTCCTTTGGAGCCATTTCCGCAGCCCCAGCAGCAGACGTTCCAGGGTAGCAGCTTAGCCGCCCTGACATCTCCGTTTTTATCCTTCCCTATGACTGCGTGCGGGCAGACATTGCTGTCCGGGCGGTCGAAGTAGTTCTTGTATGGATTCACGCCGCATATCTCCGGCGCATTCACGTAGCGTTTCAGGTTAGGATTGTCCGCGCCGGTGGAGTGGATTATGATCCCTGCTGGGCTTCCCTGCGGCATGGGGCGCGGGGTCTTGAATGCTCCGCTGCTGCGGGCGTAGGCTTCAAAAGTTATCGCCATCGCCGCCTCCGTTTCCCCTGCCGCTGTCGGCAAGGCCTTCTCCGATAACGTACCCTACGACTGCGGCACCGCTCAGAATGCAGCCGGATACGGTCTCAGCCGTTTCTGAGCTTCCTCCGAAGGCTGCGATAAGTCCCGCAACGAATCCTGCGGCAGCTATCCAGAGCTTGCGGCTTGTGAGCTTGCGTTTCCAGTCAATTTTCATGGTGCTTTTCCTCCTCTTCAATGTCAGCGAGCCGATGATTTATTACCTTTATCTGTTCCTCTATCACCGGCATTCTTCTTGCAAAGTTGTTGTGCTCGGCTACCCGGGCTTCAAGCTGCTCCAGGCGATATGCCGTCAGCTTTGAGCTGACCAGTATGCCGCCCAGGGAGCCGCCGAGCGTCCCTATCAGCGAGATCATCGCTGTGATAATGCTGCTGTCCATTATATGTCCCTCCTTTCCGGCAGCGTTCTGCCCTGAGAAAAGATTAACACCTGATTTACTGCATGTAACTGCAAAAAACCTCCCGCGGTGAAAACCATGGGAGGTTTTGATATTCAGATTTCGGCTCAGTCGCAGTAACCGAATGCCATCACGAAGAACGCCTGTGTAACGCCGCCCTCCATGCGAATCTCAACGGTATGCTCCGCAGAGGAATCGTTGTCGATGAGATAAGCGGTAACGGGGTTGTTCCAGCCGTCGGACATATTAGAAACCACGGACTTTACCTTTTCGCCGTCAACGTAGATATCGGCTGTGCCGTACTTGTCGCTGTTGTTTGCCTTGAACACCATCTCAAGCACGCTGCATTCAACGGTGAACTTCATCGAGCCGCCGTCGGTGCCGCGGTACATCCAGCCGTTGTGGAAGCTGCCGTGGGTGTCGTACTGTTCGAATCCGTCAAGTTCCACGCCGTCCATAGTCGCGCTGTCCATGTAGTGCATGTTCATATACTTTGCGCTGAATACCGGGTCGGGAAGCTCCTTGCTGACCTCGCCGACATTCTCGGCAACAACGGGGAGCACCTTCTGATAGTAGTTGTCAACGAAGTCGGTGATGCACTTGTGACCGTAAGCGTTCGGGTGAGACTGGTCGTTGGAGTAATCCTGCCATGTCATTCTTCCGGCTTCTATCTCCTCGTAAACGCTGTCGTGGACGCTTATCATCGGCAGGTCATAGTTCGCGCCTATTTTCGACATGTGTTCCTGGCACGTATATCCGCTGTCGAGTACGGTGAACAGCAGAACTACCGCGATGTCCTTCTCTTGGGTGAGCAGGGTGCGCACAAGGCTCTCGTATGCGTTCTTGTAGTCAGCCTCCTGGCCGTCGTTTACCGCGAATTCCACGAAAACGATGTCCGGGTCAGCGGAAAGCACGTCGCGCTCGAGGCGAAGGTTGCCCAGCAGCGAGGGAGTTCCGCTGATGCCTGCGTTAACGCCTGTAACAGTGATATCCGGGAAGTAGCCCTGAAGCAGGTCGGTGCAGGTCTTGGCATAGAACTCCGTGGTTCCCGCGTTGTAGCCTTCGGTTATGGAGCCGCCTATGTAAGCGACGGTGATGTCCTCGCCGTTCTGGGCTTTCTGGAACACATCGGACATTCTGGTCATGTCGCCAACGGAAAGCAGCGAGCGGTCTACCATCTTCTCGTAGTCGGTGCGGGCGTCGTCTGCTTCCGCCGTGGGAGCCGCAGAGCTTTCATCTGCTTCGGAGCTTTCCTGCTGACCGGGCTGTGAACTTTCCGCAGTCTGCGCCGCAGAAGAGCTGTCGGAAGCCGAGGAGTCAGCGGGGGAGCTGCATGCGGTCATAGCAAGCAGCATTGAGGCCGCCGTAAAAATCGAAAGGAACTTTTTCATTGTAATTTCTCCTTGAAAACAAAAAAATACCGGACATAAAGCCCACTGTTTTAATTATACAGAAAATTCGCTGAGATGTCAAGAGTAATCGGTTACATTGCAAGAAAAAAGCCGAATATACTTGCCTAATTTAAATTCGTATGCTATAATAATACAGGGTAATTGTATGGAAAAGGGGGATACACCATGAAATGTCACAACTGCGGCAGGGAGATAGGCGACTTCACTGCATTCTGCACCTACTGCGGGGCCTCCACCGGAAACCAGCCGGCGGAATCCTCGCAGATCACAGACCCTGGCAAAACCGATGAACCAGCAGAGGCTCTCCCGGGGTACAGCAAACCGTTCGAGCAGACAGGAAGGGAAGCTCCGCCGCCGCTTTATAACGTGAACCGCCAGGAGAATCCGCAGATAGATCTGATACCGGAGCATAACCGCACTCAGACTACATTTGTCCCGGATTACGAGGACGAGTACATGAACGGAACGAGCTGGCCTGAAATAAGCCGCATGGGTCACATAATCGGAGTTAACGGGCGGTTCTGCACTATCAAATGGCTGAAGATCAACATGTATTTTCTGCTGTTTGCATGGGCTGCGATGGACGCGATACGCGCGGTGCTGTTCTTCAGCGGGCTTCGATATGGCGGAGCCGCGTCGTGGGTCTACGAGGTATTTCCGCAGGTGTTCACAATGGATACGGTCATGGGGATATTCCTGACGATTTCTGCAGGAGCCAAGGTGTTCCTCTGGATAAGCATTTCGGAGCTCAGAAGGCGGTCGCTGTGGCTTTGCTTTGCGATACCGCTTGCCGGGTTTCTGGCTGAGGTAGTTTACATATCGCGCTGGTGCAGTGTTATGGGATCGGCGGCATGGGACGCTATTGTATATGTTGCGTTTCTTGCTGTGGTATCCGTGTTTAATTTTATATACTTCAGGTATCGCAGTACTGTTTTTACGAGATAAAGTTGGATTGTATCGACTATTTTGCGAATGACAAATTGTTGTTTAGAGGCGAAACGCTGCTTGTGAGAGAAAACTAGAATTTAGATGTGTAATGTTCTTCCGAAACAGTCCGCCGGACTGTTTCGGAGGATAGTCACGACTAGATTTTATATGTTGCTTGTGGGGGA